>WNGL01001945.1_pt1 | contig 38837 bp, 46 predicted proteins | sample 5400591 | NCBI WGS metagenome assembly WNGL01 (sample SAMN13153377, study PRJNA577476) | soil metagenome | isolation source: 80 cm soil or saprolite under Garry oak tree replicate 1 | place: USA:California | collected 2016-06-15
GGGTCAGAATCACATACGTTGTCGAACCGGAAGGAGTCGCATTCGGAACAGCTGGAAGCCTTAAACTGGCGGCTCACCTCTTGGACGACACATTCCTCGTCGTCCAATCCGACACAATCAGCGAAATCTCCTTGACCGACATGGCTCACTTCCATTTGGACAGAGCTGGGGAAGTATCCATCGCTCTGACTGAAGTAGAAGACCCGTCCCTCTACGGGGTTGCGGTTTTGGGGAAGAGAGAGGAAATTGTCAAGTTTCTAGAAAAACCAGCACGAGGCACAGCGCTCAGTAACCTTGCGAGCACTGGCTTCTACATTCTTGAACCCGATGTCGTCGATTACATAGAGGATGAGAGGTGGGACTTTGCTCGCGACTTGTTCCCATACTTGATGCGAATCGGCCAGCATCTCTTCGGGTTCGCTTCCAAGTCCTTCTGGGTGGACGTAGGAGAACTGAAGGGCTTCTTGAGAGGAGCTGGCTGGGTGCTGCGCAAACTAGACCGAGATGCTCCTATGGACGCGAGGGTGCTCGGCAATTCTGAGCCACCGGTTTTGGTGAGGGGAAAGGTCAGGCTGGGTCAGCGCGTTCAGGTTTCCGGTCCATCATGGTTGGATAATGGCGCTGTGATTGGAGATGATGTTCAGATTCGACCTGGAACGGTTTTGAAGGAGGATTCTGAAATACGCTCAGGGACATGCTTGGAGGAAACTGTGACGTTTGAGAATACGGCCATCGGAGACAATTGTTCGATAAAATCAACGATAATCGGTGAGCGAGCGAGTGTGGGCAACAATGTAGTCATTGATAGCGCTATCATCGGGCAGGGTTGCACGATAGGAGACCGGGCGAAGATCTTGCCTGGAAGTCGATTGTGGCCTAATACTAGGGTTGAAGCGGACGGTACTGTAGATGGGATCATGGCGGTCCCACGGGACAAGTCATTCTACTTTGACACGGGTCTTGGACAGTATTCGGGAATACTTTCCTCTTCAATTGGAGAATTCCTGGAAGCCCTCAAAATCGTGCCTTTAGAATCTCTGGAGTACCATATTGGACGGAGGGACTTTGAGAAATGGACGAAGGATGTGTTGGGTTCGATTGAACTGGCCGATAATATCAGGACTCTTAGGCGGTCTCAGCTTAAGGGCGAAGAGCTTCGCCTTCAGCTGATTGACTTTGTCTTGGAGTGGGCTGAAAGAGTCTCTTCCCCAAAGGAAACTTCTTACCAGCGGAAACGACGACTGGCCTCTGACTACAGTCTAGCTGTTGAAACCCGGTAAAATTTCGAGTAGACCGACTTCGATAGCTCATGGTCTACCACTCTTCTTGTCGAGCCTGTCTTGCTACAAATCTGTATCTCTAGAGCGCGAGAGCATTGACAGGTGGAACCTCAAGAGCTATAGGCAGACGGCGTTGCGCGCTTCGCAGGAAATCTCCTTCGTCTCCTTGTCTAACCGGTCATACCAGTTCTTGGACTTCGGCACGGTTCGGGATTGAGGTAGGAGTAGCCTAAGAGTTTAGAGGTCTCAGGGTTTTTCATGAAGAGTTTCGTTTGACAGTCTCCTGATACACAAGCTCCAACACCGCGTCCTCCAGCGCATCTTCTTCCCTCTGACGACTTTCCGCTGTGTTCCTCTCCTCCGACAATAACTTGACGATGGCATAGGTACAGTCACGGACTGTCCGCCTTGTGAACCCTGCGGGGGTTAAGAAATGTAGAGCGTTCTGAAACTGAAGCGGGCGGAAAGGGTCTTCGAATGTGCCTGAAATGCGGTCGCGAGGTTAACCCCTCCGCTACATTCTGTTCGAACTGCGGGAACCCGCTCGGAAGCAACAAACAATGTGTCCTAAGCGAGGAAACTGCAGAATTCAAACGAGTCTCGGGCGGAAAGCATCTTCTCCATCTTAATACAAACACCCCAAGAGTTTCGACTCAGCCTTGCCGGTCGAGAGGGAAGATGTCGCCCAAAAACTAACTTCCTCGGGCTGACCTACGCACCGGTCAACGAGCAGGGCGTTCTCCTCTTTCAGCATGACATGTTATGACCTGATTTCAATAGGCTAGACTTGAATCCGACACTTTTCGAGTGGCCTTGGAATCCCCTGAAGTCGGGCCTAATCCCGGATAGAAGCCCGGAATATGCTCCGACCGCGAATTCAGCCACTTGATTTTACATCATGTCACATTCGTTCGGGGCTCTGGCAGTTTCCTTGGGAACTTTCCCAACCCAATACGGGCAGGTTTCAACCCCCCAACACAGAAAATTAACCAGAGGGAAGCCCAGACAGAAGACCCCACGACAGAAAGAAAGTATGGGCCATCCCATCCTCAAGACTAAGAGACCCGGAGTCCGGCAATGCCATCTTTTCCAGAGAATCCTTTAACTTTGGAGGATGGTATGTTCCTTCCCGTTGTTTCCTGAGCCTGGTAAGCTTAGAATCGGCTGCAGCGGCTGGTCCTATCAGGACTGGGTAGGGCCCTTCTATCCCAAGAACGCCCAGCCAGGCGACTATCTCAAACTCTACAGCAACACCTTCAACGCCGTCGAGATAGACGCCACCTACTACCGCACACCCTCACCACTCATGGTCTCCAACTGGAGAAAAGTAACCCCAGAAGGCTTCCTGTTCACAGCCAAGTTTCCCAAGAAGATAACCCACGAGCTAAAACTCCGGGACACACAAGCGCAACTAGAAAGGTTCTACAAGTCCATGTCCGAGCTCCGGGAAAAACTGGGACCCCTACTAATCCAGCTACCACCAAGCTTCAACCAGAAGAAGGATAGGGAAGCCCTAGAAACCTTCCTAGGACAAATCGACACCAAGTACAAGCACGCCGTCGAGCTGAGAAACAAGTCCTGGTTCAAACCCGAGACCTACAAGGCCCTACAAGACCACAACGTAGCCCTGGCCTGGTCCGAGAACCAGTACGCCAGCACACCCCCAGAAGCCACCACCGACATCGCCTATCTACGCATGGTCGGCGACCGTTCCATCACCAACTTCGGCGGCACCCAGAGAGACCAGGGAGAAACCATGCGGAAATGGTACACTGCACTAGAGGAGAAGTCGAGCCTCTTCAAGCAGGGCTTCATATTCTTCAACAACCACTTCGCAGGCTTCGGGCCGGGCTCCGTCAACGAGTTCCGCCGCCTAGCCGGCCTTGCAGAACTAGACTGGAAGAAGACACAGCTGGACCGGGGACCCTTACAGAGCAGCATGGCAGAATTCCAGAAATAGAGACCTCGAACTGTCCTTAGTCAGGCTCAAAGAGAATGGGTCAAGTTCTGAAATTCCGTTTATGTTCGGTGAGGAATCTGCGCCCAGCTCGCTCTTCACGGTTAAATAACGAATAAGCGCTCTATACTCGTCTTGATAACAGCTCAGGATGCCAGTTTTGTCCTTCCGGATGAAGGAAAGAAGTGCAAAGTCTTCGCGGATACGATCACGATCAAGGTACCGAGTGAAATGACCAAGGGCGCGTACTCGATATCCGAGGATGTCACTCCTCCTGGACAGGGCACACCGCCGCACAAGCATCGTCGCGAACTAGAGACATTCATTGTCTTGGAGGGAGAGTACGAGTTCCAGTGCGGCGACCGTAAGTTCAAGGCAACCAAAGGGGCGATTGTCTCTCTACCAAGAGAGATACCACACGCTTTCAAGAATACGGGGAATAGCACAGGCAAGACTCTCGTCATTCTAGTGCCAGGTGGGATGGAGAAGGTGTTCGAGGATATCAGCGCGATGCCGCCCGGACCACCGGACATAGGAAAGATCAACGCAATCACGATGAAATATGGAGTCGAGTTCCTCCCAATCGGCTAACCTGCCAGCCCGTCTCTTCCAGGAAAGATTACCTCGTCGGCTTGGTACATCAAAGCCGGACCCTTCGCGGAAACAAGAGCCGTTCACAGCATTCATCATTGTTCACTTGAGTGGCTAAGCAAGCGGATCATTCCGCCTAACCCTTCCCACTCACTGTCGAAATAGCCCAAAATGAACCCCGTCAAGCGATCTGACAACCGATTACGTTCACCCACCTAACAGTCGTGAAGGAAATGTCATCAAAACACCAGGTCCGGAAAACCCGACACGGGGAGACATCACGCCCTGAACTGTAAAACAAGCCCAAAATTCCCACCTAACAGAAAACGACCTTTTAAAAAGGGGGGTATGTCAACGGCCTTTCAAGACATGAGACTGAACTCCAGAAATAGACCAGTCATAGACTTCTCCAACTAGAACCGTTCATCCCATGCTCAGAGGCAGCTTCAGCATGACGCCCATTGAAGCCAGACCGGCAAGAGCCTCAGGTTATGAAAATCTCGTACGGCTGTGCAAGCGGGCGCAGGACCCGAAGACTACGCTCTACACTCCTTGAAGTATCGAACCAGATAGAAGCCCCAGCACGATGACGCTCACGCGTCTTCTGTCATGCGATCAGTTTTGCCGTGTATTTCGCGCCGCATGTCCCGCAGAAAATTAAGTATTTGGCTGGAATCTCGGTTAGGTACGTCGAGCTGGACCGGTAATGCGTCCTCTCATCGGACGGCATCATCAGTTTGGGACCATGACATTGAATGCAATACTTTCTGATAGATTTCCCATCGAGGTAAAGGCGTCGCATCTCTTCATCGGTAACCGATATCTGTTCCGTTTTAGGGAATCCTTTCAAGAACCCTAGTACCCTCGACTATCGACCTTTCTTCACTCTCTTATGTACCAACGAAGACTATCGCGGACTGCGGCTCTCCATCGACTCAAGTGCTTTCTCAAGCTAGACGGGCTATTAGAAGGATCAGGCCAATGGAGTAGGCTGCTCCCCTGTGAAGCTTGAGGAGAAACCTGGCGTTCTTAGTCGTCTCCTTGCTGTACTCCTTCTCGTTCGATAAAACGGCCATGTGGTGCATCTCTGTGACTGTTATGGCTATGAAGACGGCTAGGGCTATTCCTACCAGGTCGACGCGTAGGCCTTGGATGTAGTAGCTAGCGAGTGCGGGTAGGAAGCCCCAGCCTATTGCGAAGCCCGGGTAGGTGTGGAGCCATCTAGGCTTCTCGATGGGATAGAGGAGGGCGAAGAATCCGCTTAAGAGGACGAACACGAGGAACCAGAGGGAGTATTGTAGGGACATGTAGACTCCTACTGCGAGTCCGAGCAAAATGGCCACGATGCCCACTGCCCTGATGGCTTTCCGGTTCATGTTTGGGAAGTAGGGTAGATATTTTTCCTGGCTGCTGGTTATGTCAATGTAGTGGGCTCCTACTATCAGCCCCAAGAATCCTGCCAGGATTGTTAGCAAGTACCGGTCGAGGTGGAACTCTGGAGCGAGAGCTGCCACTGTCGTGGTCCATGAGACGAGTTCTAGGCTGAACGGTATACGTAGTCCGAAAAACCAGACGTCCTTCTTCCATATTCCAACCAGGTCAGGCTCAACAGGTGCCAGCTCAGCCCCGCTCATCTCTTAACTCAGCCTCCATGTATCTGGGCGTACTCTTGCCTGATAGGGTTTGACATTATTCCTCTATCCTTAGAACGTTCAGTCCCGGTCTTGGAATATGGCGCCCAATCGTTGACTTAAGAAAGTCAGGGTCCACGACACTACCGTCGCTAGGACAGAGCATACTCAGGATGATGAGCGGCTGAAACAGGCTAACTAGCGAGGTGCCCGAAATGAATTCGGGTCTCTAAGAAGGCTAGTATCCTTTTACAGCGTCACCGGCAATTTGAACTGCTTTCCCGAATTCCTCGAAGGGTATGGCGGGGTCAACTTTGACATCCATTTTGAACACATGGTTGAAGGGCGAAATAATCTTACCAATTTCTTCCCAACTATTCGCCTCCACCACGATGAACCCATGTCTCCAGGAGAACCATCCAGCTACGGGCTTTATCTTCTGCATATGCTCCCCCAGCCTCTTCTGAAGTGCGGGGTTCTTCTCAAACTCGTTCTTGGTCTCGGCCGCAGGGTTAAAGGATATCAGGAATTTCATTACGTCGCCCCTCTCAAACCATCATCATAATAATGTTTTGAGGGAAAACTCTGGGGCGAGAGTTGACACGGTCCAAAGGAACTTAAGGGCTGCTAACCATGGCCGAATCCCCATGGAAACCATCCGGCCTGCGAAGGCTTACGAGAAACATGCGTGGTTGATTCTCTTCCTCATATGGGCAATACACCTCGTTCTCTCCGCTCGCGACTTTGTTCCCTCTTTACAAGACGTCTGCTTGGGCTGCCCTCCTGGCGCGCTCACCACTATCCAAGCTTCTACTGGTATGACATGGAGCCAGCTGTTGGCCTCAGACCCGAAGTTCGCCACCTACCTAACCACGATTCTGGTCGATGACGGGATTTCAGGGGTAGGGCTCGCGGTCTTCGGAATGACCGTCTCGTTCACGAGCTATCGGAAGGGTGCGAAGTGGGCGTGGTATCTTTCATGGTCCAACCCGATCGGCATACTGACCGCTCAACTCAACATGTACGCACTGACCGGGTCTACTCTCGTGATTGTTCTGGCCGCAGTGTTCATCGGCGCTTGTCTTCTAGGCCTTTTCCTTCCGTACAGGCAGTTCTTCCCCGGAGAGCGCCCCGCTAGCTAAGCTTCTATGGAACCTGGCCGGCAAGTTGTTGATACACACTATTCAATACCTCCCTGGAACCCTTTTTTTTCATTGCGCTTCGCCTTCGCTGAACCTGATTCGATCTGCCCAGGACAACGGATGCCCTCTTCCTGTATGAAGTCGAGCCGAAAGGATAGATCATCTTTGTCAGACATGCAGGCAGCCAGTTCTAGTTTGTTTACCTCCATGGTTAGCTTGAACCGTTGCGTGGGGCGGAATTTGCACGCCAAACAGTGACGCCTCAGAAGGGAACCGAACTTTGGATCAGACTCCCACTTGCTGCTAGAGGGTATCAAAGCTCGGGCTACACGACCGGAGCGAAAATGTGCAGCGCCTGATTAACGCGAATTACTCCGAGCCAACCTTCACCATAGTGCTTCGATAGACCAACATGTCATGAAGAAGGAGAAGAGTTTAAGACAAAATCTGGTGGCAGAGTCTCTTATGCAGACAATTACGCCTTTCCTTTGGTTCGACGATGAGGCAGAGGAGGCCGCGAAATTTTACACGTCCATTTTCAAGAATTCAAAGATTGGAAAAATCACGCGTTATGGAAAAGAGGGATACGAGGTCCACAGGGGACCGGCGGGAACTGTAATGACCGTGGAATTCCAAATCGATGGGCAGAAATTCGTAGCGTTAAACGGTGGGCCCCAATTCAAATTCACAGAGGCCGTATCTTTCTCCGTGGACTGCAAGACACAGAAGGAAGTGGACGAGTTTTGGGAGAAACTTACTGAGGGTGGAGAAGGAGGAGCATGCGGCTGGCTCAAAGACAAATTTGGTCTGTCATGGCAGATCAATCCTACTATTTTGGGCGAGATGTTGCAGGACAAGGATTCTAAGAAAGCTGGGAGGGTTATGGCCGCGATGCTCAAGATGAAGAAGATTGACATTGAGACTTTGAAGAAAGCATACGAGCAACGATAGCCTATGGCGAAAAAAATAATCCGAGAGCCTGGGCTGAATGTCCGCTTACTTTGCGCGCGCCGCGGCCGCCTTGGCGGCGAGCGCTGCGAACTCCTGACGGCCGAAGGCTGTGCCTGAGAGCCCCCAACCGCCCTCTGCTGCCTCAGTAAGTATTACCCAGGTGCGACCTGCTTGGGTCGGATCGCCGGAGATCTTCGTGACAATCTCGGTGACCTCTTTGACCAGTTGCTTCTGACCCTCGCGGGTCAACGCCGCTGGAGGCGTGATTACCTGAACGCGCACGGTGCGGGCCGAGTCGGTGGCTGCGGTGTGAACCGCGTGCGGGTCCATTCGGTGGATGAAAGCGGCGGTGTTGTTCAGGTGGAAGGGACCAGGGGCGGCCACACCTTCAGCGCGTAGAACGGCCATGGTGAGATCCTTGCCAAGCCGACCGTCGGTGCCAGCCGGGAAGAGGTCTGCCGGTGTATAAACGTCAATCATTGGCATAGTAAAACTACAAAACAGGACGAGGCTATATAAATTGACCAGGTTGTCAGAATTGTTTGAGGCCCCTTCGTGTCGAGAAGTTTTAATGTTTGTGGAGCGGCAGGAGTCTGCTGAAAGACTTCGACGGTCGTAATCTCCAAAATTCCGTCACAGAAACCCCATGATTAGAGCCTACTAATCACAGTCTTAAGAGAAGCAGGATTTGGAAATCGAAGCTGTGAGATACCAAGACAGCCGGAGAATTTGGTCTGGAACTGTTGCCGGAACAATTTTCGGATTAGGCTTGAGTCGGATTCTCTAGTTTTGGCGGAAGTTGAGCTAGTGGTGAGGCTGTCCGGGAACAGATACTAGAATCCATTATCGGGTCGGTGACCTTGGGGGCCGGCGACCTTGAGGAAAGAGGAGGATACATTCCTTTCCCTGAAAGGCAGAAAGTTGAAGCCCCTATTCCACTAACGTGCGCTATGCTCCCTCAAGAGTTCAGGTCTTTTGAGCGGCGAGTTCTCTCCGGACGATTGGCGCCACCCGGGTGCCCAGAATCTCGATGGCTCGCAACATCTTCTGATGCGGAAGTGTCGAGACTCCCATTTGGAACGTGATGCGAGAGATGCCCCCGAGGACTTTATTCACGTAAAGTATCTTTTCCGCAACGGTTTCAGCGTCGCCGATCAACAGCGCACCTGTGGGTCCGCGCTGGGCGTCGAACTGGGCTCGGGTTGTCGGCGGCCAGCCGCGTTCCTTGCCAATCTCAGTGAACGTGTATGCGTACCCCGGATAGAAGTCGTCCGCAGCTTGTCTGGTGGTGTCTGCCAGGAATCCGATGGAGTGGAGACCCACGGTGAGTCTCTCGGCCGGGTGACCGGCGCGACGGCCCGCCTCGCGGTAGAGGTTGATCAGAGGGAGGAAGCGCTCGGGTTCGCCCCCGATGATAGCGACCATCAGAGGAAGTCCAAGCACACCAGCGCGGGCGAAGGAAGTGGGGGTGCCGCCCACGCCGATCCATATGGGCAGCGGATCCTGCAGCGGACGAGGGTAGACTGCTTGGCCAGTGAGTGACGCGCGGTGCTTGCCAGACCAGTGGACGTGCGTGTTCTCGCGGATGGTGAGGAGGAGATCGAGTTTTTCTTCGAAAAGCGAGTCGTAGTCTTCGAGACGAAGACCGAAGAGGGGGTAGGACTCTACGAATGAGCCGCGACCGGCGACGATCTCAGCACGGCCATGGGAGATAAGGTCGAGGGTGGCGAATTCCTGGAAAACGCGAACAGGATCAGCGGCACTGAGAACGGTGACCGCGCTGGTGAGGCGGATGTTTCTTGTGCGCGCGGCGGCTGCAGCCAGAATCACGACGGGGGCGGAGTCGAGGAACTCGGCCCGGTGATGTTCGCCGATGCCGAAAACGTCGAGGCCGACTTGGTCAGCGAGCTCCATCTCTTCCAGTAGATGCTGCATGCGCTCGACTGGGCTGAGGGTGAGTCCCGTGGCTGGGTCTGAGATGGCTGCTGCGAAGCTGTCGACACCGATCTGCACCTTTGCGACTCCCGATATCCGGGCTTCCGAGGTCGGTATATGGAACTGTGTATGAACGGCGTATGCGACATGATAGCGAAAGCGGAAGCTAACAGTATCGAGAGTGTGAAAGAGGTCAGTTCAGCTGGCTTAGTCTATGAGGTCAGAGGCTACTGCTTGCCGTGTCTCAAGGCGTCGATTAGAGCTTTGACGGCTGCTTCTCCATCGTGTCTGACCCCGTTGACATAGAATGTTGGGGTGCCGTTGACACCGCTCCTTACTCCACCCATGAAGTCTTCTTTGATCCGTTTCTGATATACGTGCTGACCTATCTCACGCTCAAACTTTTGCGTGTCCAAGGCGAGCCTCTTTGCATGGCCAAGGGCGACTTTGGGATCGCCGAGGGTTTCCTGGTGCTCGTAGAGAAAGTCATGCATAGGCCAGAACTTTCCCTGAGCTCCGGATGCCTCCGCTGTTTCAGCCGCTTCCATAGCATACTCGTGCATGTTTGTTAAGGGGAAGTTGCGAAACACGAACCGTAGTTCAGAGCCAAGTTCCTTCTGGACTTTTTTCACTTCGGGGTATGCTGCACCACAGTAAGGACATTGATAGTCTCCATACTCGACCAAGGTGAGAAGTGCATTCACAGGACCTTCTATGTGGTCTCGTTCGGGTGTTACCGGAACTTCAAGCCTTGGAGCCTCATACTTGCTCGCTGTTCCCTTGTGTGTCGGTTCTAGCAGGGTCTTTCTCGGTTCTCCTTTTCGTGTGACCGTTGTTGTCCCCAATTCCGAGTTCAGCTCTTAGCGTTCACTTGCGCTTTGTTCATATTCTCTAAGGCTGATAGAATGCCCTCGGCCCCAGGGTTGATTCCGTCAGGGGAGAGATGGCTCCATCTGATTATCCCATTGCCATCGATCACGAAGAGTGCTCGAGCGGACTCGCCGATCTTTTCCTTGAAGGCGCCATATTTTCGAGAAACCTCGCCCTTCGGCTCAAAGTCAGCCAGGACCGGAAAGTTGAGCTTGCGATCCTTTGTGAAGGCAAGGTGGGACCAGATATTGTCGACGGAAATGGCGAGAAGCTCTGCGTTGAACTTCTTGAATTCTGGCATTACCATTGCGTAGAGTGACAACTGGTCGGTGCAGACAGGGCTCCAGTCTGCAGGGTAAAATGCAAGAATCACGGGTTGTCCTCGGAAATCGTTCAGGGACACTTTCTGGTCCGGTGTGCTGTTAAGAGAAAAGTTAGGGGCTTTCTTGCCGGGTCCCAGGACCGAATCCTCCGTCCTTCCTACCTTCTTGGTCTTCGACCCTGGTCGAGTACGATTCCTTGCCGCCCCCTGTCCCTCTAGCCCTATCATCCTTCGCCTTTTGTGGCTTTGCACTAAACTGGTCTTCAGAATAGCTACGCCTCTTCCGTGAATAGGATCAACATTACCCGACTCTTCCCCTCAGTTATTATTAAGCCCCACGCCATTCCAATCGATTGCACAGCAGGAACCGTCTAGAAACAACCGTTGAGCTCGCGCCGAATCCCAGAGTGCGCCCGGATTGACCCAGTCCGGATAGAGATCCAGCATCTCGTCGTAAAAGCCCTCGCGGGGTCATCGCCGTCCCGGCCGATGTGGTCGAAATCGCGGATGTGATGGCGAGTCTCTTCCGCGACGAACACTCAGAAGGTTCCACTGAAGATTTTCAGTGGTCCCTCCAGACTCCCAGATTCTCCCCGCCGGGTCAAGTGGGCAGTTTCTCCTGGCCATACTTGGTCAGGGTCCACCTGCCCTCCCTACCAGTTTGAACCACGTGGACGATCTTCCCGTGAAGCATAAGTTTGAGATGGTAGCTTACACAGGCCGGGCCCAGCTTCGACTTCTCGCTAATCTCAGAAATCCTCGTTCTACCTTGCTCCATCGTCTCCAGAATTCTAGTTCTAGAAACGAGTCCCCTGTTCACATTCCTCATTCCTGCCAGGAATGCTCGTGGATGGTATGCTGGGCTCAAGCAAGCCTCATCTAGGCAAAATCGCCGACCAGAAGCTTCTGCTGCTCCTTCTCCTCAACTGGAGGCCTGAACGTCTCCAACAGTTCCACCTTGATCAGTTCCAGGCGTTGGGAGTAATAGGATCCCACATCGTATCTCTGAACCATCTCCGTCGCAACTTTGAGATACTTTTCAACTCCAGCCTTGAAAACCGTCGCTCCCAACTTCCCACCGCACCTCATACACTTCCCCCCTAGAGGCGGTCGGCGGGGCTTGAAGCCGCACTTCAAGCACCGAGCATGCTGCGACGTGTAGGTGCGCAGGTTCCCGACCAGGTCGCGGAGAATATGGGTCGACAAGACCTTTCGTGCCACCTCTTCAGCCCTAACAGCCACTGTCATATCCGCCAGTGCTAGCTGGGCATTCACCTTGTCAAACATACTGGGCAGCTCCTTGTACGCGCTCGTCAACACCCCCCTGTTAATGTCCGCCGTAGGATGGGTGAAGCCTATCCTCCAGTGTCCGTCAGGTGAGGCGAGGCTTCTGTTCAGCGTCGGAATCATCTCCTCCAGATCCTTCGGGTCAGCAGCCTCCAGGCTCCTGTCATAGAACTCGAGTGGCAGCCTGTTCTCCACCTCTATGTTGAAAGCCTGCCTGGCCACTTCAACCGGGTTCAACAGCGGCGCCAGCAAAAGGGGCGCATCCATCAACCCTCCGATCCTGTCTGGGAGGTACTCACGGGAGAAGTTCAACAACACGTCCATCAACAAGGACACCGAATCCTCGTCACCGTCACAATCCCTCCTCTTAGCAGCATGGAACAAGGGGTGCGCGTAACACACGCTGGCCTTGCTGAACCCCACGATCCGTCCCACAACACCCACCGAAGTGTGGGGCGACAATCCAACCACCAGATGGCCGATAAGGTCCTGTCTAGTCTTAACACGGTAGACTCTCTCCAGGCCATAGTAAAGCTGGAGAAGGTCGTCCAAGAAACCAGCCACTTTGACAAGGTACTCACCACAGCCCTCCGAGACCACCAGGTCCTGAATCTCCATGAGACAAAGCTGGTCCGGTAGAATCAGAGGTTTGCCTTCCCAGTCAACATCGTACCCGAGGGCACGCGCCTTCTCCACCGAGAGCCCGATCTCGCCCGGGCGAAAATGGGTGAGAACGGCGTTGGTCGCATCGAACCGGAGGGTTCCATCCTTGAAGACCGATACGTCCCACTTGGCCCTCAGCAACCCCTTCTCGATTGACTCTGGAAACCTTGCCTTGTTGGTCAGTCCTTTGACCCCTTTAATCATCTCAGCGGGTTTCGGAAGCCCAAGTTTCTTGCTGGCTTCACCAAGAATTCTCTCCAGGTCCAGGTTGAGGGAGCGGAAGGGCGGTCGCTGGGCTTGAAGCCGACAGTTTGGACAGATATCCTTGGCAGGCTGGCCGCATCTGGGACACACAGAGACAGCCTCCGTGTCCACTCCACAAGTTGGGCATTTGAGGTGGGGCTGCCACTCGCCACATGTTGGGCAGGACCTGTTCACAACCTCCAGGGTGGAGAAGGATTTTCGGGAGGCTTCGACCACGTCCCGTCTCGGCCCACCCATCTGTCCGGCCGGGAAGAGAACATGGACCCGGGGAGTCATAACACGTTCCTTCGCCTTCTCAGGCCTACCCATTCTAGCCCCGACATACGCCGGGGATTTCCTCATCACAGGAAACCCTGCGAGGAAGCTCAACGCCTCCAAAACGTTTCCGTTCTCTGGAAGCGGCTTATTGGACCCTAGAAGGGTCCTCAGTACAAGCGACTCTTCCTCGTCGAACTGCACACTTCCACCCTTGACCCGGTGTGGAGCGCAGAGCCTTTCCAACGTCGACTCCAACATCTGATCCTTCGTGAAAACCAGGCAGCTGGCCTCCGGCTCCCCCAGCGGCTCCGCCAGAGCTTGCCTCAAGTGACGCAGCTCATCTAGAGTAATATTTTCCCAGAAGAACGTGTGCAACGGGTGCAAGGGAACATTGAGGCTCTGGGAGAGCGTTATGGCCTCGAGGGCAGTAGGCTTTGAGACAAGGGGATTCTCCACCAGGTCCCGGAGCCGTTCCGTTGAGAGTGGGGGAACAGGCTTGAACTCGCCACCCTGTCTAATCTTCTCTTCAAGAATCTGGGCCCACCACTCCTCCACGAAACCGGACGGGGTCAGGGGCTTGTTGTTCTCGAGAAACTCGCCGTAACCGACCAACAGATCACCGAGGAAGAGAATCTTCGCAATGCTTTCCCTGAGAGACTTGGCCTCTCTAGGGTCATCGGCCCGGACGATGGAACCATCCTTCAGCTTCACGATCGGAGGTTCAATGGAATCGACAGCGGTAACTATTCCCCCTTTTCCCGGCCGCTCCGTCTTCATCTGAATCCCGATCGCCGGGAATCCTCCAAGTATCTCCATGGTGCTGGGGTGAAGCCCAATTGATGAGAGGCCCGTATTGCGTGCCCGGCCGTATCTTATCCGGAAGCCTCCTCGTTCGCCTGGAAAGGCGAAGACGGGCCTGCCGCCTACCACGTCTTCCATGAACATGAACTCCTTAGCCTCCTGATCGTCAGAGGACGGCGTCTTCACGGAGAGCAACCATTCCCAGCCCTCAAGTCCAAGCTTCTCAATAATTCGCGATACTTTCTGGGAGCGTCCTAGGAGGCCGTCGTTGACGACCCGGAGGGATCCTCCCCGGACCCTGTTCGTCTCTAATCCGGGAACATTCCGGTTAACCGCCACCTCAACCGGGTCCGTTTCGACCCCATCGGGCTCGACGGGTAGTTTCATGATTGCCTCACGGAGAGTCTCGTCCGAGTTTCGGTACTGGAAACGGTTTACCATTCGTTCGTAGAGTCTCAGTTCTTCAACGAACCTCTTGGCCTCCTGTTCTGTGGCTTGGTAGGCAGGAATGTTGAGCTTACGTCGAATATGATCCCCGACGATCAATGTTAGCCCCATCTCGGTTCCACCTGCAGCTCGCATGGGCCCGGCAAAGTAGATAGCTAGATGCCGCTGTCGCCCCTGGCCGTGTTTGATTCTGACCTTGTGAATCCCCTGGATGGGGGCAACGGTTACGGCTTCGTCCAGAATCGCCAATGCAGTCCGCACCGCCTGGGTTGCTGCATCCTCCTCCTCGAACCGCCCGAATCTTCCGAGAACAATCTCTTCGCTAACCTTGAGGGCGGTCTCTTCCCTCGAGATTTGTTTCCGTAGTTCGCGTATTCTCTCGGCAACCCCGACTGGTCCAACGGACTTCTCAACCCTGTCCGCAAGGTCGTAGGTCGTCTCAGACTCCACCCGTAGCGAGGGGTCGAGTCCTTTCGCTCGAGCCTGGCTGGCACTCTCGTACTGGCGATCGTACTCGTCTCTCAGCCGTCTGGCGTACCCATGATTCGGCCTGTTATCCAGAGGATTCACAGAGGCTCGAAGCCTTCACTCAAGCCATCCAGTAATAGGTTATTACTCGTTTCCTATTGAGACCAGTGAAACTATTCAGGCGCGAAGGAGTTAATCGCCAGAACTAGAAGGGATCGTACCCAATGAAGGCGGAGATGCCGGGTCGTATGCCAACCGGACAACGAATAATCTACCATTGCGACCTCGACGCCTTCTACCCGTCCTGCGAGATTCGCCGGGATCCGTCTCTTGCGGGCAAACCCCTCATCGTAGGTGCGGACCCTAAAGGTGGCAAGGGTCGCGGTGTGGTAACTTCCTGTTCGTACGAAGCGCGGAAGTTCGGGGTCCGCTCGGGAATGCCAATCTCCCAAGCCTTCCGGCTATGCCCGCCTCCTGATGGAATCTATGTTCAGCCGGATTTCGAACTCTATGGAGAAACGTCGGAAAGGGTGATGGATTTGCTTAGAACCTTCGCCGACATGTTCGAGCAAACGAGCATCGACGAAGCATTCCTAGACGTTAGCCAGCGATGCTCAAGCTTCGACGAGGCCAAACAATTGGCCCTGAAGATGAAGGTGGAGGTGAAGACCCGTGAGGGGCTCACCGTCAGCGTCGGAATCGCTCGGAACAAGTCGATTGCGAAAATGGCCTCTGACATGAACAAGCCCGATGGGCTAACAATGGTGCGGTCTGAAGAGGTTAAACAGTTTCTTGAGCCGCTCTCCGTGGACAGGATTAGCGGAGTAGGGAAGAAGACAGCCACGTTCCTCACTGGTATGGGAGTGGAGACAGTTGGCCAGTTGGCCAAGGTCCCCGCCGAGAAACTCAAAGGATGGTTTGGCAAAGGCGGAGTCTGGCTCTGGGCAATAGCCAACGGTCTCGAAGAGACTCCAGTCGAGGAACGGCCCCTGAGGAAGTCGATCAGTGTTGAACAAACCTTCGAGCACGACGTACGCAACAAGGCAGTGGTCAGGGAGGCCCTTGACGCCCTAACCAAAGAGGTGCATGAAAGGCTGCTCGAAGAGGGTCTGCTGTTTCGGACTGTTGGAATAAAGGTCCGGTTCGAACACTTCGTCACCTTCACCAGGGAGAAGACGCACACGGGTTACGTTGATGACAAGAGGGTTGTCGAGGAGTATGTCAAGCATCTCTTTCGAGAGTTTGAGAGGGACCAGAGAAGAATCCGGCTCGTAGGCGTTCGATTGTCAGACTTGAAGCCTGCTGAAGGGAAGCAGGTGAAACTGGCCTAAAATCTTGTCTCGCTCTTGAGCTATAGGCAAAGGCATTCACTTCAGAACCAGGATCCCTGAGCCGAGAACCGAACTCATGCATACCACAACAGCATAGCGCCACCGTCACCCTTGCCTATGCGCTGATTGGGATTGTCACGTTTTATTCACTTGTCTGTTCTCAGCCTTACCGTCTTCTTCGAGCTGTTCTACAGTTTCCTTCTCCACTCTCCCTTGTCCTTCCAACTTAGCTTCCCTCCTCTTCCACTTCCAAGGGAGCCAGGAGCTTTTCAAGCGGCCAAGTACTGACGCCTGGTTCATTGTCTGACCTTGGGTGAGCTGGGGGGAGAGGGGACCCGGCCCAAGGGATACGAGGTGTCTTCGTATCAGGAACATCATCAGTAGGAGTCCGGTTACGAAGACGGTAGCGTTAACTAATATGGAAAGGTCGACCCTAGTAACTGAGAGTTGTAGGAGAAAGTAGAATTGGGCCACGGCGTACGCGGAACCGAAGGCGAAGACTAGAAAGGGCAGGGTTTGCGCCCAGCGACTATCAGCCTTATTGAGGGTTTTCCTCGCAAAGGTCTGCATCGCACCCATGATCGACACGAATATGAGTGCGGCGTCTAGAAGCGGGTTTGACGCCTGATTCTGAGTAACGTACCCTATCAGTATGGACGCTGCTCGATACAGGAGGTAGCCCCACAAAACCAGAAAGGTTCCACCTACGAAAACTGCTGCTTGGGGCGACGTTCCTCTGATGGCGCTCCAGCTCCATCGAAGGGTCACGAAGTAGGTTAACAGAAGGATGACAGTGACGAGAATTGTCCAAGTTACTATTTTGTCGGTTGCTCCTTGAACATTCTGGTAGTTTGAACTCGCCCATGATCCCACGCCCCAGACCCCGAATATGAGTGGGACAATTGGAAGGAACAGGGCAGCGGGTCCGATTAGGCTCACTACCTTCTTTCTACCTCCCTCCACGCCCAGACGGTTCTCAACCTGCCCCAACAGGTTGGAAACCGGGGTGGCAATGAAGTAGGCCTGTAGAAGGACCCATCCGTAGAACACGGCGATGAACCCGGGGAAGATGGGAAGTGCTTCAACGCTTCCAACCTGCTGGATCCAATACGACAGGCCGGCCAGGATGGGCGCGAACACGAGAGCCAGAATAATGATTCGGGATTTCATGCGGGACTGGACGAGAATTCTCCGGGTCCCCTCCAGCATCGTTAGGGCTGAAAAGATCAGGTATGTCCCCGTGGTCGACCCGCCCAGTAGGAAAATCACGGTCCAGGCCTGGCTCACGGCAAGTACTCGGCCCGCGTAAGCCGCGCCGAAGAGAAGGCCCATTATGACCGTAAAGATTAGTGTGTGGCCACGAACCCCATTTGCGGTGAGGAGTCTGATGGCGCTTGGAGGGTGGAACCTATTCTTGGTTTCAGGAACAGTCAAAGATGCTCTTGGGGAATGTTTTGGTCCCAACTGGAACGCGAGATGGGGAAGCAAGCCTAATCACTTGTGCGCTACCGTCTTCGTCAATCCCCCGTAACTGTCCGAGAAGCATGGTATTTCGAGCCCAAGGGACTCTCTACGATTGGCCCAGGAAAAGTCGATGGAGATTTGTTCGCCAGACGGACAAGGAATAAGACCGAGACTGTAAACTGCCATCCTATGAGGCTTCGAAAACTATCCTACCTAACCCTCTGGGCAGTCCACTTTGACGAGGTTAAGAGGCTCTACAAGGAAATTCTCGGCCTACCCGTAGCGGAAGAAAACGAGAACTTCATCATGTTCGAAACAGAAGGCTCCAGGCTCGCCCTCCACAAGCTCAAAAAAGCCCCACCCATCCAAAGGCCCACCATAGAACTCCACCTAGAAGTGAGAGATGTGGACGACACCTTCACCGCCCTACAAGCCAAGGGAGTAAAGTTCGAACAGAAACCAGCCAACCGGCCCTGGGGCACCCGCATGGCAAGCTTCCACGACCCGGAAGGGTACAAGGTCGAACTCGTAGGACCGTTAAAACCAGGAGAGCAGGTCAAAGGCGACTAGGACTCGTCCTCGGTCTCTTCCCTAGTCTCAGGGATCGCTCTCGACTCTTCGGGGGGAGGAATATCGCGCTCGATAACAACCGGTCCAATGTAAGCGCACCTCGGGCAACGATACAATGTACCCGCGTAGCCACCAAGCCAAAGAATCATTCCCTCCGCCCCGCAAACAGGGCAATAGCGTCCAGTAGCGCCCAATCTCAAGCCAAGCCAATATGCTTTGAAGGACCGGTCAACACAGTCTGTATTACTTCTCCCGCTTTTTCTTTGACTTCTTTACCGAAGACGAAAGTGAGCCTCCGCCAGGGAAATAGTACGGCATTGTGCCAGGGGCAGTGGGGGGAGAACCCTTCGGCTGATGAGCTTCGTGAGGGCTCCGCGGTTCGGGCTGAAGTATTTCCAGCAGTCCCAGATGAACCACTACCACTCGATAATCGTCCAGCCCTCTCTGGTGGAGGAACTTGTGAAGCAGATGCTTCACATCCTTTGCACTAATATTCTGCATCTCCAGCGCTGAGCCCCTGGTCCTAACAGGGACCTTCGACTTGGAAGTCAAGAATTCAGCAATCGCGCCAACCTCCCCGTGGAGGCTTTTCAGCTCGACCCTCAGCAAACCCTGCCACCATAGCCTAGACCGGTCAAGCCGGTTTAAACCTAAAGAACAGAGGGTCGGTCAACAGTGGGCGGATGCCCACGGCCGCTAGCCTGCACGATGGCTTAGGAATTGACTATTGTTTCGGGGAAAAGTCGGCTGCGGCTTTTAGCCAGTTTCAGGTACAGATCGTTCCAGATGGGGCGACGTTAGACCCGTATGCATAGTGCTAAGCTATTGGCCGTCTCGGGCACGATTCTGACCCTGAGTTCACTTCTTCTCGGGGCAGGTTTCTGGGGGTACCAGACAGGTGTGATCCTGCTCCAAGCAGGCATTCTAGCCTTAGGTCTTGGCCTGTTTCTAAGGCTCGACAAGGAGTCGAAAGAGCCGTCTCCCCGGTCCCAGCTTTACGACCTTGAAAGCTCGTCCCCTACCAGAGCGTCCGCCTGAGGGTCTCAGCCCCTTGCAAATCTGGACAACCCAATTCGCCCATAATCAACCCCTTTTCCCGATCCGGGAGCCCTGTACCTGACCCACTAGTGATCATGAAGGAAATGTCATATGATCAACGATCGGCAAAACCCGAGACGGGCAGACTCCACGCCCAGAACAGAAAAACTCGCCCAAAAACCCTGCCAAACAGAACCCATCCTCGAAAAAGAACGGGCCCTATCACTCACCTCCCGCAACGTGAGAAAGCCCTTTCCCCGAACCACTCCGGTTCCCTGAACGGGGAAAAGTTACAAACAATATCAGGGAAAAAACATCTAAATCTTTTTTCAAAAAACATCCTTTTTCAGAGGGCCCGGGGGCCCTCTGAAAACCGGCTTTGGAGTGTTTTATCTCTGCTTTCCGTAACCGTAGTAAGGAGGACAGGAATCGTTGAGGTTCATTCTCTCAGGACTAGGGAACTGGTACCAATCCTGGAAACTAATCGAGGAAGCGGTCGTACTCGCCGACAAACTTGGGTTTTGGGGGGTAGTACTCCCAGACCATTACATGTGGGGCGAGAACCGAGGAGGAAACTCCACCTTGGAAACCTGGGTGGCCCTCACATACCTTGCTGCGCGAACTGAGAAGCTGAAACTGGGGACGCTCGTGACTCCGATTCCCTTCCGTCCACCAGGAATTTTAGCCAAGACTATTTCGACAGTGGACCTCCTATCGTCCGGCCGGGCTGTACTTGGAGTTGGAGCAGGCTGGTCACAGGCCGAATTCGAGGGATTCGCCCGCTGGGAAGATGCCAAGACCAGGGTTGACAAGACCGAGGAAGGAGTTCGGCTCATCTTGAGATTGTGGCAGGAACAACGGGTCGACCATGTGGGGAAATACTATCACGCAAAAGGGGCAGTTCTTGACCCAAAGCCGCTGCAAAAGCCGCACCCGCCACTTCTGTTCGGCGGCGTCGGGCTTAGGATGCTCAAAATGGCCGGAAGGTTTGCAGACATCTGCTTCATCGCACCCTGGACCCAAATTCCGTTCGGAGAGGCAAAGGAGGTCGTTCTACAAGAGGCTCGAAAGACCGGACGGCACAACAGTCTAGCCTTTGCCATGGGCGCTCCTAGGCCGCAGGAGAACTTCGACTTGAGAGAATCAGAGAAAGCTGTGTCAACGGCTGCTAGGGAAGGATGCCTATACTTCGTTGCACCATTCCCACAGGAAAACTTCTTAGAGAAAATGAGACAATTCGCGAAGGAAGTGATGCCCTCCTACGCGGGGCTCAACTGATACCTGAATTTGCCCCGGCTCCAAGCCCTATCGCGAATCAAAGGGACCCATTGTTGATCCAACCGTGAGAATCGCCACAGGTTAAGGGGACTCTATTTGATAGTTGTAAGGTACCAGCGGATTCCCTCAACGAATGATAAGGCAAAGGCCCTCGCCAGTCACGGTGCCCCGGATTGGACGGTGGTGGTCTCCGAGGTTCAGACTCGGGGAAGGGGACGGAAGGGGAGGAGATGGGAGTCCCACAAGGGCGGACTATGGTTCTCAGTAATTCTTAGGCCAAAATTGCCCGCCGGCAAGGTTTCTCTTCTGCAATTCCTCGCGTCGAACGCCACTAGGCGAGCCGTGGTTGAGGAGACTGGCGTTCGGGCCTGGTTGAAGTGGCCAAACGACCTTGTCCTAGAGTCTGGCAAACTGGGTGGCATCCTGGTAGAGTCAAAGAGTGTGGGTAACAAGGTTTCTTCCGTGATTTTGGGAATTGGGCTAAATGTGAACCAAACGAAAAGGCACCTGCCCACCGCTGCCACCTCCATCTACGTGAGCTCGGGACGCGAGCACCGACTGGACGACCTATTGAAAAGCATAGTTGATAACATGAGATCGCAGTACCAATCCCTCAGCGACTCGGCCAATATTCTAGACGAGTGGTGGCTAAATTGCATCCACCGCTCCAGACTGGTCCAGGTGGAAACCCCAAGGGGAATCGTGAAAGGTACTAGCATTGGAATCAACCCCGAAGGTTCCCTTCGTATCGAGACTGGCAAGCTCATGGTGGAAACAGTCGTGGAAGGCAAGCTCCGCATCTTGAGCGACTAGTAAAGAAGGTGAGGAGAATAATGGACGAACAGTATTGCGGTGCCAGAGAATATCAGCCGCTGACATTCTACGGTGTTCGGGAAGATTCAGGTTCAAGACATCAGTGCGTACCTGTTGAGGCGGAGAAGTGGTGTCCTACATGTCGGTCTTCGAATCGTACCATTGAGATGGCTCAGCCTCGTATCAGCCATTGCACCTGACTCAGCAAAGGATAAGCGGGAAACGAGCGTGATGCGTTAGACCCGAAAGGTCGTCGGTCGAAAATGAGCAAGTATCCGATTTCCACGGAAGGAGTGTCGGGGCAACACTCTGGAAAGCCAGAGCCGACAACCACGCTGGCACGTACGCTTGGGCGCAGCACATCTACGCTAATGACAGCGGCGATGATCATCGGCACGGGAATTTTTGGAGCAATAGGGTCAGCGACGGCGAAGGCTGGCAGTGGTATCCTCGTCGCGATGACACTAGGAGGTCTCGTCGCGCTGGCAACAGGCATCAGTGCTGCTCAACTGGGTGTGAACTATCCAAAGGAAGGAGGAGCCTTTACCTGGGCACGAGAGTTCAACCATAAGACGGTGGGATTCATTGCGGGTTGTGCATACCTAGGGAAGGGAATCTTCTCTCTAAGCGTCATTTCACTCGCATTCGCGGCCTACTCAGTCCAGATACTACCCGGCCTACCGATGCCGCTACTCGCTGGCGTTGTAGTTCTTGCAGTAGTAGTCCTCAACTTCTTCCATGTCCAGCTGACGACCAAGCTATTGATTACTCTCATGGTTGTGAACGTGTCCCTGTTGGGACTCTTCGTTGCATTTTCTAGTCCCGTCGTAAACCCCGCTCATTTCGCGAATCCGTTGGGAGATAACGGGCCTCTCGGCGTACTTGCCGGAGCAGCGATCTTCTTCTGGACCTGGGACGGCTTCATGCGAACCGCGATTATGGCAGGGGAGATCAAGAATCCACGACGGACCATCCCATTCGCTATTGTCGGTGGTATTGCGATCGCCGCAGTCGTCTTCCTCATCGTTGCAGCAACCACCCTAGGTGTACTAGGCCCAGAATCCATGGGAAGAGATGATGTGCCGCTCTTCAGAGCGGCGACCCAGGCAGTTGGAACCTGGGGGGGATTGGTGATTCTGGCAGCTGCCTGGACTGCGTCTCTGAGCGAACTGACCGGAGATCTTCTAACCGCCTCGCGGGTAGCCTACACGATGGGTGAAGCAAATGAACTCCCCCGCTGGCTTGGATCACTCCACCCGAAATTCCGCATTCCACGGAATGCTGTTCTGACCATAGGCTTGATAGTTCTAGCTTTGGCCTTGAGCTTTGACCTTCGAAGGTTGTTGGCCGTTGCTAGCATATTCACACTTACCTGGTACATTGTTACCCATCTCTCCGCCCTACAACTGCGCAAAGAGCAGCGATTAACAACGCCGTTCTTCTCATGGCTCGGCCTGCTCGGTTGTTTGTTCTTGGCCGCTTCGTTGCCAATCTGGGCAACTCTCACCGGGAGCGCAGTCCTAGCTACATTGGGCGCGATCCGTTGGTTGTGGCTTCATTACCGAGCTAGCATCGTCATGAGCAGGAAGCCGTAGTGCCCCCCAGGATTCCATGGTCAACAAACACATCTGGAAGCACCTATTTGTTGACCTAGTGCAAACTCGTCTATCATGCTTTCTGAGTGGACTCCAGACTAGGCTGGGCAGGTCTTTGATCTCGCGTGAAGGCCGTACACAAGTTAACAGTTGTCTCTTGTATAGAGGAAAGATGAAGGCCACGTGCTTAAGGGTAACCGTTTCTTCTTTCTACTCATCCAAGTATACTGACGCGCGATGGCTTTCCGGCATGAAAGCGTACACCTTGTTGGTGTCTGGGTTGAATGCCAACGTATGGGTACCAGGCTCAGTCCGCACCGTTTGGAGCCGCCTCATGGACATCGCGTCAATGACATCTATCACTCCAGGGTCTCCGATTGCCACGTAGAGATGTTCAAGTTCAGAATTGTAAAAGATCACATCTGGAGGCCCGCTCAGGTCTGATACTCTTCTGACACTATTCGTGCGAAGGTCTACTTGGTAGACGCCTCCTTCATCACAGGCGCAGAATAGCCTATCGCCTTTCACATCGACGTCAAGTCCGTGGGGACCATTCGCAGGAATATCGTAGCTGAACTCTATTTTGTTAGGGTCGCCGCCTTTGACAACGATCACCTTGGACGGCTTAGCGATGTTAACGTAGAACCGGTCTCGAGCCTTGTCGTAGACGGTCCAACGGGTTCTACCCGGGACTCTCAGATCTGATGTCATAATCCTCCTCTTCACATCTACCATTGAGATAGTGGCGTTCACCGGGTCTTCCGGCTTGGAGACGTTCGCCGCTAGAAGATGCTCCCGTGAATCGTCGAAAGCTAGCCCGTTGGGAAAACCCCCCACCGTCACCTTCTCCAGGTTAGTCTCCATGCCTTGCCGAAACATCCCAATTGTCTTCTCTCCACGGTTGGAAGTGAACACCAGGTCTTTTTCGTTGGAGACTAGGACCCCCGCCACACCCGGAAGCTGAGGAATGGAATGCAGGTATTTGTCTCGACGGGAGTCAATCACGTCGACGGCGTCGTTGGATGTATGGGCTAAGTACACTGTGCCTGTCTTAGTGTGGACTGCCGCATGGTCGAAGCCGCCCTTCTTTTGATGGGCTGGGAGTTCGATGTAGCCTAGATGTCTCAGGCTAATACTCGGGCACTACCTTGCAGGCTGGGGGACATTGTACTCCAGTTTGGTATTTCCTTCGACCATGAGTTGACAGTACTTGTAGAGTGCATCGTAGGTCGGAAACTGGATTCTCATATTGTCAAAATCGTCCTTTGCAAGGTTCCTGAAACCATGGGCTATTGACTCAAGTCCGGCAGATTCGGGTGGAGCATCGGGGATTTTTGCATCTGCCCCCCTCACAATCTTCGCCAGTTCTAAGAGGGCCGGGTCCTTCAACTTGTACTTCCTGATTATCGCGTCGAAGCTAACATACTGTTTATCGCCCTCCTTGTAGTGTGTAAGTTCCACGTTTGTACAGTCGAACGGTATCGCACCCTGTTCCTTGGCTACCTGTGGAATCTTCTCGTTCGGGACAAACAGAAACTCGGCGTTCTTGTCCACAAATTTCTTGATTAGCCATGGACACGCTATTCTGTCCACCTTCGCTTTCTCTCTAGTTACCCACTTCAGGTCCAATTCTCTCCGATGTAGATTATCTACTTAGGTAGAAGTTCTGTGGGCATATAAGGCTAGTCGAATTATGCTTCGTCAAAAGCGAAGATTTTACCCGCCGAGCCAATCTCGATGAAGTCCCTCTATGGAAGGGAGGATTACAAACTTGAGATTCACATGGAGCTTGAGTGGGTACCGGGCTGAAAGAGCGCTCCATCCCAGTCGATGCCCATGCAGCCTTAGAGCGTTAGAATCTCGGGGAGAAAGGAAGGCACTTCGTCTTGCAGCTTGACTGGCTGGCCAGAAACGGGAAGATCATCCTTCTTGAAAAGGCGGTGCGGACAATTCCCTACGGTTTCCTGGGCGTCCTGTTCCCCATCTATCTTAGCCAACTGGGGTTTGGCCCCGTCGCGGTTGGGCTGGTCCTCACACTCACGACTGTCACCAGCGCCTTCTACACATTCATTGCCAGCCTTGTAACTGATCGCATTGGCCGCAGGCGAACCCTGATCTTCTTCGCCCTGACTGACTGTGTGGCAGCTGCAGTTCTCTTTCTCTCCACCTCTCCGTGGGCACCGGTGGCGGCGGGTATTATTGGCAACATGTCTGTTGGCGCAGGTGAAGTCGGCCNNNCCTTGAACAAGCGATTCTTCCCACCGCCTCCGATTCCAGCCGTAGGACACTCACCTTCAGCGTGTACAACTTGGTTGGTTACGGCGCCGCCGGATCCGGTGCCCTGATAGCCGGCCTACCCCAGTTCTCCGGGACCGGCCTGGCCGCATACCGGCCTCTCTTTCTAGGCTATCTAGTCACAGGTCTGCTCGGCGTGGCCCTGTACTCAACCATGTCCAGGGGGGTCGAACAAAACACGTCCTCACCTACAGCCCGTCGTGTCTTGTCGGAACCCTCGAAGAGAATCGTTCTGAAATTGTCCGCATTATTCGCCGTGGATTCCTTTGGAGGCGGTTTCATCGGCTTGAGCATAATACCGTACTACTTTTTCCTGCGATACCACTTACAGCTTAGCTCCTTGGGCCCGCTCATTGCAGCCTCACAGGTTGTGACCGCCATCTCCTTTCTCGTTGCGGAGAGGATAAGCAGGCGGATCGGGCTGATCAGAACCATGGTATTCACCCACATTCCATCCAACCTTTTCCTGACCGCCATCCCCTTCGCCCCATCGGCTGTGACGGCCGTCTTTCTCCTGCTCTGCCGACAGTCCCTGTCTCAGATGGATGTTGCCCCTCGGCAATCATACGTGATGAGCGTGGTCCCTCAGTCCGATAGGACAGCCGCCGCTGGCCTCACCAACTCCACGCGTAGCTTCTCCCAATCCATCAGCCCCTTCCTAGCTGGTTCTGCAATCGAGAACTTGTGGGTCGGGTCCCCCTTCGTATTTGCGGGAGTGCTGAAGTTAGGTTATGATTTGGCACTATACGAAACCCTGCATAGAAGGAAGCCTTCGGACAAGGACCCTGGCTACGGTCCTTGACTCCTTGACGATATCTCTGTCCTCCACCTGTACCCTATTACTACCAATTTCGCCGACACCACCGTAGAGCGCGACCGTTACCCAGAAAGAACCATCATCGCGACCGAGGCGCCAACGACGCTTATGTCCCAGCGCCGAAAAAAAATTCTTTCCTAGACTCCCGAGGGGACCCTGGAAATCCTGCCCCAAAACCATAAACCGCTCCTAGAACCAAGAAGAAAGCTTAGCCTTTGGGTCGCTGGAACACGCCCCGCCCAGCCCTCCGGCAGGCCATTCCCACACTAGCCCGGGTTTTAGAGTCCCGTCGTCTGTCACCGAGCGGCTTCGGGAAGTCTACCTAGACGTTGTCCACGGCAAGAGCGAGAAACATGTGGAATGTCTACACTGGTTGAGGCTCAGAAAGCGGCGCCGGTCAGCCCTCCGGTTCACTGGTAGACTCTTTCCTACCGCGTCAGCTGTTCTAGAAGATGGAGACGCTGGTGAAGTTAAAGTCCCTCGCCAAGACCCCGGGCTGTACGATTGTTGACTGGCCAAAGGCGGCCAGGTTTCTCACCGGTTCCGTGAATCCTTCGACGTTGCTGAGCAGCTCAAGGAGGCTCTGGTTAAACCGTAGGTTCTTGACCGGCCGCTTGACCTCCCCCTTTTCAATCAGGAACGTTCCGTCCCTAGTCATGCCGGTGAGGGTTTTGCTCTTAGGCTCAACTTCTCGGACATACCAGAACCTGGTCAGCAGCAGTCCCTTGTCCAGCTCCCCGATAAGTTGTTCTGTGCTCTTAGTTGTACCCCGGCCCCTAATGACCAAGTTGGTCGGAAGCTCGCCTAGCGGGTTGGGCAATGGTAATTCGTGGCCTGTAGGCTTAGCGTCGGCGTACTTTTGCGCCGAGATCCGCGAGGAAGCTAGGTTTCGCAGCGTTCCATCCTCGACTAGTGTTAGCTTGCTCTTAGGGTAGCCTTCGCCGTCAAAACTGGGCCCTCTTTGGAGGGGATGGTTTACATCGTCATCTAGGGTAATGTTCTCGCCCAGGATCTTCTCACCCAGCCTTCCGGACAGGTAGCTTCTTCCTTCCTTGTATTGTCTCATTCCGAAGTCTGGAGTGAAGCCAGCGCTGGCCGATACTGTGAGGAACAGTGGCACTTCACTCCAGGCGTACGGGTCGATGACAACGTCATACTTCCCCGGTGAAATCTCTGCCTGGCCCTTGTTCATCCTTGCTCTTCCGAGAGCGGTCTCCGCGACCTTCTCAGGGTCTAACTCGCGAAGGTCCGCGAAGGAGGAGAGGGCGTAGCCTGTTTGGTTGCCATTGTCTGCGTCCATTGTCAGTGAGAAGTAGCCTGATGTTCCTTTGTAGTGGGCTTCCAGGCCTGAAGTGTTCAGCATCCAGGCGTGGTCTGCACTGGTCCCCAGCACCCCCGATGCCAGCAGCCCGTTCTTCCTAGCCAGGTTGATCGCGTAGCCTACCCCCGCTGCTTTCTGCTCAGCTGGGGTCTCAACGGTTCTTTCATGATAGCGGTCAATTGTGTGGTACTTTTGTGGTCCCAGCATGGGCAGGTAGTCCGGGTCATCAAGACCCGAGCGCACTTGTGCTAGGGCTTTCTGAACAGTCCTTTCGACCTGACTCTTCTCCAGCCTTCCCGTGGTAGACCTGGCCTGTTTCTTGCCCGATGCGACTCGGACCGATAGGTTTCTGCTCTTGGTGTACTGGGATTGTCCCAGTTCGTTGTTTCCAAACCTGAGATACTCCCCGATGTTGGTTACTAGGGTTATTTCGACTTCACTGGCCTCCCGGGCGAAATCTTTCACCATACCGAAGATCTCATGGGCCTTTTCCCTGAGTGAACTCGTCTGTTGGACTAGATTCTGGGACATTGGCTTAGGCCCCGAAAACCTTGATGTTTCTGAATCTCGCCGGGGAAGCTCCGTGACCGGTTACCATGACCTGGCCGGGCTGACCTTTGCCGCAGTTTGGTGTTCCCCAGAGTACCCAGCTCTTCGTATCGCATATTGCATCGCAGCTGTTCCAGAATTCCGGGGTTATGCCCGAGTATCCGGGCCCCCTTATCATTTCTCCGAGGCTACCGTTGTGGATCTGGTATCCCTTCTCACAGTTGAACTGAAAATTATAGCGTTTCTGGTCAATACTCCACCCGTAGTTTGTGACCATAAGGATCCCATCCTTGGTATCTTCGATGAGTTCGTCATAGTTCCATTCGCCTGGTTCAAGGCTCACATTGGTCATTCTGATTATGGGGAGCTTGTATCCTTCACCCCGCATGCAGCCATTGCTCCTCGGCTCCCCCACCCTCGAAGCGGTCTCCCGAGACATGAGATACCCGACGAACTTTCCTTTTTCAATCGCGTATTTCCGTTGTGCTTTGACTCCTTCATCATCATACGCAAAGGTTCCGAGCCCCGGCCCGTGGCTGGAGGTGGCATCCATGACAATGTTGACATGCTCCGAGCCGTATTGCAGTTTTCCAAGCTTGTCCGGTGTTAGGAAGCTCCTTCCTGCAAAGTTGGCTTCGTAGCCAAGAGCCCTGTCAAGTTCTATCGGATGGCCGCAGGACTCGTGAACCTGGAGCGCGACCTGGTCGCCGCTGAGGATTATGTCGGACCTTCCTTCGGGGCATTTCTTCGCGCCTCCCAGTGCTAGGGCGTCCTTGGCGAGTTCAGGGGCCTGGTCGGGCAGGGCCAACTGGTCGATGAGTTCGTATCCAGTGGACATGTACTGCTGGACGGACCGGCGCTGGAGGCCCGTTGTCCCCTTGGCCGCTACTATGATGGTGCCGCCGGAGTAGGTTATCTTCTGGTGTATTCGCGAGCCTTCCGAGCTGGCAAAGTATTTTTCGAGAGAGGTGAAGGACATTCCGCCCCTCCTCACAACCACGCCTTCCCCTTTCATCCGTCCGGTCGCCTCGCGAAGGACTGCGTACTTGTCGTCTAAGGAAACTGGGAAGGGATCCTTCTTCACCGGGGACTCCCAGGATTCCACATAGGCTGGCTCCTTGGCGAAGGAAACTTTGGACCCGACCTTGGATGCTCCTTTGGCTAGAGAGAGCGCTTTCAGAGTGACCTCTCTTATGCTCTCACGGTCAGTTTCGTCCGTATCGGCGAAACCCCAGCCGGACCCAGCGTAAAGGACTCGCACCCCAACTCCGAGGGATTGTATCACTTCGGTGGTCGAGTTCTCGTTGACGACGCTGACCTCTTCGTTCCTAGTGTGGACCAGCCTCAGGTCAGCATAAGTGGCGTTCTCCTTCGAAACTGTATCCAGGGACAGCTTCGCCAGCTCTTCGCCTAGACCCTTAGTAGTGCTCACGGTCTTAGGACTTTGAAACAGCCGGCTTTATCGTTTCTGGTAACGCCCCCGAGTCTTCGGTTCCTGTTCACTGACGGGCTGGCCCCGGAACATGTGGAACGGCAAGCTTAAGCCCTTCTCAGGACTTTTGGCCGGATTAGCCGTGGATTGCCTGATGGGCGGTGCTGAGGAAACCGAGAAGCAACTGCCTGGACAACCTTCCGATGGTAAACGTATCGCGGTTCTTCCACTGGCGAATATCAGCGCTGATTCGAAGGATGAGTATTTTCGGATGGTATGACGGAGGAGTTGATATCCGCCTCCTCAAAGATCCGGGGACTAGGGGTAATAGCTCGAACCTCGGTGATGCGATTGTGGCGAGGTCGATTGATGGTCAACCTCGTAGAGCTATTTTTGTCCTAGGGACCCCGGTCAAGGAGGATGCTGGGGGCCGGGTGGTGTGGGCGGTTGAAATGATTCGTGCCGGCCCGGAGAGTTGGATTGTTGTTCTGGGTACTGGGGAAGAAGCGGGTTACATGGAAGGGGTGGCTCTGGAGCACGGTCTTCCCGCACGCAAGCTGATTGTCGATGGAAACTCGAATAGCACGGTTGACAATGCTTACTTTGCCAAGAGGATTTGCAGGCGACTGAACCTCTCACCCGATGTTCTCGTCACATCTCAGTACCAAATGTCAAGGGCTGCAATGACGTTCAGATGGGTCTTCGGGCCTGAATGCAAGCTCCGTCTCTCACCATCGTTGAGCGTGACGAGTACGACTAGGCGGTTTAGGGAAACGGTGTTGAGAGGCTTCTTTCCCTTTTTCTTCCTTTTCAGAAAGGGAGATGATGAGGGTTTGAAACGGGGTTCGGACCTTCTCCGGAGGTTGTTCCTTCGGAGAAAACGATGAGGACGGTTTTTCGAGACTACAGTCTCTCAGGTCTTGAAAGGCCGTTGACGTACCCCCCTTTGAGAGTCGTTTTCTGTCTGGCAGGGTTTTTGGGCGAGTTTTTCTGTTCTGGGCGTGGAATCTGCCTGTCTCGGGTTTTTCCCACCCTTGTTTCTACGACTTTTCGTTCACGAGCGTTAGGTGAGTGAATGTAATGGGCTCCCAGATTGGAAGAACGGGTTCATTTTCACCCCTGTTTTCTTCGAGAGGAAGCAGGATTACATGCCCCTTTTCAAGCTTAGAGCGGTGACTTACCAGCTGCGGCTGGTCGGCCTAGTTTTCTCCTGTTGATTTGAGCATCGAGGTTTGGGGGTATGGGCCTGCAACCGCAGTTTCTGCTGTGGTCAAGGTGCCACTGGACTCTCTCGTCTAGAGAAGGGTTTCTGGGCATCCTGTTCTCCCTATGCCACTTCTTGTTTATCCCCAGCACGCTTCGGTTTCCTTGCAGACCTCGAGTTTGCCTTCAAACTCAGACCCCGATATCTCGTGAACTATAGGCTTCGCTTGCCTTCTTGAAGTATCAGGTTTTTATCGTTCACCCGTGAGCCCAAACTCTTCTCCAACTTGAACGCAGTGGAAACGCTCAACCTCTCAAAGAAGTATGGGAAGACAGATGCTCTTCGGGGCCTAGACTTTGCCGTCGACCAAGGTGAGATAATGGTAATTCTGGGACCGAACGGTTCCGGGAAAACCACACTTCTCATGATTCTCTGCACTATCCTAAAACCCACGTCCGGCACGGTGAAGGTTATGGGGTTGGATGTGGTGGAGGATGGGACTAGGGTTCGGGAGGTGATGGGTATTGCGTTCCAGGAGGCCCGCGGCTTCTGGCGTCATAAGCCCTCGTCAATTCTACGGTTTCACGCGTCCATGTTCGACATCGACCCGGTGAAACGCCAGGACCTGATCGAGCGGACGATGAAGGACTTGGAGTTGTGGGAGTCTAAGGATAAGATGTTCATGCACCTGTCAGGGGGCCAGGCGAAAAGGCTGGAGACGGCCAAGGTCTTCATTCAGCGGCCGAAACTGGCAATTTTCGACGAGCCCACCAGCCAGGTGGATTTGAGGGGTAAGAGGAAGATCTGGGACAAGATCAAGGAGCTGAGGGACCAGGGAACTACGGTCATCGTGGCGACAAACGAGGTGCGGGAAGCCGAGTACCTGGCCGACAGGGTGACGATCCTCCACCAAGGACACCGAGTAGTCTGCGATACGATTCCTAGGTTGAAGGACGCGATCGCTGGAGGAGATGTTGTCGAGGTGGATTTCGAGGACCCCATGTCGACCAAGTTAGCGGAAGATCTGAAGAGCCTCGGCGGGGGCCTGACTCTTTCCCCTGAAGGCAACCAGTTGCGGGCCAAGGTGTCCAGGGCGGAGGACTGGGTTCCCAAGATGGCCTCAGCTAGCTACAACCTGGGCGCGAAGATATCATCAATCCGAATAAGCGAGCCCTCCCTAGACGACGTGTTCCTACACTTCACGGGCAGGGGTTTGGAGGATCAGCCTTGAACCGGGTCCTGACCCTGGCCAAGTTCAACATTGGAATCCTACTGTCCCAGCGCACCTGGTTCTTCCTGTCCTGGGGCCTCTTCGCCTTGCAGATTTCTATTTACGGGTCCCTAATGTCAAAGCTCGTCTCCACGACGAAGCTTCCCGACTATTTCTTCTTCTACGCCATCGGTTTGATGGTGATCATTGTGTTCGATTCCGGCGCTGATGTTGGCAGGCACTTTGTCGAGCATGCTCACGAGGGAGAACTGCCCTACTTCCTCTCACTGCCCGTTTCCAGGAGGGGGTTTCTCGCTTCACAAGCACTCTACGGGGTCGTGAATACTATGGCGAAGGTGCTTCCACCACTACTGGGAGTACTGTACTTCCTGGGCAGGCTGACTGTTCAGGGAGTTGTCTTCTCCATGCTGGCCCTGTTTCTTCTTGGACTTGGCATTTCCGGAATCATGGTCTCTTTTTCCTTCATCGCCTTCAAGTCCGTTGACATTTACAGTGCAGTTCTCGCGAGCCTCTCCGCCTTATTGGTCCGGTTCAGTACGATCTTCTATCCTCTCATAATCATGCCGAACTTCTACTCTCCAGTCTCAAGCCTCAACCCGTTGACCTACGGGGCCGACCTGACACGGTGGATTCTCGGCTACGACCCGTCATATTTGCTCAATCCAACCGTTGCTGCAGTGGTGGTGACAGCCGTGGCCGTGGGGACGTTGTCGTTGAGTGCTGGAATAGTTGACAAGATCATTGAGGGTGTGAAGGCGGCCTGAGCGAATTCTCCCGGCTCGTCAGGGTTGCTCGGGCAGACTTTTCGTACTTCTTCCGGACCAAGTGGTTGATGGCCATACTGATCACCCTCAACGTCTCCGACATGCTGGTCACGGGGCTGGTCTACAAGAACGTGATAAGCTTCGACTACTTCCGATTCCTGATTCCAGGAATAGTAGTAGTCGGATTGTTCTCAGCGGCCACCGATACGGGGCGGCGAATATGGCTCGCCCTCCGGGACGGGGTTGTCCAGTACTACATGACCCTGCCGGTCAGAACCTCTGGCCTGGTCGTGGCCAACATAATATCTGGTGGGCTGGGAGGAATAGTCTACTCAGGAATCTTGCTCATAATAGCGTCTGTCGTGTTTCCACCCCAAGGCATTCTGAACGCAATTCTTATCCTTCCGTTCCTTTTTGTACTGTCAACGGGAATAGCAGGAATCGCCGCTTTCCTCGCCAGCATCTCCAGGCGTGGAGAGATGTACTGGGTGTACGCCCAGGCCCTCCAGGTGTCCTTGGTGACCATTAGCACAGTATTCTATCCTGCCACGACAATAGCCCAGTATCTTCCGGGTCCCATTGCCACTATTGCCCAGTATAATCCCTTGAGCCTGGCTGCAGGGGTCTTAAGGTCCTCAGCTTTCGGCGGTAACCCGATTGACACGAACGCACTGGCAACTTTACTTGCTACCTCACTGCCCTTGGCGGCCATGGGAGCCGTGGCCTACTGGATTATCCTGCGCACGATAAGGATCAAGGGCAAGCCCTAGAGAACGCGATTCGGCAAGAGTTTTCCCCGATCAAAATGTTGATTGGTTCGAGCCACCAGCCCGGGTTCGCAGCCATATTCTCCACCATTAGCATCGTCATGTCTTGGAAACTGCTCTCAGAATAGGGAGGGCGGTTTCTTGGGACCAACCGGCCTTCGCCTTTGTCAGCCTAAGTGTTGGAGGTTCTCTGCAGTAGATTCTCTTCGAACAGGCCCACATCTTGGTAGTACCGCCGAACGAGTTCCGGCTGAGATGCGCTCGTGTAGAGCTCAGCTACAGGATGCTCTATGAGAGACACGATTTTGGCCGCCACCTCATCGGCCGACTCTACCTTCGTGGGTCCAAGGCTACCACCGGCCCTTACTTGTAGGGATGGTCCTGCCACGTTGTGGAAGTTGGTGTCCACGACACCAGGCATTACCACTGAAACGTGAATGCGAGGATACTTTGCCTTAATGTCCATGCGGAGGCTGGCGGTCAGGCTGTTCACTGCGCTCTTGGAGGCGCTGTATATTGACCGGTATGGCACGAGCGGGACTCTGCCCAGGAAGGAGGAGACGTTGATCAGGTGGCCCTGGCCGCGTTCTTGGAAGTAGGGTATGATTGTCTGCATTCCATAGAATACCGATTTCAATACCACGTTTACTATCTCGTCGAATTCCTGGTCTGTCAATTCCATCACTGGCCTTGTGATACCTCGTCCCGCGTTGTTCACCCAGACATCGACATGGCCATACTTGTCCAGAGCGAGGTCTCGTAGGCGCTCTAGGTCTCTTCTACGGGTAACATCTGTGGTCACGCATAGGGCTTCGGTTCCGGTTTGACTTACAACCTGTCTCAACTCCTTCTCACGTCTCGCGGCGAGAACGAGCCCGTGGCCCTTCAACCCGAGCTGCCGGGCTAGGGCGGCGCCTATTCCACTACTAGCGCCAGTTATGACTGTCACTGTATCAGGCATGACTCTCTTGTCGAACAGCTGGGTGTCTCATAACTATTGCACGCGTAGGTACTTCGTAGCCGCGACTGGTCAGCGAGCAGAAGGAACTGGGCTCGCCTCTCAGAGTGCAACGGAGTCTGGTTGGGTTCGATCAGGGGTGGTAGAAAAAGGGAGTTGGGAGAGAGTTGGGAGTTTAGTGCTACATTCTGCCTGTGGACTGGAAGAGGGCGAAGGTGTTCCCGTCAGGGTCCTTCAGCACCGCGAAGTATCCAATGCTTGGGATTTCCTGCTTAGCGGTGACCACTTGTGCACCTGCACTCGTGGCTTTGGCAACGGATGCGTCGATGGAACTGACGGAGAAGTAGTTTAGGAATCCCTCATTGGGACTGTTGCGTTTGAAGAGGCCGCCCATCGTGTCATTTTCTGCGGCGTCCTTGTGGGATATGAGCCAGTAGTCCATGGGGCTTCCTTGCCATTTGTTGAACTTCCAGCCGAAGAGCTGCTCGTAGAATTTGCTGACCTTGGATGGGTCAGAAGCGGGTATTTCGAAGTGTACAATGCTGTGGAGTTTCGGTTGAGGCTGACTAACGGTTGTTGCTGATTCCATAAGTCTTCAGCCGGATGGCGTTCCCAGGCCCCTCTTAAACGTGCCCTCTTCTGCAATATTCGTATTGGGTTCGACGGCCGGTCTGATTGTGAACCCTTGAACTATTAAACCGCGTTTCCCGAGTCGGTTGGTATGAAGATTCCTCGACCGGACGCAGATTCTAGGGAGTTCTTCAAATCCATCGTACCAGATGACCCCCGGGTCACGGTTCGCCCATTGTTTGGCAATCTGTCAGCTTTCGTGAATGGAAACATGTTCCTTGGACTCTTTGGAAACGACCTGTTCGTACGCCTCTCCGATGAGGACCAGCAGGTCCTTCTCTTGAAAGAGGGCGCGTCAGTATTGGAGCCTATGAAAGGAAAGCCCATGAAAGACTACGTAATATTGCCAAGAGCCTGGAGAGACCGACCCCAGACGGTACGCCAATGGGTCTCCCGGTCCTTAGACTGGGCTAGCAAGCTGCCTCCAAAGAAGACGAAGAAGTAGACACCGGTAACCAGGAGCCAATCCACGGCAAGCCTCCCTCCCAGGAATCAGAACAGGAGTGGAGGCTTGAAGCTTCACGAGGTCCGAGTTTGGTGCGGGGGGTGGGATTCGAACCCACGAAGGCCTTCGCCACAGGATTTCTCCTGCGCTGGGATCTTAAGTCAAGCACCGCGTCCTGTTCTGGGGAAACGGACCTGCCCCTTTGACCTGAGTCCCGCCCTTGAAGGTCTCCTCTTGGACCGTCTAGGGGTCTCGGGAACCCCCGCCCAAACGAGTGTTCCCCGAACAGCCTCTTAAATTCGTTCGAGGAGAATTGATTGAATGAGACAAGCCGTTTAAGCCGAATCCAAAGCTTTCACAGGTCGGTTGCCTTCGTAGATCGTGTTGAAAACCTGCGCCTCGCCTGGGTAATGTACCCGGTTAATACCGGGACGGCCCTAGGGAACACTCCAAGGTCTGCTAAAGAAGGGAACAGTGAAGGAAAGGCTGTTGAGTGACGAGTCCCAGCTGGGGTTGGGACCCACAAAACCCGACCCCTTTCCGTTGGTGACTCTACTCAGGTCCGGAACAGGTCTTCTCCTGCCAACCTGTTGTTTTGGTCCCGGACTACCCCAACCCGTTCTTCTTTAGGTAAGGATTCACCGTGATGCTCTCCCTTTCCTCGCCTTCGATGACCATCGGTCCCACGTACTGGCATTCTTGGCAGCGCTACAGTGCACCAATCGAGCCTCCAAGCGATAACAAGACCTCGTCGGAACCACACACAATACATCTTCGCATCTTCATTCCACTCTTCACCTCCACTCTCTTCTTAGATGCCGAAGGCGTCAGAACTATTCCATTCTCCTAGGAATTCTGTTATATCCCTAAGTCTTGACCCTTTCACGCGACGAGAACACATGTTCTGTATTGGGCCGAGATTATTGACGTGAGAAGCAAACTCGATAAGGTCTAGCGGGCCCAGCGGTGTACTAACCAGGACAAAACTGGTGATGGCTGCCCAAGAGGAAAGGGCCACTCTCTACTCGAGGACAGAGGCGGGCAAGGTCTACCAGAACGTGTTGGATATGCAGTTGAACTTTCTGGACCCGTATACGGGAGGAGAGGTCTGGGGCAAATGACAAGGAAGCCCCCACAATCTATCGAACGCCTTGTCGTCCCCGCCAAAAGGCCCGTTCAGAAGGGTGCTCTTGGGGCAACGGTCCGAGAACAGTTCAATCATCTTGAGAACCGTGAGTCTCTTCTCCGCCTCCCTCCTCGACTCTGGCGAAAGCGGCAAGACCCGTCAAAAGTTACCTCAAAAAAACCAAGAGGATTGAAGTACCTTCATTTCATTTAAAGAAGTTCCTAGGAGAACAGTATTGGTCATGGCCGCTGCATCTAGGAGGGTAGTAGAGGTGAAAAATTGGAAGAGAAAAGTGGAAATGCTAACCGAAGGAGCTTCTCACTCCGCTCAGTACTATTGATAATCCTGATAGTAGGTTTCGGAGTGGGCCTGACCGTCTTTACGCTCGGGAACACTTTCGCCGCTGTCACAGGCGTTGCTCGTAGCACTTCTCAGCAAAGCACGAACACCAGCACCAGCACCGCTACCAGCACTACCCACAACTGTACGAGGACGTCAGGCTAATGAGCCGCATTCAAGGTAAAAGTGTAAACTCCCTCTTTCTTACAACTGACCGGCTCTTCGATCAGGTCGATATTCGTAGTACAAGAAGCCTGCGGGTGAGTCAAATTTCACGACTAACTCGAAGCCGAGTTTCAGCTTCGAGCTCTAAATAGCCTAATCTGGAAAAATTGAAGTATTCTTCACCGCAAGGCGGGTTTCTCAGCCTTGCACTATCAGGTTGCCCCTCATTTGGGGGGGGTGGAATACGCAGTGGAACTGAAACGTTCCAGCCTGGCTCGCAGCTATGGTTACGGTCGCGTCATGAATCGGGCTCGGGTCAGTGGGTTGCTCAGCCACAGTCACATTGTTTGCATAGGGCGATTCCATGGTGAAAGAGTGGTGTTCATCTGTTGGGTTGTAAAAATGAACCACCAAAGTGTCACCTTTGTTGACCACGATATAGTTGGCAGAGTAGATGTAATCGGAGGTCAACGCACTAGGTCCTGACGTTAGGCTGAAGTTGAAGGAGAGGTCCCGGGCGAAGAGGTAGAAGTCTCTGGTCTGAGGAGTCGGGCTAGTCCGCATTAGGTAGTTCGTGGCTAATCCCGTGACGCTTCCAACGATTGCGGAGACCAGTACCGCTGCTAATAAGAGATTGCGGGGGCTCGTGGTAACCATGAGAGTATGCCCGAGACCAAGTCTATTTATCGTTTACTTTGATAGTAGCTTATATCACGATAGTAGCGGTCGGCAACGAACGAATGCTGAAGCTGTGTTTCAACAAATGAAAATTGTAGAATCGAACCCTTTATGGCCTCTTCCTGGCCCCGCCTGACACTACGGTCTTTCAAACTTCAACACTAGAGAGTTTCGTCCCACCTCGGTCGTCGGGACTACGTGCACGATTGCCCGGACAGCCTCAGTGAGAAAATGGCCAATGTAGTGCGACACGTTGAAGCCCAGACCATGATGAAATAGTATCGTGCAGTTTTTGCCATCCATTTCCAACTCGTATTCTCCTACCCGTCCGTAGCGGCAGATGAGGTTGAGGTATGAGAGGAACGTTTCGAAATTGAGCTTCTTGAACCAGAACAGGGTCATCTCCCTAGGGTTTTGAGACCCCAGCTCTACAGCCAGTTTCACAAGAGTATCTTTGTCAAGGGCGTCGTGAATGGCCCGGAAACCCGTTCTTGTGATCGTTACGAACCCGAACTTTTCAGCGAACCGATCCCACTCTGCGTACTTTGTCAGTATGGTAGAGACTAGTGCGTTAACGCTGAGGCCCTTAGCTTTCGCGTCTTTGGAAAGAACCTCTTCTAGTTGCTTGGGTAGGCGAACGCTCCTGAGGACCGTTTTCGTCCATTGGCCCGACATGGACTAGTTGAAACACATTGTAACACTATAAAGTAAACCACAATCTCATATGCCCGGCCAGCCTCAGCGAACTCTAGCCTTGACTACCCAATCAGAAACTCTCGCCTCGCGAACCAACAACTGGGCTCCCGAGGTCGCCGAATTCAAGAAGCAGTTGAGAGGAGGACTAGTTCTTCCCGGCGACGGGAATTATGATGAGGCTCGAAAAGTTTGGAATGGAATGATCGACAGACACCCTGCCCTCATAGTTCGGCCTACTGGTACAGCTGACGTGATTCAAGCAGTGAAGTTCGCCCGGAAACACAGAATGCTTGTCGCGGTCAGGGGTGGAAGTCACAACGTGGCCGGAAACGCGGTCTGCGAGGGAGGAATGGTAATTGACTTGTCCCGCATGAAAGGGATCCGAGTGGACCCTGCCGGTCGGACCGCCATCGCTGAAGGGGGGGTTACCTGGGGAGAGTTTGACCATGAAACTCAAGCTTTTG
>WNGL01004465.1_pt1 | contig 38821 bp, 29 predicted proteins | sample 5400591 | NCBI WGS metagenome assembly WNGL01 (sample SAMN13153377, study PRJNA577476) | soil metagenome | isolation source: 80 cm soil or saprolite under Garry oak tree replicate 1 | place: USA:California | collected 2016-06-15
CACTCGACGCCAGATGGCGCGCGAGCGGTCGTAAGTTTTGTTAAAGGCATCATTGAAGAGCAGGGCGAGAAGGTGCGGCTTGATTGGCACGGTCATCAGGATCGCGGCCTCGGCGTGATCAACTCGATCGCCGCAATTCAGGGCGGCGCAGATCACGTGCATGGGTCGGCGCTCGGAATCGGCGAGCGCGTCGGCAACACGCCGATGGATCAGTTGCTCGTCAATCTAAAACTTATGGGCTGGATCGATAACGATTTGTCGCGGCTGAAGGAGTACTGCGATGTAGCGGCCGATGCCTGCGGCTGGACCATTCCGCTCAACTATCCCGTGTTTGGCCGCGACGCGTTCCGCACGGCCACTGGTGTGCACGCCGCAGCGGTGATTAAGAGTTACAGGAAAGGCGATCGACACCTCGCGGACCTTGTTTACTCCGGCGTTCCTGCTGGCTTGTTTGGTTTAGAGCAGGTAATCGAGATCGGCCCGATGAGCGGGAAGTCGAACGTGATCTATTGGCTCGAGAAACGAGGCATCGAACCCAGCGAAGAGCGCGTCAACCGCGTCTACGAGCACGCCAAACAGGCGTCCGCTGTTCTAGAAGAGAAAGAGATAATGCAGTTGGTTTGAGTGGAAGGTTGACATGATGAAGGAAAGACTCTTCTGGGTGGGACTTTTGTTGGTGACGTTCCTTGCGAGTGCGTCGATCGGACAACGAGGCGGCGGCAAAGCCGAGCCTTTGCGGATCGAGTTCAAACGCGGCGCGTCCAGCGCCACTCTCAATAACGCTGTTCGTGGCAGTGAAGAGGCAGAATATGTTTTTGCCGCACGCCAAGGACAGCGAGTCACGCTGTCACTGACTGCGACACCCGCGAAGTCGGCGCGCTTTGAACTAAAGAGCGCGGATGCCGTTGATTACAAGTTTGAATGCGACGGAATGAAGTGGTCGGGCATCGCGCCAGTCACGGGTGATTACTTCCTGAATGTTACGCGCGTCAGCCAAAAGCCGGGACGGACAACTTATTCGCTCAAACTGGCGATCAAATAATGGCCCCCCAACACTGAACATGCCTCCGGTTGCCACTCAAACGACTATGCCGACTGTGCGAGCACTGCTCGAGGACGAAGTTGTACGGCGCGCCCTTTGCTTTTTTGAAGCGCAAGCGGATGAGATTACCAAAGAACACATCCGCATCTGTTCGATTCCCGCGCCGCCGTTCGGCGAAGCGAAACGCGCCCGGCACTTGTGCGAGAAGTTTCGTGAAGCGGGTTTGACCGATGCGAAACTCGACGAAGAAGGCAACTGCCTGGCGCTGCGCAAAGGCCATTCATTAACTCCATTGCTCGTTGTTAGTGCTCATCTCGACACTGTGTTTCCCGCCGCAACGGACTTTACCGTCCAACATGCCGGGCAACGCTTGCTCGCCCCGGGTATTTCTGATGACGGCGCAGGCCTGGCGGCGCTGATGGCGATCGCTCAAGCGCTCGGCGCCGGCGGTTTAGAGACCGAAGGGTCGCTGCTTTTCGTCGGCACCGTCGGTGAGGAGGGCGAAGGTAACTTGCGCGGCGTTCGGCATCTATTCACCAGGGGCGAGTGGATCGATCACATTGATGCTTTTATCAGCCTGGACGGACCCGGCATCGATCGCATAACCAATGGTGCGCTTGGTTCTCGACGTTATCGCGTTCGCCTGGTCGGAAAGGGTGGGCATTCGTGGGGCGACTTTGGTATTGCAAATCCTGTGCACGCGCTGGGGCGCGCGATTTCGCGTCTCGTTTCTTACCCCGCGCCGCTGGACCCGCGTACGACGTTCAACGTTGGCAGGATCGACGGTGGCGCGAGCATCAATGTTATTCCGCGCGAGGCAACGATGGACGTCGATCTGCGCTCGGCGTGCGGAGACGAGTTGTTGCGGTTGGACGCTTTCTTCCGCCGCGTAGTGCGCGAAGCTACCGAAGATGAGAATGCCAATCGACGCAGAGGTGATCCGCCGCTCGAGTTGGACTTACAACTCATCGGTGATCGCCCCAGTGGAGAAACTGGACCCGACTCTCAGATCGTGGAGATTGCCGTCGAAGCAACGCGCGCGCTTGGACACACAGCTCGCTTGGACCAGGCATCGACAGATTCAAATATTCCAATCTCGATGGGCATCCCGGCAATCACGCTAGGCGCGGGTGGCACGTCCGGTAACTCACACACACTCGATGAGTGGTATGATCCGGGCGATCGTGATCCTGGCCTGAAGCGAGCGCTGCTGGTAATGCTGGGAATGGTGGGGCTCGGAAAAGAATAAAGGCAAAGGGCAAAGAGCAACAGGCGAAGAGCAACGTTGCCCCTTTGCGCTTAGCCCTTTGCTCTTTGCCTACCTCAGTTGATCGGAATCGTGATCGTTGCAGTGCCCGCTTTGCCCGGCGGAAAGCGTTTCTGACGCGCAATACGGAGGGCGGTCGCATCTGCCCCTGACGCCTGCACCACTCGACCAGATTCGTCGTATGTAACTTGCACGGTAGCTTTCTTCGGCCCCGGTTTGCTTGCGACGTCGCCGCTGGTGGTTTGCGCGGCTGGCGACAAGGCTGGTTTCGGTGATGCATTTCCAGCTGCGGCGTTTGCTCTTTCGTCCCGTGTCTTTGCTGGCTTCTCTTTTTCTCGCTGCCGTTTCGCAGCAACCGTCGCTACATCTGTCGCGCGCGCCTCAGTCCCAGAAGAACCAGACTTTGCCGTTGCTGAATCAGTCGTTACCGCGGGCTGTGATTGGGAAGATGCGGAGCTATCGGGTTGGTTTGAAGCCACTGGCTTGCTTCGGCCGTACCAGCCTGCGGGAACTCCGATCGCGGCCACGCTGAGAATCACTGCGACCGCAACCGCGCCAGCGATTAGCGGCTTGCGATGGCTCATCGACTCGCCGCTCATCATTGAAAGAAAAGCCGGAACGTGCCAGGCGCGGGCTGAACCAGAATCCACATCCAAGTCATCAGTTTCCACAACTGTGTCTTCAGCAACGAAGCTTGGGGGAAATGCCTCGGGAGGGATCATACCTTCATCCAGACGACGAAGACCCTCCAGGACTACCTGGGTCCAGGGTTGATTGATCGTGCGTTCCGTTGCTTCGGCTGAAGCGCTGAATTCGAACGCAGCATTCGGCAGCGTCAAAGCGTAGTAAACCGCATCGATACCACGCAGCACGCCAATCTTCGCGTCGACAACCGAACCGGTTTGCAGGTTGAAGTAGCCCGCCCCTTTCGGGTAGCGCACCTTGAGACGGCCAGTCTTGCGCTGGTTGCAAAAGAATTCGATCAATTCCGAGAGCGAAAGGTCGCTGAGGTGTCCAGTCAATGCCATGGTCTTAGGCTCCTTTGGAAGGAACAAGTATTTCAGTCGGGGAAAGTTGGTGGCGACGCACCGAGTCCTCTGCTGGTGCGTCGCCGTTTTGAAGCGTTACTGAGAAAGCGCAAATTTAAAGTTGATTACGCCCGTAACTTTCACAGGCTGGCCCGAAAGCTTGGTCGGAGAGAATCTCGCTTTCCGTGCCGCCTGCACCGCCACGTCACGCAAGGGTTGTGGGCCCTCGGTCGCCTGCGCCGAAATGACCTTTCCGGTCTCATCCAACACAACCTGAACGATGACCAGTCCGGCAATTCCCATTCGCCTTGCAGTCTCGGGATACGCCGGAGAAGGCAAGCTAACTGCGGTTCCGTTGAGCACGCCGCCAGAGACAGGCTTTAGCAATGGCTTCGGCATCGGAGCGGGAGGTGCTTCGGAATCCAGCACCACCAGCGGTGCCTTGCTAGCTCCTCCGCTCTTAACTTCAACGGAATTGGCGGTGATCGATCGCTCGCCTGTAGGCACTGGCAGCGACGGCACCGATTTATGATTAGTGACGATCGGCTGGTTCTCCAACGGCTTGTTGACGGCGCCGCTGGTAACCGGTTGCGGTTTCGTCTCGACAGGCGCAGTTCTATTAGTAGCCGGCGTCAGGCTGGCTACAGCGGTGGAAGACGGCGAGGTAGGCTGGGCCATCTTCAGCATGTTCTCGTCCAGGTAGTACATGATCGAGCGGTACGTCACTTCGGTGGGTTCGAAAGTCACTTTGCCTCCCTCAATGACGGCCACCGATGTCGTCATTCTGGTCCAGTTGCCCACGGAGTCGTAGTCGTATTTGTAGACCTCTCTGCTGAGTAGCGAGCCATCACCGTTGAGCAGCGTCATCTCGCTGATGTTTCCCTTCTCGTCATACTTGTAGACTTCTTTGCCGGTGAGCGTGGATCCGGCTACCGGGAAGTACTGGTTCTCAGTCTTGCTGCCCTTGATGTCGTAAGCGGCAACCTCGAGTAGCACACGCTTTTCCTCAACAGGCGTGCCGTTAGCATTGGAAAGCTTCGCGACTTCCGTGCGCACGCGACGGACCGGACCGGCCAACCCGTCTCTGACTCGATCACTCTCCGCGATCGTGCTGACCGGTTGTGGCTGAATGCTGTTTGCCTTCGCCGTGAGATTGTTCTGTGCTGAGCCGCTCGAATTGATTGCCAGAACAATACCGAGGGCCAGAATGAAGTTAACAACCTGTTTCGACTTTGACATACGTGATGCTCCTGACTCGAAGTTTCTGGGGCTGGGTTTCCAAAGCTTGCTCGTGAGGCAGCTCGTTTAGCTCACTCGATTGGTAAAGTGAACGACTCGGTTGCCGCAAGACGCGGCAGCCCAATGGTATCGCGTTCAACTTGGTTTGTCCAGAGGAAACAATGCGATCCGGTATGAGAATTTGCTGGGTTTTCTAAGGATTTCTGGCTTTGGGGCTCGGATAATTAGCCAGGATCGTGACGATCTCGTCGATTAGTCGGGTACTGCTGGCTCGGCCTGTCTGGTCGTTGCACATGATGGAGAAGACCAGGGCTGCGCCGTCGCCGTCGATCAAAAAGCCGGAGAGCGAGTTGTCGTAGGTGAGCGACCCGGTCTTTGCCGAGACGCGATCCTTGAAAGCGCGAAGGCGGCCTTTGAGTGTTCCGTCGCGGCCTGCGACGGGCAGCGATTCTTGAAAGACGGAGGCCGAGGTAGTTTTTGAGATTGCGATAAGCAGGCGAGCAGTGGCTTCGGGAGTGACCAAATCGAGACGCGAAAGCCCGGAGCCGTCGTGCAAGGCCAGGTTGTTCGTCGGTATGTTCGCGCGGTTGAGCCATAATTGGATCACTGAGAGACCGGCTTCATCATCACCGCGTTCGTGAGTCTTGTGATCGGTGTCAGGCGCTATCTCGCCGCGTTCCCTTCCGAGCGTGCGCAGTATCAGCTCAGCATTCAGGTTGATGCTATCCTTGTTTGTCGCTCTGACAATCTCGCTGAGCGGTTTGCTCGACACATAAGTGAGTTCGACAGCGCCGGAGGGATCGAATCGTTGGCTCGCTGGAACGCGAAAGTCGCGTGTGTGTGCCGCACCGTCCACTGTGATTCCGCGCGCTTTAAGAGCATTCATGAATAGCCTGGCAGCCCGTAGCGCTGGATCGTGAATTGAGAGCCGGGCGCCAAACGGTCTGCTGCCTAGTGGATAGTTACCCCACACGCGCACTTCGTTGTCGGAAATGCCGCGATGGATTCCGACGGTCGTCTGCTCGCCGCGTTTCACTGTAGCCATGTTGTTGGCGAGATGAACATAGTCTTGGGCGTTGCTCAATTTCACAACGGGAGGATCGTTCGGATTATTCGATGGCTCGATCTGGAGGTCCACTTCGTTGTCATCAATTGACAGCGCGCTCGGTTCGGCGCCGAAGTACCACTGAACGTCGTTCCACTGCCAACCGTCGCCCAGCGGATCGGCGCGAAAATAACTCTCGTCGCCGATCACGTTGCCGCTAATTTGACGCACGCCGCGCTGGTAAAGATCATCGGCCAGTTTCACCAGCGAGGCTGTTTCATCTTTCTTAGGTCGAGATAATAAATCGGGCGCGCCCCGACCGTAGAGCGTGAGGTCGCCGCTGAGAACGCCGTTCCCGTCCGGCTGAGAAGCGGAGTAAACGGAAGTTCGCCACTGGTAATTCGCGCCGAGCAAATCGAGGGCGACTGCCGTTGTATAGATTTTCATATTCGACGCCGGAGTGAACACTTTGTCGGCATTGCGCGCGTAGACCGTGCGCCCGTCGCCGAGTGAGATGACAATTAGACCCCAGCGAGCCGAACTGAATTCGCTCTGGTCGATTGTCTGATCAATGAGGCGCGCGAGTTCGCCGTCGGCCTGAGAGGCTGTGGCGCTGTTTGCGGGTTTAGATTCGGCCACTGGCGCGGCGGCGCGAGCCGGTTTTTCTTCCGCGTGTGTTGTCTCGTGTTCGTGAATGGCTCGTGTAGTGGCGGCGATCGCAAGAATCAGAGAGAAGAATACCAGCAGAGTCACTGGCGAATGGTCGAATAGTCTTGGCTTCATTTTCAACTCGCAAAGAGTGTCGCCGTGCGGCCCGCAGCCAACAGTGCGCGCGTCTCAGCGTAAACCTCGTCGGCGCTGATCTCCGGGATCGTGCTGCTGTAAATGATGCGGTGATGCTCGCCCAGCGGCAGATAACTTTCAGGGGCGCGCCGATCGAGCAACAACACCACGGGAGTCCCTACTGCTGCTGCGATATGCATGGGCCCAGTGTCGTTGGCCACAAAGACCGCCAGACGCGCCTGCGCCGCAGCCAGTTGCGATATCGTGAGCTTATCAAAGACGAGCGTCGATTGCGGAAACAGCCGTCGCATTTGCGGCACAAGCGCGCGCTCTTCAGGTCCGGCAAAAACAATCACGCGCACACCATCGTTTCGCGTCAGATAGTCGGCGAGCTCGGCAAACCTCTCCAGTGGCCAGCGGCGGCTCGGGTGGCCAGCGCCAGGAAAGAGTCCGATCAAAGGCGCGCCGATTTCCGCTTTTTCTTTCTTAACCAACTTATCGATCGTCGCAACATCTTCGGCGCGCGTTCGCAGACGCGGCAGACGATCGGCATCCTTAATTCCAACGGGAAGCAACACGTCAAGGTAACGATCAATTAGATGCCTTTTCTTGTGGTCCTCTTCCACAGGTGGAGGCGGATCGAAGTTGGCGAGATAGTCTAACGAACGTCCCGGTCGTCGTGAATAGAGCCGCTTGGGCGCGCCGGAAAGAAAGCCGAGCAGGTTCGTCTCGGAGAGACTGTGCAGATCGATTACGAAATCGAACTTCGCACGCCTGACTTCTTTGACGAATTTCGCGATGCGAATAATCGAAACAAGCTTTGGTCCGTCGCGCAGGGCCACACGGTCCACCACCAGAGTCGCGTGCGCATAGCCGGAAAGATTCACCACCTCCGCGCCCGGCTTGCCCACAGCTACGGTGATGCGCGCTTGCGGAAACCTTTCGCGGATCGCTCGCAGCGCCGGCAGACTGAGCACTACATCGCCCAGTTGGCCGAAATCAATGACCAGGATGTTACGCGGATCGAAAGTCACTTCAAATGCTTATCAAAGAACTCCGCCCCGGCGTGATACGCGCGCAGCCAGTCCTGATGCCGCAGAAAATCGTGGATTTCGTCGGGAAAGATCAGTTGCTCGAATTCCACGTTGTTAGCGCGCAGACGGCGCACGAGATTCACTGTTTGCGAAAACTCGACGTTGCGATCGTCGTCGCCGTGAATCAGCAAGACCGGCGACTTCCACTTCTCCACAGAAGAGATAGGCGAAGACTCGCGCGCCACTCGGTTGCGATCTGCTGTGTCGGTGGGCACAGGCAGGCCAGCAACTCTGGCGCTCCAGTCGTGCACGCCGTGAAAATCCACACCCGCCGCGAAGATGTCGGAGTTACGCGCCAGGCCCAACGCCGTCAGATAACCGCCGTACGATCCACCCCATAGTCCAACACGCTTCTTGTCGACGTCGTCGCGCTCACGCAAGTATTTTGCGCCGGCGACGATGTCCTGATATTCCGAAGCGCCGCGGGCGCCTCTATGCTGCGCCAGGCGAAACGCGCGACCATAACCGATTCCGCTGCGATAATTCACCGACAGCACCATATACCCACGGCTCGCAAGATACTGATTCATCGCGTAAGAGTTGTGGTAGTAATAAAGGTAATGCCAGCTGAGCAACATCTGCCGCATCGGCCCGCCATGCATAAAAACCAGCGCCGGCAATTTACCCGAAGCATTCGCCGGCTTGAACAACTGCCCATGAATCTCAGTGCCGTCAGCGGCTTTGAAGATCACCTGCTCGGGCACAACCAGCCCCGCGGAAGGGAAGTCTTTCGATAAAGCCTGCGGCGCCAGCGGCTTCATGTTTGAGCCATCGATGGAAGCGATGAACGGCAGAAAAGGATCGCGCGCCGTTGAGTGAAAAAAGGCAATCTGCCGCCCATTATTGAAGAGCACGGGGTACATTTCGATTCCGTCGCCCTTCGTGATTTGTTCGGGAGCGCCGCCCGCGACGCTGACACGCCACAAGTGGCGGCGATCGATGTCGCCGTTGTTTGAAGAGAAGACGACGAAAGATTTGTCCGTCGGAAACGTGATGTTTTCCACTTCGTAATTTCCCGGAGTCAACGCTGTCAGCGCGCCGCCGTTTGCCGAAACCGAATAAAGATGAGCCCAGCCATCTTTTTCCGAAGAGAACAACAACCTGTCTCCAGCTACCCACTGCCAGAAAGTATTGCCCTGACCACCGGAATATGAATCGTTATCCGTGTTGGCCGAGCGCCAGATCTCTTTGCCGTTGGCGCTCAGTGCATCGACTACCCAGATAGCCCATGGCTGCACGCGCTCGCGGTCAGCCGCAAATGAATCGGTGATATTGAACAGTCGAATGAAGGCGATGCGTTTTCCGTCAGACGACCAGCGTGGCGCCACATCGCGATCGATGCTGGGAGACAGGAAGCGGAAGCGATTCGTGCGGGGATCGTAAATCGTGATGAAGCCATGATCGCCGCGCGTCGAAGCGAACACGAGTTGTGAGCCATCCGGCGACCACTGCGGTGCGCTCACGTTACCGCGGATTTCAAACATCTTCCGCTCTTTGCCGCCGATAACCGGCACGGTCCACAGATGCCCTTCGCGAAGATAAGCCACGTTGTCGCCGGCGGGCGAAAAGACCGGTCCGATGCCTTCGCCAATGCCCGTCGTGCGTCCGGTGCGGATGTCTGCAACCCAAACTTCCTGCTTCGCACCGGTTGGTTCGCTCGCCGGATTCGGAACTTCGCCGGCCTGGTTTTTATTTCCTCCACGCACGAAGGCAATCGCGTTCCCGGTGGGCGAGAAAACAAGGTCCGTCAACTCCTGCCCCTCATCACTGTCGTAACGCGTCAACTGCCGCGCGGCAAAGCCGGGCGCCTCCGCGATCCAAACGTTGCGTTTGCCTTCGGCGTCAAAGGCCCACGCGACCTTGTCGCCGCGTTTGGAGACGGTAAGCTCCGAAGGAAATGGCGAGCTCATGACTTGTTCGAGGGTGAACGTCTGCGCCGTTGTGCGGCTTCTCCTGAAGTTGTTCATGATTTCAGAGCCTCCGATAAGAGCAGGCAATTGACGACTGCCATACAAACTTCGACCTATCGCCATGGACTGACAACCGTGTGCGATCCAGCCACTGATTATACGCCTTCCCGTAAATCGCGCCCTGTCATCTCTGCCGGTTGTTCGACTCCCAGCAGTCCCAGTATCGTTGGCGCCACATCTTCGAGCGCGCCGCCTTCGCGGAGTTTCAACCCGCGAGAGTCTTCATCGATCAGATGAATCGGAACGGGATTCGTAGTGTGCGCAGTGTGTGGCTGGCCCGTCTTCTGATCGATCATCTGCTCTGCGTTGCCGTGGTCGGCAGTGATAATCGTGATCCCGCGCGCCCGGGCGATGCTCTTCGTGATCCAGCCGAGACAGGTGTCAACATACTGGCAAGCTGCAATTGTCTGGTCGAGCTTGCCGGTATGTCCAACCATGTCAGGGCTGGCAAAGTTAACAACGAAAACGTCGGTCTCGCCCGCTTCAATTCCGCGCAAGACTTTGTCAGTAACTTTGAAGGTCGACATCTCCGGTTGCAGATCATAGGTCGCGATCTTTGGCGAGGGAACCAAAAGCCGGCGCTCACACGGATATTCTTCCTCGATGCCGCCGTTGAAGAAGTATGTGACGTGAGCGTACTTCTCCGTTTCCGCGAGTCGATAGTTGCGCAGGCAGGCCCGACCCCAGACCTCCGCGAGAACGTTTTGGTGCTGCCGCGGCGGAAACGCGACAGGCAACGGAAACGTGTTGTCGTACAGCGTGAAACAGACGAAATCGATCTTCGGTCGATCGGGAACAGGAAACTCGTTGAAGTCGGGAACGGCCAGGGCTCTGGTGATCTGCCGCGCGCGATCCGGACGAAAGTTAAAGAAGATTACCGCATCGCTGTCCCGGATCGTTGCCACAGGCTCGCCAGTTTCCCGAACGATCACGATCGGCTCAACAAATTCGTCGGTTACACCTCGGTCGTATGATTTCTTGATTGACTCTACCGGCTCTTTGGACCGTTCGCCTTCCGCGTGAACGAGCAGGTCATAGGCGCGCCTGGTCCGCTCCCAGCGCTTGTCACGGTCCATTGCATAGTAACGCCCGACCACGGAAGCGATTTGCCCACAGCCGATCTCTTCGATCTTGCGCTGTAGCGCGCCGACGTAGTCGGCGGCAGATGATGGCGGTGTATCGCGCCCATCGAGAAAGCAATGGACAAAAACAGACTGCAGCCCGCGTTGCCTGGCCATTCGCAAGAGCGCGTAAAGATGTTCTTGCGAAGAATGAACCTGACCGTCGGATACCAGGCCCATCAGATGAAGCGACTTGTCGCGGCTCTTCGCGCCATCCATCGCGGCGATGAGCACTTCGTTCTCTAGAAACTCTCCGCTGGCGATCTCGTGATCCACCAGTGAAACGTCCATCCGAATTACACGGCCCGCGCCGATGTTCAGGTGGCCGACTTCTGAATTGCCCATCACTCCGGCCGGCAGACCCACGCGCGCGCCGTGTGCTTCGAGCAACGTGTGCGGATAGTTTTCGGTAAGCTGGTCGTAGTAGGGCGTTACTGCTAGCGCAATGGCATTGCCTTCGCGCACCGGGGAATGGCCCCAACCGTCAATGATTACAAGCGCGAGCGGGCCCCGTTTTTTATCCAAAGAATTACCTCTGAAGTTTCCGCCGTCAATCAAGGGTTGGCTTGATATTTCGTGCCGCAGGTTGGGCAGTGCAACAGATTTTTTATGCCGCTAATCGGCAGCACCGGGATGATGAAGAAAAGCGTGATGAATTGCATTCCTTGCTTGCGAATGAAATTGCCAACAGTGCCACACTTGCCGCAGCGCATCTGCGCAGGCTCGGTTTGCGAGCCCCACGAAAAAAAGTGCGTGCCGATAATGAAGAAGCAGAAAAGCATTTCGCAACCCCTTTCTTGTCAGCATCCTAATCTGAGAAAACTGCTACAAATTAGGATCTTGTCTCTCCATCCAGCGCGCCGGCTCCTTCAGCTCCGCAAAACCGAACCGGCGATACAACTCATGCGCGTCTTTGGTGGCCAGCACCCAGCGCCGAAATCCCTGCAACCGCTGATGCGAGACGATCACTTCGATCAACCATTTACTGAGACCTCGTCCTCGGTATTCATCAAGAATAAACACATCGGCGAGCCACGCAAAAGTTGCGTAGTCGGTGACGACGCGAGCGAATCCGATCTGCTCGTCACCTTTGTAAACGCCGAAGTTTAGTGAGTGCTCGATCGACTGCTGCACCTTTTCCAGGCTGCGGCTCCTGGCCCAATATGCACTGTCTGACAGAAAGTTGTGAATCAATGATACGTTCAGGCGCTCTCTATCCGTGCTGATGGTGTATTCATCTCGGCGCCACTCACTGGTCATGGGTTCCCTGGCTTCGGATCGAACGTCAACTCCAAAGATTCTCCGGGAGGCACGGCAGCCCAGCGCGCTCGAAGTTCTCGCGCCAGTTTCCGGATCTGGTCCAATTTCTCCTGCGTCAGCGTAGGTGGGGTTGCGAGCCCCTCACTCGAATAGTACAGCGCGATCTTTGCATTGAAGTCCGCGGCCGAGCACCGTTCGCCAGTCGCGCGCTCGCCATCGAGGAACCCGGCGATCAGCTCTGCGGGTTCGGCATCAGCCGGCAGCGGTCCGCGCGGCCAGGGAGTGCCAAAATCCGACAGATCCCACCCCTCAGCAACCAGCCCGTAAAACCCCCGCCGGTAACGGAGCGTCGTTTCCAACGCATAATGCGTGAGGTCGTGGAGCGCGAAGAAACTCGCCTGCGGCGCATTCTTTCGCTGCCATGTAGCCGAGCCGTCCGCTCGCTCGAAGCGCGATATGACGGAACCATCTCGGCGCTTGGTGAATTTGATCGTCAACATAACTCTCAACTCTTCGCGAAGTATGTTGGGTAACAAAAGCAGTGCGCAAGCAACTCCGAGCCGAGGCTCCGATAGCATCTCTTTCATACCTGAGTGATTTAGTTCGCGAATGTTGGTTAAGAGCTGCCTAATCTAGAGCGCTACCGCATCTCAAATAATCTTCTCGCCACTCAGTGCTCTCTCAAAGGTTTGGCGCGGAAGCAGTTCCAATTGGCTGAACAATCCTAAGAAGTCCCAGTGATTATAAGCTTCCATCAGCTTGCCATGCACTATCACGCTTCCAGTGATTGTTACCGGCGCTCCTGATGGTCGGGCTTTCGCTCGGAGAGTACAAACCGCTGAGATCCAATCTCCTGATTCAATGCTCTTATCAAGCGTTATTACGAAATCGGACAGCAGCCGACGAAGGGCCGAGTGAAATTGTTTGAACCCATCCGGGCCAATTAAGACATTTGCACCCAGACCTCTAGCCTCGCCGTCCGGAACGAAAAGCTCTTCGATCGCAGCCGAATCCTCTTCGGCCCAAACGCGATGATACCAAGTCTGCATTACTTCGCGAGCTGAACTCATAGTTCCTCCAATTTACCATGATTCAACTTGAGAACCATTCTATCGGGCTATTGATGTTCATTATCTACTCGCTTGTTGTAGGCATCGTGTGCGCCCTGAATTACGCTTTGCCCACTCGTACCCGCCGGCCAGCCTGCATAGTGGGCCACATGAATCATGACTTCGAGCAAATCCTTTTCCTTAATTCCCGCAATAAAGGCTCCGGTTGCATGATCTCTTAACTGATCACTGCGCCCCTGAGCTGCCAGTAGCGCTATTGTAATCAGTCTGCGTTCTCTGAGGCTGATGCCTTGGCATTCGATTGCCTTGTCACGTGATCTGCTCCAGACGTTCGCGAATAAGTGGTTTATGGTGAACTCGCGTACGCCGACGAGTGGAGGGCGGTGCTTTTCATCAAACACAGGTTTTCCGAGCACCTCCAAGTACATTTCTTGACCAACAGAGTCAACCTTCTCATCCTTCTGATCGCTTCTCTCTTGCATCCTTCCTCCTTTCGCAAACTCTCACGTTTTCAGATGTGGGGACTTGGTTGCCGTCATTCCATCGCAGGTGCCGAAGGTCAGGCCGGCTTTGCGTCGGGCTTTGCGATGGGAGGCGGTTTGGGAAGAACGGAACTGTAAATCGCATTGAAGATGAATTTGTAGGTGCCGTGAGATTGGCCGCGCCACTGAGGGCGGAAGCCAAATAGATAAACTCGGCCGTCGCCGTAATGGACTTCCAACGCGGCGGCCTTTCCCTGAATACGCTCCGGATGCAAGAGGTAGCCGCTCGCTAGTGGGTTTCGCTCCTTTGGATAACTCGCCAGTACGTTGCCGCGAAAGCCCTCTTTCGTCTCGAAGGCCGGGCCGAGTTCAAACATCACAATCGGATCGCGCGGCAAGCCCCAAACGGCCGGATGATTCACGTCGTTCAGCTCGACTTGCAGGAGCGAGCCTGAGCAGTAGAACTGATCCTCTTTGAGATCGCCCACAACATTAGTTACCGGCAATCCAAATTGCGCGATGGCGAAAAGGGAAGCGTCGTTGAAAGCGACGAGCGTGCCGCCAGCCTGCACAAATTCGCGCAACGCCGCCGCTCCTGAACCTCCCAAGCCGCCTACGTATTCGCCGGAAATCGTTCCCGAGCCGAAACCGTTCATTATTTCTTCATTGCCTCTGTCGGGAAGAATTATACAATCAAATCGATCGCGCAACCGGCCGGCCTGAATGTCGCCGTTGCGCAGCGCCTGCGGAGCGAAGTCAAAATTTTCCAGAATCCAACGCGTCCAGCCTTCGTCAATAACCGGCACCCAGGCGCGATACAAACCCACGCGCGGCTTCTTCGCTGCAAGCAGATCGGACGGAGCGGCGGCCAACGATTTTATCGTCAAGGAATTCTCACGGGCGATTTTCAGGAGACGTTCATGATCGATGCCGGAGATGATCATCGCACCCTTTTCTTTTCCTGCAGCGGTTTCGGATTCTGCAGGCGCGAATCCGACGCGGCCGCCACTGTCCAGGACTTCATTGATCGCTTTGAAGCTCGCGTTTGCTTTGTGAGTCAACGAATAGACAGGGCCGGATCCGGAAACACTTCCCGCCGGCCAGGTGAATTGCTCCAGCTTGCGCAAGTGGGCGCGCTGGGTTTGATTGACCGGCTCAGTAACGGCATCCACATGCACATCCATCTGCATGGGCAAGGTCCAGCCGGCAACGTCATAAGGCCGGATTGGAGCTCCATTCGGCGACTCGCGCAGCTCCGGATACTGCTGTGCCTCAAATAATTCCTTAACCAAAGGAGAGAACGGCTGATCCATCAGGATGACCCACGAATCGGGAGCATAGTCGCGACCGTTAGCATGAAATGGCTGGGCTGCCAGCTGGACTTCGATGCCGTTAAGCATGAGTTTCTGAACCAGCGTCGCCGCAGTCGGCAGATCTCGCTGCTCGCGTGGGATGACGTAAGCGAATGGCGGGTCTTTACGGAATCGTTCCATGTTATCGCGCGCTGCTTGATAGCGGTTATATAACAAAACCTCTCGATACTTCGCCGCAGTATCTAGCACAGCCATCGAGGCGCCTTGCATGTAGTCAACAGCGTCTTTCAGTCTCCACCAGCCGCCTTTCCAGGGGCTGCTATAGAAGATCTGCGACCGCAGCGATTGATACTCTTTGGGAAATTCGTTGACTGTGTAAAAGCGCGGCGTCGCGTAACGGTAGAGTCCCGTCTCGGTGAAAAACGAAATGCTGTTGCGAAAGATATGCGTGTAATCCAGAAAGCCGGGATACCAATTATCGAAGCCTACGCGATGAATCGCGCCCGGCATCTGGTGCGCATCCAGATAGGCGGCAATATCCACCCCAATCACATTGAGCCAGCGCAGCATCAACGGATGAATATTGGAAGAGATGGGCTCAGTGAAAGGCGGAATGAAAATGCGAGCCGGAAACGGCGCCGTTTGATGATGACAGTAAAAAATCACCGGCTCCCACTCCAACTCGGTGCGGGTCACGTCCTGTGACTCGAGCATGTTGTTCATGTAACCATCGCGATTGTTGTCGTGGCCTACGTACTCCTGGTAAAGGTCCGGCAGAGGGCTTACCTCGTATTGCGTGCCGACGTTCTTGCGGTACCACGCAGAGACTTCGTTCTGGCCATCCGGATTCAGCGTGGGCCAGAGCATCAGGATCACGTTGTCGAGAATTGCATCTACTTCCGGGTCGCCCTGCGAAGAAACCAGTTTGTAGGCAAGATTGATCGACTGTTGCGCGCCGGCCACTTCAGTCGAGTGGAGTCCGCCATCGATATGCACGATCGTCTTTCCTTCTCGCGCGAGCGTCCGTGCTTCCTGATCGCTTAAGCCGCGTCCATCCGCCAGCCTGCGTGAGATCTCTCTGTAGCGATCGAGTTTGGCCAGATTCTCCGGTGAGGAAATCAGCGCGATCTCCCAATCGAGCCCGCGGGTCGTCTTGCCCACCGTGATCAACTTGATTCGATTAGAGCTGGCCGCGAGTCTGCGAAAATACTCGCGCGATTCGTCGTAACTGGCGAGATAGAAATCGTCACCCGGCTTGTGACCGAGGACGGACTCGGGCGTGGGCACGGTCTGCGCCGACGTCGGATGAATGCAGCAAACAAACAGAAGGACAAGAAGTGCTGAAGCTCGTTTCATAATGTCGCGGATGATAACTGCGGTGTGCGAGAATGTAAACGCGTAGTCAAATCCAACCTTATTACGATACAATTCGCGTTGGATTTTCTTACTTTGCTGGTCGCAGATGCTTGTGGATGTCGGAACAATCCTCCCAAACGCCTGAGCGGCTCGTCTTCATAAGCCACAGTGGGCCGGACACATGGGTTGCCAAGCAGATCGCCAGGGAGATTGAGGGATGCGGCGCTAAGCCTTTCCTTGATGAAGCTGAAATAGACGCCGGTGCTGATTTTGAGGAGGACATTCGGAAATTCTTGGAGCGGGCACATGAGTTGATAGTATTACTGACGCCTTGGGCTTTAGACCGCCCATATGTGTGGATCGAGTTAGGAGCGGCTTGGGGACGTCGCATTCCAATCGTTGCGCTGCTGCTCGGGATTACTCCTGGTGAGTTACAGAGTCGGCCAGGCATCCCGGTATTGTTAAAGAAGAGAGACCTCTTGGTGCTGAATGATGTAGAAACGTATTTGGGGCAACTCCGGCGACGAGTCAGCCAAGCTGGAACTGGGGGGGTAGTATGAGTAAACCAAAGGTATTCATTTCGTATTCAAAGGGAGACGCGGATTGGGCGCGTTCCTTTGCTGAGGCGCTAAAACAGCGAGGTGTAGTCGTGTGGTTAGATCAGTTCGAGATCTCCGCCGGCGAATCGCTTCGTGAAGCGCTAGAAACGGGCTTGCGCGAAAGTGACGTCTTGGTGACCCTCATTGATCCGGTTTCTTCTCTCAAACCAAATTTGTTTTTCGAACTCGGCGCTGCCATCGGGATGGGCAAACGCGTGGTTCCAATTGTGCCGCGCGAATTTGACGCTTCCAAACTTCCGCTTGAGCTGCGTACTCGACGTTACCTTACTAGGGACTCACCGGAAGATACGGCAGAAGAACTAGCGCACGCCCTGGCAATAGCGGCCTAACAACGTGCCTCAGTGAGAATCGGAAACAGCCTCTTAGTGCTCATCTCCGGTACTGCGTCCGTCTGATCACTCAATAAGCATGAGAATTGTACTTTCGCTGTTGTTGATTCTTCTGGTTCAGCCAACCGGCGTACGCATGTTCTTTCACGCACCCTCTCCCAGAGCCGATCTATTGCTGCTGAATGCAAACGTCATCACAATGGATCCAACGCGGCTCAACGCGCAAGCAATTGCGGTTCAGGGAGACCGTATCGCGTGGGTGGGAAATAACGAAGAGGCGCGGCGACTGTTTGCGGGAGCTGCGCGCGTTATCGATCTACACGGCGCAACCGTTTTGCCGGGATTGATTGACGCCCATGTTCATCTGCTCGAGCTCGGCAAGAGTTTGCTTCGTCTGAATTTGAAAGACGTGCGCGATGAAACAGAAGCGGTCGCGCGGGTAAAACAGCGAGTCGCATTGGCCGCGCCGAACGAGTGGATTTTGGGTTGGGGCTGGGACGAAGGAAAGTGGGCCTCGCATTACCCTACAAATCAGGCGCTGAGTGAAATCTCGCCGAACAATCCTGTGTATCTGGTCGGCCTTCACAGTTTTGCCGCCTGGGCCAACCAGCAGGCGCTCCAAATCGCAGGCGTTACCAAAGATACAAAGGACCCTGAAAACGGAAAAATCCTCCGCGATGAAAAGACTGCTGAGCCCACCGGCATTCTGCTCAATCGGGCCCAGGCATTGGTTGAAAAACACATTCCACCGATGACCCTGGAGCAGACAAAGAAAGCGATAGAGCTTGCAGCTGGCGAGTGCGTGCGCAACGGATTGACGTCAGTTCACGATGCTCGCGTCTCGCCGATTATGCTCCAGGCATTTCGAGAGTTGATTCGAGAGGGGCGCATGCCGCTGCGTGTTTACGCGATTCTGGACGGAGCCGACCACGCGCTGGTTGATGAATGGCTGAAACGAGGACCGGAGATAGATCCACAACATCGACTCACAATCCGCTCGTTCAAGCTCTTTGCTGATGGCGCGCTCGGTTCGCGTGGCGCGGCGCTGCTTCAACCGTACAGCGATGCGCCGCAAACAAAAGGAGTAATCACCACTCCCGAAAAGGATGTTTACGAACTCACTCACCGCTCACTCGAAGGCGGATTTCAAGTTTGTACACACGCCATCGGCGATGCCGCCAACCGCATGGTGCTTGATGCTTATACGCGCGCACTCGACGAATTGCCAGCCAGCCGTAAGGTGGGGCCGGGGTCCCTGCATATACGTCCGCGGCTGCGCATCGAGCATGCGCAAGTTCTTGCGCCGGAGGACATCCCGCGTTTTGCCCAACTCGGTGTCATCCCCTCGATGCAGCCCACGCATTGCACGTCCGATATGCCGTGGGCGGAAAAGCGCGTCGGCCCCGAGCGAATCAAAGGCGCATATGCGTGGCGCTCGCTGCTCGCAACCGGCGTTCACTTGCCGCTTAGCTCCGACTTTCCTGGTGAGACACTAAACCCTTTCTATGGAATCTATGCGGCGATCACCCGACAGGATCCGAACGGAAACCCCGCGGGCGGTTGGTATCCGGACCAGCGTCTTACGTTACCAGAAGCCCTGCGCGGCTACACCGTCGAGGCCGCATATGCTGAGTTTGAGGAGAAGGCAAAGGGCTCGATCGAGAAAGGAAAGCTCGCTGATCTCACCGTTATTTCGCAAGACATAATAAAGCAAGCGCCCAGAGAGATCCTCTCGCTTCGTGTGTTGAAGACATTTGTTGGTGGAAAACTTGTCTACGACGCGAACAAGAACCAATAATTAAGAATGCTCCGCCGGATCCTTTTCGATCGAGTCGTAAAAACCGATCTCCCCACAAATGCTGAGCGGTTCAGTTATCCGCCTTCTTATCACCCTCTTTGCTCTCCTTCTTTGGCACAGATGGGTTGGCGAAATCCGGCAGCGGATCGTTCCAAAGGTAATGATTGAACCAGGCGAGGTTGTGTTGCATGACGGCGCGCATCGTCCTGGGCTTGGTAATCGGATGGCCGAAGCCTTTGTAGACGATCATCTCGACGCGTACGCCTTTGTCCTCCAGCGCTTGTCTCAGCTCATAGGCGTTGGCGATGGGCACGCGACGATCAAGTTCGCCATGTTGAATGAGTGTCGGTGTGCGCGCGTTCTTGATGTAGGAAATTGGCGAGGTCTTCTGATAGATCATAGGATCGTCCACCGGATTCTTGCCGAGATAGTTAATGGTGAAAGGCGTGATGTCCGTGTTGTAGTAGTAAGTGGACCAATCAGAGATTCCGGCGCCCACGGAAATTGCCACAAAGCGATCTGACGAGGCCGTTAGAAACGCAGAGATGTAGCCGCCCTGGCTCCAACCCATGCAGCCAACCTTGTCTTTATCCACCCAGCCTTTACTGATCAGGTAATCCACGCCTGACAGCACGTCCCACGCATCCCCGACACCCAAATTGCGCATGTTGAGTTGCCGAAACTTTTCTCCGTAGCCCGCGCTGCCGCGATAATTTACTTTGAGCACCAGCGCGCCGCGCGCCGCCCAAATGTCGGATGGATAGTAGCGAGCGTCTGGAGTTAGCAATGTGGGACGATCTATGCCCGTCGGTCCACCATGAATCACGCACAATAGGGGATATTTCTTCGCCGGATCGAAATCGGCAGGCTTAATCAACACACCTTCGATCATGGTCCCGTCATTGCTCTTCCAGGAGATTACTTCACGCGTGCCCATGACGAAGTCGCGGGTTTGCTCCGTCATTTTTGTTAGCGCGCGAGGTGCGAAACTGCGAGCGTCTGAGACGAAGACTTCACTGAGCGACGTTGGGGAACTCGCAGTGAAGGCCATCTGCTTTCCATCTCGCGTCAGAGAAAATGACCCGGCCATCAAATTATCCGGGCTCGAGACGCGCGTAATTTTCGCGTTCACGGGATCAAGGCGGAAAAGATGTGCGGCTGTTTTTTGCTGGGCAGCGAAATAGATGCCGTCCGGCTTCCATTCAACGAGGCCGGGATTCTCATCGAAGCTATCCGTGATTGAGCGCGGCGTACCGCCCTCGGCCGGCACGACAGCAAGACGCGAGTTGCTGGCGAAGTAAGTTGTGTTGCCCATTGCTGATGAAAAGACGATCTGTTTCCCATCTGGCGACCAGCGAGGATTGTTATCGGGACCTGGCTGCGAAACGAGCTTCTTGACGGAATCGTCCGCCAGATTGAGCAGGTAAACGTCAGACGTGACGCCTTGAATCAAATCGGGATTGATGGTTGCGCTGAATACGATCTTCGATCCGTCAGGCGACCAGGAAAACGCATCGACGCTGAAATCCTTCTTTGTAGTGCGCTGCTTTCCAACCACTGGCGCACTCAACGCCTCACTGACGTTTAACGTCCAGAGATGCGCATAATTGTATTCCTTGCGCACAACCTCGTAGTCGCCCAGATATTCTTTGCGATCTTTGGAAATCTGTGGCACGGGCTCCGTCGCCGTGTAAGCGATGCTCTTGCCGTCTTCGGACCATGCGAAGTTGCCGATCGCAGTTTCGGATTTAGTTAGTGGCACGGCTTCGCCGCCCGCGGGATTGATCACGAAAATCTGATTCTTGTCTTCCAGACGATTGCTGGTAAACGCCAGCCATTGTCCATCCGGTGACCACTTGGGATTACTTGAAGATTTTTCGCCACGCGTCAGTTGCACGGTGCGGCCAGTGTCGACCTCAGCCAACCAGATTTGAGTGACGAAGGCATCCTGTTTGAAGTCACCATAACCTACAGTGTAGGCGACCCACTTGCCGTCCGGCGCGATTTGCGCGCCGCCGACGGACTTGATTGTCAACAGCTCGTCAATCGTCGGCACATGACGACCCGCATCGGCAGCCAGCGCTTTGGCAAAAACGAGAAAGAGAATCAGGCTAAGCAGGACAACACAACGTTTAATCATGGAGAAGCTCCTCTGAATTGGGTATTAGCTCAACGGCACTGGTTCAGTTTCAAGCTAGACGCTCTCTCATTCACATCTGGCTCAGCCAGGTGATCCCAAGGCCTCCCGAGTTTTAGCTGACCGCCTTACTCACCTGGCTGAAGCCAGGTGTGAATGAGACCTTCAAACGGAACAAGTATCAACTCAACGCAGCGCCTTTGGCACCTTCGTTGCGCCGCTTGATTCATCTTGCCGCACTAACTCGATCCGCAGCAGCTTCGCGTTGTGATTCATCGGCTTTCTCGGGCAGTTCGAGACCGACACGCATCACTCGCCGGCGCTCGACTCGCTCAATGCGAAACACGAGGCCGTTGTGCGTAACGACTTCACCGGGACGGAGGACGTGTCCGGCCGCGGTCATCAGAAAGCCGCCGATGGTCGTGTAACTTTCGGATTCCGGCACAGAAAGCTTGAGTTTGCGATTGAGATCGCGCACCGCGAGTCCGCCATCGAGCAAGTAGCGGCGCTCTCCGGCTGGTACGATTTGTTCTCGGATCTCTTCATCGTGCTCGTCGGAAATCTCGCCGACGATCTCTTCGAGCAGATCTTCCAGCGTGATTATGCCTTCCAGTCCGCCATGCTCGTCGACCACAAAACCGAAGTGGACCTTGGCTTTTTGCATTTGTCGCAGCACATCTTCGAGTCGCGCAGTGTCAACAACATATAGCGGCGGCTGCAACACGTCTTCCAGTCGAAAACTTTCGGGTCGCAAAAGGTAGGGCATTAAATCCTTGCTCAAGATAAAGCCGATGACGTTATCAAGAGACTCACGGTAGACCGGCAGGCGTGAATAACGATATTGCCGAAAGGCTTCAGTGATCTGTTCGAGCGAGCAATCGCTCGAGATCGCGGCCATCGCTGTGCGTGGGATCATCGCTTCGCGCACGAGCGTGTCCGAGAATTCAAACACTCGCTGAATCAACCGTCGCTCTTCGGCGCGCAACAGCCCACTCTCGCGCGCGATGTCAATCAGTTGACGCAACTCCGTTTCGGTGTAAACAGAAGTGTGATCGAGATTAGCCTTCAAACCCAACAAGCGGCCGAGAACCGAGCCAGTTTTATTAAAAGTCCAAAGCGGTGTGCGAAAGACTCTCGCGAAGATCTCCAGCGGACGGGCACAAAAAAGCGCCAGCCCTTCGGCGCGTTCGAGCGCCACCATCTTCGGCATCAACTCACCAAGGACGATGTGCATAAAAGTGATTGCGAAGAAGGCCACAATGATCGCCATGACATGGGCCACGTAACCGGCCCTGCCTGAGGAAGCAATGCTCGACGCAAATGGTTGCAGCAAAGCCGCGACTGTCGGCTCGCCAATCCAGCCGAGTGCGAGCGAAGCCAGCGTGATTCCCAGTTGAGTTGCGGAAATGAAGAGGGTGGGATTATTCAAGAGCCGCAGTGCTGCGCGCGCGCCACGGCTGCCACTGGCTGAGCGCTCGAGCTTTGCGCGCCGGACGGAAACGAGAGCAAATTCCGACGCCACGAAAAACGCGTTCGTCGCCACCAGGATGCCGACCGCCACCAGTTTCAGAAATACACTGAGGGACGATAACGGCCCACCTGAGATAAATCCATCGAGAAAAAGCGCGCCGAGATAACTATCAGGTTCATCCATCGCTTCGTGCTGGAGGGAAAGAAGTCAGTTTTTGCAGAAGTGCTGACGAGCGCAAATTATATCACGCAAGAAAGGGCAGGCATAAAACACACTCAAAGAGGCATTCGCGGGGCGCTTCCCGTCGAATCGTTCGGTTTGTTTGCTTGAATTGCAAGCCTGAGCTGACGAAATTTTGAATCAGTGACCAGCCGCAGCTCCGGCCACGCGCACCTTTGCCGGTCGGCGTTCGTGCTTGGTGCAAGCGCGCGCGAGGGCATCCTCAACCCGCGGAGCGATGTTGCATTCAGGCTGTCGGCAAACCGAAGCCAGCTCGGAAATCACCAAATAGCGCGAGCGCTCAAGCATGCGCTGCTCGCGAAACGAGAGTGGCTTGATGTGACTCAAGTAGGTCAGATGCTTGAGCACATACGCCACTTCGAAGATGTCACCCGTGCGCATCTTTTCAGAAAACTCTTTGAAACGATCTTTCCAATCATTAGCGGGAGACGAGAAATCATCTGCTAAAACTTTAAAGAGCATTTCACACTCACCCGACGAGATTGGGGCACGCAGGCCAACTTCGGAAGCATTCGGAACTGGAACGAGCACGAGTGAGTTGTTGGCGGCAAGACGTAGCGTGTAAAAGGGAAGTAAGGTCGCGCCTATTTGCTTTTGCTCGATCAACTCGATGGTTCCGATTCCGTGATTCGGATAGACAACTTTCTGGCCAACTTTAAAGCCCACTACAGCACCTCCATCGAATTCAAAAATCAGACTGCGCCGCACGCGCGGGTCTGGGGGAACCCCCTTGATGAGCGACGCAGTATGCGTCGAGTTTGTTTTGACTGTAAGAGGGAGTCTAACAAGCGGTCTTCCAACGCGTCAAGGTCTTCCGTGTAGGTAACCCGGGTTAAGTGAAAAGAAGAACAAGGGAGCACAGCGCGACCCCTTGACAAGCCATCGTTTTTCCCGGCAGGGAAATGGTTTTATCGATCGGCGCGATAGCTTAATTCTGGTCTGACAGATGCAAGTTGACTCAGACTTTAAGAACTCGGTCAGTTAAGCCTGTACTAATGCGGGCACTCCTGGTTGGTGCGTGGCGATCGGGGCCCGAAGCGTTTCTGGTACTCGTCTGACGTGATGAACGAACACACCATCGCATTCTGCTTTGCCACATTTCTGAGCGGCGCGCTGTCTACCTGACCCTTCCAGAACAGTATGCCGCCAATGTCCCCATCGCGCCGCAAGTAGCCAAAGTATTGCGTCACCACAAACGCGCGGTTGTATTCCGCATCGATAAACGCGCGGTTATTGATGCCGCCATTGCCACCTTGCAAGTCGTCGTTAGCCAGCCGATAGACCACGGCGGCGCGACTACCCAAAGCGATCAGCGCCGTCCGCTGCGAAGTCAGATTCACCCCAATATCCGTCATGATGGTGTTGAGAATCGCGTCAACAAATTGATCGAGTGTCAAACTTGCCGGATACCGCGCCTGAAACTGCGATGAATTCACGAAAACATTGGCGGCATCCTGCTGGCCCGCCGTCAGATTCGCGCCGCCCACGACGCGCGCGCGAAGGGCCGCGTACGCATCGTAAGAAGGAATCTTGTTCGCTTCGGTCGGATTTGACGCGTCGGGATTCGGCTGCGGCTGAGTGTTGCCGAAGGCTTCGCGGAAAAGACGATAGGCATAGGCGCCTGTCTGTTGGTATTCCAACTCAAAGAAGAACGCATTCGAGACCACAATCGTCTTGTCGTGCAGACACTGTACGTTGGCCGCGCACGGGCTAATCTGACCGGTCCAGAAATTAAAACCTCCTACGTCAGGTTCGCGCTGGAGAAAGTCGTAATAGTGCTGGCGCACGAAAAAGTCCTGTTCGAGCGTTGGATTCCAGAGCAACTGCCCGCGAATCTCTCCGTTCTGAAAGTTCTGACTGTGCACGTTCATGTAATCCAAGCCACTCCTGAAATCCGACACCTCTTGTGCGGTAATGCCGTTGATCTGAAAGTTGATTACGGGATTCGTCGTTGGCAGCGGAAAAATAATAGGAGCAGATACGCCCGGGCCCCCCGGCCCGTGAATGTGCGCCGCGGTTTCGGAGCTGCCGAGATTTGAGAATTGCAGTCCCGCCTGACCCATAGTTAAATCGTTCAAGTTGAGTAACACAACACCGGTGCCAGAGCCGTTCGAATTGTTCGGTGGCGTCTCCTGGGCCCCGCTGAACGAGCCCCAGAAGCGGAAGGGCACCGGTGAAGTGGCTTGGGCCGTGTCGTTATCAGTAATTGTTACCGTAGCGGGAGGAATTACGGCCGGAGGTCCGCCGACCAGATTACTAAGTATGATCGGGAAGGTCTCAGTTCCTTCGACATTGCCGTCGTCAGTGATCAGCACCGTGAACGTCTTGCTGGTGTCACCGGGATTAAATGTCAGGGTGCCTTGATTTCGAGTGAAGTCGCAGTTCTGTGTGGCTATACCGGCGACGTTTTGCGGATCGCCCGGCGTACAGGGCCGGTACTCGTTGTTGCCGGTGGCAAAATCGATTGAAGAAAACGCCGATGTGTCGACTGAGCGATTGACTGTAATGGTGACACTGCCGTCACCTTCGCCAACATTATAATTAGGCATGCTGAATTGAATCACAGCGTTAGTCGTCGTCCGTTGCACGCACGCGGAAAACTCCGATGTGTTGTTGTTAGCATCCGTAGCGGTCGCGGTTATGTATTGCCCGGACACGGAAGCGTTCGGCACCACGAAGCCTATATTCGCAGTGCATGAGCCATTCGTGATCACGTTCGTCGATCCCAGAAAGACCTGACCCTCGCCATTCCCTGACGGATCACACACGGTGTTCGAGAAGAACTCGATACGGAAGGTCGTGCTCGCAGTGCTATTCAGCGTTCCGTTAATGGTGGTGTTGACGGGGCCGGCGGCGGCGGAAGTCAGGACGGGAAAGTTTTGCAGGTTATTCGGGCCCGTGTCGTCGTCGCAACTGTCATTCGGAGTCACGCCCGTCGGAGTCAGATCGATACCCAAATTTGTGTTGGAGAAAATTGAATTCCCGAGAATCGCGTTGCCGGTTCCAGTGTCAACCGCCACGCCAACTCTGTTAAAGGCGATCTTGTTGCCGGCCGCCGCGGCAACGCCGCCGACGGTGTTGCCGCTGGCGCCCGTGAAAATGCTGACGCCGTCTAATGCGTTACCGAGAGGGCTGACGCCGTCGGCTGCGGTGCCGATAAAGTTACCCTGCACCAGATTGCCGGTTACGGAGTTGCCAAACTCAATTCCATCCGCATTGCCAGAGATCACATTACCCGCTCCGGCTGCAACCCCGCCGATAACAGTGCTGTTGGTTGACACAAACATGGCGCGCGAAGTGTTGGGGAGAGCTGCGCTTCCCGTGATGTCGGTTCCAATGTAGTTCCCCTGGATCGTAATACCGGTGCTGAACGTGTTTAGATCGAAGCCGTCCTCATTTCCCGAGATGATGTTTCGCGCGGCTGCCGCCGATTGTGACATTCGCTGGGCCGGTTCCGATCTGGCCCACGTCAATACCATCGCCATTGATGCCATTGCCGTTACCGAGCGCGGCGGTGCCATTGACATCCGTGCCGATAAAATTTCCCTGAACGAGATTGTTTGTCGCGCCGGCGTTTACTATCTCAATGCCGACGACTGTGTTTCCTGAAACAATGTTGCGAGCCGCCGCAGTTGTTCCGCCGATGATGTTGTTGGCAGCGCCGCTTATAATGATCCCAGACTGATTTGGGATCTTGCTGGTTCCGGCCGGATTAGTGCCGATGAAATTTCCCTGCACCTGACTGCCGTTCCCGCCAGTGATATATATTCCGATCCCGGCCGGGAAATTCGCCGAGTTGTTTCCGGATATAACGTTGCCTGCTCCCGCCGTGGTGCCACCGATCGTTCCTGATCCACCTGAAATCAGGATGCCCGAACCGGAGTTGGGAAGGGCCGCCGTGCCTGCCGCGTTCGTGCCGATGAAATTACCCTGGACCGTTGCGCCTCCGGAGACGATGTCAATGCCGTCTCCGGTATTGCCTGAGATCACGTTTCGCGCAGTAGCGGACGTGCCCCCAATAGTGACTCCACTGACATTGACTCTAATCCCCCCTGCGCCATTCGGAGCGGCAGCAGTGCCAGTTGCGTTCGTGCCGATGTAACAACCCTGAACGACGAGTCCACTGAATGAGTCGACGCTGATGCCGTAACCGCCGAAGCGATTGATTATCAGTCCCTTGACAGTGGCGTTCGGGGCCGCCGGAAACGCCAGGCCGTATGCGCCGGGACCGGCACCGGCGCCATTAAGTTCGATCAGGGGTGTTCCGGAGAAGCCCGGCTGCAAAGTGCCGTCAATGGTGACGGTTTTGGTCAGTGTAGGCAATCCCGCTGTCAGATTTATCGTGTGGACGCCCGCGCCGGAAATATTGAATGAGATCGTATCGCCGCCGGACCCGGCGTTCGCAGCATTGATCGCTTCGCGCAAGCTGCAATCAGTAACATTGCAGACGCCGTCGTCATGATCATCGGCTGTGTTGACGGTGTAGGTCGCGGCATATGCTGTCGGCTCAATCCAGTTTCGCAAACGATGTGATAGCGAAAGGCCGGCGATAAGCAAAGACCCAGCCAGCGCCAAAGCCGTCATAAACCGCTGCTGGTTTCTGCGAGCTCGTTTGCGAAACATCTTGAGTTCCTTTCCACGATGCCTAAGAACCGTGACTTGCGTCCCGTGCGGCTTCAAGTTGATCCATACGCGGGGAATCTCTGCTTCGAGGAGACAGGCGGACTCTATTTCCGAGGTATGGTCCTTGTCAAGAGAATTGCCCAGCAGAAAAAAGGATTCCTTCATCGAAGGCGATTATAGGAGACGCTTCACTTTCCCGCCTTGTGCGGACCGGGCTACAATCCCAAGGCAGTTAACCGTACTGCAGCTGCTACTAACAGATGGTTGGCCAAACCGAGTCTCAATTTTGGGGAGAGCGCAGAGATGATGAAGACGTTGACACTTAGATCCGCAGTGCTTGCGGGTTTCTTAATCCTGAGCCTGCATCTGTCTCTGCCGACGATTCCAGCGCCCGGTCAGATTGCCCATGCCAACGTTGTTACGGTGAACGCACCGGCACCGTTGCAGCGTTCGACGCTTGCGCCGATTAGCATCGCGGTTGATGCGACCGATGCGCCGCGGAAGATCCTGCACGCGCGACTGATGATTCCCGTTAAGCCCGGACCATTGACTTTGTTTTATCCTAAGTGGATTCCGGGTGAGCATGGTCCAACCGGACCGATTACCGATCTCGCGGGACTGAAATTCACCGCCGCCGGAAAAACTATCGCCTGGCGCCGCGACGATGTGGACATGTACGCGTTTCATCTCGAAGTGCCGGCGGGAGCAAACGAGCTGGAAGTCAGTCTTGACTTCCTCTTGCCTGCCAGCGTTGAAGGCTTTTCCTCGGCCGCATCCTCGGACGCAAATCTCGCCGTGCTCAGTTGGAATCAGGTGTTGCTCTATCCGGAAGGTTACGGCTCGGACGATCTCACTTATAAGGCCAGTTTGCGATTGCCGGTGGGATGGAAATTCGGCACCGCGCTGTCCCCGCTGCCGCCGAACGGACTGACTAATCCTGGTGAACCCATTCACACATTCAGTTTCGACCCCGTCTCACTGACTACGCTGATAGATTCGCCGGTCATAGCTGGCGCTCATTATCGAGCAATCATGCTGACCGACGCGGATGTGCGCGCCAGGATGTCCGCGCTGCCGGGCGGCCGCCCGGTGCCCTCATTTGAAATTGACATGGCGAGCGACAGCGAAGCCGCGCTGCAAATGAGCCCCGATCAAATTGGTGAATACAAGCAGTTGGTCCTGGAAACCAATGCTCTATTTGGCGGCCATCACTACGAGCACTATCACTTCCTCTACACGCTCAGCGACAACGTTGCGCACTTTGGTTTGGAGCATCACGAATCGAGCGACGATCGTGTGGCGGAACGCACATTGCTCGACGAACCGTTGCGCAAGGCGAGCGCGGATCTGTTACCGCACGAATTTGTTCATTCCTGGAATGGCAAATATCGCCGGCCCGCAGGATTGGCCACTGCGGATTATCAACAGCCAATGAAAGGCGATCTGCTTTGGGTTTACGAAGGACTGACTGAATATCTCGGCAGCATTCTCGCCGCGCGCAGCGGATTGCGAACCGCGGAAGATCAGCGCGAGCATCTGGCGACGATTGCCGCTTATCTCGATCGTTATCCGGGGCGAACCTGGCGGCCTTTGCTGGATACAGCGGTTGCCGCGCAATTGCTCTACAATGCGTCGCAGTCATGGGCGGCGTGGCGACGTGGAGTCGACTTTTACGACGAAGGCGAACTGATCTGGCTTGAGGCGGATACCGTAATTCGCGAGCAGACCAAAGGCGCGCGCTCGCTGGATGATTTCTGCCGCCGCTTTCACGGCGCGCCGAGTGGTCCGCCAATGGTCAAGCCCTACACCTTCGATGATGTTGTGAACACGATGAATGAAGTTGTGCCTTACGACTGGCGGACATTTTTCACCACGCGTCTGCATTCAACTGATCCGCACGCGCCGTTTGGCGGTCTTAGTAATAGTGGCTGGCGGCTGGTTTACACTGAGGTGCAAAACGACTATCAAAAAGCATTCGGGGAAGCGAGCAAAACTACCGATCTCAGTTATTCACTGGGAATCAAGCTGAACGAAGAAGGCGCCATTGGCGATGTAGTTCCCGGCACGCCGGCGTTTGTGGCAGGACTGGGGCCGGGAATGAAGATCATCGGCGTCGGTGGCAGCGCGTTTTCGATTGAAGCAGTGCGCGAAGCGATTCGCGCCGCGAAAGTTTCACCGGCGCCGATCGAGTTGCTGATGCAGAACGGGGGCTCGCTGAAGTCTTATCAGATTAACTATCACGACGGAGAACGTTACCCGCATCTCGCGCGCGATGCCTCTCGGCCGGATTTACTGCAGCAGATCATCAAGCCGCTGCAAGCACGCAGATAAAGTCAAACGGCAAGTGTGCGATGCCCTACGAGCCGCTGAATTTATCCTTCGCTAAAGAGATCAAGCGCAGCTTTGCCGAGCAGGCGATCATGCATTTGATCGGCGCTGAACTCGGCCGAGTCGAGCCTGGCCTGGTCGAGATTATACTTCCCTTTCGAAGCGATTTGACGCAGCAACACAGCTACCTTCATGCAGGCATCATCACCACGATCGCCGATTCCGCGTGCGGTTATGCAGCTTACAGTCTGATGCCCGCGGGCGCGGAAGTTTTGAGCGTCGAGTTCAAGGTAAATCTGCTGCGACCGGCAAGAGGAAAATCATTTCTGGCGCGAGCAGAAGTGATCAAGGCAGGCAAGACGCTCTCCGTCGTGCAGGCGGATGTGTTTAGTCTATCTGATGAAAACAAAGAGTTGGTGGCCACTATGCAGGGCACAATGATTTGCGTCCAGAGAGTTCGCAAGGCGGCTGACTGAAGGTTCAACTCTTTCGTTGCCTGAGCAGTGTTCAATGATTCATAGATTGATTCTCGGATTATCGCCGCTTTTTCTGCTGTTGGCGTTGGCCTGCGCCGCCAACGCACAAAGTCCTGACCCCGACGAGCCGGACTTCATCGTTCCCTCACGGCCGACGGTTTCTAATCCGGCGGAGTTTCAGCGGCCCGGCGTGCTGCAACTTGAATTCGGTTACAGCGCGAATTTTCATGCGCCCGGCGTGAGCAGTGAGCAGGACCTGCCGCTCGCGCTGCGGTTTGCCATCAGCCGGCGGCTGCTTTTCGAATTCGACGGCGACAGTCCGATCTCGCAAACTGTTGCGGGTGTGAAAGCCACAGGTGTGGGCGATACGCAGCTTGGTATTCAGGTGGTACTACAACACGAGAAAGAATCTCGGCCAGGCGTTTCGTTTGCTTATTACGTCAAGCTTCCTTCGGCCCGCAGCGCGAAAGGATTGGGGACGGGACGCGTGGACCACAACTTCATCGGGTTCATCAGCAAAAAGTTTGGCGGCACAACGGTGGACTTCAACGCGATCTATCTGCTCGCCGGTCGCACTTCAGACAATGGACATGCGTCGAGCGGCCAGGCGGCGCTGGCTGCTTCACGTAACGTGACAAAATGCTTTGGCGTACAAGGCGAATTGAGCGGGTTCAGTCGCAACGATGAGCAGCCTGGCGCCATGTTTGCGCTGGGCGCGGTCACCTGTCAGGTCAATCGCCGGTTGGTGCTAGATGGCGGCATGCGTTTCGGTCTTACGCATGACGCGCCGCGCGCGGGCTTTTTCGTCGGCATGACCGTGGGTCTGGCAAACTTGTACCGGCGACATCACAGTGGCGGCTGAATCGCCAACTGTTTTTAGAACTCCTTCGGGTTGCAGTCGCGCTTAATGTCTCGGTGCGTAGGTCAACCAGAAATAGATCGCCTGGCCCACGCCAATGAACAATCCGATGACGGCGCCGAACAGCTCGATCGTTTTCAGATGATGCGCGGCGACCGAAAGGATCAAAGCTTCCAGCTTCTCGTTTGGATACTCAGAGACTTTCCGGCGGACGAGTCCGCCAACGTCAAACTCCGCGATGGCGGCGGGCAAACGTTCACGCGCTGAAGCAGTAATGCACTCAACCAGCGTGTCGGTCGCGCGTTTGACGGAATGTTCCGACAGATGATCGCTGAGCCGGCCGATTGGCGCGATCAGCAATCTTTCAACTTGCGTGGTCAGGATCGCGTTGATCGTGCGCGCGGTATCGTCGCGCGAGATGAAGGCGAGCAGCGTCTTGGTCAGAAAACCTTTCACGCGTTCCGCTGAGTCAGGGTTCAGTTGCCGCAGCAGCGCGTGCAAAGTTTGCGGGCGCAGGTGCGCGAGCGCGTCCGTCGCATAAGCGGAAACGGAAGTAGTCAATTGCGGGCTCTGAGCGAGTTCCAGGATGCGACTGGCAACCTGCGTCTTGATCGTCTCGAACCTTTCGGGCTCGATCTGGCCGATAATGCCGTTTAGCGGGCGCGCGAGCACGTTGTCAACCGTCGAATTCAAAAAGCTTTCTGCCTGCTGCTCGAACGCCTCGCCGCGCAGGTATTCTTCAATGCGTTTCGGGAGAGTCTTGTTGACCAGATCGTCAACCTCGCGATGAATGCGTTCGCGCGAGATGAAAATCTTTTTGAAGAGGGAGAGCTGCTGGTAATACTCGTCCACTTCGCGCTTAATCAAAGCTCCAATCTGCTTGCGGGTGCCCGCGCTGGTGGCAATGTCGGCCAATTCCTTAACGATGGGCGGCACTTGCGCGTCGATGCGATCCTTGATGAAGGCAACCGTCTCAGGCGTAAACATCTCCGCCAGCGTCGCGTCGCTGTGGGCCAGATCATCGAGGCGGCCGCTGACGAAATCGCGCACTTTCGTTTCGAATCCTTCTTCGCTGACGAGGAGGCGAAAGCGCTCTTCGATGAAACGCAGCACCTGCTCGAAAGCCTCTTCGCTGACGGTTTCATTTAAACGGCGCGCGAGCAATTCGTCTACTTGTCGGTCCACAAACCGCTCAATCGCGACGGCCGTCTCCTCACTCTTAAGCAGCGCGGCGATGTATTCGGCTAGCCGGTATTGCAGCGAAAAGATCGTGTCGAGCACCGGAGCGCGCGCACCAGCCGGCAACGCGTCAATGAACGAGGGATAGACCGTCGCGAGCAACTCGTTAGTGTAGGCCGTGACAAAGCCTTCGACCTTGCGCTGAAAGAAATCGGTCTCGAACAGCGCATTGAAGACGGTTTCTTGCGATACGAGTTCGTTGCCGACCGCTTTGCCGATGGATTCGGCCAGACGTTCGCGGTGACGCGGGATCATGCCCTGCGGCCAGACCGTAACGCCGAGAAACCTGATCGGATGGTAAGGATGAAAGAGCATCCAGATCGCCAGCCACGCCGCGCCGTAGCCATGCGCGGTGGCAATGACGATCCAGGCGATGCCGATTAGCAGTTTGAAAGTGAACGGATCGATGGCAACTCCCTTCGGTCATTGTACGCTGTCGGTTGCTCGAAGTTCTGCGATGCTAAACAGAGTGTGCGACGAGGTCAACTGCCTGTGTCCGACGAACCTCAGTTTGTCGCCGGTCGTACCTGATGCCTACTTGCCATATAATTCAGGTGAGCGACAAACTGAAGTTTGTCGGACAGCGCTCTTTTGTGAGAGCATACCGCATCAGATTAGCCATCAAGAGCTCCAGGAATTAATTCATGACTACACCGGCCGTTTCCAAACACGCACGCGTCTCGCACAAAGCGAGCCTGTTCACGGAGTCCGTGATTCGCGAGATGACGCGCGAGGCGATGAAATATGGCGCGGTTAACCTCTCGCAGGGCTTCCCGGATTTCGCCGCGCCCGAAGACATCAAACGGGTCGCGATGCAGGCCATCGCGGACGACATCAATCAATATGCGATCACCTGGGGCGCAAAAGACTTTCGCGAAGCGATCGCGCGCAAGACCCGGTGGTATCTCGGTCTCAACATCGATCCGGAAACCGAGATCACGGTCACTTGCGGTTCTACCGAAGGGATGATCGCGGCGATGATGGCGACGGTCGATCCAGGCGAAGAAGTCATTATCTTCGAGCCGTTCTACGAAAACTATGCGCCTGACGCAATCCTTTCCGACGCGCATCCGCGCTACGTGCCCTTACGCGCGCCCGACTGGAGTTTCGACCGAGACGAGCTGCGTTCCGCCTTCAACGACAAAACCAGGGCGATCATCGTTTGCAATCCCAACAATCCCACCGGCAAAGTTTTTACGCGGGAAGAGATGGAATTCATCGCCTCGCTCTGTCAGGAGTTTGACGCGCTCTGCTTCACCGACGAGATTTACGAACACATTCTTTATCCGCGCGCGGGCGCTGAGATTCTACACATCTCGATGGCCCAACTCCCGCGGATGCGCGAGCGCACGGTGATAGTCAACTCGATGTCGAAGACTTATTCAGTGACCGGCTGGCGCGTCGGTTATTGCATCGCCTCGCCGGAAATCACCAGCGCCATTCGCAAGGTTCACGACTTTCTGACCGTTGGCGCAGCGGCGCCCTTGCAGACCGCAGGAGCGTACGCGTTGGCGTTGCCGCCGCAATACTATGATCAGTTGCAGTCGGAGTATCGCGAGCGTCGTGACCTGCTGGTGCCGATTCTTGAAAAGGCCGGTTTCGGAGTATTCGTTCCTGACGGCGCCTATTACATCATGACTGACATCAGCAAGTTTGGTTTTGCTAACGATGTTGAATTCACACGCCATCTGATCCGCGAAGTCGGCGTTGCTTGCGTGCCCGGCTCAAGCTTTTACAGCATTCCTGAACGTGGCGCGCAGCAAGTGCGTTTTTGCTTCTGCAAGAAGGACGAAACGCTCAATCTTGCGGCCGAGCGGCTCGGAAGACTGCGCTCGAAGATCTGAATCTTATCCGTAACCGTTCTGCGGTCGACTGGCAGTCGCGGGTGTTCGCGGCAAAGCCGCTGTGACTGATTGAGTCACGAAACTATGTATAAACGCTCGACTTCCATTTCCGTCGTTCGCTTCTGCGCTTCATTCCTGTTGCTCGCCATCGCCGAGTTCGCCCAACAGATCGCCGATCCAAACTTCCTTTTCGACGAAGCGCACAACAATGCGCACACCGCGATCGGTAGTTTCAAACCGTTTGCCGATCTCATCGCGGACGACGGTTATCACGTCGTGCGCAATCACAAGAGCTTTAACAAAGAAACGCTCGAGACTTTCAAGGTCCTGGTGATCGTCAATGCTCTGGGCGCGGAAGACGCGGACGAGGAAGGAGCTGATAAGTCGGCCTTCACCGACGAGGAGTGCGACGTTGTGCGCGATTGGGTGCGCGGCGGTGGCGCGTTGCTGCTGCTGGCGGATCAAGCGCCGTTTGGCAGCGCGGCACAGAATCTGGCGAAGCGTTTTGAGGTGGACATGAGCAAAGGCTTGACGCGCGATCCGGCGAATTACGAGAAGGACTCAGGGATTGAGACGTTCATCGTTTACTCGCGCGAGCACAAACTATTGCCGGATCATCCCATAACCCAAGGCCGCAGCGACGCGGAGAAGGTCAACCACGTTATTGCTTTTTCGGGACAGTCTCTCAAAGGGCCGGATGGTAGCGCAGTGTTTTTGAAACTCGCCGACTCGGCCGTCGACATGATTCCTCCGCACGGCAAGGAGGTGTCGGCCGCCGGCCGCGCTCAGGGCATTGCGTTCAAGTTTGGCAAAGGGCGCGTGGTCGTGCTCGGCGAAGCGGCAATGCTGTCGGCGCAAATCGCCGGCTCGGACAAGAGACCAGTAGGAATGAACTATCCGGACATCGATAATCAACAACTGGCGATAAACATCATGCACTGGTTGTCGGGATTGTTGAAGGAGCGTTAGTCCGCAGACTACGCAGATTACACAGACTGGCAATTAAGCGCGGACGGAATGCGTAACACGCACACAATCGACCTCTTGGTTTGGTGTTTGTTATCTGTGTAATCTGCGGATAAAGCTGTGTGGGATGCGAAACGACAATTCATCTGGCTGGCGACCGGCATTGTTATCGGTACGGTGATCGTCTATCTCGATGCCCGCGACGACGATGGCAATTTCGTCCCCCGCTTCTTCATCTTCATGGAACTGCTGTTGCTGCTGATCATTTCGGTGATGTTCTATCTTTATTCAAGAAAGAAGCGCTGAGCAAACGGCGGTTGTTCTGTAGGGGCGGACCTGCGTGTCCGCCGCCCTGGCCTCGAAAATCCATTCGTTCACAACGTGAGGGCGGACACACATGTCCGCCCTACGTTCTCTAATTCGGCGGCTGCATCGTTTTTGATCTAACAGTAATGCCCTGGTCACCGAGGACCAGCAACCGACGCGTCTCGCCGAATGGCATGCTCGACGGCATGTAAGACAGAACGTAGCGGCTTTTTCGCAGCTCGTCGCAGATCGCGTTCGCGGCGTCGCGGGGTTGATCGATTGGGAAAGTCAGACCGCCGGTTCCTTCCACCAATTTCTCGATCACTTGCTTTGGTTTCGGCACGTCGCGACGTATCGCTCCGCGCGTGCGATCCGGCGCCTGGATGAAGTAGACGCTGATGTCCAACCGTTGCAACTCGGACAGTATCTGCTCGAAGCTCGTCTTACTGCCACGGTCCAGGCCGTCGCTGATCACCACGATGGTGCGCTTCTGCCCCGCCAGCGGGCGCAGGGCCTGATCGGCCACCGCTGCCAGGGCGTCGAAAAGATGCGGCTCGCCTTTCTTGCGAAAGCTCCTCAGCGACGCCTGGATCGCTTTAGAGTCGTCAGTCCAGTCAGCAACGATCTCGGCCTGCTCGTCGTACCCGACGATCAGGAGCTTGTCGCCTTCGTAAATCTCGTAAGCAAACTCGAGCGTCGCTCCTTCCAGTTTCTCAACGTCGGCGCGGATCGTTAGAGAATTGTCCACGAGCAAAACGATCCGCGCGGGTGACGGATCGCGCGAGAGATTACGAATGTCCTGCTGCACGCCGTTATCGAAGAGCGCCAGTTGCCTGCCCGTGATTGGAAAGTCAGAATCGTTGTCGCGCTTGGCCACCAAACTGAGCAACACACCGCCCTGATTTGATGAATCAGATCTCCGGCCGGCCTGGCCAGGCGCCGAACTACACAGGGCAGCCAGGGTTAAAGACGCCGCCAGAAGCTGACCCAGGCGGGGGAAGCGTGGCGGACGCTCGCCTTTTCTAAATCGCGTGGTTTCCTCAAGCAGAGGATACATCGGCGCACATTACGGAGTGGCTTCAATCGCCGGGGACTTTCGTCGATGAAGCGCTGTCGGAAGTTTTCTTTGTTGGGGAGGTTTCTTTTCCACCGGCTTTATCGCTGCTTGCCGCAGCTTCGGCGGGCTCGCTTTTCTCAGCGTCCTTCTTTCCCTTCTTGCCATTGGCTGCGTAGTCATTCACGTAGAATCCTGAGCCTTTGAACTGAATGGACGACGCGGAGATCTGCTTTTCCAAACGTCCGCCGCACTTGCGGCACTTGGCCGGCGGTTTGTCGGTAGTCTTCTGAAATACTTCAATATGAGCTTTGCATTTCCTGCATTGATATTCGTAAATCGGCATAGGGTATTCTAACTCCACTGGTCCTCGGATGGGGACCATTGGTGATTATACGAAGCCGTCCAGGAGCATGCAAACGGCAATGTCCGACAAACTTCAGTTTGTCGCTGGTTGGCTTACAACTCCCTTCAGAGGTATCGACAAACTGAAGTTTGTCGGACTTCCGCTTTGCAAGATCGCGCGCCGTTCGTTATGATCCGTTCCACAGCAAAGACAGCCAGTCATGTCAGAAACCGCACAATCTCTTTCGCTTGAACGCAAGGTCAAGATGCACCAGGCGCGCGAAGCGATCATCGATCGCCTGGCGTTGGATCTGCCGACCGCTATAAACCTCGATCGATTCCTCAATGTGATCGTGTCAGAGCTCGGCCGCATGATGCATGTCGATCGCTGCGACGTTATTCAACTGACGGCCGCGAGCGAAGTGCGCATCAGCCACGAATGGAGAGAATCGGACGACGTGCCTTCGAGCCTGGGGACCGCGATACCGCTTGACTTAAAAAAACTCTCGGAACACGTCGACATCACCAGGCCGATACGGCTTGATGACACATCGAAGCCCGGCCTCGATCAGAAGGTGCGTTTCCTCGCGGCAAGTTTGCAAACACGCTCGCTGCTGGTGGTGCCGGTGGTGCGGGGTGACGATGTCCTGGGACTCGTTGGCCTGCACATGACGCGCTCGCTTCGCACGTGGTTGGATGACGAAGTCTCTTTTCTCCAGTCGATCGCACGCCATATCGCGGTTGGGTACGAATACACGCGTCTCTACAGTGACAAACAACGCGAAGCTGACACCAGGCGCGCGTTACTGGAAATTGCCAACGCGCTGAATGCTCGATCGGATTTTCGCGAAGTCAGTTCGCTGGTGCTCGAGCGGGCGATTAGCCTGGTTGGCGCAGACTATTCTGCGCTTGGCGTACTCGATCCCGCTGGCGGGCGCATCAGCCTGGCGGCATTCAAAGCAGCGCCACACGCTGCGACTGATACCGTCAGAGGTTTGATTGATGCGCACGAGCAGTCGTTGGACGTAACCGAATTTCCGCCGATGATGGAACTGCTCGCCGAAGGAAAGACCCTGAAGCTGTTGGAGACGGATTTGCCGTTTCCTTTCCGGCTGATCTTCAACGCGACGCTGGGCGGTCGGGCCGCGCTGGTTGCGCCAGTACAGGTGGCGGGACAAACTTTCGGACTGCTGGGTCTGGTGTGGAGCGGAGCGCGCGATGGCTTTCAGGACCATGAGGTTGAGCTGGTCGAAGGCATTGCCGATCAGATCGGCACCGCGCTCGAGCGCGATCAGCTTTCCGCCGAGATCATGCACCTGCGCAGTGCCCTGCACGAACGTTATGGCGAAGAACGGATCATCGGACAGACAGCGGCGATTCGCCGCGCCATCGAGCTGGCGCTGAGCGTTGCCGACACGCAAACTACCGTGCTGATCGAAGGCGAGTCGGGCACCGGCAAAGAAGTGCTCGCCAATCTCATTCATTACAACTCAGGCCGCGAGGATCAGCCTTACGTAAAACTCAACTGTGGCGCGATTCCCGAAACGTTGCTGGAATCCGAACTTTTCGGACACGAAAAGGGCGCGTTCACCGACGCGCGGGCGCGCCGCCAGGGTCGATACGAAGAAGCCAACGGCGGCACGCTGTTCCTGGACGAAGTCGGCGAGATGAGTTTGTCGGCGCAGGTGCGTCTGCTGCGCGTATTGCAGGACGGCGAATTCACGCGCGTCGGCGGCAATGAAGTGATCAAGACGGACGTGCGCGTGATCGCGGCCTCGAATGTCGATCTAAAACGTGCTGTCGAAATGGGAAGATTTCGCCAGGACCTTTATTATCGTCTCTCGGTTTTTCCGATCGTGCTGCCGCCTTTGCGCCAACGGCCTGAAGACATTCATCCGCTCGTGATTCATTTCCTCGAGCACTATAAGCAGAAGACAGGCCGCTTTGTCTCCGGCATTTCCAAAGATTCTTTACAGGCGCTGATGACGTACGAATGGCCCGGCAACGTGCGGGAGCTGGAGAACGCGATCGAGCGCGCCGTGATCATTGCGTCAGGCCGGCAGATCGAGTTGGAAGATTTGCCGGAAGCGATCGGCAAAACCGTGCTGCAGGAACG
>WNGL01000744.1_pt1 | contig 38798 bp, 34 predicted proteins | sample 5400591 | NCBI WGS metagenome assembly WNGL01 (sample SAMN13153377, study PRJNA577476) | soil metagenome | isolation source: 80 cm soil or saprolite under Garry oak tree replicate 1 | place: USA:California | collected 2016-06-15
TCGCGACGAGCAAACGGCGGACGACGCCCCTGCTGAAGGCCGGTCTCTTAGACCCGGGGCACGTCGGGCTATCGCCCGCCTGTGGATCACGTCTTCTCATGATGCTCCAGGTCTACAGAGATACAAGGGCACGGATCACATTCGAACCCACGACCATATCTCTCCTCACGCGACCATGACCCTCATGCCACCATCACGGGTTTGCGTTTGCCCGCGATGTAGTCTTCGAACTCGTTCTTGAACTTCTTGATCCCGCTGACCACCGGCGCCGCGCACGAGTCCGAGAGGACGCAGATCGTCTTCCCGGTCATGTTCTCCGACAGGTCGAGCAACAGATCCAGATCCTTGTTCTTGCCCTGCCCCGCGAGGATCCGCTCCAAGATCTTCGTGGTCCACGCCGTGCCCTCACGGCACTGCGTGCACTGCGCGCACGATTCGTGGGCGTAGAAGCGCGCCAGGCGCATGATCTGGTAGACCATGTCGGCCGAGTCGTCGAACACGATCACGCCGCCCGATCCGAGCATCGTGCCGGCCGCGACGCAGCCCTCGTAGTCGAGGAGGGTGCGCTCCGTCTCCTCACGGTTGAGGATCGGGACCGAGGAGCCGCCGGGGATGCACGCCTTGAGGGTCCGCCCCGCCGGTACGCCGCCGCACATGTCGTACAGCAGGTCCTTGAGCGGGAAGCCCATCGTCACCTCGTAGTTGCCGGGCCGCTGCACGTTGCCGCACACGGAGAAGAGCTTGGTCCCCGTGCTCTTGGGATTCGACAGGCAGAGGCCCTTGTACCATGCGGCGCCGCGCTTCAGGATCTGCGGGACGACGGCGAGGGTCTCGACGTTGTTGATCGTCGTGGGCATCCCGAAGAGGCCGGCCGCGGCGGGGAACGGCGGTTTGATCCGCGGATTGCCGCGCTTCCCCTCGATCGAGTTCATCAGGGCGGTTTCTTCGCCGCAGATGTAGGCGCCGGCGCCGCGATGCAGGACGATCTTGATCTTGCCGAAGACGCCGGCGGCGCTGGCCTCGGCGAGCGCCTTCTCCATGATCGTCCACGGCTCGGTGAATTCGCCGCGGATGTAGATGTAGGCGACCTCCGCCTGGATCGCGTGCGCCGCGATCGCCGTGCCCTCGAGCAGGGCGTGCGGCGTCCAGCGCATGATCTCGCGGTCCTTGAAGGTCCCCGGCTCCGACTCGTCGGCGTTCACGCAGAGATAGTGTGGCTTCTTCTTCTCCTTGGGCATGAACGACCACTTGAGTCCAGTCGGGAACCCGGCTCCACCCCTGCCCCGGAGCCCTGACTCCTTCACAACCTCGATCACCTCCACCGGCTGCGCTTTGAGCGCCTGCGCCAGCGCCTCATACCCTCCGCGCTTTGTCCAGCCTTTGACGGTGCGCGCGTCGGCGTCGCCGAAGTACTGCGACAGGACGACCGTCTCTTTCGGGTGCGGTTTGTGCGGGTAGCCCATGGCTTAGCGGTACTTCTTGACGAGATCGGCGACCTTGTCCGGCGTCACGTTCTCGATGAAGTCGTCGTTGACGAGCACGGGGGTCGCGAACCCGCACGCCCCCAGGCACTCCACTTCGATGATCGTCCACTTGCCGTCGGGGCTCGTGGCGCCCGCGTCCTTCGCGCCCGTCTGCTCCAGGAACGCCTTCACGACTCCCTCGGCGCCGCAGATGTTGCAGGGGGACGTGGTACACACTTGCACGAAGTTCCGGCCCACGGGATGCTGGTGATACATCGTGTAGAACGTCACGACGCCCTTCACGTAGGCGGGCGTGATCCCCAGCGCTTCGGCCACCTCGGTCATGTTGCGGTCGGAGATCCAGCCGCGCTCGCGCTGCACGACCCACAGCGCCGGCAGCAGCGCCGCCTGCTTCGTTGGGTAGCGGCTCAGGATGGTCTGCAGCTCCTCGAGGACCTTGCCCGCGAATACGGGGCGATACTCCTCCGTCTGCGCCGCGGCGTGTGCCTCGCTCACCGGTCTACCTCACCCATCACGATGTCCACCGACGCGTTGATGGCGACCAGGTCCGAGAGCAGGTGCCCCTCCGCCATCTTGGGCAGCGCGGAGAGGTTGATGAACGACGGCGGGCGGATGCGCCAGCGCACCGGCTTCGCGGTGCCGTCCGATACGAAGTAGTTCCCCAGCTCGCCCTTGGGGTTCTCGATCCCGACGTAGGCTTCGCCGACGGGCGCCTTCACGCCTTCCATCACCTGCTTGAAGTGGAAGATCATCGCTTCCATGTCGCTCATCGCGCGCGACTTGGGGGGCAAGATGACGCGTGGGTCGTCCACGTTGATCGGGCCGTCGGGCAGGCGCGCGAGCGCCTGCTGGAGAACGCGGTTCGACTGGTGGCACTCCTCGAGCCGCACCAAATAGCGGTCGTACACGTCGCCGTGCTCGCCGACCGGGACCTCGAAGTCGTAGGTCTCATAACCCAGATACGGCTTGTCCTTGCGGACGTCGTAGGCAACACCGCTCGCGCGGAGCATGGGGCCCGACAGCGAGTAGTTGATGGCCTCGGCTTGGGTCATGACGCCCACGCCTTGCGTCCGCCCGGCCCAGACCGCGTTGCGCGTGAGGACGCGGTCGATCTCGGCCAGCGTGTTCGGGAAGGTGTCGGTGAACTTGCGCAGCCCTTCGACGAACGCCTCCGGGATGTCGGCCATGAGGCCGCCCACGCGGGTGAGGCTCGTCGTGAGCCGGGCGCCGGTCCACATCTCCTGGAGGTTGTAGATGCGCTCGCGCTCCTGGAACGCCCACAGGAACGGAGTGAACGCGCCGAGGTCGATCGACGTCGTGCCGAGCCACACCATGTGCGAGATGATGCGGCTCATCTCGCAGGCGATCACGCGCAACACGGTGCAGCGCGGCGTGATCTCGATGCCCATCAGCTTCTCGGCCGCGAGCGCCATGCCGACGTTGTTCGCCATGGGCGAGAGGTAGTCGGTGCGGTCGGTGAGCGGGACGATCTGATTGTAGTGGCGATACTCGCCCAGCTTCTCGAAGCCGGAGTGCAGGTAGCCGACATGCGGGATGCAGCGTACCACCGTCTCGCCGTCCAGCTCGACCACGAGCCGCAGTACGCCGTGCGTCGCCGGATGCTGGGGGCCCATGTTCAGGAGGAGGTGCTCACCGCCCAGGTCCGACGCGGTGAGCGGTACGCGCGTCGGCTGCCCTTGGGCATCCATCCCGGGCGTAGCCAGCTCGAGCTCGACGGTGCGCTGACTCATTCGGGCAGCGTGCCGCGCTCGCCGCGCTTCAGGCGTTCGCGCATGTCGTCGGGCAGATCGCCCCACGCATCGGCGATCGAAAGCTCATCCAGCGAGTAGTGCGCTTCGGGGTTCGCGTTCAGCGCCTGACGCACCTGCTCGGCGCGGGAGAAGCGGCCGCGCAGTGGGAAATCCTTACGCAATGGGAACCCTTCGGCGTAGGTCTCCCACATCAGGATGCGGCGCAGGTCGGGGTGGCCGCGGAACGTGATGCCGAACATGTCGTACACTTCCCGCTCGAGCCAATCGGCGCCGTGCCACAGGCTCCAGACCGAATCCACCACCAGCTCGTCGCTCGCCGGCAGCTCGACCTTCACGCGGAGATCGGCCTTGCGGGTGAGGGAGCGCAGAAAATACACCACCTGCAGCGGTCGTTCGCGGTCTCTGAACTCGACCGCCGTCACGTCGACGAGATAGTCGAACTGCTGGCCAGGCGTATCCTTCAGCCAGGTCATGGCTTCGAGCAGCCGATCGCGCGCGACGAAGACGATGGGCTCGCCGTCGCGCGCCACCTCCTCCCGCATGGCGCCGGGGATCACGACGAACGGAACTGGTGGACGGAATTGCCGAACGGCTCCGACACTTCGTCGATCTCGGCCGGGGACAGCCGCAAGCCCTTGTCGTCGAGCGGCTGCTCGTCGCGCCGCCGCTCGGCGTCGAAGAGGGATTCGCCCCTGATCTTCTTGTGAAGGAGGAGCACGCCGTACAGCAGCCCCTCGGGGCGCGGCGGGCATCCGGGGACGTAGACGTCCACCGGGACGATCGTGTCGATCCCCTGCACCATCGCGTAGTTGTCGAAAATGCCCCCGGTCGACGCGCACGCCCCCATCGAGATCACCCACTTGGGCTGCGGCATCTGGTCGTAGATGCGCCGGATCACGGGCGCCAGCTTGAAGGGGAGCCGCCCGGCGCAGATCAGCACGTCGGCCTGACGGGGCGAGAAGGCCTGGCGCTCCATCCCGAAGCGGGCGAAGTCGTAGCGGCTCGCGGCCGTGGCCATGAACTCGATGGCGCAGCAGGCGGTGCCGAACGGCATCGGCCAGAGCGAGTTGGCCCGCGAGGAATTCACGACCCAGTCGACCAGGTCCTGGAACCTGGCGAGCAGATAGTTGGGGCTTTGGCCCGCGACTTCCGTCATAGCCTCAATCCCATTGGAATGCGCCGCGCTTCCAGACGTAGAGGTAGCCTACGAACAGGATCGCGAGGAACACGAGCATCTCGACCAGCAAAAACCCCATCGTGGCGCTGCCGTTTTCGGCCCCGCCGAAGTAGATCGCAGCCCAGGGGATCAGGAAGACCGTCTCGATGTCGAACACGATGAACAGCATGGCCACGAGGTAGAACTTCACGGAGAACCGCTCGTGGGCGGTGCCGAGCGGCGGCATCCCGCTCTCGTACGGCCGGTCCTTCACGTCGGTGGGCCGCCGGGGCCCCAGGAAATGCGACCCCACGATCATCGTCACGCCGGCGACGATGGCCAGGCCGAAGAGCATCAGGAATGGGACGTAGGGCTGCATCGCGCTCGTGAAATAATTCACTTGAAGTTGCTGGAAGCTATACGCCGTTCGGCGTCATTGTCAACCGAATCGAGTGGCGTAAGTGACGGTGGCGCCGTTACATTGCGCCCCCATGTCCATCAAGTCCGACCGTTGGATTCGCCGGATGGCCCACGACCATCGCATGATCGAACCCTTCGCCGACGCCCAAGTGCGCACGGGCGTCATCTCCTACGGCGTCTCGTCGTACGGGTACGACATGCGTGTCGCGCCCGAGTTCAAGATCTTCACGAACGCGCTCTCGGCGATCGTAGACCCCAAGTTGTTCGACCCCAAGTCGTTCGTCGAATTCACGGGGCCCGTCTGCGTGGTGCCCCCGAATTCGTTCGCGCTGGCGCGTTCGGTCGAGTACTTCCGCATCCCGCGCAATGTGCTGACGATCTGCGTAGGCAAGAGCACGTATGCGCGCTGCGGCATCATCACGAACGTGACGCCGTTCGAGCCGGAGTGGGAGGGCCACGTGACGCTCGAGATCTCGAACACGACGCCGCTGCCGGCGAAGATCTACGCCGAGGAAGGCATCGCGCAGGTGCTGTTCTTCACGGCCGACGAAGGCGATGAATGCGAGGTCAGCTACAAGGACAAGAAGGGCAAATACCAGGCGCAGACCGGCATCACGCTGCCGAAACTCTAGGCCTTCGCTCGCCGGTTGTAGACGTACGCTACCGCAAGCGCGATCAGCGCGAGCGCGAAGAAGACGGCCACGCGATAGAGCGCCTCCAACGTCGACAAGTCGTACAGCACGATCTTCAAGGCCGCCCCCGCCGCTACCACGAGGCCGGCGGAGCGCACGTCCTTGCGGTTCAGGCGGAAGCCCAGCTGGACGAGCGCCCCCGCGTACACCAGCCACCACACGCTCAGCGCCAGATCACCAGCCAGGGTCGTTTGCCGCCCGAAGAACCGGGCCAGCTGAATCGAGCCGCCGACGAGGATCGTCGCGCCGCACAGCACCCAGAAAGCCTCGGCGCCGCGGCGCTCCCAGGGGGCGGGCGCTGCGGGCGTGCGCCACGCCCGGGCGGCCCAGGCGGTCGCGGCGATGTACGCGTACAGCGCCAGCGCCCAGGGATCGCTGAACACGGGCGCATCCGCGTGGCGGTCCCAGACCGCGACGAGCAGCAATTCGAGGCCGGCGAGGACCGCGAGCCCGACCGCGACGGCCCGCGCGCCCGGCCGTCCGGCCCAGCGGTCCGCCCCGAGCGCGGCGAGCGCCAGCCCCGTCCAGCAAACCGCCGTCGCCGTCGAGCTCCACTGGACGACGCACGCCAGCGCGATCAGCGCGAATCCCATCACCAGCAGGCTCGCGGTCCGCCGCGTCCACCCCGCCGCCAAATAGATGGCGCCGAGCGCGACCGGGAGCAGGCCCGGGCGCGGTTCGAGCAGCGGGGGTCCCGCGGCGCGGGCAATCAGGAGGAGAGCGAAGGGCGTAGTCAGGAAGAGGAGTCGCTCCGCGCCGGCCTCGAGGCTTTCCCCAGGAGTCGCGAAGGGATCCGGCGCGAGTTGCTGCCACCACAGCAGCGCGGCGATGGCGAAGGCTGCGCCCAGGCCCAGCCAGCGGGGGTCGACGCTCGCGCCCAGCATGATCCAGGCAATCAGCACGACGCCGAGGCGAGCCTCGGGCCAGGTTTGGCGGTGCGTGACGTGCAGCGTCAGCAGCGCCCCGGCGGCGATGAACCAGCACCCCAGGGGCGACGGCAAGGCATCGGCCGCGCCGGTCGCGGCGAGCAGCAGATAACCGAACAAGGCGAGGCTGAACGTGCGCCGCCAGGTCTGCGTGTAGGCAAGGATCCCCGTACCGATGCCGACGACCTCGAGGTAGCCGAGGAACGCCTGCTGGTTCGCGACCGGGGGCGGCAGCAGCGCCGGCGCGAGATACGCGCCTGCCAACGCCCAGATCGCGAGGCTCTCGATCTCGTGGTGCAGCGCGAGCAGGGTCACTGCCACGGTCGAGGCGGCGAGGAGGAGCACGCCGGCGCGGCGGTCGACGAGGGCATACGGACCCGCGGCCGCCCACACACCCAGATACACGAGCCCCGCGCCCGCGCCGATCAGGGCGGCGCCGTAGCGTCGCATTCCCTTCCGGACGCGCCAGTCGCCCCACGCCGCGACAACGACACCCACGACGCTCGCGAGCAGGGAGCGAACCAGGGGCGGGATCCAGTGCCGGTCGAACGCGTACTTGAGGAAGAATGCGCCGGCGGCGAGCAACGCCAGCACGCCCACGACGAGCAGGCCGCGCTGGCCGAACCACTCCTCCAGGTCTCGTGTGGGTCGTACGGGCGCAGGTGGACTGGCGAGGGTCGTCGCGTCGACGTCGACAACGGGCTCGCGGCGAGGGCGCGGTCGAACGGGGAGCTGGAGCGGGTTGGTCCCAGTCTGGAGGGCGATCAGTCGTCGCACCGCGTCCTCGAGCGTCGCCACGCGGCGCTCGAGCCGCTCGATCGCACTCGGCTCGTCGCTCACGGAGCGGCGGCGGGCATCCGCGCTCCGATCAGGGTGATCGCGACCGTGACCACCACGAGGATCGCGATGTCCGGCTTCCAGCCCAGCTCCGTCGCGGGTACGACCATCTGCAGGAAGTACATCACGAAATCGAACGCGCCGATCGCGAGGCCGAGCAAGACCGTGAGGTTGAGACCGCGCCCGCGCTGGGCGAGCAGGCTCCCGGTCACAAGCGCGACCGCCCCCTGCCCCGCTGCGATCGCCAGGGCCGTGACGATCCCCCGTAACAACGTCTCGATCACGGCTGACCTGCCGGGGTTGTAACTGAAGAACCAGGTGTGGATCAGCGCGACCACGATGCCGGCCACGGCGGCACAGAGTGTGGCCCAGATCGCGTAGTACACGACGACCCGCATGCGGTCGCTGGTCTCGAGCATGACGTGCTCCCCGTGAGTAACTGCTCTAACCTACCGCAAAGCCGCCGCCGCCTCTACCAGGGCCGCCCGCGCCTGATCGACGCGCGCGATGAGGTCCGTGAGCTCGCGCTCGACCGCGGCGGCGTCCGCGTAGCGGATCGCCTCGTTCACCGTCGGAAACGCCATCGTCGCGTACCCGTTGTCGACGTCGGATGCGAACTGGAGGCTGCGATACCACGGCCGGCTGACGAGGCCTTCGGGGCGCGTGAGGCGGCGCTCCACCTGCATCAGCGCCTGGTTGACGCGGGTCGCGCGGGAAGAGTCGCCGCCCGCGGCGGCCGCCCGCGCCGCATTGAAGACCCGCGCGACGCCCGTGAACCGGTCGAGGGCGTCCTTCAGTCCCTGCGTGCTCACCGTCCACTGTTTCTTCGCCAGCCCGGAGTCGAGCTGCGACACGAGCGCGCTCATCTCGGTCCCGAAGGCGGCATAGTCGAGTGGCAGGATCTCGGTGTTGGCGAGGCGGCCGAGCAGGACGCTCACCAGCTGCGCGCCCGCCTTGTGCGCCGCGTACTTGGGGTCGCCGAACTTCGTCATCCAGTCGTACGAATCGTACATCGAGTGGTAGATGCCGTCGGGACCGTCGAAGCCGATGCCGCCCGACGGAATCCCGATGTGGTGATAGAACCCGGCGAAATCCGATCCGCCGCCCAGGTTGCCGAGCGTCAACGCCGTGGTGTCGCCCTTGTGGCGGCGCAGCCAGACGTCGTACACGCTCCCCGGGCCGGTGGGATCCGGCACGACGCGCGCCACGTCGCGGATCAGCGGCTTGAGCGACGGCGAACCGGCACCACTGAAATCGGGGCCCGAGAACGTGCCGTCCTCGTTGATGTACGCCACGACGTGCGCGCGCAGCGTGTCCTCGAGCTCCTCGACCCACTCCGTCGAGCCGATGAGGCCCCACTCCTCGGCGTCCCACGTGGCGAACAGGATCGTGCGCGCCGGCCGCATCCCGGCCTGGGCGACGGTCGCGAAGGCGCGCGCCGACTCGAGCACGGACACGGTGCCGCTCACGTTGTCGCGCGCGCCCGGACCCCACGCGTCGCGATGCCCACCCACCACGACCCATTGGTCAGGATACTTCACGCCGCGAATGATGCCGATCGTGTTCCAGATCTTGTGGAAGGCGCGCGCCCCGCGCTCGGTCTTGACCTTGAGCCGCGCGCGCACCGGGCCCGGCCCCACGTGGTAGCGGAACGGGAGCGCGCCCTGCCAGGGTTGCGGCACCGAGGGGCCCGCGAGCGGCTCCAGGAAGCGGCGCGCGTTGCCGTAGGACATCGGGACAATGGGGATGTGCGGGATCGGAAACGAATCTTCCGCCGTCCGCCGCGCGCCCTCGACCGACGCCCACCCCGGCGTGCTCGGGTCGCCGTTCATGTTCATCATGCTGCCGCGCTGGATGCCCCCCGTGGGCCGCATCGGACCTTTGGGATAGACATCGCCGCGGAAGTAGCCGTCGTCTTGTGGGTCCGAGTAGACGATCATCCCCACGGCGCCGTGCTTCTCCGCCTCGCGCGCCTTGATGCCCCGGAACGAATGGCCGTAGCGTACGAGAGCGATCTTGCCGCGCACGCTGATCCCGAGCGAATCGAGCGTCTTGTAGTCCTCGATCAGCCCGTAGTTGACGTACACGACCTCGGCCGAGACGTCACCGTCCCCGGTGTAGCCGTTGAACGGCGGCACCTGCGGCCCCGTCGTGACCGGATTCCCCGGAACCGGGGGCTCCGCGAGTGAGAGCCGGACGTTGCCGATCCACGCTGCCACCGTATCGGGTTGGGGCAGATAGACGGTGTACTCCTTGCTCCACGCCTCCAGGCCCCACGCGCGCATGCGCTCGAGGGCGTAGTCGCGCGTCGTCTCCTGCGCCGGCGTTCCCGCCATGTGGGGCACGGCCGACAGCGCGCGCGACATCGCGCGGACGCTCGCGGTGTCGGGCACTGCTATGAGGCGTTCCTCAAACGTTTGAGCGGAAAGTGGGACCGTTGGAATGAGGGAAAGAAAGACCGCCATCATCCAACGGCCGCGCCTTCCCGTCCATCGTTCCATCGTTCCATCGTTCCGTCGCTTCACACGTCCCTCCCAGCGAGAAGTACCGGCTGCCCGCGCCCGCATCGTGCGCACCGTCGCGGACAAGTTATCACCGCGGATTCAAGATGCGATCGATCCGCGCCTGCAAGTCCACGAAATGCGCCCGCGTCATGCGATCGGGCTGCTTGGCGAGCGCCGCCGCGAGCGCCGGCTGGAGTCCCTGCAGCTCGAGCCGGGCGAGCGCCCGCGCATCCGCCGGGCGCGGCGGCGGGGGCACGAAGCCGGGGAACGGCGTGAAGCCCGGCGGCGGCTGGAACGCCAGCGGCGTGTTGATGAGGCGGTCCATCTGGTCGACGAACGCCTGCTGCAGGTTGCGCCGGTACGCGTCCACCGCCGGCCGGGTCGCGGACAGCTCGGAGAACACGCCGCGGCGCACGTCCCCGAACAGATCGGTGAGCGTGTACGCCGTGGCGGCCGGCAGTGTCGCGCCCTGCTCCGCCAGCCGCGACAGCCGCGCATCCTGGAACAGCGCGTTCAGGACCGCGGTCTGGCGCGTGCGGATCCGTTCCACGAACCCGGTCGGTTCGATGCGGCGCAGCACCTCGGCGTCGAGGAAGAAGATCGGCGTGGCGAAGGCGTTCTCGTTCAGGAACCGCACCGCCTCCCCCTGCCGCGCGCGCGGCACGGCGGTGTGAATGACCCCCGCCTGGTCGGGATACTTCTCGTGGCGGTACACGCCGCCCACGACCACGGCGACGTGGTTCATCTCGAGCGACCACTGGCTCAGCAGGCGGTCGTAGAAGTCGTCCAGCAGGCCGTAGTCGTCGAGCTTGTCGGTCGTCGTCGCCGTGATCAGCATCGGCACGAGCCGCTTCAGGTTCGCGACCCCGTAGCGGGTCGCCTTGACGGGATCGTCGCCCAGCGCCTCGGTCTGCGTGCGCGGGTCGATCCCGTCGGGATTGCCGAACTGCAGCCATGGCCGGTCGTCCTGCAACCGGGCGAGCGAGTCGAGCACCGGGCGCTCGGCGTCGGGGGTCGCGGCCCCGGGGATGCGGCGGTAGCCCCAGTCGATCGCGTAGTAGTCCCAGTCGCCGAGCTTGGGCATGAGCTGCACGTCGTCGCCGGGCTGCGCCACGTAGTTGTTGCGCGCGTAGTCCATGATGGTGTACGACGTGCCGTGTTGGCGCGTGTACGTGGGACTGCGCAGCGAGTCGGTCGGGTAGGTGCCCGACGAGAGCTGGTTGTGCGGCAGCCCGAGCGTATGGCCGACCTCGTGGGTCGCGACATAGGCGACCATCTCGCCCATCAGCGAATCCGGGAACGGCAGTCGTTTGGCGCGGGGGTCCACCGCCCCGACCTGCGCCCAGTACCACGCCTGGAGCAGGCTGGTGATGTTGTGGAACCAGCCGATGTTCGACTGCAGGATCTCGCCGGTGCGCGGGTCGTTGACGTGCGGGCCGTACGCGTTCTCGATGGTGGACGGCAGCCAGCGGATCGTGGAGTAGCGCGCGTCGTCCAGATCGAAATCGGGGTCTTCCTGCGGCGTCGGGGCGCGGCGCGCGATGATCGCGTTCGAGAACCCGGCGGCACGGAACACCGGCTGCCACGCCTGTACGCCCTTGATGAGCCACGGCACCCATTTGTCCGGCGTCGCCGGATCGAGATAGAACACGATCGGCTTGACCGGATCGCTCACGGCGGCGTTCGGGTCCTTCGGCACGAGGCGCCAGCGCGTGATGTAGCAGCGCGTCTGGACCTTCGCGTTGTCGCTGCCGAAGTCCTCGTAACTCACCGAGAAGAATCCCACCCGGTTGTCGCACAAGCGCGGGGCCATGGGATGCTGCGGGAGCAGCACCATCGAGAAGTTGGTGGGGATCGTGATCGTGTTGAGTGACCGGTCCGGTCCGGACCCCGGGGCCCCGGGCACCGAGTCGACCTCGAACGTCTGCAGCGCGCTCACCTCTACGTTGATCGGGAAGCTGCGGGCGCGCTCGACCAGCGAGCGGGCGGGATCGAGCCGCCGCACGCGCAGGCCCAGCTGGCGCGCGTTGAGCTCGGACACGTCGGTGGTGAACAGACTCGTGACCTCGACGACGGCGTTGGAATCCCCCGGGCTCCACGCCGCGACGTCGAAGCTCTTGATGATCGGCGGCGTATTCGAGAGGTCCACGGCGCGGCTCACGGGCAGCGTCGAGTCGGCGCGCATCGCGTAGCTGATCATGCGGAGCAGCACCCGGTTCCCGATCCGGTCCCAGCGCACCACGCGAGCGGCGATCTGCTCGCCCGCGTACCCGAGCCCACGGATCGTGCCGCGGCGGTCCACGACCAGGCGGAACTCGCGGCCCAGCATGCCGCGCGGAATCTCGTAGAACAGCTTCTCCCCGATGCGGTGGACGATGAAGACGCCCGAATCCGTCGTCGCCTGCGCCGTGATCACCTGTCCGTAGGGCTTGGGACCTTCCGCCGGGGCCTGGCCGCCGGGCCGCGCACCGCCCGCGCGAGCGGTATCTTGGCGACTAGACGCGGGGGCCGGACTGGGCTGTTGGAGCGGGTGAGCGGGCGCGGAGGTGGCGCGAGCGCAAGCCAGGACGCCGAACGCCAGGAGGACGCTGAGTGCGCGCATCGTGGAGCACCTTCGGTTGGGGGACACGGGTGCCGGGCCCGCAGAGATTAGAGCGCCCGCGTTCGTACGTCCAGAGGCCGGGAGGTGTTGCAGGATGACCCGCGGCGGCAGCCTGCGCGGCGTCGCCTTCCTGCTGGTCATCGCGGCGGCAGTCTACGCCGGTGCGATCGCACTGTACCTCATCACGGGTATCGGCGTCCCCCTCGTGGTGGCCGCGATGCTGCTGCTCCCGCTGGCCGTCCTGGTGGTGCGGCGCCGGGTGTGGACCCCGCTGGCGCGGCTCGAGGAAGGGCTGCAGCGCGTCTCCGAAGGCGATCTCACCGCGGAAGTCCCGGCGCTGTCCGGAGACGAGCTGGGACGCGTGGCGACGCACTTCAACCAGATGACACGCGTGCTGCGCGACCGTGCCGAGGAGCAGGGCCGCTTCGCCGCCGCGGGCGAGCTGCTCGCCGGCGTGGCGCACGAGGTGAACAATCCCCTGATGGCGATCGCCGCGCACGCCGAGCTGCGGCTCGCGGACACGGACCTGTCGGATGAGGCCCGCCTCGAGATGCAGAGCATCCTGCGGCAGGCGCGGCGCGCGTCGAAGCTGCTGCGGGGATTGCTGCGGTTCGTGCGCGCGGGCGAGAAGCGCGCCGCACACGTCAACCTCAACGACGTGGTCCGCAGCGCGATCGATCTCGTTTCCTATCGTTTCACGGTGGATGAAATCTCGATCGCCGGCCGGCTCGATCCCAATCTCCCGGCCGTACACGGCGACGCGAACCGACTGGAGCAGGTGCTCGTCAACCTGCTCAGCAATGCGCTGGATGCGCTGCGCGGTGTGAAGCCGCCGCGGCGCCTCGTGGTGGATTCGTTCGTGGACGACGGACGCGTGTGCGTCGCGGTCGCCGACAACGGACCCGGCGTGGCCGCCGAGATCGCGGAACGGTTGTTTCGGCCGTTCGCCACGACCAAGGGGCGGCGCGGCACGGGGCTGGGGCTCTACATCTCCCGCCAGCTGGTGCGCGAGGCCGCCGGCGATCTCGGTCTCGACCCGTCTATGGCGCCCGGGAGGGGAGCCCGGTTTCTGCTGTGGCTGCCCAGCGCGCCCACGGCAGCTCCCCCCCCTCTCCCCCCTTCCCCCGCCCCCGCCCCCCCGTCCGCGGCGTCCGAGCGGCCGGAGGCGGGACCGTCGCTCGCGGGAATCCGCGTGTTGCTGGTGGACGACGAGGAGATGATCCGGCGCCCGATGGCGCGCTTTCTGTCGCGGCGGGGCGCGGACGTGACCGAAGCGGGTGACGGGGTCCAGGCGTTGGAGCGACTGGCGGGATTCGACCCGCACGTGATCTTGGCGGATCTGCGGATGCCCAAGATGGACGGCGCCGAGCTGTACGCGCGGCTCCAGGCCGAGCGGCCGGAGCTGGCGGAGCGCGTCTTGTTCCTCTCCGGCGACATCACCCAGCTCGCCGGCCGGGGGCTGGCGCCGGTGTCGCGCGAGCGCGTGCTCGTGAAGCCGGTCGAGTTGGTGGAGCTGGAGCGGCGCCTGCAGGAATTCATGCGCGAATCGGGCGGCTGATGCTCGTCGTCGCGGTGCTGCTCGCGACCGTGCTGCTGCGATTCAGCCTCGTCGCGGTGCTGACCTACGTGCTGCTGCCGCGCGGCCCCGCCTGTCCGCATTGCGCCGCCCAATTGACCCTGATCCGGAACACCTTCCTGCGGCGGGTGCTGCCGCTACTCGAGCATCGCTGGTGCCTCGAGTGCGGGTGGCACGGCGTGGTGCGGCGCTCCAGCGGCGGCGGCGGTGAAACGCTTATTCGCGGGTGATGAGCCGTGCGGCGCGCTCGTAGAAGAAGTAATCCCACGCCCAGTTGAGCAGCACGAACAGCTTGTTGCGGAACCCGATCAACTGGATGATGTGCACGACGAGCCACATCACCCACGCCGGAAAACCGCTCCAGTTGACCCCGAACACATGCGCGACCGCCGCATTGCGGCCGATCGTCGCCAGCGTCCCCTGATCGCGGTACCGGAACGGCTCGACCGGTTTGCCGCTCAACGAACGCGCGATGTTGCGGGCGACCGCCTTCCCCATCTGGATCGCGACGGGCGCGACCAGCGGCAGGGGTGCGCCGTTCTCCTCGTGATACGCGGCATCTCCGATGATGTAGGCCTCGGGATGGCTGCGCACCTGGAGGGTCGGTTCGACCGGGATGCGCCCCTGACGGGCGGCCGGCAGCCCGAGGGCGGCGTTCAGGGGCGTCGCGCGAACGCCGGCGGCCCAGATGACCGTGTGCGCGGGGATCACCTCGCCGCTCTTGAGGCGCACGCGCTCGCCATCGAAATCGGCGACCGTCGCGCTGAAGCGCACCTCGATCCACTTGCGCCACAGGGTGCGGCCCGCCGCCTCCCGCAGCCGCTCGGGCATGGCCGCGAGCAGCTTGTCGGTCGCCTCGAGCAGCAGGATGCGCACGTCCTTGATGTTGAGGCGGGGATAGTCCTTCACGAGGACGAGCCGGATCAGCTCCGAGAGCGCTCCGGCCATCTCGACGCCGGTCGGTCCCCCGCCGACCAAGATGAACGTGAGTAGGGCGCGCCGCCGTTCCGGATCGGACTCGAGCATCGCGTGCTCGAAACAGGTCAGGACGTGATTGCGAATGGCGATGGCGTCGGGGATGTCTTTGAGGCCGAACCCGTGCCGCTCCATGGCCTCGAGCCCGAAGAAGTTGGTCTCGCCGCCCGGGGCCAGCACCAGGAAGTCGTAGCCGAGGGGTCCGGCGCTCGTCTCGAGCTGGCGGCGCGCGAAGTCGACGCCCCGCACCTCCATCATCCGGAAGTCGAAGTTCTTCTGGCCGCGCAGAATGGCGCGCACCGGCTTGGCGATCTGTTCGGGTTCGAGGCCCGCGGTCGCGACCTGATACAGGAGAGGTTGAAACAGGTGGTAGTTGTTACGGTCCACCAACACGACCTGGACCGGTGCGTTACGCAGCGCGCGCGCGGCGTTCAGGCCCGCAAACCCGCCGCCGACGATGACTACGGTGGGACGTGTTTGACGCACGCGAGGTGCCTCGGTAGTATGGCCGTCGGAGGTACGCCCCGATGGCGAAGCAGGTCAAGCAGGTGGTCCTGGTCGCCGACGACGACAAGGTCTTTGTCCAGGCCATCTCGGAGGTGCTGCGGGCCCGCGGTTGCGACGTCGTCGTGGCGTTCGATGCGATGCAAGCGCTGATGCTGGCCGTCCGGACGCCGCACCTCGCCGCGGCGATCGTCGACATCAACATGCCGGGCGGCACCGGACGCGGCCTGATCGAGAAACTGCGGGCCTCGGGAAAGACCAGTCAGGTGCCCATCATCGCCGTCAGCGGGCTCAAAGATCCGAAGCTTGCCGACGACCTGAAGCGGCTCGGCGCCGCGACCTTCCTCCCAAAACCCGTTCAACCGGCCGTGCTCAACACCGTGCTCGACGAGCTGCTCGAGCCGCCCCCCGCCTAGCCTCAGCTCTTCCCCGTCACCTTGCGCCACAGCCACTGCAGCGGATCGTAGTAGCGGTCGGCGACACGTTCCTTGAGCGGAATGATCGCGTTGTCGGTGATCGTGATCGATTCGGGGCAGACCTCGGTACAACACTTCGTGATGTTGCAGTAGCCGATCCCGCCCTCGTGCCGCAGATGCTCGGACCGGTCCGCTTCGTCGAGCGGATGCATTTCGTAGACCGCCGCGCGCACCAGCATCGCGGGGCCCATGAACTCCTCGTGCTTGTCGTGGGCGCGCAGCACGTGGCACACGTCCTGGCACAGGAAGCACTCGATGCACTTGCGGAACTCCTGCGGCCGCTCCACCTCGTACTGGAACATGCGCCAGGTGCCGTCCGGGAAGTCGGGCGCGCGCGGCTGGAAGGCGGGGATCCGTTTGTTGACCTCGTAGTTCCACGAGACGTCCGTGACGAGGTCCTTGATGACGGGGAACGCCTTCATCGGCGTGACGGTGATCGTCTCGTCGGCCGGATAGTCCGACATCCGCGTCATGCACATGAGGCGTGGCTTGCCGTTGATCTCGGCAGAGCACGAGCCGCACTTCCCCGCCTTGCAATTCCACCGGACCGCGAGGTCGGGGGCTTGCTCGGCTTGAATGGCATGCACCGCGTCGAGCACCACCATCCCCTCCCCCGCGGCGACTTGATACTCCTTCAGTTCGCCGTGCTCGCGCGTGCCGCGGAACAACCGAAACCGCCGTTGCTCAGCCACGCTCACGCCCCTTCCTTAATGACCTTCGCGAGGTCCGCCGGCAGCGGCGGCTGCGCCTCACGGCGCACCGCCATGCGGTCCCCGTCTTTCTTGATGACGATCTGCTCGCGCGTCTGGCGGTCGTCGGAGTCGGGATAGTCGCTGCGGGTGTGGCCGCCGCGGCTCTCGGTCCGCTCCAGCGCGGCGCGCGCCGTGGCTTCCGATACGACGAGCAGCGAATGCAGGTCGATCGCCGTGTGCCACCCGGGGTTGTACTCACGGCTCCCGGTGATCCCGACCTTCCGCGCGCGGCCCTTGAGCTGCTCCAGCTCCGTGAGCGCCGTCTCGAGACCCGCCTTGTCGCGGATGATCCCTGCGTTGCGTTGCATGATCGCCTGGAGCGCCGCCTGTACGCCGAAGGGATTCTCCCCGCCCTCATGCTCGAACGGGGCGAGGGCCTCGCGCATCGCCGCCTCGACCTCGGCGTCCGGAATGGCGGGCGGCGCGCCGCGTTTGCCGGCGGCATGCATGCCCGCGCGGCGTCCAAAGACGAGCAGATCGCTCAGGGAGTTGCCGCCGAGCCGGTTGGCGCCGTGCATCCCGCCGCCGACTTCGCCGGCCGCGAAGAGGCCGGGCAGCGTCGACTCCTGCGTCTCCGCGTCCACCTTGACGCCGCCCATCATATAGTGCGTCGTCGGCCCGATCTCCATCGCGTCCATGGTGATGTCCACCTGCGCCAGCTCTTTGAACTGGTGGTACATGCTGGGCAGTTTCTTCCTGATGTAGTCGGGGTTTTGTTTCGACGCGATATCGAGGAAGACGCCGCCGTGCGGGCTGCCGCGTCCCTCCGCGATCTCCTTGGTGATGGCTTTGGCCACCACGTCGCGCGTCAGCAGTTCCGGCGGGCGGCGGTTCTTCTTGCGCTCGCCGTTGACCCACGCATCGGATTCCGCTTCGGTCTCGGCGAAATCGCCTTTGAACATGTCGGGCATGTAGCGGAACATGAACCGCTCGCCCTTCGAGTTCTTGAGGACGCCGCCTTCCCCGCGCACGCCCTCGGTCACGAGGATGCCGCGCACGCTCGGCGGCCAGACCATGCCGGTGGGATGGAATTGCACGAACTCCATGTCGATCAGCTCGGCCCCGGCGTCGTACGCCAGCGCGTGCCCGTCGCCCGTGTACTCCCACGAGTTGCTCGTGATCTGCCACGCCTTGCCGATGCCACCGGTCGCGAGTACGATCGCGCCCGCCCGGAACAGGACGAAGCGCCCGGTCTCACGGAAGTAGCCGAGGGCGCCGGCGACGCGGCCCCCGACGACGAAGAGCCGGACGATCGTGCATTCCATGTGCACGTCGATGCCGGAATGCACGCCTTTGTCCTGGAGGACGCGGATCATCTCGAGGCCGGTACGGTCGCCCACGTGCGCCAGGCGGCTGTAGGTGTGACCGCCGAACGGCCGCTGGTTGATGCGTCCATCGGGGGTGCGATCGAAGAGCGCGCCCCAGGCCTCGAGCTCGCGGATGCGGTCGGGGGCTTCCTGGGCGTGGATCTGGGCCATGCGCCAGTTGTTGTGCATCTTGCCGCCGCGCATCGTGTCGCGGAAATGCACGCGCCAGTTGTCTTCTCCCATCACGTTGCCGAGCGCCGCGGCGGCGCCCCCTTCGGCCATCACCGTGTGGGCCTTGCCGAGCAGCGACTTGCAGACGAGCGCGACTTTGGCCTTCTGGGCGCTCGCCTCGATGGCGGCACGCAGGCCGGCGCCGCCGGCGCCGATCACGACGACGTCGTAGTCGTGCGAGCCGAGATCGCGGGCGGCCACTAGAAGAGCCGGATGTCGTGGATGACGCCCATCGCGCAGAGGCGGATGTAGACGTCAGTCAGGGCGACCGAGAAGAGCGAGCACCAGGCAAACAACATGTGATGGCGGTTGAGTGCGCTCACCCCGCGCCACGCCTCGAACCGCGCCTTCCCCCCGCGTGCGCACGAGAAGCAGTCGACCTGTCCGCCGATCAGATGGCGCAGCGAGTGGCAGCCGAACGTATAGCTCGCGAGCAAGACCACGTTCACCGCCATCACCAGCGTCCCGATGCCGACGCCGAATCGCGTCCCCCCCCCGCCCGCCACCGGCCAACGGGTGGCGAGGAAAACGTCATACGACAGGATGAAAATGAAGATGACGGCGGCGTACATGAAGAAGCGATGCAGGTTCTGCAGGATGAAGGGAAAGCGAGTCTCGCCTTTATAGCCGTGCCGCGGCTCCCCGACGGCACACGCGACGGGATCGAGGAAGAAGGCCCGATAGTACGCCTTGCGGTAGTAGTAGCAGGTGGCGCGAAATCCCAGCGGGAAGACCAGGATCAAGAATGCCGGCGACAGCGGCCACCACGTCGTCTGAATCAGCGGCGAGTAGAACGGCGACAGGTACGGCCCCCACTCGTAGTTCGTGCCGACCCACGCGGCCCACGTGGCATAGATGCCGAAGCTGCCGAGCACGAGCGCGGTGAGGGCGGGAGCGATCCACCAGGCGTCGCGCCGCAGCGTGGCGCCGAGGCCGCGTTCGGCGAAGTCGCGGACGGAGACGGTCATAGTTTCACCGCCGCCATCGTCTGCTTGACGCCGTCGGCCGACTTCTGGAGCGCGCTCTTCTCATCGACGGTGAGGTCTACGGAGATGATCTTCTCCAGCCCGTTCTTCCCCAGCTTGCACGGCACGCCGCAGTACATCCCCGACAGTCCGTACTCGCCTTCGAGCCACGCCGCGCAAGGCAGGATCCGCTTCTTGTCGAGCACGATCGATTCGACCATCTGGACGACGGCGGACGACGGCGCGTAGTAGGCGGAGCCGGTCTTCAAGAACGCGACGATCTCGGCGCCGCCCTTACGGGTGCGATCGACGATCGTGTCGAGTCTGGCCTTGTCGAGGAGTTGTGTGACCGGGATGCCCGAGACGGTGGTATAGGAGACCAGCGGCACCATCGTGTCGCCGTGGCCCCCCAGCACCATCGCCTGGATATCCTGCACGGAGACGTCGAGCGCTTCGGCGAGAAACGCGCGATAGCGGGCGGTGTCGAGCACGCCGGCCATGCCGATGACGCGCTCACGCGGGAAGCCGGTCACCTGCTTCGTGACCCAGCACATCACGTCGAGGGGATTCGAGACGACGACGACGATGGCCTTGGGGCAATGCTGCTTGATCTGCTGCGAGACCTGCTTCACGATGTCGGCGTTGGTACGGACCAGATCGTCGCGGCTCATCCCCGGCTTGCGGGCGATGCCCGCGGTGACGACGACCAGCTCGCTGCCGGCGGCGGGACCATACTCGTTGGTGCCGACGATCCGGGTGTCGAACCCCTCGATCGGCGCCGACTCCCATTGATCCAGCCCCTTGCCTTGCGGGACGCCCTCGATGACGTCCACCAGGACGACGCTGCGGGCGAGCTCCTTCTCGGCGAGCCGCTGCGCCGTCGTCGCACCGACGTTGCCTGCCCCCACCACCGTGATTCTGTTGAGCATGGGCCTCGGAGAGTGTCGAGTGACGGGACAAAGCTAACAGAAGGAGTTAACATTTTCACCATGCGAGACAACGCTGCGACGAGCGATCTGTCATGGACCGTGTCCGGGACCTATTTCGAGGCCTGCAACTGCGACGCGGTCTGTCCCTGCCGGTGGGAGGGGGAACGCCAGGACGATGGGCTTTCGACGTATGAGACCTGTGACTTCGCGCTTTCCTGGCGCGTCACGACGGGTCGCATCGGCACGCTCGACCTGAGCGCCTTGTCGGTGGTGATGGCGGGTACATACTCGAATCACGTCACGCCGCGGACGCCGTGGCGTGTGATTCTGTACGTCGACGAGGGGGCCGACGCGGCGCAGCAGCGAGCCCTGACCGACATCTTCCTGGGCCGGGCCGGGGGCACCACACTGCGGAATTTCGCCGCGGGCATCGGCGAGATCTACGCGGTTCGCCCGACCCGGATCGCGCTCGATCATACGACCAACCGCGAATCGATAGAGGCGGGGGCGTACGTCTCCGCGCGGACGCAGCGTCCCGCGCCGAGCGCCGGGATGGTCTCGTCCGGGATCCCCGGGCACGATCGACCCGGGCAAGAGCTGGTGATGGACATGTTTCGTGTGGCGGATCCGCCGTTCGGTTGGGAGCTGCGAGGGCGGTGCGGGTTCGCGACGGACTTCGCCTACAATTCGGACCGCTGACTAGCGAGCGCCCTGCCCGATGAGCCTCGGCTGCTGCGTGGGACCGAACGACACGTTGTCCTCCGTATCCAGCAGGAGTCGGTCGCCGTCGAATCGGAACGCTAACGTCGCAGCGTAGGGCGTCTGGTACAGGGCCAGTTTGAGAGTGAAGACGCTGTCAGCGGTCCACGCGCCGCTCGTGGAGATCAGCGGATGGGCGGGCACACTCAGCATCCGGTCCAAACCGCTGGTGAAGCCGTCGCGGCTCTTCACCCAGGCGCCGAGGCCGAACGGCGTGCGCAGCTCTCCACTGTCCGTCCGCACGACGAGTGCCGGCGCCTGCGCGTTCAACTCGAGAGTGACCGCCCGGATGCCGTGGCCGCTATCGGGGAACGTATACCACCGGCCCGAGATGCTCTGAGCGAGTGGGCTCGTCGCCTTCCCGGCGGGTGACCGGAGCCGCAGGCCGGCGAGTGTCGTGGCCAACCGGCGCTGAGCTGGAGCGTTCTCCGGCAAGGCATGCGCCTGCATCGCCGGCAGGAGTCCATCCCACACGAGGTTCATCACGGACTGCATGTCGCGCACGCCGCTCGTGATCACTACCACGGCGTCTTGGTCGGGGAGGACGAGGCAGTATTGTCCGAACGCTCCATCGCCACGAAAGGAGTTGTGGCGGGAGCGCCAGAATTGATAGCCGTACCCCTGGTCCCAGTCGCTCTGCGGAGACGAGCCGTTCGCGACCTGCAACGTCGTCGCGGCAGAGACCCAGGCGGCCGGGACGAGCTGCCGCCCGTTCCACATGCCTTTTTGGAGGTACAACTGCCCGAAGCGGGCGATGTCCTCCGTGCGGAGCAGCAGCCCGAAGGCCCCCAGCGTGATCCCCTGCGGGCTGCTCTGCCAACTCGGGTTGACGATCCCCAGCGGCTCGAACAGCCTCGGCCGGAGATACTCGAGCACCGTCATCCCCGTCACCTTCTGCACGATCGCCGACAGCATGTAGGTGGCGGGCGAATTGTAGAGGAAGTGCGTGCCGGGCTTGAACGGGACCGGTTGGGAAAGAAACGTTTTGGTCCACGGCTCACCCGGCGGCGGCGCCGGCGTGTCGCCCGACCAACGCCAGGGCGGATCCTCCGTTTGGTGCCCGGTGGCCATGCGCAGCAGGTCGCGCACCCGCATCGCCTGGAGGTTCGCGGACGGAGCGGCCGGCGCGTCCTCCGGGAAGAACTTCAGGACCTGGTCGTCGAGGCTGAGCTTGCCCTCCGCGATCGCCAGGCCGACCGCCGTCGAGGTGAAGCTCTTGCTCAGCGAGTACAGCATGTGGGGCGTGCTCGAATCGTAGGGGCTCCACCACCCTTCCGCGACCACGTGCCCGTGCCGCACCAGCATGAAGCTGTGCATCGCATCGATCTCGCTGTCGGCCCGCTCGACGAATGCGAGGATGGCGGCGGACGGGATCCCCTGGCGCTCTGGTGTGCTGCGCGGCAGGGCTTGCTGCGCGTGCAGCGGAGCGCAGACGAGGCCGATCGCGACGAGCAGGACTGCGGCGGGTCGGGGCATGGACGGACCGTTAGGGTAGCGGCGCAGCCGTGAGCGCGGCCGTGTGTCCCTTTCGGCCCGCGCCGTTGAACGCGGCGACGCGGACCGTCCCGTGCAACGGGATCGGACCGCGGACCAAGGCGCTGCGCACCGTGGGCTCGCTGCCGTCGGTCGTGTAGCGCAGGGCGAAGCCCGGCAGCTCCACGCTGCAGCGAACTACGCTGCCCTCGGCCTTCAGGCCGGGCGTCGGGATCCGGTAGTTGAGGCCCGGGACCTCCCGATCGAGCCGCGGCAGCTCGCGCTGTCCAACCACGTTGACGAAGCGAGACCAGGCCTCGCGGTAGAGGGCTTCAGATTTTGCAGGGTCGCGCTCCGTGGCCCACTCCGGGTCGGGAGCCCACGCCCGCTCGGCGAGGGCGAACAACCGCGGGAGCAGCATGTACTCGACCCGTCCCTCGCCACCCAGCGTCTCCGACCACAGGTCCGCTTGAATCCCCACGATGTGCGCGCGACCGTAGTCGGTCAGCCGGTCCTTGCCGACGAAAGCGGCGGGGTCCAGCGGGTTTCCTCGGCGGTCGACGCGGGCGTTGCGGTAGTAGTCGAGCGGAATGAACTCGAACGGCTTGCGCAGGTCGATGTACCCTCCCCAGTCGAGCCCCGTCTCCTCCGGATTCTGATTCCACGCGAGATCGAAATAGAGATTGGTGACTGGACTCATCACGACGTCGTAGCCGCCATTCGCAAGGCGGTACGCGAGATCCTCGGCGCCCCAGCCCGCGACGTTGTTCCAGACGTAGGCGCGCCAGCCGCGCGCCGTGAAATCGGGATTGGGGATGTTCACCTGATGCCCATCGCGCTGCGTCTTGCGCACCGCGATCTCTTCCCAGCCCGAGGGGGTGAGACCCTGGGCCTTGAGGATCTGCTCGACCCTGCCGTAGAACGCGAACCAGAGATCGTCGACGTTCGTGAGGCCGTGCGCCTGCATGTAGGCCTGCACGGCCGGCGATCCGACCCACACACCGGCGGGAACCTCATCACCACCCATGTGGATATGGCGCAGGGACGCACCGGCCTCGCGGTGCATGGCGACGAGATCGCCCACCACGCGCTCGATAAACCGGTACGTCGACTCGAGCGCCGGGTTCATCACGTTGTCGGGATAGCCTTGGACCGACGCGTACACAGAGCGGTCATCCGGGTCGGTAAGCCGGTACTGTTGGTTGGCCTGCATCGCTTTGATGGCGGCGCGCGCGTGGCCCGGCATCTCGATCTCTGGAATGATCTCGATGTGGCGCGCCGCCGCGTAGCGCACGATCTCTACGTAGTCGGCATGGGAAAAGAAGCCGCTGCCCCACGGCCGGTCGACCTGCGGGCCCGAGCCAAAGGCGGGCTGAAGGAATCGGCTCGAGTCGAGCGTGTGGCCGCGTCGCGCACCAACTGCCGTCAGCTCGGGGAGGCTTGGGATCTCCACCCGCCAGCCTTCATCATCAGTGAGGTGAATGTGAAAGACATTGAGCTTGTAGCGGGCGAGGAGGTCGAGCGTGCGCAACACGAGCGGCTTCGGGTGAAAATTGCGAGCGACGTCGAGCATAAACCCGCGGTAACCGAAGCGCGGAGCGTCCACCACGCGGATCGCCGGCAGGACAAGGCCGGCGCGCGGCGTCGGCGCCGGGAGCAGGCTGCGCAGCGACTGGAGACCGTAGAAGACGCCGGCCGCTGAAGCGCCCACGATGCGTACGCCCTGGACAGGATCCACGACCAGCGTGTACGCCTCGGCTGACGTCTGACCTTCGACGGGCCCGACCTCGAGTCGCAGCGGCGGCACACCTCCCTTCCGGGTGGTGCCGAAGTAGGGACGCAGGTACTCAGCGGCGAACGCTGCTTCGTTCTTCAGCGAGTCCGCTGCCTCGATCGGTGGCAGCGCCGAGAGGCGCAGCGCTCCCATTCCCTGCTTGACTTCGACCGGCGTCGGGAGGATAGGCGGCAGCTCGCTCGCGGGGATAACCTGGATTACGGAGTCGAGCGCGAACTGCGCCTCAGGGCTCGCCACGCGGGGGCGCTCGAAGGGGGCTGCCACGTAATCGCTCAGCGGGACGCCGACGTCCTTCGCCGCGTCGAAAACGATGTAGGGCCCTTTCGGAACGAAGCTGGCATTGAGGAGCGGGTCCGTGAGGTACGGGATCCGAACGCTGGCACCGGGGGCCAGGCCGGCAAAGCCCGCCGCCGGGACGAGGCGGTGCAGGTCGGCCATCACGTCCTCGATGATGAACCCGCCCCCTACGCTTCCCGGCTGTGCCGAGTGGAGGGCGCTGAAGTAGATCGCCCATCCGCTCGGCGGAAGCGGCTTCGCGTCGCGGTTGGTGAGCGTGAAGGCCGCCTGAGAATCCCGCACCAGCTCCCAGCGGAGCTGCAGGGCGGTCTGGGCGGAGGTGGGCCTGGCCGTCAGGGCAAGCACGAGTGCCGCAAGGAGTGTCTGGCGCATGAGAGAGATTAGTTCAAGGTCGCCGCCGAGTCGAGTCTTCGAAGCCGAAGAATCGGTCCATCAACCAAGTGCCGTTCCCCTGCCGCACGAGAACGGCGACGTACCGACCGAACTCCGCCATGCGCCCGCGCCGCGAGTCGCTCCAGGATTGCTCGAAGGCGCCGAACTCCGTGGCGTGATCGGGCGCGAAGCGGCGATTCGCCACGATCAGACGCAGATCCATGTCTTTCAGGGCGGCCCAATTGCTCTGCGCCATCTCCGCCAACGCAGCGCGGCCCCGCACCATGTTGAACGCCGGCCATTCGAACACCGCCGAGTCGGTGAACACCGCGGCATACGCCTGAGGGTCGTGCCTGCGGAACGATTGAATGAGACGCGCATTCAACGAGTCGATCCCGGCCGTGGCGTCGGCGGACGATCGCGAGGGGCGCCGACAGGCGAGGCCCGCGAGGCAAAGGACGCAAACGGAGACGGTAGCCACCCTGATGGATGCGGTCATTTGGTTTGCGGAGTGGTGACGGCGAAGCTATAACGGCCCGAGCCAACGTCCACGACGACATCCTTACCGCGTTGGCGGGCGGCGCGAACTCCTTCGCGTCCGCTCACGGGGAGATTCCCTTCCCGCACATCGTCGAGCCGAGCGTCCCACAAGGTGACTTCGGCGGACGTGTTCGCCGGAATCGTGACGTCGAGTAGGAAGCGCTGCCCATCGAGTTTCCACGAGGAGGAGAGCGTCCCATACGCGGTTTCGAGGGACGCGGTCGCACTCGTCAGACCCGCCCCGGGTCGTGGCGCGATTCGCGACCGTCGATACCCCGGTCCCGCCGGATCCACATCGATACCGCCGATGTTCTGGTACATCCAGTCGCCGACCGCGCCGAAGGCATAGTGATTGAACGAGTTCATCCCGGGATCCTCAAACGAGCTGTCGGGACGAATGCCGTCCCAGCGCTCCCACATCGTCGTCGCCCCCCGGGTGATCGGGTAGAGCCAGGACGGATAGGTGCGCTGGGTGAGCAGTTGAAATGCGGTCCCAACGTGCCCGGTAGCGCCGAGCACGTGCAGGAGGTAGGGGGTACCGAGGAAGCCGGTCGTGAGGTGGTGGTCGCGCGCGTCCACGTCCCGCGCGAGGCGCCCGGCGGCGACCGGCACGAGGGAATCGGGGAGGAGATCGAACGCGATCGCCAGCGCGTAGGCCGTCTGGGTGTTCTCGCCCACTCGGCCCGTGCGCGAGACAAATTCCCGATCGAACGCCTCCCGGATCGCCCGGAAGCGGGTACGATACTCGGCCGCGTCGTTCTCGCGCCCGAGTAACGCCGCCGTGCGCGACACCAGATCGGTGGAATGGGCCAGAAACGCGGTCGCGATCAGGTCCGTCCCCGTGGTGGCGCCGGGATACGAAGGATCGTCGCTGTGCAGCGCGAGCCAGTCGCCGAACTGCCATCCCGGTCGCCAGATCAGGTCCGTACCCGCTCGGCGCCGCGCGTAATCGACCCAAGCGCGCATGCTCGGATATTGGCGCTCGAGCAAGCGCCGGTCTCCATACGCGAGGTACATCGTCCAGGGAACGATGACGGCGACATCGGACCAGCCCGCGGTGCCGGCGAAGCGCGTCGAGTCACCGCCGAGGGGATTCGGAATCACCCACGGGACGCTGCCGCTGGGATCCTGATCGGCCGCGACATCCGACAGCCACTTCGCGAAGAAACCATTCACGTCCATGTTGAACGCGGCAGTCCGCGAGAATACCTGAGCGTCGCCCGTCCATCCGAGTCGCTCGTCCCGCTGCGGGCAGTCGGTCGGCACGTCGAGAAAGTTGCTGCGCTGACCCCAGACAATGTTCCGCTGCAGCTGGTTGAGCAGCGAGTCCGAGGTGACGAAGCTGCCGGTCTGGGCGAGGTCGGAGGACACCGCCAGCCCCGTGATGGTGGCGGAGTCCGGCGGCGCCGGAAGTCCCGAGACTGCCACGTACCGAAAGCCGTGGAAAGTGAAGTGCGGCTCGTACACCTCTCGACCATTCCCTTTGAGCGTGTACCGATCCGTCTGAGCGGCTGCGCGCAGGTTGGCGGTGTAGAGATTGCCCTCTCGGTCGAGCACCTCGCCGAACCGCAGTGTCACGGTCGTCCCCGACGGACCTCGGACACTGAGCCGTGCCCAGCCGCTGAAGTTCTGACCGAGGTCGAACACTGTTTCGCCCGACGGCGCTCGCCGGATGTCCACCGGGTGCAGCTCGCGCACGCGCCGCACCGGCGGCGACAGGGACGCCACCAGCGCGGTCGGCGGAGGATCAACGAGGGCCACCGCGGTCCACTCGCGGTCGTCATACAGCGCGCTCGCCCAGCCGCTGTGCTCCCGCCGCGCGTCGTACGTTTCGCCGCCATAGATGTCTGACGCGAGAACGGGGCCCGCCGTGGTCCTCCAGCCGGTATCCGACTCGACGCGCTCCGTGCGTCCGCTCTCATAGCGGATCTCGAGCTGGGCGCGGACGGCCAGCCGTCGGCCATAGAGATTGCGCTGGCCGAAGAACCCGAGCTGGCCCCGGTACCAACCGTCGCCGAGCATGGCACCGACGACGTTTGCGCCTGGCTTCACGAGCGCGGTGACGTCATAGGTCTGGTACTGGAGCCGGCGGCGGTACGATGTCCAGCCGGGGGTGAAGAGCTGGTCGCCGACCCGCTGACCGTTGAGATACAGCTCGTAGAGCCCGAGACTGGTGACGTAGAGCCGCGCCGAGCGCACGTGCTCGTCCACGCGAAAACCCCGCCGCAACAGGGGCGACGGGGATGGGAGGCTATCAGACGAAGTCGGCGCGGGTCCGATCCACTGGGCGGTCCAGTCCCCGGCCTGCAGCAGTCCCGTTTCCCAGAATGCCGCCGGACTCCATGAGGAGGCGTGGCCGCTCGCGTCCCACACCCGCACGCGCCAATGGTACCGCGTCCGTGACACCGCGGGTGGTCCGGCATAGTCCACGAATACCGAGGCGTCGGAGGCCACCTTCCCGGAATCCCACCGCAGGTCCGCGCCGCGAGTGAGGCTTGCTTCGCTGGTCGCGACCTGCACTTGATAGGCAGCCTGCATCGTGTTGCGCCCGGGGCTCGCAATCCGCCAGCTGAGCCGCGGCTGCACGACGTCGATCCCGATCGGGTTGGTGAGGTACTCGACGCGCAGTCCATTGACCGTGATCTGAGCGACCACCTGGGGTGGTGCGAGCACCGCCAGTGAGAGCAGGATCAGGATGCGAGGATTCATTTGGTCCGCACCGCATGGCCGCCGAACTCGTGGCGCAGCGCGGCGATCACCTTGGCACCGAAGGATTCCTGCTGGCGCGAGCGGAATCGCGCCAGCAGCGACAGCGTGATGACCGGCGCCGCCACGTCGAGACGCATCGCCTCCTCCACCGTCCAGCGCCCCTCCCCCGAATCTTCCACGTAGCCGCGGATGGCGGCGAGCTGGTCGTCACGAGACAGGGCCCGCTCTGCCAGCTCGTTCAACCAGGAGCGCACCACGCTGCCGTGGTTCCACAGCTTGGCGATTTGGCCCAGCTGGAGCTCGAAGTCCTGCGAGGCGTGCAGGATCTCGTACCCCTCGGCATAAGCCTGGAGCATTCCGTACTCGATCCCATTGTGGACCATCTTGACGTAGTGACCGGCACCGGAAGGACCGACGTGCGCGTAGCCATCCGGCGGCGCCAGGTTCCGAAACAGCGGCTCACAGTGCTGGAACGCGACGGGCGAGCCCCCAATCATGAGACAGTAGCCGAGCTCGAGGCCCCAGATCCCGCCGCTCGTGCCGACGTCCACGAACTCAATTCCCTGTTGCTTGAGCGCCTCCCCACGCCGCAGCGTGTCGCGGAAGTTCGAGTTGCCGCCGTCGATGACGATGTCTCCACGGGAGAGATGCGGCACGAGTTGGTCGAGGGTGTTGTCGACCGGCGCGCCGGCGGGGACCATGACCCACACGACGCGGCGAGACGCGAGCTGCTTGGCGACATCGGCGATGTCCCTCGCCGTCTTGACGCCCTTGCCCGCGACCGCCTTGACCGCGTCGGCGCTCGAGTCGTACACAATCGCTTCGTGCCCACCCTGGACGAGCCGCCGCACCATGTTGCCGCCCATGCGGCCCAACCCGATCATCGCCAGTTGCATCGTTGCTCCCTGGAAGGTGATCCATCAGCCAGCAGAATAGCCCCAAATCGCTCGGTGGTATAGGATTGGGGCCACTTCATGCGCGCTGTGCACACGGGGCTCTACGTGATCATGGGCGTCTCCGGCTCCGGCAAGAGTCTGGTCGGCGCGATGCTTGGCCGCGCGCTCGACATCGCATTCGTCGACGGCGACGACCTTCATCCCCAGGAGAACGTGAAGCGGATGGCGGCTGCGATTCCCCTGACCGACGAGGATCGCCACGGGTGGCTGCTCGCAATCGCGGCGCGGCTGCGCACCGCGCAGCGCGCGGGGATCGGGCTCGTCGTTGCTTGTTCGGCGCTCAAGCGGCGCTATCGAGACCTACTGCGCGCTCAAGGCGATGCCGGCGTGCGGTTTGTGTTTCTCCAAGGAAACGAGACGCTGCTCGCGGAGCGCTTAGCCCAACGCCACGGGCATTTCATGCCGCCAGCGCTGCTCGATAGCCAGCTCTCGATTCTGGAAGAGCCGTCGCCGGACGAGGGCGCGTGGGTGTGCGATATCCGCGCCACGCCTGGCGCGATCGTCGCCGACCTGGTGAGCCGCGTAGCATGAGCGCGAACACGCCGCTGCTGCTCTTGGCATTCGGCGCGGTCGTGGCGCTGATCGTGCTGATCGCGCGCTTCAAGCTGCACCCCTTCGTGGCGTTGATCGTGGTGTCCCTCGGCATGGGGACCGCGGCGGGCATGCCGTTCGGCGGTGTCGTGAAGGCCTTCCAGGACGGGCTCGGCGGCGTGCTGGGATTCATCGCGATCGTCGTGGCCCTCGGGACGATGCTGGGCAAGCTGATGGCGGAATCGGGTGGCGCGACGCGCATCGCGACCACGCTCATCGCGCTGTTCGGCGAGCGGCGCGTGCACTGGGCGATCATGTTCGTCGCTTTCATCGTAGGCCTGCCCGTGTTCTTCCAGGTGGGTTTCGTGTTGCTGGTTCCCCTGGTGTTCACGATTGCGCGTCGTACCGGGATGTCGCTCGTGAAGATCGGCATTCCGCTGGTGGCGGGCCTGTCGGTGGTGCACGGCATGGTACCGCCGCATCCGGCCGCGATGCTCGCGGTTGGCGCCTACCACGCGGACGTGGGGCGCACGATCGCCTATGCCATCCTGGTCGGGCTGCCGACGGCCGCGCTGGCCGGCCCGATCTTCGCCTCGTGGATTGCGCCGCGCATCGCGCTCCCCGCGGAGAATCCGATTGCCGCGCAGTTCATTGGTACGGGGGAGGACGTGCCGCGCGACCTCCCGGGCTTCGGCATTTCGCTCTTCACGGTGCTGCTCCCCGTGATCCTCATGTTGTGCGCGAGCGCGGCCGACGTCGTGCTCGACGACGCGAGCCCGCTGCGCGCCGGGCTCGATTTCGTCGGCGGCCCGATCGTGGCGCTGCTCCTGGCCCTGCTCTTCTCCTTCTGGTCGCTGGGATACCGGCAACACTTCACACGCGATCAGATCCTCAAGTTCGCGAACGACTGTCTCGGGCCGACCGCCACCATTCTCCTGGTGATCGGCGCCGGCGGCGGATTCAACCGGGTGCTCCTGGAGAGCGGCGTCGGAAAGGCGATTGCGGACCTGGCCGTGGGATCGCACGCCTCACCGCTGCTGCTCGCGTGGGGCGTGGCCGCGCTGATTCGCGTGGCCACCGGTTCGGCGACGGTGGCGATGACGACGAGCGCCGGAATCGTCGCCCCCATCGCGCTGGTCACGCCGGGGAGCCACGCGGAGCTGCTCGTACTCGCGACGGGCGCGGGCTCCCTCGTGCTATCACATGTCAACGACGCGGGCTTCTGGCTCATCAAGGAGTTCTTCAACATGACCGTCCCACAGACGCTGAAGACGTGGACCGTGGCCGAGACGATCATCGGCGTGGCGGGGTTGGGATTCACGCTGCTGCTCAGTCTCGTGGTGGGGTGCTCCCCACGCGACCGGGCCTTGGGTCAGGGTTGGATCGATGTGACGGCCACGCTCGATCCGGCGACGACTCCGGTCTATCAGGGCGACGCGCCGATGAAGTTCGACTTTCTGAAGGACATGCGGAAAGGCGACAAGCTGACGCTGTCGGTCTACTCCCTCGGCGCGCACAGCGGGACGCACATCGACGCCCCGATGCATTTCGTCGCCGCCGGCGCAGCGATCGACCAGGTGGCGCTGGACCCGCTGATCGGTGCGGCGCGGGTCATCGACATCCCCGACAGCGTCCAGGCGATCGACGCCGCCGAACTGAACCGGCACGACTGGAAGGGCGCGAAGCGGGTGTTGTTCCGGACGCGCAGCACGCTGCGCGGCTGGATGGACTCTTCCCTGTTCCATCGGGACTTCGCGTACGTCGCTCCGGACGCGGCGCAGCTCCTTGCGGACGCCGGGGTCGTGCTGGTCGGGGTGGACTACATCTCGGCGGAGCAATTCGGCGCTCCGGCGCCGAGGACGCATCAGATTCTGCTGGGGCGCGGGATTCCCATCGTGGAGGGGCTGGACCTGCGTCCGGTGCAAGCGGGCGACTACGACCTCATCGTGCTCCCGATCAAGGTCCGGGGGCACGAAGGGGCGCCGGCGCGGGCTATCTTACGGAAGCGCACTCACCAGGAGCCCGCATGAACGCTCGTATCCTCTCCCTGCTCACGATCGTCTGCCTCGCACCCGTCCCTGCTGTCGCGCAGCAGCCGTCGCCTCAGCAGGATGACCCCTTCGCCTGGCTCGAGGACGTCGAAGGCCAGCGCTCGATGGAGTGGGTCCATGCCAAGAACGCGGCGACCCTCGCGGCGCTGACGCAGTCGCCGCTGTACCAGTCATTCTACGATCGGATCAAACAGGTCCTCGATTCCAAGGACAAGATCGCCTTCCCCGAGATCATCGGGACCTCGCTCTACAACTTCTGGCAGGACGCGGAGCACGAGCGCGGCATCTGGAGGCGCACCACCTGGGCGAGCTACGCGACCGCGACTCCCACTTGGGAGACGGTGATCGACCTGGATTCGCTGAGCAAAGCCGAGGGTGTGACGTGGTCCTGGGGCGGTGCCGATTGCTTCGAGCCCGCATCCAAGCGCTGCCTGATCGGACTCTCACGCGGTGGATCGGATGCCCACGAGACGCGCGAGTTCGATTTGACCACCAAGACGTTCGTCACCGGCGGATTCAAGCTTCCAGAGGCGAAAACGAGCACCACGTGGGTGGATGACAGCACGGTGTTCGTGGGCACCGATTTTGGACCGGGGACCATGACGACGTCAGGCTACCCGCGCGTCGTCAAGTTGTGGAGACGCGGTACCCCGCTCGCTGCTGCGACCACCCTGTTTGAAGCTCCCGCCGACCATGTGGGCGCGTTCAGCGAGAACGTGGATGCCGGTGACCATCGGTACCTACGGATCATCGACGGCATAAACTTTTATGAGACCGCGCAGTACCTCTACGACAGGGGCACGGTCGTAAAGATCGATGTGCCGAAGGACGCGGATCTCTATCTGGTGCGCGATCAGATGGTCGTCTACGTGCGCGATCCGTGGACGGTGGGCGGCAAGACATGGTCGACGGGGTCACTGGTCGCGACGCCGTTCGCTGACTTTCTCGCCGGCAAGCGCGATCTGCAGCTCGTGATGCAGCCCGGCCCGCGCGAGACGATCAACAACATCTCCTCGACGCGCGACTATCTGATCATCACGGTCCTCAACAACGTGCGCGGCGAGCTGCGCCGCTATCGCCGCCAGGGCGGAGCCTGGACGTTCGAGAAAGTCCCCGCCCCCGATCTTGGCACGGTCGGCGTCGTGGCCCGGTCGCCGCGCTCGAATCGCTTTTTCTTCACCTTCACGAACTTCATCCAGCCGACGACGCTGTACGTCACGGCGGAGAATGGCTTGGTCTCAGAGGTCAAGCGGCTCCCCGCGATGTTCGACGCGCGGGGATTGGTCGTCGAACAGATGGAGGCGACGTCGGCGGATAGCACCAAGGTTCCCTTCTTCGTCGTCCATCGCGACGGCATGAAAGACGACGGCAGCAACCCCACTCTGCTCGGTGCCTACGGGGGATTCGAGATCGCGAACACTCCCTACTACAGCAGCACGACGGGCGCGGCGTGGCTGGAGCGCGGCGGCGTCTTCGTGCTCGCCAACATTCGCGGCGGAGGGGAATTCGGGCCCGCGTGGCACCGCGCCGGCTTGAAAGCGCATCGCCAGCGCATCTACGACGATTTCACCGCGGTCGCCCAGGAGTTGATCAAGAAAGGCATTACCAGTCCGCAGCACCTGGGAATCCGCGGCGGCAGCAATGGGGGATTGCTGATGGGCGTCGCGCTCACCCAGCACCCCGAGCTCTATAACGCCGTGCTGATCCAGAACCCGCTGCTCGATATGCAGCGCTACAGCCATCTGCTCGCGGGCGCGAGCTGGATGGCGGAGTACGGCGACCCCGATAAACCCGAAGACTGGGCCTACATCTCGAGGTACTCCCCGTATCAGAACCTGAGGTCCGGCACGAAGTACCCGACGGTGATGTTCACGACGACGACGCGGGACGACCGCGTGCATCCCGCGCACGCGCGCAAGATGGCGGCGAAGATGGAATCGATGGGCATCCCGTTCTATTACTTCGAGAACACGGAGGGCGGACACGGGGCGGGTGTCACCAACGCGCAAGTCGCGAAGGAGGTCGCCCTGAGCTACGTCTATCTGTGGCAGCAGGTCGGGGGAGGGGAGCCGCGCCGAGCCTCGCCATGACGGCCCTCAAGGGCTTGAGCGTTGCCGCGGTCATTTATTGCTGTGCCGGCGTGAGCGCCAACGAGCCGAAGTTTCGCGTGATCGCGTTCTATACCGCCAAGGAGGATCCGGCACATATCAGTTTCGTCCGGGAAGCCGAGCGATGGTTTCCGGCGGTGGCCGCGAAGTACAACTTCAGCTTTGATACCACCACCAATTGGCGCAATCTGAACGCTGACTTTCTTTCTCAGTATCAGGTGGTGGTGTTTCTCGACACGCGTCCCGAAGACCCTGCCCAACGCGCGGCGTTTCAGGCGTACATGGAGCATGGCGGGGCGTGGATGGGCTTCCATTTCGCGGGCTTTGCGTTGACGCCTTCAGCGTATCCGGCGAACTGGGACTGGTATCACAACGTGTTTCTCGGATCAGGATCTTACGTGAGCAACACGTGGAGACCCACGGCGGCGATTCTCCGTGTCGAAGACCGCCGCCATCCGGCGACCTCGCACCTTCCCGAGACTTTTCGCTCCTCCCCCAGTGAGTGGTACCGATGGGAACGGGACCTGCGACAGAATCCTGATATCGACATCCTGCTGTCCATCGACTCCACGAGCTTTCCGTTGGGCACCGGGCCGAAGCCGCACGAGATCTGGCACCGTGGCTACTATCCCGTCGTTTGGACGAACCGGAACTACAAGATGATCTACCTCAACATGGGTCATAACGACATCGACTACGAGCACAAGTACGACGCGACGAACAAGACGCTGTCGTCTACCCTGAACAACCCGATTCAGGATCAGCTGATCATCGATGGCTTGTTGTGGTTGGGGGACGGAGACCGGAAGGCGCCGGGTCGGTGAGGTAAGGCTGCGGCTTCCGTCACCTGTATTCTTGTTGCCAGAACCAATAGGTGAACGCGAGCGGGCCCGCGTTCGCCATGACGAGGCCGGAGCAGAACGCGACCTGGGCGAGAACCCCGGTGAAGTGGAGGCTGCCCATCGTAAGGAGTAAGCCGTCGAGGTACACGAAGAAGCAATCGAGGCCCAGGAAGCGAACGCGTCGGCGCCAGAGCAGCTCGTCGGCGGCCCGTTGCTCTGCCTCGCGCACCTCCGCGGCGATGCGGTCGGGGGAAAGCACCAAGAGAGTCACTTCGTCCCCTCAGCGGGACCGTGACGCCTCATCAGTGAATCCGCTTGGCGATGAATCACGCGCCAGCCATTTCGCTCATGTCTGCCTCCCTTGATGTGACTCGGGGACTTTATCCGCACGACAATTCTAGTCTTTGAGACCAGCCACCCTGCCCCGCAACACTGTAATCGACGCTTTCGGGAGGGTGAACGTCGACGGCTGCCCCGGCAACAACGAGGCGACCGGCGGATGGTCGGGGTCGGGGTGACTGTTCGGCCCATCGTTGATCCACACATATTGCTCGCTGCCGAAGGTGACGAGCGTGACCGGCCCTGAGAAGGACGTATGGCGGTTGCGCTGCGCGTCGTCGAACACGACGCGCACGGTGTGCGGGTTGGTCTCGTCGCGATTCACCAGCATCAGGGACCAGCTCCCGTCGGGGCGACGCACGGCATACGACGTCACCAGCAGATTGCCCTCGGCATCCGTGATATCGGTGGAGCTGGGAAACATGTGATGCAGGCCGGCGCGGTGCTGCAGCCACTCCAGGTTGATCATGCGGGCGGCGAAGTACGTCGATGTATATCCCTTGATGGCGTAGGTCTCGTCGGACACGAAATTCGACCACGAGGCCCAACCCAGACAGGTGTTCTGCACTCCCTGGGGCTGAATCGGCGAGTGATAGAAGGCAGCGCCTCCCCCTTCAAAGAATGAGCCGATGTTGTCCGCCAGCCACAGCCCCCCAAAGATCGTGGTCATGGGCCCGGTCAAGGCCCAGGAAACGTGGCTCTCGGTCACGATCAGCGGGACGTCCTTCGGCACGCCGTCATCGCGCCACACCTGCAGGATGTGCTTCATCAGCCGTGGCTCGTTGTACAGCGTCTTCCACGTGATGTCGCAGGGCTCGAAGGGATAATGTTCGAACGAGACGAAGGCCAGATCGGCGAGCCGCCCGTGTGCCTTCAGGTAGTCGACGAAGCGGCCCATCCACGACGTGCGGCGTTGCCGGTCGGGCCACAGGTGGATGTCCTCGTTGACTCCCTCGAAAACCGGCCCTCCCAGCCTGAGTTTGGGGTCGACCCGGTGGATCGCCGCGGCCCACTGCACGTACAGCGCCGCATAGTCTTCAGGCATCGCGTGCTTGCCGTCGGGCTCTTCTCCCATCTCGATGTACCCGATGGCATAGCCGCGCTTCTCGAGATAGGCGATCTGTGCCGCAGCGTCGTCGGGCGTACCGTAGAGCATGGTGACCGGAATGACGGCAGGCAGGTTGTTGGTGAGTCCGCTAGTGAAGAAGAGGTCGAAGCCGCTGTGCTGGTAGCTGCCGCTGTTATTGACGTCGTCTTCTGAATGCCAGGGATCGATCGACGAGACCGCATACGTCGTGCGCTGCTCGTCGGGCGTCTTGGTCACTTCGCGGAACGTGCCGCTGGTATCGAGCGTGCCAGCGGCAATCTGCTGGATGGCATACCCAACACAGTTGCGCACGTCCGCTGATCCATGCTCGTCGCAGGTGTTGGACGATTCCGTCATCAGAATCCGCAGGTATCGCGTCGCGACCGGAGCGTCCGTCAGCTTCAGCGTGACGGTTCCACCGGGCGCGTGCTGCAGGGCGCCCGCGGCAAAAACCTTCCATTCCCCTTTTGGGCCTCCATCAAAATCGAGCGCGTTCGTGCCGACCCAGTATTCCACCGCGTAGGTAGTGGCATAGGGGCTCGCCCAGTCGATGCGCACCGCACTCACTGGCTTCTCGGCCTTCAGGTCAACGACCACCCACTGTGGCAGCAAGGAATCACTTTCACCCGTGAATCGTTTGGTCAGGTACGGGTTGCTCTTCCAATAGGTCAGGTTCGGACCCGCGACTGGACGATCGCCGCTGGTCGCGAATCCGCGGTGCGGCAGGGCGTAGGCGAGGATGTAGCGAATTGGCTCCTTGAGGTCGGTGCTGCCGGTAAAGTATCCACGCCGATGCGCGGCGTCGCTCCAAGTGCCGTTCTCGGTCCAATGCCAGGCAGCCATGCGCAGCTCAGTGTTATTCCGGTAGGTGATCGGTCCCCAGCCGGCGGAGAGCGCCTCCTGGATGATATGCGGTGTATACACGCGGTTGATGTCGGTGCGCGAGAGGACGTCGATCGAGCTGCCGAGTGCGCTGTCGGGATCGAATGCATTGACGGCATGGCCGGGCGTGGCGTCGACGCGAACGATCGCGGCCGCAGCAGTCTTGGTCTCCGATTGGGCAACCGCAGGCGTGGCCTGCAGCGTGAATAGGATGAATGCGAGCTGGGCAATATGCTGGGGGTTTTTCACCGGTGCGCAATCTCCCGGACCTCGACGCTTGATCCCGGCCTTACTACTCCAGGACACTCCCTGGCGACCTCGAGCGCGCGGTCGTAGTTCTCGGCGGCGACCACCATGTACCCGCCGATAATCTCCTTGGCCTCAGCATAGGGTCCATCCGTGACGCCCGCTGCCGTCAGGATTTTGCCCCCCGGCTTAAGTTTACCTCCCATATCGATAATGTTAGCCTTGAACTTTTCCTGCCAGGCGTTGAATGCGGCGTACATTTCCTGCATCTGCGCGGGAGACGGCGGTTCTTGCTTGCCGCCTGCGCTTCTCAGGAAAACCAGGTACTTCTGAGTCGGCATCGGAGTCTCCTCTGTGTTTACTCGACCGGGCCGGGGATCGTGGCCTCATCATTACGTCGATCGAGGCCCCCCGAAATCGACATTGGACCAAGGGCGACCTGGTACGGAGGGGAACCAGTAAGGATGCGGGGGCCTAGCGCGTCGACTTGATAAAGGCCGTGGCCACCCTCGCAAATCGATCCGGCTCGTCCAAATACACGAAGTGCCCGCTATTCTCGAACTCGACATACCGCGCATGGGGGAGTCTCTCGGCCAGCGGGCGCAAACCGGCGGGAATCACCGCGCCGTCGTGCGTATCGGCGATCACCAACGCGGGCATCGTCAGGGCCTCGAAACGTGTGAAGCGATACCGATTGATCCCCGCCGCCTCGTTGCGAGGAAGAGATCACAAGCTCATGAAGAGATCCCTAGTGTTGCTGCTTAACGGATCGCGCTTAAGGCTTGCCCACGCGGCAGGACGGCGATCCACGTAAACGCGGCTGGTGCGACATGCCAACTGCGAAGGTTGTGCAGCAGCGTTTCGGGACTCACGGACCACGGTAACGAATCGAGCAGCGCGCGCGCAGAGTCAGTCACCATGGGGTCGGCGAACTGCAGGACAAGGACGCGGTGGATCTCCGGCGGTGGCGAGAAGCCAGCCGAGACTGTCGTGCGGCGGCTTGTCGCGGCCAAAGCTTCAGAAAGGCCACAGAATCCGGTCCAGACTGCCTGCATCCCATTATCACCGGGTCGGAACTCCGAGCAAGGGGGCTGCGGCGGCGATGGAAATGCAGGTGGCGCCACAGCGAACTGTCTGACGACGTTGAACCTATACATGCCGGCAGGTACCCAATCCGTCGACGCTGTCGAGTCGAATGGAAATAATGGCAGGAAACCATCGGATGATTGTTCGACGACGATGAGGTATCCGGGGCGCGCGACGTCCAGCGTCACACTGGCGATCGTCGGATCATATGTGAGTCCGAGGCCAAGCTCCCTTTGAGGCACAGCGTGAGTTGACGGATGTTGCGGGACCCCACAGGCGAGCAACATGATCACACAATAGTTGCGTGAGAACAGTTTCATCGTTGCCTCCTGTACGACACAGTTCGCTAGTGCGCTGTGCCGTCTAACGCCCAAGTTTAGCCGCAAGGGAATCAAACAGGAACGGCGGCGAAGCAGCCGCAATCCGCCGATCCCTTGTCAGCTGCAACGATCGTTAGGCAACACGCCTACGGAACTAAACGCTCCGCCACACTCGCGCAAACAGTATAGCCGCGACCAGCGCGACAACCAAGCTGGCAGCGGCGTCATGACCGGCCATATCGCGAGCGACGTAGAAGAGCCGGCGCGCAGAGGGGCCGACGGTTACAACCATCTGCC
>WNGL01001999.1_pt1 | contig 38656 bp, 30 predicted proteins | sample 5400591 | NCBI WGS metagenome assembly WNGL01 (sample SAMN13153377, study PRJNA577476) | soil metagenome | isolation source: 80 cm soil or saprolite under Garry oak tree replicate 1 | place: USA:California | collected 2016-06-15
CCAATGCGTTTGCACGCCACCTTCAGGCGGCCGGCGTCACCCGCGGTCAGTTCGTGCCCTTTTTCCTGGAAAAGAGCGTCCGCTCGATCCTTTCCGTTCTCAGTATCCTGAAGGCCGATTGTGCCTACGTGCCAATTGATTTCAAATCGCCGGGACAGCGCATGCAGTTGATTCTCAACGCCGCGCAAGCACGCGTGGTGATTGTCGACGATGAAAGCCAGGTCGTGTTTGAGGAGCTGATTGCCGCTGCTGAACGGCCGCTCTTGCTCAACATCAGCCGGTTCAAGCCGGAGAACGTGGCGCCGCTTCACGCGAAAAACCTGTCCATCGATGTCGCCTACGTGCTGTTCACGTCCGGATCGACCGGTGTGCCCAAGGGTGTGATGATTCCGCACAAAGCGATCATCGACTACATTGAATGGTGTGTGGAGACGTACGAATTGACCGAAAACGACGTCGTCTCCAATCATGCGCCGCTGTATTTCGACAACTCCACCTTCGATCTGTATTGCGCATTCAAGACCGGCGCCACTCTCCATCTGGTACACGAGGAATTGAACGCCGTCCTCCCGCGTCTGGTGAGCTGGCTTTCGGAGCGGAAAATCACCACGTTCTTTTGCGTGCCCTCGGTGCTGACTCTGTTGCTGCGTTCGCGTCGCCTGAAATCGGACAGTTTTCCGAAATTGCGCCACGTCATCGCCGCCGGCGAGGTGCTGCCACGCGACATCTTGGCCGAATGGATGGAAATGTATCCGCATATCCAGTTTACCAATATGTACGGCCCGACCGAAATCACGGTCGATTGCAGCTATCACACCCTGCAGGAGAAACCGAGCAAGGACATGCTGTCCATCCCGATCGGCAAGGCGCGGACCAACATGGAACTCTTCGTGCGTACCGAAAGCGGCGAACTCAGCCAGGCGATCGGAGCCGAAGGCGAATTGCTGGTGCGCGGAACCTCCGTGGCATATGGCTATCTGGGTGACGTCAAGCGCACGCAAGAGGCCTTTATCCAGAATCCTCTGAACCGATTTTTCCACGATCCCCTGTATTGCACCGGCGATCTGGTGCGCATCGACGGGAATGCGGACTACCTGTTCCTCGGGCGAGCCGACGACCAGATCAAGTTTCTCGGTTACCGCATCGAGCTCGGCGAAATCGAGGCTTCGCTGGCGGGCATCGATGGCGTGCACGAAGGCGTGGTGGTGTTCAACAACAGCTCGGTCGAAGCCGAGCGCGAACTGGGTGCGCTGGTGAGACTTGATGAGGGGTTTGACCTAGATGCCCTGCGCCACGCCCTGCAGAAGCGTCTGCCCAAGTACATGATTCCCACGCGTTTCAAGGTTACAGGCGAGGATTTTCCGCGCACGCCCAACGGAAAGTACGATCGCAAGCGGACGCTGAAAATCGTATTTGGATAACGCACCATCAAGGCCTGGTCAGTCGCGACGATTGTCGTGCCGATCGTGTTCGCGAACGTGCCGGGCGGGCAAGCGTGCGGGCGTCGGCGGCCGGTCCTTCAACCAAAGGATGACGCACGCTGCAATCACGGCAAGGATGGGATCGGTGGACTCGGCGACGCGACCCGGCAGGTAACGCTGCGCGCACTCGCCGGCGATCAGCAGACCGCCGACGCCGCTGGCCGCAATCCCGAGCGACACGCCGGCCTCGCGGACCATCCACACGGCGGCGCCGTACAGAAAGAACTTCCCGAACGGCCCCGCAGTGTCCGCAAAATGGAACGGGTCGAGTTCCCGCACGGCGATCAGCAGCACTGCGGCCGCGGCGAGTAGCCGCGTTCCGGCGTGCCCCGGTGCCAGGGCGAGATCGGACACCAACAGGCCGACCGCAAACGCGACCGCAAGCGGCCAGGGCGCCGCGCCGACGACGATGAACAGGCGCGCCGGCAGCGCCAGGCACGCCGCAGCGAGCGCGAGGCGGTACGCGGACGAGGTCAACGCCTCGCGCAGCAGGCGCCCGATGAGCAGAGCGGCCACGAACGCATCCGCAAGATCGATCCACCCAAGCGACGATACCTGCATCAATGCATGAAGCGACTCGGAGAATGAGGAAATGCGCAGGATGGGAAAGAAGGGAAACCACTGAGACATCAGCCAGGCGGCAATCAACACCGCCGGCATCGGCCAACGCGGCGAGGGCAGCCCCCAGCGCAGGTCGGACGGCAAGTGCCCGGCGATCGCGATGCCGAGGCGCGCGCCGGCGATCGTGCCAATGGTGTTGGTGAGAATGTCCAGCAGGGAGCTGTCACGTCCCGGAACCCATGCCTGGATCGTCTCGAGCGTAAAGGACAGGGCGGCGCCGAACGCCGCGAGCGCAATCCATCGACCTGCTGTCCTCGATCCCTTCCACCACCCGAGAACGCCGAGTACGCCAAGCGGCAGGTAGAAGCAGAGGTTGACGACGATATCGAGGTAGTCGCTTTTCCCGACAAGCGGCCGCAAACCCTCCAGAATCGTCGAGTGTCCGTGGAACGGGACGAACGTCCACGGATACAGCGTGAAGTAGGCGATGACGAAGACGCAGAGGAAGAAGAGCTTCTTCACGTGCGTGAAATTGTAGGCCGTTCGGTTTCAACCCGCACGTGCGCGCACTTGCCGACGACGGAGGCCGCCGGTGCCGTAGCTGCCCGGCGTCAGGCCTTCGGCCTGGCTAGATAGTAGATGGATGAGCAGGCGCTGTCGTCATCGCCCGGATGGAGCGTTTGTCCTGACTCGTCGAGACACTCGATCAATTCGAAGCCCGCTCCAGCCAACTGCTTGGCTTGGACATTCCGGAGAATGTAGTAATGCAGAACCGAGTGGTTATGCGCGCCGTCGTTGAGCAGCGCGTAATCCCGCTCGAAACGTTGCCTTGGTTTGATGCGCCGGTGATTGACAACGCTCCGAAGGTAGGCCACGACTCCGCGTAGCTGATACAAGGGGTTGAGCTTGAACTCGAGCTGCGGAGCGGCAGTGCCTAGCGTACAGTTCCGATTGTGAGCCGAAAAAACAAGCAGACCCCCGGCCGCCAGCACGCGCCGCACTTCGCCGAGAACCTGCAGGCGATCCTCGTGAGAAACCGCATCGAAGAGGTTGTTGATGGCAAAAACGGTGTCAAAGCTGCCAGCGTCGAACCGCGTCAAATCCCGCATGTCTCCCTGAGCGAACGAGAGCCCCGAAAAGTTTCGCTGACAGTATTGCACCATGTGCGGCGAAAAGTCGACGCCGACATATTTATCCGTCAGCGGGCGGAGATAGAACGCAAGCCGTCCGGCTCCGCATCCAAGATCCAGCACCCGGCGACGATGAATATCGTCACGATACCGAACCATGACGACGACCTCCGGGGGATCCAAATTCACTCTCGTATAGTCCTTCACGAGATCGGACCGCCGGTAAAGCTTGAGATTGATCTCGTCTTGTGCCGAGGACATTTTATCCCGCAGATCGGTAACGTTGCACGAGGTGCTGCACGATAGTACCGATAACCTCACATCTCGGAAGTCTTTCTGAGAACGTATGGTCTGCCTCTTCAATGAACCGGATCGCGATCCGTTTCTCTCGAATCAGCTTCTTGACAGTGTCACCCCCGCCAGTCGTGAGCAGCGCGTAGCCGGGATCCATGCGTGACAATATTAATGTAAGCTTCCGTCCGGACGCGAGTAACCGAGGCAAATCTGTCTCAAGGTCGTCTGCGGTCGTCATCGCCGGATTCCATCTCCTGCGCCACGACCGCACCTTTGCCGCAATCCTGATTCGTGCCTGCGTGACCACAGCCACCGCGCATGAGTTTCAGCCAACGCGCGGGACTGCGAATCGAAGTCATGTGCTCTTGCCACTGCGCGTGGTGTTTATACGTAGGCTGGCGAAGCGACATTCCGCGCTTATAGTAGAAAGTGAGAGGATTGATCAGCGCGCATTCGGCGATACGATCCCCGGCCAAGTCCAGGCCCGCGTGGAACGCCGTATGGGCCCCGGAGCACAATCCCATCAATATGAATGGCTCGGATCCGTACTCCGTCGCGAGCGTATTCAGGGCCAACGCGATCTCGGCGCTTGCAGTCGGCGGATACACATCATTTTCGCGTTCGGGTTCATCCGGGACGCTATCCCCGAGGCCTGGCAAATCCAGGCGGAAACAGCGGAATCCGGCAAGTGACAGCGATCGCGCCAGCAGGACATAGAGTCGGTTCGATCCCACGTGGTGGACCGCACCTGCGTTGGGCAACACGACTATCGGCACTGTCGGAACTGCCGCCTCCACGGGTTCGCTCATAATTCCGAATCGCTTGGCAGATCGGCCAAAAAGGATGATGCATTCCCGGATCTCACCAGCCTTGGTTACCGGCAATCCCGGACAGACCGTCGGCGGCGCAAACTGCATGACTCGTGCGTTGTCGCATACAATTGGATCGGCGGCCCTTTCCATATCCTGCCGCGTCCCGCTCGAAATGACCCATGTCACCAGCTCGCCAATTGCCGCATGCGGTACCTTCGTGTCTTGTGCCTCCGCCATCATGTCGATATAGCCTGGTAACCTCAGTTGCTCGACCCGCAAGCCGCCCTGAGACCAGGCTACGCGCAGCGATGGGGCTGCCAGTCAGCTGTATTGCCTTCAATTCGCGGACATAGGCGCGACCCCGGGTACAGGGTGCCCACAGCGCCAGAAACGATATCTCCGCATCGGTAGACGTTAGTGCGGCAAGCGTCGCCCCGATTCGGAGGCCCGCCAGCCCCATCTCCTGGCACCCGGACAGGCGCCGCACTTGCGCCATCGCTTCACGAATGCTCGACAGCCAGGCGGCTAGGCGATCGGGGTCCTCATCCGCCCCGGCAGAGTTGCCGGTGCCGTCGTAATCAAAGCGCAACGTCGGTACGCCAGCGGCGGCACATCGATCGGCGAGATGTCGCAGCGCGCGGTGAGAGTTTACGTATTCATGGCCCAGCGGCGGACAAATTACCATTGAGAGAGCGCGATGGACTTTACCGACTGGTTCATGGTACCAGCCGAATAGCGGGCGGGAAGCGGGGCCAAAGTAAAGCGGCGTGCGCTCAACGGCGCTTAGCTGACTTGCCAGTGGCGCGATAGCCCCATCCGTTCGTGCCGGGCCCGATGAACCAGACGTAACCATCCCGGAATCGCCAAGACCGTTCATGTCGCCACGCTGATACGGACGGCTTCGGTAATGTTGAGCGCCTCGACATATCCCTTGATGCTCGCGGGCGCGTCAGGCAGGCGCCGGCAGCCAATCGTTTTTCGACGGCCCGGCAGGAGATTGAAATAGTTGTCGTCGGGCAGAAATCCTTTGACATCGATACGCACGGCGTACAGAAATGTCTCGCTGGTGATCGCCAGGCGGAAGTTCCCGTCGTCGAATGGCTCGGCTACCGCGACTACGCCGCTAACGGCCCGATGCACAGGTTGAAACGGTTCGGAAAAGTGAAACGATTCGCTGATGATAGAACTATCGGCACCGATCAGCGATGCGACCACCACGTCGTGCTTCGGCGGGCCAAACCGGTAAGCGTAGGAAACATCGTAGAAGCCATCTAACATGGCATCGGACGCGAAATTGGCCTTCGACCGCGGCGGGATCTGGCAATCAACCCGCGCTTTGGTGATGACTACTCGGCCGCTCTGCAGCAGTTGCAGTTCCAGGACGGCGGAGAGCGGACTGTCGGTCTCGTTAATTACGTGAGCCTGGACGCCGTCGAGACCTTCATCCGTGAGTATCACCGCTTGCGGTTGCCAGACGCGCCGCAGGTAGTAGTAGCAAGCCTTCGGTACGCCGTCGCTGTCGAGGATGCCCCACCCTGCCCCCGGCCACAAATCGCGTAAAAACCAGACCAATGCTCCTCCGCAGCGGCTGTTCACGCTTCGCCATTCCGAGTACACCTTCCCCATCAACTCACCGGTGGTAACACGGCTCAATGCCAAGTAGCGCATTGTATCGAAACAGCGCATCCGAATCGGATCCAGACCAAATAGAGCCTTGAAATAGTGATCACGCACGTCCTCAAAGTCCCAGCCGGCCCCGCCATCCCGCGGGACGCGCTCTTTCCAGCGTGGATGGTGAGTTGCCGGAAGCTCTGCATCGAATACGCGATCCACCATGTCTGGCTCCGGGACGTTGGAAAATCCGAGACACTCTGCCGTAAATCGCACATTGTCCCTTCGGACCTGGGCGACTGGGCGCAGGTAGGCGCCCACGCCAAAATAGTGAGTCAGACCCGTGCCGACGTGAAATGGCATTGCGCCGCCGCTGGGGGTCGAGGGCACATAGGGGATTCGCGGATGCCAGCGTCGGCACAATTCCGGGAGTAGAGTCGAAAACAGGGGGCTGCGCCACAGCTCCCGCGGCATGCCGAGCATCGCTGCCTGCTGCTCGACCTCGCTATTGCCGCAATACACCGCGATGCAGACGTGCTGGCGAAAACGCTTTAACTGTTGCGTTACCTCGACCTCGACCGAGGAACGGAAAGATTCATCGTCAATCGGATAGTCCATGTTGGCAAACATGAAATCCTGCCAAACGAGGATGCCGAGCTCATCGCACAATCGGTAGAACGCCTCCTGCTCGTAGACCATGGTGCCGCCAACCCGGACCATGTTCATGCCCGCTTGCTGTGCCAGGCGCAGGCTGTGCACCAAGTCCCCGGTCGTCCCGCTGAGCGAAACGATATCGTTTACGGTCCAGCAGGCTCCGCGGCAAAACACCACCGCGTCGTTAATGAGCAATTGGAAGTCATCATTGTCGTTTTGCACTTCGGTGCTTTTGAAACCGACTCGCCCAACGTCTACCGACACGACGCGACCGTCAATCGAAACCTCAAGCTTGCAGGTGTGCATGACCGGATGGCCGTGAGTGTGTGGCCACCATAGCGGAAGGTTCGCTGCCACGATGCGACCCGACAGACGGTACCCAGAACTTGCGTGCTCAATTTTCAGGTCGTGAAGGGTATCCGACAGCAATAGCGTGGCGGTGACTCGGGCATCCGTGGCCAATAGAAGGGTGGCCGAGAACTCAAGGACACCGGTATGCCCCTCGACAAACGGACGAACATCGATTTCCGTTATCGTCTTCTCGTGCCGCTGCTCTAGCGTGATGGCGCGCCAGGGACCCACCGGCGCCAGTGGCGGTGACCATCCCGGGATGCGGCCCAACAGCGTAGTGCGGAACCAGCGGAGCTGTTGATGCTTAACCAGCCTGGTTTTCCACCGTGGGCGCGGCCTGCGCTGTACCAGAGCGGCGCCGAGGGACCGGAAGCAAATTACAATTTCATTTGAAGCGCGGAGGAGCGCACTGATGTCAATGGTATGCGCCTGAAACATATTGTCCGATTTGAGGATCGGTTGCGCGTTGATCCATACCTCTGCGAGCGTTGCCAGACCTTGCATGTGGAGCAAAACCTGGTCGCCGGGGGGAGGTTTTCTTGCAACGAGTTCAGCCCGATACCACCAGTCCCTGGCGTCACAATCGAGCGGTCTGCCAAAATCCCAATGCCCTGCGCCGCGCAGAGCCTGCGCAACTGTCCCGGGGACTGGCGCATCGGGTATCCATTGCAGTGCAGGCTCGTCGAGCTGGGACGGGCCATTGAAGGCGCCAGGTTCAGTCGAGCAAACTAACCATGTTCCGAATGCCCCAGGTTCGTTGCTCGCATCATGCACCATGCTCGCACTTGCTCCTTGTAATCGGATTCCGGGGCGCACGCGGCTGTCAGAGGTAGCGTGTCTTCAAGCCGGTGGTGCCGCGCTGCCAGCGCTCGGCCATGGCATCGAGCGGCGAGAGATCGAGCGGCTTGCGACGGTTCATCGCCCGGGCGAGTTGAAACTGGAGGGTCTTCGCGCCTTCCGAGATTTCGCGGAAGACGCGAATCTCCTCGTCCAGTTCGCCTTCTCCCTGTGCGACCAGCCAATGCAGATAGGTTTGCGAAAGCTCGAAACATGCGCCGTATTGCCGCAAGGTAGCGAAGGAATACTGGTGAAATGCCTCGAGGTTTTTCTCCAGGAGCCAGATCAAGTCTTTTTCGAAGCGGGCCTTGAAGCTCAAAAAGGGATTCTCGGTCGGCACCAGTTCGAGATGTCTGCGCAGCAGCCGCAACGAGCCCTGCAGCAATGAACGGCCACCGCGTCTGGCCCCGCCGCGAATCTTCACGAATTCAACATAAGGCGGAAGCGCGGCTGGATCTGGCTCGCCCCGCAGGCGCAAGACATCGAGAAAGTCATCCCCGCCGACGTGATGGTATCCCTGATTGTGGAAATATCCCATGTGATGGCGCGCCGCGTCGATTTCAGTGACTGCTACAGTGGATTTTATGTGCGCACGCTTGTACGCCGTTCCGGCAGTATCAGGCAGGTAGTATGAATCCAGCTCGACCAGGACCGGCCGGCCTCTCTCCACTTGTTCCTCGATATGCACAACCAACGGACGCCAGATGGCAAGCTCCTGCACGTCCAGTCCGTAGAGTTCGTACATGTCAAGTAACGGACACTTGAAAAACGTCCATTGGTCGCCTTCGAAGTCGATCGTCAGCGTAAACGGCAACGCCGCAACCGGCTCATAGCCGAGCGCGTGCAGCAGCTCGATCCAGACATCCACGTAGCAGTTCGTTTCGGCCCAGGTGCGTCCCTCTTGATGGATCGGGTGACGCTGGTAAGTGCTGGGGTCGAGGGCAAGAATCCGCTTCGTCATAAATCCAGCACACCGCGCCCTTCAGCCGGCCAATCGGCGAGCGCTTCTGCCTGATATTTCAAATAGGCAGCATCCAAACTATTTTCCGCGGGGCACACTGGACCTAGCCCTCCCGCTGTGTCAACAGCATCGTTGCGTTGTGATTCATAATGCGGTCGTTGTTGACCATCAGCGCCGCGCCGTAGGCATCCCGCAAATGCCGGCAAAGACTGAACTTTGAATCGTTGCGGTAACCGGAGATCCCGCAGATCAACAAGGCGCGACTGACAATATCGACAATCAGAGTTGAACTCGCAAGCTTGAGATTATTGGTGCGGATGGCGAATCCAAAGCTACTGAACATGTCCTGCTGACCGTCGGCCAGCATGCGACGGTAATCGGTGACCGCCACGGCGATGTTGTTGCGCATCCCCTGTAGCACACTGCTCACCTCCGCGAGACGCAGTGACGACGTGGGCGGAATGCTCGGGTTGCGCCGAGCCTCCTCGCGGACAAAACCGCGGGCATGATTAACGGCATCGGTTGCAATTCCGAGCCACAGGGATCCCCACACAATGTGAGAGTATGGGTGCATCGTCTGGCTCAGTATTTCGGCAAACGGGATCGGCAATACCTGCTCGGCCGAACCGCTCGCCGTCAGCACGAATCCTGAACTGCAAGTCCCGCGGAACCCCAGCGTGTCCCAGCCTGAAATGGGCTCGAGCGTGTAGCCGTCCTTGCTTGCCAGCACCATCACCTGGTCGCTGGCCGGTGCGTCAACCGAACGCCGACAGGTCGCCATGATATCATCGGCGTAGGCCCCGTAGGAGATGACCGGGGCTTTCTTGACTAAGTGGAACCGATCCCCCCGGATATCGATTGCGCAGACGCTCGAACGCAGGTCACCACCGGTTCCGACCTCGGTGGTGGCGGATGCGATCAACCGTTGCTGCTGGACCAACTGCTGCACGTAGGTGCGAAGATTGCTCGACTCGAGACCATGATGGACCATACAGGCCACCTGGATCTGATGCATCGCATAGATCATCGCTACGGAACCGTCGTATTGCCCAAGAACCTCGCAGATCTTGGCAATCTGGACGACATCCAGTCCCATCCCGCCCAGCTCGGTCGGAACATACGCACTGAGCAGCTTGAGTTCCTTGAGCGCGCCGATTCCCTCCGAGGGGAACCGGGCATCGCGATCGACGTCGCGCGCGGACGCCAGAACGACACCGCGGCCGATCTCATGGACTCGATCAAGCAGTCGACTGAAGTCCTCGGTCGCTGCGCCCTGCTGGCGCGATCGTTGCATGGAAAACTCCTCCAGAAATTCCGGGTGATTGGCTGGCACAAGCGCTACTCGTTTGCGAGCTTCTGGACCGCATCAACAATGGACTCGATGCTGGCAAAGGTCTTGCGGCTGAGCATGTTGTCGGGAAACTCGATATTGAACTGCTCTTCCAGAGCCAGCATCAAGCCAACTGTCGCCAACGAGGTCAACCCGGCGTTATACAAATCGCTGGCGTCCTGGAGCTGAGCGACTGGGCTCGAAAGTCGGCCGTGCTGGGTGAGAATATCGCGAACCTTGTTTGCATACATTTGAAATCCTAATTACTGGAATCGACCGGAACTCGCAACCCGGTCTCGTCACCTGACGAGCCGCAAGGCAGCACTACCGGCCAAATAATGTCTCCAGCCAATTGCAAAGGACACTCCAATAAATTGCCCTAGCCAGAAATGAGTTAATACGCAAAACTAACTCAAATCTGGCATGATTGTAAGCAAAAAACGCGCCAGCGAGTTGAATTCCTTGGGGGAAACTGAGGAAACGGCAGCTTTAAACAGATTCCCCAGTAATACTCGTCAAAGACTCCACGGGGTCTCTGTCTATAAGCGATTGCGCCACGTCCAAGTAGGAATCTCCCAGAACATCATTTAGTTGGATTCGGGCAAATGACGAGACTGGTATGAAGCAACTTACAGTGGGTCTGTTGGTAAACGGCGCTTACGCAGACAAATATGTATATGAGTTGGCTCTCTGGGCAAGAACCCGGCCCAATATCAGAATCTCGCATCTCATCGTTCACTCTTGCCAGCTCAACTCGAAACGAGACAGCATCTCACCTGATATTTCCGGGGAAGCGTCATGCAATCGGGTTTCAAAAATCCTGCTCCGGCTCATGACGTCGCTAGAATCTTCCCGCCTTAAGCGTATCGGCTTGCACGGGGACCATGATCACCAGTTTGACTTACGCAAAATAGTCCATGCAATACTGGAAGTAGACTCCATTGTGTCCAAATCCGGTCGCGTGCATCAATTCTCCGACGAGGATATCGAAAGGATAAGAGCGCTGGAGTGCGATGTCCTAGTAAGGTGCGGCACGGGTGAACTTGAGGGGGGCATTCTCAACGCGGCCCGACTTGGGATCATATCCTTTCGCTATGGCGATAACCGGGTGATCGGGCGGGGGGCGCCAGCGGGGTTCTGGGAGTGGTATCTCAGGTGGCCAAAAACCGGCTTCGTTATCCAGCGACTGACTGAAGATCCGGATCGTCGGGATGTATTGCTTAGAGGCTTTTTCCGGACGCAGAAAAGCTTTCTCCTGAACCAGGCGCTCCTGTATAAGAAGGCAAACCATCATCTTCAAGATCTACTCACCAGAGCTGCCGATAATGGACATCTACCCGAGCCGGAAGCTTCTTTTCCCTGTTCGGTGCCGATGCTCGAGTTTCCGAGATTGCATCAATCCCTCGTCGCTCTCGCGAAACTGGTTTATGGGTACTGTAAAAACAAGCTCCTGGAGTCCATAAACTTCGAAGACAAGTGGGGCATGTCGTTTCTCCACTCCGACTGGAGACATGCAAAATTAGGGGAGAGTATCGAAGTGAAACTCCCCCCGGGGCGGTCTTGGAACGTTCCATTCTTATATACGCATGAAGGTAGGACTTATTGCTTTGTCGAAGTCGATGTGTTCAAAAGAAACCCAAGACGGGGCTACATTAGTGTTTTGGAAATTACCGCCGACGCTGCAATCGAAATCGGCGCGTGCCTGGAAGAACCGTTCCATCTTGCTTTCCCCTTCTTGTTCAACTACAACGGCAGCCTGTATATGTGCCCGGAGTCCGGCGAAGCCGCTCAGATCAGAGTTTATCGATGCACGAGCTTACCTCTGAAGTGGGAACTATGTTCTGTCATCATGGAGGGGGTGCCTGCAGTCAATACCATGCTTTTCCAGCACCAAGATAAATGGTGGCTCCTTACAAACATCGATAGATCTGGTACTCATGACAGTTGCTCGGAACTCTACCTGTTCTTTGCAGCTTCTCCCCTTGATGCAGACTGGAAACCCCATCCCGGGAACCCCGTCCGAATCGATTCAGACGGCGGGAGGAATGCCGGTCTGATCCTGGAGAACGGTAGGATATTCAGGTTGGGTCAGCGCCACAGTTACGACGTGTATGGGGAGGGCGTAATCGTATTCGAGATCACGGAACTGTCCGAGTCGACCTACCTTGAGCAACCGGTAACCGAAATCAACGCTTCGTTCAGAAAGGGGCTGCGTGGTATCCACCATTGCTCAACCAACGGAACAACGACAGTTGTCGACCATGCGTCACGTTCCTTTGTCTTCTAGGTGTTGCGCTGCCCTCGCACCTGGAGAACGAGCACATTCTTAGAAGCTCTAAGTTAGAAAATGCTTTCAAAAATTCGGACTGCTATTACGCGATTTAGCTGTGAACCTCCGTTTCGTTTGATGACGCGGTTCATGCTTAAACAATTTCCTGTTTCTGTTCAGACACGGGCCGGTTGGGATATCTCTGACCGGCCTGCGTATCTTCTCGGGCTGGTAACAGCGGCGGAACAGGCGGTTGTTGAAAAGCGCCAGGCAATTTCCGCAATCGAATTCGGGGTGGCAAGCGGTCGGGGGCTTGTCGCGCTTCAGCGAGAGGCCGACGCAGTTGAGAAGGAATATGGGGTCGCAATCAAGGTCTACGGATTCGATATGGGGACACAAGGGCTGCCGGAGTTTATCGGGGATCATCGAGATCATCCCGAGAAGTTCAGGCCTGGAGATTTCCCCATGGACGAGGAGCAATTGCGCTCCAAGCTCAATTCCCGGACCACACTTCTCCTCGGGAACGTTAGAGACACCGTCGACCGGTTCCTCGAGGAGCACAATCCACCCCCACTTGGGTTTGTGTCGTTCGACATGGATCTTTACTCGTCGACGCGCGATGCGTTTCGGATATTCACGCACGCAAACAAGCAAATGCTCCTCCACACTCCGCTCTACTTCGACGACATGGGAAGCTTCGCTTACCACGACCATGCCGGGGAATTGCTTGCAATCTGTGAGTTCAATGAGCGGAACTACGGCGTGAAAATACATCCATGGGCCGGCGTTCGTGACCAGCGTCCGTTTTATGAAGCTCCCTACCTCGGCCACATGTTCTTGGCGCATGACCTCGCTGGTGCGTCGAAGATTACCCTTAATCGCGCAGTCGACACTTTACCGTTGTAATAACGACGTGATCCCTTTTTCAGTAGCAGTTTGTTGAAATTCGCCTTGGGACGTCATCCTTGCGCTTTCGTCCACCTTTCAGGAAGCTGTCCCTTCGCTTGCCAGCATTTCGGCGGCGATGTTATGGTGGCGCTGGTGAACAGCGCAACGCGGCGCCCCGAAAGAAGGAAACCACGATATGAAACCGGATCCGGAAGCAAAGCTCTCGAAGCTGCGGTGCAACGCGCATCGGGGCGCGCTGCGTGGTTAGATCGCCCGGGTCACCGCCGGCGGCCGAGACCGCTGTCACGGATGAACGCGAATTCCGCCGCGCGCTCGGCGCCTTTCCGACCGGTGTGGCGGTGGTCACCGCGCGCTGCGCCGACGGACGCACCGCGGGGTTGACGATCAATTCTTTCACGTCGGTGTCGCTGCGGCCGCCGCTGGTGCTGTGGAGTCTCGCCACGCGCGCGCCGAGCAGAGCCGTCTTCGAGGCTGCAAGCCATTTCGCCGTCCATGTCCTTACCGATGACCAGCGCCCGATTGCGGACCGCTTCTGCGTCCCAGCGGCGGACAAGTTCACGGGCCTCACGCTGACCGCCGGGCTCGGCGGGGCGCCGCTCCTGGCTTCCCTCCCCGCGGCGTTGTTCGAGTGCCGCAGGCTTGACCCTTACCCCGGCGGCGACCATCTCATACTGCTCGGCGAGGTTGAGCGTTACAGCTGCTCCGGCCTGCCGCCGCTCGTGTTCTACGGCGGGCGCTTCGCCGGGGTTGCCGAAGTTCCGAAGTCCCTGTACCTTCAGTCCGGAATGCGGGCGCGCAACGCGCTGACCGCGGTGACCACTGGCTGGACGCCGCCGGAGCGGCGAACAAGCAATCGCCGCGCGACGTGCGACGGCGGCTTGCCGAGTTGGAGCGTTGGGTGTGGTGAACGCCGTGCTTCTGGGTGAAAACGGGGAAATTCCCCACCTCGTGGGGAGCCTGTGGCACGCCCCTTTGGAGGTTTTGCTGCTCCTGATAGGAGTCTGGCCAAGGTCTCTCCGCAAGATGCTGCTGTCGAGTTGGCGATCGTTGCCCGCCTGGGCCCGGGAGGCGCGGGTGCACGACCTTACGCCGCTCGCCACCCTCCATGGATTCCAGGTGAGCGAGGTCGCGGCCGGGGTACGCCTGGTTTGGGAAGCGGCCGCGGCGGCAAATGGCGTTCCGCTCGCGCTCTCGGACCTCGAACTCTGGCATACCATGGGCCTTGGCCCCGGAAGCACCCTTTGTGTAATCCACGATCGGCAGGGGAAGCTGGTAGGTGGCTTCGCCGTGCACCGCTGGCCGAGCAGGGCGCTGCCGGGGCACTGTGTTCTCCGCCTGGAGAGGCTGGGCGAATCCATTCCGGCGGGCGCGGAGCCTGCCACCGTTGAAGCGCTGCTGGCCCTAGCCCGGTGCACGCCGCGTGTGCTCCGGGTGGTCGCGGAGCTGCAGGACCGGAATGCCGCACGGCGCGCGCGTATTGCAGGCGCCCTGCGGACCGTGGGGTTCTATCGCAAGGACCAGGTGCGAACGTACGAGCGGACCCTGGCCATCGACCTCCAACGTGACGACAAAGCGCTTCTGGCATCTTTCTCGGCCCCCGCACGCCAAAGGATACGACTCGCGGCGCGCTCTCCACTCTCTGTGATCACGATCGAGGACGACACCTTGATACCGCAGTTGGAGCAGATTCATCGGGAGACCTATGCCCGGACCGGAGCGCAGGCTCCAGCGCAGCCGTGGACCCGGCTCATAGCGGCTGCGCGCGAGGCTCCGGATCGGTCCCGCATCTTTGGCGTCATGCTCGTCGACGCGGGCACGGTGCGCCTCGTGGCCTTCGCGCAAGTGCTGCGGCACGGGACCTTCGCGGTGTACGAAGCGGGCGGCTCAACTCGTCTCGCGGATCGCCGGATTCCCCTCATGTATCCTGCGATTTGGGCGCTGATTCGCTGGGCCCGTGACACTGGTGCAACGTGGCTAGACCTCGGCGGCATCACAGGCGGCACCTCCGAGAGCAACAACGACCCCCTGGCCGGCATCTCGGAGTTCAAGCGGAAATTCGGCGGCGAGCAGTTGGTGATCGGCGAGGACTGGCAATTCGATATCGCGCCTCTGCGTCAACACCTCGTGCAGTCTGCGAGAAAAGTGCTGACCTTTCTGAAGCGGGGTCGCCAATAGCACGGCTACGGCTCTGACGAGCTGCTGAAGAGCTGACGGTGCATGGCGCTCAGAACGGTTGCCTTGGCGGCAACGTTCTCCTGGAACGTGCGCTCGCCGAGGCGGGCATGCCGAACCCAAGGAAACAATTGACTGGCGCTCCAGAGTTACTGTAATCACTGTTTAACATCTCTTCACGCTCAGAGAAATCGTGTTAAAAGTGATCAATGTGGTGGGTGCGCGTCCCAACTTCATGAAAATGGCGCCCATCATCGAAGCGATGAATCGGCGCCCGGAGCGATTCCGGCACCTTCTTGTCCATACCGGGCAACACTATGACGAGAAGATGAGTAGGTCGTTCTTTTCGGATCTCGGCATGCCAAAGCCGGACATGAATCTTGAGGTGGGCTCGGGTTCCCATGCTGAGCAAACCGCCCGGATCATGATGGAATTCGAGAAGGTCTGCCTGGAGCAAGCGCCCGACCTGGTCATCGTCGTCGGGGACGTCAATTCCATAATGGCGTGCACAATCACGGCCAAGAAGCTCGGCATAAAGGTCGCTCACGTGGAGGCAGGATTGCGATCCCGCGACATGTCGATGCCGGAGGAGATCAACCGGCTCTGCACCGATGTCTTGTGCGATTACCTGTTCACGACCGACCACTTCGCTGATGAAAACCTATCAGCTGAAGGGATCTCGCGGGACAAGATTTTTTTCGTTGGCAATGTCATGATCGATACTCTGTTGAAACACCAGGAGCTCGCGCGAGGGCTGGGCCTGATCAAGCAATGGGGATTGAAGCCTCGTGGCTTCGCCACATTGACACTACATCGCCCATCGAACGTACCCGCGTGTTGACCCCCGGTGACCCCTATGCCATAGTGCGCGCATCACCCTCCGCGCATCGGCACGCAACCCGCACCACCCATGCACGCCACGCCGCGCACCTCGCCGCACCCGCACTCGCATTCAATTCCCAAGTACCACCGCTCGCCCGTTGAACCCAGCGGTTCAGTCCAACTAACCGTATCCGCCATGCTCCCGCACGACGGATACGATCCTGTTCGATAGACTGCATCGATGCCTGCATCTTGGGCCCAATGAACCCTGCGCACTGGAGGCCGGACGGTCTAAGCGCATGCGCGCCCCGTTGTGGCTCTTTTTCGAGAATCAGCGCACCGCGTTGCTGCGCGAATGAGTAGGACCCTTCTGCTGCTGGCATATGCTTTTCCCCCCGAGAACGTAAGCGGGGCTGCCAGGCCATATCGCTTCTACTGCTATCTCCCGGAGTTCGGCATATCTCCCGTCGTGATCACAGCCAGTCCGCAGAGTGGCGAACGGTCGGACATCATCTTCGTTCGCGACGTAGCGCGAGACTTTCCCCGCGAAATTTGGTCGTGGCACCTGGAGCGTATTGTCCGCAAACTGTTTCTTCCGGGCGAGCTAGGCCTAACGTGGAGTAGCAAAGCGGCCGCCAAAGGCTGCAAGCTCATCCCGGAGCATCGCCGCGCAGCAGTGCTCTCGACATCCCCCCCCTTCAGCACCCACCTGGCGGCGCTTCAGATAAAGCGAAAGCTGGGGATCCGTTGGGTTGCTGACTTTCGGGATCCGATGGGTTTATCTGAAACCCCAGTCTCGCGATTAAACATCTATCCCAAGCTCGAATCGGTTTTCTTTAATCATGCCGATGCCATCATCGCTAACACGGACACAGTATGCACACAGTGGAGCGCTCGATATCCAAGCTACCGTCAGAAATTTCATGTCATTTGGAACGGTTTCGATCCAAACGAAATCATCTCTGCTGTCCCCGTTCCACAACGCACATTTAAGCATCTTGTGCATGTAGGAGAAATATATTCTGGACGGCATCCAGGTTCTATTCTCGATTCGATACAACGCCTTACCACGGGCGGCGCGTTGGCATCTGGCAGTCTTCGTTTGTCGCTAATCGGTCCATCGAGCGACGCTGATATTCCCAATATCGATGTCCTGCGGCGCCTCGAGAAGTCCGGGATTGTCGAGTACGTGCCATCACAGATTCCGCAGGACAAAGCGCGACTCATCGCCCGCCAAGCCGACGCGTTGCTACTCTTGCAGCCGCACACAGACCGTCAAGTACCCGCGAAGCTCTTTGAATACATACGGATAGGACGTCCTATACTCGCCTTCGTTGTACGTGATTCGCCGACCGAACGCATCCTTTCTCGTTGCGGTATTGCCTATCGATCGATATACCCGGATGACCCTCCGGAGGAGGTTGACCTCAAGATGATGGAATTTCTTGCGCTTCCAAGCGATCCCGTCAGCGCCAGCAAATGGTTCGATGAGCAATTCAATGCTCGTCGTCAGACTCAAATGCTGTCGTCGATAATTGACGGTCTTCCCGGTCAAGCCGCTCGAACGTAGCGTGTTTGTACCTCTTGATTAGGAGGCTGCGGACCTAAATCCAGCGGAATCTGTGGGAACGGGGCGCTGACGTAATGTAAGCGGCCTCTTTGGCCGAGGATAATTCTTTCTAAGAGGCCTAATCTAAAAAGCTGTTGAAAAAAACCGTTCGATCCGAACCTGCCGGGGCCAGCGACTAGTCCTTCAACGCCGCAGCCAGGCGCCTGACGTCAATCCAGATCCGCCGGTCGAGAAGCGCCGCTACGGCGAGGTAGGTCGCGGCGCCCACCGTGATCAACGCCAAGAGCCGGTAGACCTCGGGCACGGCGCCCAGCGCCAGCCGGGCTTCCCATACCGCACCGTACATCGCGACGCCTGCGGCGATCGGGCCGTAAACCGCGGCGCCGACCTCGCGCAGCTTTATGCCCAGCACGCGGCTCATGCCCCGAAAATTGTCATAGAACAGGACGGGGTGCGCGACCACCCAGGTCAATGCAAGTCCCGCGACGCCCCAATGAACGCCGGCTAGAAAGGCGATGGGAAGCCACGCGCAGTTCACCAGCATGTTACGGAGAACAACATCCGCCCTCCCGAGCGCCGAAACGGAGGTCGTGAAGATTACGGATAGCATTCTCACCGGGATGACCAGCGTCACGACCTGCAGCGGGAATATCGCGTCTAGCCAGCGCTTGCCGAGAGCGAGCGAAACGAACTCTGGCGAAACCGCGGAGATGCCCCAAAGCACCGGTATCGCCGCAAATCCCAGGAGTCTGCTCGCGTCCAGCAGGCGGGCGCGCAGCCTGGGTAAGTCGTCCTGCATCCGGGCCACGGTCGGGAACGCAACCTGATTGAGGATACCTATGACTTTGTCCGCGGGCAGCGTCGCCAGCTGGAGCGACACCGAATAGATGCCCACCGCCTCCTTCGTCAAAAAGCGGCCCGCGATCAGGACATCAACTTGGTACCCGATCTGCCATGCCATGCGCGCGACGGTCATCTTTCCGCCGAAGCTCAGGTGATGACCAATGCCTTGGAGAGCGAACTTGGGCCACGCCGCGCCACCGCCCGCGAGCAGCAGTGCCGTCCGGCACGCGGCGCCCAAAAGACTCCCGAGCACCAGGGCCCAGACACCCGCGCCCCGCCAAGCTAACGCGAGGGTAATCAAGCTCGTCATCAGGCCGGACGCGAGATCGACGAACGCAAGCCACTTGAACCTCATTTCCCGGTACACCATGGACTGCGGGACAGTCGCTGCCGCGTTGAACAGGAATTGGAGCGCCGAAACGCGCACGACGTCTATCAGTCGGGAGTCGTTGAACAGCGCGCCGGCCAGCGGTGCGGCGAGGCCGACGATCAGGCCGAGCCCAAGATTTAGTGCCAGCAGCGCGCCAGCGAGTTTCTCGAGCTCGTTTTTGCTGATCGCCCGGGACTGCACGATGGATGCCCCCAGCCCGAGCTCGGCTATGCTAGTGAAGATCGAGATAATGACCGCGCTGATCGCTATTAGGCCGTAGTCGTCGGGAGATAGCAGCCGTATGACTAGGACGGTCACCGCCCAGCTCACGAGCTGTCCGACGACCTTTGAGATCGCACTCCACTTAAGCGCGGATACTGCCTGCCGTTCAATGCTCATGCCGCAGGTCCGGAACGTGCGAGCATAATATGCGCTCGTAAACTCTCAGCATGAATGAATTGCGCGAGCGGAACACCTTTAGGACGCTGATCGGCATTAGGCACTCATTGTATCTTGGTCTGGAAAATGTCCCTTGGTCAAGACCGTATTGCCGGGATGGCGGAGTCGCGAGATGGCACGAGGGAACGTCGTTCGGCGCGGCTCAACGCGCGGGTAGCCTTGGCGGCAACGTTTTCTCGGAAGGTGCGCGCGCCGAGGCGGATATGCCGAGCGTAAGGGGAATAGTTGACTCGCGCTCTAGAGTTACTGTAATTACTGTTTAACTTCTCTTCACGCCCAGAAAAATCGTGCTAAAAGTGATGAATGTGGTGGGCGCGCGGCCTAACTTCATGAAAATGGCGCCCATCATTGAGGCGATGAACCGGCGCCCGGAGCGATTCCGGCATCTGCTGGTCCATACCGGGCAACACTATGATGAGAAGATGAGCAGGTCGTTCTTTTCGGATCTCGGCATGCCAAAGCCCGACATGAATCTTGAAGTGGGCTCGGGATCACATGCAGAGCAGACCGCCCGGATCATGGTGGAATTTGAGAAGGTCTGCCTGGAACAAGAACCTGACGTAGTAATTGTTGTTGGGGACGTCAATTCCACCATGGCGTGCGCGATCACGGCCAAAAAGCTCGGCATAAAAGTGGCGCACGTCGAGGCGGGGTTGCGTTCGCGCGACATGTCGATGCCGGAAGAGATCAACCGACTCTGTACCGATGTCTTGTGCGACTATCTGTTCACGACCGATCACTTTGCTGATGAAAACCTGATTGCCGAGGGAGCCTCCCCAGACAAGATTTTCTTCGTCGGAAATGTGATGATCGACACATTGTTGAAACACCAGGGGCTCGCGCGAGGATTGCGCCTGATCGAGCAATGGGGATTGAAGCCTCGTGGCTTCGCCACGTTGACGCTCCACCGCCCATCGAACGTTGACGACCCGGCGATTCTTCGTGGCATCCTGGACGCGTTGGGTGAGATTGGGAAAGAGATCCCGATCATTTTCCCCATCCACCCCAGGACGAGAAAGATGGTGAAGCAATTTGGCTTCGATGGGTACTTTTCAGGTACGGAGAAGCCTCGAGGTCTATGGGCGATTGACCCGCTTGGCTACCTTGAATTTCTTCACCTGAACATGAGCGCAATGATGGTCATCACCGATAGTGGCGGTCTGCAGGAGGAGACGACAGTTCTTGGGGTTCCGTGCATTACGCTGCGCCACAATACCGAGCGTCCAATCACGTGCGAGGTTGGTACGAACTTCGTTGTAGGAAACAGTCGGGATGACATCCTGCACCGCGCGTTCAGGGTTTTGAAAGGAGATGTGCCCCGTGGCAAGGTGCCGGAGAAGTGGGATGGAAGGGCGGCGGAAAGGATCGTGGGAATATTGACGAATCTGGACGGCGGACTCGATCGTGCGACATAGAGCCGTAGAACCCGGCTCCTGGCGTGCTTGGCGTCTCGGACGAGGCAGTCAACCTCCAATAGTATTCTAGGATCGCCACGCACTCGCTCATGAGGATCCTGCATTTGCTCGATATCTCCGCTCCGATGATCGCGGGCTACGCGTCACGCAGTCGGGCTATCGTCAACGGTCAACGGGCCATCGGGCTTGAGCCCGTCGTGCTGACGTCGGTGCGGCACAAGAACAAGAATGGCGCCGCGTTGGAGGAGATCGACGGCATCAGGCACTACCGCACACTCAAGCCGGTCATGCCGAGTCGGCAACCACTGATCGAGATGTACCGTTTCCGCCAACGAATCCTCGAAGTGGCGCGAATGGAGCGCGTGGATCTGATTCATGCCCACAGCCCGATCCTCACCGGCCTCCCAGCGTGGATGGCTGCCCGACAGCTCGGACTGGGGTGCGTGTACGAGATTCGAGCCCTGTGGGAGGACGCGGCTGTCGAGCGGGGCGACATCGGCGAGCAATCGCTGCGATACCGACTGACCCGCGGCGCGGAGACATTTCTGACGCGACGAGTTGACTCGGTCGTGTGTATTTGCGAAGGCCTCCGGCGTGACCTCAGTGAGCGTGGCTTGCTCGCACGACTGAACGTCGTGCCGAATGGCGTCGATGTCGCCCGTTTCATCTCGCGCCCGTCCGACGACGCGACCCGTGCGCGGCTGGGCTTGCAGGGCCGGACGGTCGTAGGCTACATCGGCACGTTCTTTGGGTTCGAGGGCGTGGTCGACCTCGTCGAGGCACTTGCGCGATTGATCAAGCAGGGTCGGAACGATCTGGCGGGGCTGATCGTGGGGGCGGGCAAGACCTATGACGCGTGCCGGGAGATTGCGCAACGCCATGGGCTCGGCGATCGCATTGTCCATCCGGGGCACGTGCCAGCCGAAGAGGTGGAGCGGATGTATTCGGTCATTGACGTGCTGGCCTATCCCCGGCGCAGTCTTCGCATCACCGAGCTCGTGACCCCGCTTAAGCCGCTGGAGGCGATGGCGATGGAGAAGGCGGTGATCGGATCGGATGTCGGTGGCATCCGCGAGCTGATCCGGGACGGCGTCACCGGCCTGCTGCACCGGTCCGGCGATGTCGGAGATCTGGCAGCGAAGATCGCCAAGTTGGCCGACGACCCGTACCTACGCCGCACGCTTGGCCGTCAGGCCCGGACGTGGGTGGCCGAACAGCGCGACTGGAAGCAAATTGTCCCGCGGTATGTCTCAGTCTACGAAGCATGCTTGGGTGGAAAATGCCGGCCGCGAGCCGGGGCATGACCCACCAATCGACTTCGCTGAGCCGGTCAGCGGATCGACGCGCGTCATGACGCTTGCACAGGTCGCGTTCTTCACCTCGGTCGCAGTGCTGGCCTACACGTATGCGGGTTACCCGCTCCTGCTCGCCGTCTGGGCGAAACTCGCCCCGCGTCCGGTACGGCGGGCGGCGTTCGAGCCGGATGTCGCGATCGTTGTGGTGGTGCACAACGGCGCCGCCTTTATTAGCCGCAAGATCGCGAGTTGTCTCGGCCAGGACTATCCGTCCGGACGCTTGCGTGTCCTGGTGGTTTCCGACGGCTCGGAGGACAGCACCTGCGCCCTCGTCGATTCGATCGAGGACGCGCGGGTGAGCCTGCTCGCGTTTCCGCAGCGCCGCGGCAAGGCGGCGTGTGTGAACGATGCGCTCGCCGCCTGCCGCGAGCGATTCGTCGTCATGACGGACGTGCGCCAGCCCCTGGATCCCCTGGCGGTGCGCCGCCTGCTCGAAAACCTCGCCGACGAAAACGTCGGAGCCGTGAGCGGAAAACTGATGCACGAGCGGCAGGGCATGAGCGATTTCGGTGAAGGTCTCGATGCGTACTGGCGCTATGAGCAGTTCATGCGCAGGACGGAAAGCCGGATCCACTCCATGGTCGGAGTCCTTGGAGCGCTCTATGCACTGCGTCGGGGATGCTTTCGCGAAATCCCCCCGCAGACCATCCTCGACGACGTCCTCATTCCCATGAGGGTGGTCTTGCAGGGCCGCCGTGTCGTTTTCGAGAACGAGGCGCTCGCCTACGATGAAGCCTTGACCGACGCGAGCCGTGAGCGGGCCCGCAAGGTGCGTACGCTGGCCGGGAACTTCCAGCTGCTTACCTCGCACCCGGCCCTGCTCGCGCCGTGGCGCAACCCCATCGCACTGCAGCTGATCTCGCACAAACTCATGCGGCTGATCGGACCGCTCGCGCTGGCGGTCGCGCTGGTGACCAACATCGTCCTGATCGACGGCGGTTTCTACTTTGTGGCCACGCTCGCAATTCAAATTGCCGGGTACGGACTTGCCTTGCTCGGCGCGCTTTGGCCGCGCGCAGGCAAGCTGCGGCTGGTCAGGCTTGCGATGGCGTTTGTGTCGCTGAACTGGTTCGTCGTGCTCGGATTCGTCGAGTTCGCCTCGAATCGCGACACTCACCGGTGGAAAAGCCCGTCGCCGCAGGCCGACGACACCCGATCATCCACCTGATCGGAGCGCTGGCGTGCCGGTGATCGAGCTGCCCAAGAGTGGCCGGATCGACCTCGGCTTCGTTTCGCAGGCTGAGGATAGACGCGCCGTTACCCTCGGATTCCGGCCAACGCAGCGCGGATGGGTGAGAACTCGAAATCGGCGACTAGCCGGGCGAAGCGGGACTCCGTCTTGTCCAGGTTGGTGTAGTGACGAAAATGATGGGATCGCTTGATGCTCCGGATGTCGGGCTGCGCGGGATCGAATTCCCATGGATGAATGTAGAAGGAATAGAGCCCCTTCTGTTCGAGAATCCGGCGCACGCCCATCTTGAAAACAGGATAGGGGATCAGCCGGAAATAGCCGCCTCCAGCCCATGGCACATTCTTGTTCATCACGCGGAGGCAGGAGAGCATCACTTGATAGAAGCCCTCCTTCAATTCAAAGATCGGGTCGTCCTTCACCTTCAGGTTGGTGAATTTTCCGTAACGATCGTGGGCCATCGATGGGAAAAGGCTGGAGTCATATAGAAAACCACGCTCCATCAGGGAGTCGACGGCCCAGTCCGTGATGGAGAAACTTGGAGCGCGATAGCCCAGCACCTCTTGTCCCGTGATGGCTTCGAGGATCCCCTTGGACCTCTTGAGATCTTCGTGAAACTCCTCGCGATTCATTCGATAAATGAGCTCGTGCCCATAGCCATGGCAGGCGATCTCATGCCCTTGCGACTGGATCGTCCGGACGAGATGCGGGAGTTTTTCGGCGACCCAGCCCAGCAGAAAGAACGTGGCTTTGGTCTGATTCCCGGAGAGAATCTCGAGGATGAGGTTCGTGCTCTTCTCTACGCGAAGCTCGCGGCCGTTCCAGCTCTCTCTCGAAATGGCGCTGCGGAGATTTTCCACCTGGAACCAGTCCTCGACATCGATGGTCATCATCGACCGCGACCCGAGCGGTTTCATAGAATCCTCAATCCCTTTGCCCTGAATCGCTTGATGTCTTCCCGCGTAGGGAAGCTATTATAGGTTGCCTGGCTGCTATCGTTTGGTAGAAGTGCCGGCTCGCCATTCTTGTAGAGGGACAATGCCTTGAGGATGAGATGGGCGTTGAGTTTCTTTGTCCGGACGATGAGGTCTTCGAGACTTTCCGCGGGATCAAGGCGAAATTCGTCCTGGAGCACGATGGCTCCGTCATCCAGGGTTTCATTCATCTTGTGAACCGTCATGCCCGAGACCAGATCGGAATCGAAGCGATAAAGCGCCCAGAAGTTCGGCAACATGCCGCGATTCCTGGGAAGCCTCGAATTGTGGACGTTGATGCAGCCGTACCGGGGCGTGGAGAGCAATTGCGTCTTGAATTTCTGGCTGGCGGCCACGGAAACGATCAGGTCGAGCTTGAGCGGCTTGAGCGTGTCGATGAAGGAAGTGACATTGACGTCCGGACAATGCACGATCCGGATTCCATTCTTCAACAGAAAATGCTCGAGCGAGAAGTTGCCGGGAAACCTTCCGCGAAACCCCCTGGTGGCGATCGCGTTCATGACTTTGTAGAAGGCGAACTTGAATCCGACGCGCAGGAAATCCACCCAACCGTAGAAGGCGAGCATCTGCTTCATCAAGGCACCCATCGACTTCTTGCCCAGGGGCGCTTGAATGACGATGCCGTCCACCTTGATCTCCGGGTCCCGGCAATGGGCGAAGAATTCCCTGAAAAAATGAGGAATGTAGAACGGGTCGTCCTGCGTGATAAACAAGACATTCATATTGACATCTGTTCACTCCTCGCTTTCCATTTTCCGACGAATCCCCATTGAGGACCAGAACTCGCCGCGTTGTCTCCATGCTCTACGCGCCCATTGTCGCGCCGACGTAGCAGCCCGTTTCTGGCTGCAAACCGACACGACCCTGACGACGTAAGATTTCGCCAGTAAGGCACGCTGCGACCGGACCAGCTCTAAGCGATGATCCTGAGGCGCCGCATGCCTAGGTCAATGCGGCCGGCGACGTGATAGCCCGCTGAATCAGGACCGCGGTGAGTGATCCGATCGCACATGCACTGGATCAACGCGGGGTCGACCGGTTCCCGATCGCACACGACGACACAAATGCCACACATCGCAAAAAGTGTACCACGCGACCTTCCAGTCGTCAGTAGAAGAACACTTACTGAATGAGCCACCGAGCCCCCCGAAGACACGAAAAACGTCAAACCAGCACTGGGAGATAAGTTTTCCTTGTATATTGATCAAAAGACCAGCTGGGCCGACCAATATGAAGGCGCGAGAGCGGCCGAGATGAACGGGTCGAAAGGGCATTGTCTCGTTTTCGCCCGAGCGAACGAGATATGAAAGCGCTCGCAAGGCGAGTATGGAGATATGGGCGTGGTGGGCAACCAGTTGATTTTCGGCGTACGGTCCTTGGAGTGGGGTAAGATGGCGTCACTGCGTCGCATCCGGGTGGCCTTTTGCCTCGATTCATTCGCGATCGGAGGGACTGAGCTGAACGCGGTACGAACCGCTGAAGCGCTGGACCCTGATCGGATTGAGTTATTCATTTTTCACCTGCAAACCCATGGGCCGCTCCGTTCACGCTACGAGCGGCTCGCCGTGTCTATGACACACGTCCCGATCCCGAATCTTTATTCACCTCGAACCGCTGTCCAAGGAATGCGCCTTGCCAGACTGCTGCGACGCGAGAATGTAGATGTCGTGCACTCACACGACATCTACTGCAATATTTTCGTCGTGCCTTGGGCGCGTATTTTCAGCGGGTGCTCGATTATCGCCAGCCGGCGGTGGTGGTACGAGGCGCCTCGGCCCGAGCTGGTGACAGTCAACCGGTGGAGCTACCGGCTGGCTCATCGTGTCCTGGCGAATAGCAGTGGCGTCGCTGAACTGCTCGCTCGCGAAGAAGGAGTGCCACGGAAGAAGATTGTCGAAATTCCAAACTTTCTGGCGAAAAGTGCGTTCTTGATGGTGGACGAGGCGGCGCGTGTTGCGAAGCGGCGCGCTTGGGGACTTCCCGATGGAGCATTTGCCGTAGGAATCGTGGCGCGGCTGTCGCCGGTCAAGAACCACGCTCTGCTCCTCAAGGCCGTCGCACAACTCGACACGCGAATTCACCTAATCGTCATTGGCGATGGCCCATCCCGAAATCAACTCGAAGAACTGGCACGAAAACTGCGGATTGAAGCACGTGTGCATTTTGTAGGCGAAGTAGTCTCACCCGACAATTTGCACCAGTTTCTTGACATTAGCGTCCTTTGCTCGCTGAGCGAGGGTTTCCCGAATTCGCTGATCGAAGCGATGGCAGCAGCCAGGCCCGTTATTGCTACGCCTGTGGGGGGAGTGACCGACGTGGTCACGCACGGCGTTACGGGCATTCTCGTACCAGTCGATGACCCGGCGCCGCTTGTGGATGCGTTACGGATGCTTGAGGCAGATTCGCTGCTGCGTACTCGGCTCGGAGAGGCGGGGCGTGAGGCGGCGCGAATGAAGTTCCGTCAGGAGATCGTGATCGAGAAGCTATCGGCGCTCTACGAAACGCTCGCGGATCACCGCTCGGCATCAGCATTGCGGGCATGCTGATGGGTGAGATTCTGCGCAAGGCGGCAAGGCGTGTCCGCCATGCGGCACTCGCTGGTCTTGGTGCTATGGGCGGATTCACGTCGATTGCGGCATCGCCGTGGCGCCGCCGGCGTCTACTCATCCTCTGCTACCACGGCGTGTCGCTGCAGGACGAACACGAGTGGAATCCGGAATTGTTTGTGACGCCTGCTTTCCTGAGGCGCAGGTTCGAGATCCTGCGTAACAGCGGATACGTGGTGCTGCCGTTGGGCAAAGCTGTTCGTAGTCTGCAACGCGGTACGCTTCCACCTCGCAGCGTCGTGCTCACCTTTGACGACGGTTTTTATAATTTCTTTGTAGCCGCCTTGCCGCTGCTCGAGGAGTTCGGCTATCCGGCTACGAATTATATGTCCACCTACTATGCCGTTCATCAACTTCCCTCGCCTCTCACTACTCTACGCTATCTACTCTGGCGCGCTCGCCTTCGGGTGCTGGCACCCGCAGTGCTTCCCGGACAGGACGGCTCGGTCGACCTCCAAGATCTGCAACAACGGGAAAAACTCGCCGCAAACCTGTTAAATGAGGTGCAAGTCCTCTCTGACGACCGGGAGGCGCAACAGGCATGGCTCGGCGAAATCGCTACGCGACTCGGGGTCGACTGGGACAACATCGTGCGGAGCAGACTTTTCCACCTCATGAGCGCGGCAGAAGTCGCCGACATCGCGCGTCGGGGCTTCGACGTGCAACTCCATACACACCGTCACCGGACACCACGAGAAAAAACAGCCTTTTGTCACGAGGTGCTGCAGAACCGGCGCATTCTTGAGGGAATGACCGGGCGTCCCGCGACCCATTTCTGTTACCCGAGTGGGGACGTTGATCCCGTTTTCCTGCCCTGGCTTCGTGAACTCGAAGTGGAGACCGCGACGACCGGCTTCGCCGGCTTGGCCAGAGCCGAGCACGATCCGCTACTGCTTCCGCGCTACGTGGACACGATGGCGCAGTCGGAGGTTCTGTTCGAGAGCTGGCTTTCCGGTGCCGGAGCGATATTGCGAGGAGCTCGTGGGAATGCGTGATAAAGGAGCCGAGAAGTACGGCAGATTCGCTGACTCACCAGAGCCGCTCCTGAGTACTCAGAGCCCGCCTCCTGAGGTGCGTCCTGCGAGATGGATTTCCCGCTTGGGCCTGCCACACTTCAATTGGTCGCTGACGCTGCTTGGATTGTGCGTCTTCACTTTCGCAGTCGTGACATATCGTTTGCCCATAGGGCAGGTCGGCATTGCCATCGCCGCGGTGGGGTTAGTCCTGCAGCGCGCCAAGGGACGCATTCCGTTCCCACTATGGCTCTACGGGGCATTTGTGCTTTGGGCGTTCTTAGCGTCGCTCGTATCACCACACGCAGAAATCGCCCTCGACAAAGTCCTCGAGCAACTCAAGCTGTTAGCGATCATGCTCATTATCGTAAATGCTCTCCAGACGGAGGGACAACTTCGCTTCTACCTGCTGTTCTTCCTGGGCTGTTTTGTTCTGTTCCCGGTTCGCGGAACATTTTTGGGGGGCGATACTGTCCTTGGTCGCGCGGTGTGGAACTACATCTACAGTAACCCGAACGATTTAGCCGCCCTATGTCTAATCGCACTTGGAATCGCTCTTGGCCTCATGTTCTCCAAGCCGTCCCGGACTCTCGTGCGCCTTGGCGGTGGAATCAGTGCGATCCTGTTGCTGGTAGTGATTCTGTTGACGCAGTCGCGGGGAGCCTTTATCGGGCTACTGGCAGGCCTGGGTCCGGCCATCATTGGGTTAGGGCTGAAGCGGCCGGGTCGTCTGTTTTTATCTGCCGGCATTCTAGCGCTGGTCATCAGTCTGGCAATTCCTGCGAGCGTCTGGGAGCGATTGTCGGGCGTAGAAAAGCTGACCAGCACTTCGACAATCGCGCAAGCCGACCCTGAGGGTTCCGCTGAGCAGCGCCTTGAGGTCCAGAAGATGGCATGGCAGATCTTCCTCGATCATCCTGTTTTCGGTGTTGGACTGGGAGCCTATCCGGAAGCCAACGCCGCGTATGCTCCGAATCTCGGCAGAAAAGACACGCACGATACCTATTTGAACGTGGCAGCGGAGCTTGGGCTGCCGGGACTCGTGCTCTGGTGTGGGTTGTTTGCGTCGGTACTGCGGTACGCCTATCGAAGCCGGCAGCTTGCTGCCCCGGGCGCGCTGGCGACGCAACAGGGCTGGATCGAGCGGGGGCTCCTTGCGTACCTCGTGGCTGGCCTGTTTGGTAACTTCGCGGCACTTACCTTCCCCTACCTCATACTCGCAGTACTGTGGTGCTCAGCGACTATCCTGGCCTCCACGTCGCATGGCTCCAAAAGCAATGCTCTGGATTCATAGGGTATGTGCCTCGGGACTCAGTCCCTACTAGAGCAGAACCACGGCAATGTCCCAAGGCATGTTGAACGATTAAGGTGAGAGTGGCGGCTCCTTTCCCTTACATGTGGTATGCCGGGGGTCGCCAAACCAAGAAAGGAGCCACCGAAATGAAGTCTCTCACGAAGTCGCTCAAACCGAAACTCATTGTACGAGGGAGACCGCTTGTCTGAACACACGATCGCCGAACTTGAGAACGTCGTCGCGATAGCGCGAAGCCTACAAGCTAATTACGGGGAGTTACCGGTTTCGGTGGCGGCTCCAGAACTCCCGGCTGGCGTAGCAAAGACGGCGGCGGCGGCGGCCGTGCGAGAACTCTTTGCAGTTTGGGGTTTGGACCGTGAGCACTATGGGTCCGCTCAATGGAATCCGTTGGGCAAATTCATCCACCCAGGCGCAATGGTCGTCCTGAAGCCGAACTGGGTAGTTGACATCAACCGTTCTGGGCACGGTCTTGACTGTCTTATCACACACACCAGCGTGATTGAAGCGGTACTGGAGTACGTGACATTGGCCATGCCTGGTTGTGTGATTATCGGTGATGCACCGGTTCAAGGATGTGACCTTGAAAGGCTTTTTCAGATTGCGGACGTGCCGGGAATGCTTTCATATTTCAAGGCGCGCAGTTTGAATCTGTCTGTTGCAGACTTTCGGCTAACTGTGTTGCGAGGTGAGGAACTTGGCGCGACAAAGCAGCGAAGTCAGCGACAAATGGAACAGTACGTCCTGTTTGACCTGAAGCGAGACAGTCTGCTGGAACCGTTGAACGCCGACGCAGAGAAGTTTCGAGTCACAATGTATAACCCCGATTTGCTGAGTAAGACGCATGCTCCAGGCAGACACCAATACTTGGTTGCGCGTGAGGTTATCGACGCCGATGTTGTGATCAACCTTCCGAAGCTTAAAGCGCACAAGAAAGCGTGCATAACCGGCGCGCTAAAGAACCTCGTGGGCATTAACGGGCACAAGGAGTTTTTGCCCCACCATCGGAAAGGCGGGGAGCTGACAGGGGGGGACTGTTACCCTGGCGGCTCAAGATTGAAAGGATGGGCGGAAGATCTCTTGGACACCGCAAATCGAACGCGAACCGCCCAAGGCCAACGGGTCTTGGCAAGGCTGGCAAACCTCTTGGTCCTTGGTGCAAAATGGATGGGGGAAGATACTAACTTGGAGGGGTCTTGGCACGGCAACGATACCGTCTGGCGCACCACGCTAGATTTGCAGCGGATCCTCCGGTTCGGAAGGACGAATGGTTCTCTGAGTTCAGAGCCGCAGCGCTATGTCGTTTCCATCACTGATGCAATCATCGGCGGCGAGGGAGAAGGTCCGATGTCACCGCTTCCCGTACCTTCGGCGTTTCTCACCGGTGCGATCAATTCTGCTGCAGCGGAGTGGGTAAACGCTCGGTTGATGGGATTTGATCCGCAACGAATCCCTTTGACCCGAGAGGCATTCGTGGATTGTCAATTTCCCATTGTTCGCTTTGGTCCGGAATCGATTCGGGCTTATCTTGGAGGGCATCGTTTCACTGCTGCCGAAATATTTCCCTTCGATCACCGGGCATTTATGCCGTCAAGGGGATGGCAGGGACACTGTGAACTCGATCAGTCCCAATGATCATTGAATCTCTAAGTCGGTATTGGTGGAAAAGAGACCGACGCCGCAACGCGAGAAGCTTGGAAGAGTTGGAGACTTTTCCCAAGCTTAGGCCCCCCGAGCAGCGTCGATGGTTGCAACAGAGTCTACAATCGCAGATTAAGTATTTTGGAGGGCGGGAAGATGCGCTTCCTGAGTGGCGGGAAGCCGCCCGCATTCAAGACTCCAACGAGCTCTGGCGCATCTGGGCCGATTTGCCTATCGTCAATCGCAGCTTGCTGCAAACCCATCTGCATCCAAGAAATATCGGATCGCGTTTCGGTCTTACGGGACGCATGGATTCGACCGGTGGTTCCACCGGCGAGCCCACTCCTTTCTTCCATGACACGGAGATGATTCGCGCATGCGCGGCGCTCGGCCTTCACGCGCGTTTGAGGATGGGATGGGACCCTGGGCGGCCGACGATCATTGTCTGGGGCTCGGAAAGAGACATTGGCAAGGAGGTCAGCGTTCATAGTCGTCTAAGACAGTTATTGTTTGGCAATTTTATGATCGATGGTTATAATTTGACGCGGCGAACAGTGGAACGTGTGCTCGCGCTGATTCGCCGTCATCAGCCGGTCGCTCTCTACGGGTACAGCTCTATGCTTGAGTTCGTAGCCCGTGAGACACTTGCGATGAATTCTTACACACCGCAGGGGAGCGTCTACGTAGCTTGGAACGGCGGGGAAATGCTGTTTCCGGAACAGGTTGAGGTCTTCAAGAAGGCGTTCGGCGTGCCGATCTTGAATCTCTATGGTGGACGGGAGTTCTCCGTGATCGCTTGCCAATATAAAGCGGATGATCCGCTTCATGTGTTGCGGCCTTGGCAATTCGTCGAGATCGTGGATGACAACGGAAAGCCTGCCGGTCCGGGCGAAATTGGACGCATCATCTGTACAAGCACGATTTGTCGCGGCACGCCGTTTCTTCGCTATGAGGTTGGAGACTTGGGCGAATACGACGCGGCATTCTGCGATGAGTCGGGAATCCGGGCGCTACGACAGATTCAGGGTCGAATTGCATCTGTCGCCACATTGCCAAATGGAAAGAGAATCCAGAATCTCTACTGGAATCACCTGATGAAGGAATTCACAGAAGTTCGACAATTTCAGATTGTTGTCAAGAAGGACGGGGGCCTCAGGTTTCTTTTGAAGGGTGACGGGTTTTCGGCGGATCGCGAAAAACATCTTCGAAAAATCGTTGAGGACTTCTTGGGAGATCTCCCTATACAGATTACTTGGGTCGATTCAATTCCTCTTACTCGTCAAGGCAAACTCATACAGGTAGTACGGGAAGCAGCTTAATAGTCAACTGGAACGATGTAATCAGATGACTGTTGAATGTGACCCAAGACCAATCGAACAATGGTATGCACCTGCACCTTGATCCGGTTGGCGGAATCGCTGGTGACATGTTCTGCGCCGCCATACTCGACGCGTTTCCGGAGTACATTGAGGGCTTGCGCCAAAACATCGTGGCGCTCGACCCGCCAGATGGCTGGGCCGTTGAGCTAGAGACCTGTCAACATCCGTTGCGCGGTCGCCGCTTCGGAGTCCATCTGCCCGACAGACCGGTTCCGCCGCATCGAACTTGGGGCGACATTCGCGCGATGCTGGAACGGGCACCGATTGAGGCCGGCGTGCGTAGGCAGGCACTTGCGATATTTGACCGTCTTGCCGAAGCGGAAGCGGCTGTTCACAGCAGTCACGTGGACGAGGTGCACTTCCATGAACTGGGTGGCTGGGATTCCATTATCGATATCGTGGGAGCAGCCTACCTGATCGATCGATTGGGCATTGTTTCCGCCTCTTGTGGATCGCTTCCTTGGGGAGGCGGGACCGTGCAATCGATGCACGGCATTCTCCCGGTTCCCGCGCCGGCAACCCTGCGCTTGCTGAAAGGGTTCCGGTGGCATGATGACGGCGTGATGGGCGAGCGCGTCACGCCAACCGGCGCTGCAATCCTCCGCTCCCTGGTATCAACCGAAGAGGTCGACGGTACACTGCGCATGCACGGAGTCGGCTTTGGAGCCCGTTCACTAGGCGCAATCCCCAATTGCCTGCGGGTGATGATTTTCGAGACCTCGCTGGTGTCGCTGCCCAGGGAGCGGGTGATTGAGCTGGCGTTTGAGGTGGACGATCAAACTCCCGAGGATCTTGCCCAGGCCCTTGACCGACTTCGCGCGCGCGAAGGTGTGCTCGACGTACTGACTGTTCCCGCCGTGGGCAAAGCTGGCCGCCTGACAAACGGGGTCCGGTTACTGTTGCGACCGGAGCAGCTTCGATTCTTGATCGATGCGTGCTTCCGCGAAACCACGACGATTGGTCTGCGTTGGCACGTGGTTGACCGTGCCAGACTGCCGCGACACGCGATGGAGATCGAGGCTGGGGGGCGGCGGTTAGAGGTGAAGGTCGTTGAACGTCCTGGCGGACGCACAGCGAAGGTGGAGGCACGTTCGCTGCAGGACGAGGCACGGGTGGTTGAGCGCCAACGATTGCGCACTCTTGGTCAAAAAACTGCGCTGGGAGAAAGTGGTTGCGATGAGTAAACAGGTGGAAGCGAAGTCTTGGTCCATGCCGAGCTCTTTGGCGGCACTCCATCCCGTATTGCATGCCCTAGAAACACTACTCGTCCGCCTTGCACCCGTTCGTCTTGCCGTCAGTGGTGGAGTGGACAGCATGACCCTCGCGATCCTCGCCGGGCGGGTCCTAGGGCCAAGGGCGACCATGATCCATGCGGTTTCGCCGGCGGTTCCGTCTGAGGCCACCGACCGAGTCCGGCGGGTTTCAATGTGCGAGCGCTGGAATCTCCAGCTAGTCGATGCAGGCGAGTTCTCCGATGAATCCTACCTTTCCAATCCCTATGACCGCTGCTTCTACTGCAAGTCAAACCTATATCGCAGCATCATGGCCTTGGAGCACGGTACGATCCTCTCCGGCACCAACCTTGACGATCTTGGCGACTACCGACCGGGGCTGCAGGCGGCCAGTGACCATGGAGTCCAACATCCTTTCGTGGTCTGCAAGGCAGACAAAGACACGGTACGTGCGCTCTGTCACTATCTCGGCTATCCCGAGATTGCTCAGTTGCCTGCGTCACCTTGCCTGGCAAGCCGTGTAGAGACCGGAATCCGTATCAAAGCGGGTGCACTTTCCTTTGCGCACCAAGTTGAGCGTGAAATCTCCGAAGCCGTTCAAGCCAACATCGTGCGATGCAGGATCCGCCCCGACTCGGTGGTGGTAGAGCTTGACGCAGTCACCTTTGGGGCGGTGCCGGAAGACGAGAGAACCATCTGGGAGAGGCGCATCGCCAATCTGGCTCGGGAAAATGGCCTTCCCACGCTGGTTCGATTTGAGCCCTACCGGCGAGGTAGCGCATTTGTCCAAAGTCCCTGAATACTCGCCGAAGTGGTGATCGACTTCCAACGCAACCAAAGGATTGGGCTGGAGGAAGCTGTGCTTTGCAGTCACAAGCAGCCCGCCCAAATTGAAGAGATCCTTACCCAGTACGCGGCTATCGGTCGCGCGTGTTTACTCACGCGCCTTGCGCCGGAGCAGGTTACGTCACTTTCGAAATCATGGCGCGCACGGCTCGACTATGATCCGATCTCCCGGACAGCGTCTTTTCCAGAAACTCGGCCTCCAGACGACAGCCCACAAGTCGTAATCATTAGCGCCGGCAGTTCGGATGCCTCTGTGTGCGGTGAAGCGGCGCGGACTCTAGCTTTTTACGGTGTAGCCAGCAATCGCATCGAGGATGTCGGGGTGGCCGGCCTTTGGCGATTGATGGATCGGCTGGACGAAATAAGGCAGTATCCAATCGTGATTGTGGTGGCAGGTATGGAGGGTGCGCTTTTCAGCGTCGTTGGCGGGCTAGTGGGCTCAGTCATCATTGCGGTGCCAACATCTGTTGGTTACGGAGTTTCAGGGGCGGGCAAGCTTAGCCTAAGGTCTGCACTCGCCAGCTGCGCACCGGGCCTCGTGGTGGTCAATATCGACAACGGATATGGGGCCGCATGCGCCGCGCTACGTGTGCTGCGGCTGCGTGATTCCGCCCTTGCTGGTTTTGCTGGTGGTCGCGACCAAGTCCGTTGAATTCCAGAAACTCTCATCCTAGCCCGCCGGCTAGGTTGCGTGATGACGCAGCCAGAGCTCCAGCACCGACGCTCGCCACAGCGCCTCGCTCGCTGAGCCTCGCGCGTCCGCCGCCCGCACCTCGTCGGCAATGCGCGGCGCCAGCCACCCGTCCTGCACGGCGTGCCAGGCGCCCCCGTCCGCAGGCAACAACGAGCGGAGAGCGGGCCACCCGGCTCGCTCCACCGCCACCGTGAAGCCGCGCTTGCGGCCCTGAGCGACGCGTTTGCTGATGCGGCGTTCCGCCAGCGCGCGTAACACGGCCTTCAGATGACCGCCGCGAAGGCGCAGGTCGAAAGGCAGCGTCGTCGCGAACTCCCACATCCGGTGGTCGAGAAACGGCGACCGGGCCTCTAGCGCGTAGTGCATTGTGCTGCTGTCCACTTTCGTGAGGTACTCTCCGACGAACTGCGTCCCTAAGTCGTACGCGAGATACTCCTCAAGTGCCCGCCGAGCGCGCAGCATTGAAGGAGCCACTGGCCGGCCCTGACGGGCTGCGCCTTCGGTTAGCCGGCTCCCGCCGAGACCGCCGGCCAGCAGGCGCGCAAGGCTGTCGTTGGCGCGCAGGAACGCGGGGAGGCCGCCCACCGTATAGTCGATGAGGTGCCGGAGCCGGCGACCTGCGCCGTCCGTCGGTAACACTCCCCGGGCTCGCTCCCAAAGCGTCGTGAGGCCGCTCGGCAGCGCGCGGGCGATATAAGAGGTGCGAAGGAGCATCCGGTGCCGGGGGTACCCGAGGAAGACATCGTCGCCCCCGTCACCCGTGAGCAGCACCGTGAGGCCCGCACGGCGGATGGCGCGTGACACGACGAGCATCCCAAGTGCCGACGAGCACGCGAACGGTTCGCCGCAAGCGACGGCGTGCTCAAGGAAATCATCCGCCTCGAGCGCCTCTCCAGGCACGACTTGATGGCGGATGCCAAGTTCACTCGCGGTGCGCGCGGCGTCTGCACTCTCGTCTGCGTCGTTGCCTCGTGCGCTAACGGTGAACGCCTCGACATCGCTGCCAAGGGCCCGGGCCGCCCAGCAAACCAGTGCAGAGTCGATGCCGCCGCTCAACAGCGTACCGACCGGCACGTCTGCCTCGAGCCGGAGTTCGGTCGCCTCGACGAGTAGCCGCTCGGTTTCGGCGACTGCGGATTCGAAGGTGCGCGCGATGACCGTCGTTGGCAGCGACCAGTAACGGCGCACGGTGAACGCGCCTGCGTGCCAGGTGAGCAGGTGGCCCGGGGGCAGCTTGCGGCAGCCGGACCAGATGCTTCGCTCTTCTGTCACGAAGCCCAGCTGAAAGAGGTCCGCTACCGCGAGGGCTTCGATCTCGCGTGCCGGCAGCGCGCGTGCCAGGGCGGCTGCGGTCGAGGCGAAGACGAGCCGGCCGTCCAGTTCCGCGTAGTGCAGCGGCTTCACGCCGAATCGATCCCGCACGAGGTGCAGAGTAAGGGCGGCGTCGTCCCAAAGGGCGAAGGCGAACATGCCGCGCAGGCGGGAAAGGAGGCCGTCGATCTGCCAGGCATGGTAACCGTGCAATAACACCTCGGTGTCGGTTTGACTCCGGAAGGCGTAGCCGAGTGCCTCGAGCTCGCGGCGGAGTGTTTTGAAGTTGAAGATGGCGCCGTTGAACGTGATGCCGATTTTTCCGTCCTCGGTCAGCATCGGTTGCCGCCCGGCCGCGCTCAGGTCGTAGATGCTAAGTCGGCGGTGCCCCAGTACCGCCTCAGAGAACCTGTGCAGGCCCTGACCGTCCGGACCGCGGCGCTCGAGAGCACGGGTCATGCCGGCGACAATGTCTGCTGCTCGGGATGAGTTCGATCCCACCACGCCGGCGATGCCACACATCTCAGGCTCCCCTTTGACCGCGATTAATACGCGCGTTCGACATTAAAAGAATCCGCGCCCTCGCGGAGGAGTCTCGCTCCGAGTGTGCGGATTTCGAGCGCGAGTATCAGGACTCACGGCCACGGCCTGTGCACGCGCCCCGCTGACCGCATGGCGAGCGCCTATCGGAGAAGTCGGCCAGGGAACTCGGTCGGGCTACGCCGCCAGAGGGATGATCCATCCTCACGTTTGTGCCTTGTCGTGTGCCACAAGGCGGTACGTGTCCATCCAGCCAACCGCGACGGCTGGCCAGGTATAGCGGTTGAGGACTTCCGCGCGCGCCGCTGCCGCGAGGCGGGAGGCCAAACCCGGTTCCTCAAAGAGGCGTATCGCCGCAGCGGCTAGCGCCGCGTCGTCGCCGCGTGGGATGAGTAGGGCCGTCACCCCATGCCGCACGATGTACGGAATTCCGCCGGCATCACTAGACACGATGGGAAGGCCGCATGCGGCCGCCTCCAGTATGGAGCTGGGCATGTTGTCGATATCCGGAGCATTCAGATACACATCCGCCTCGTCGTAAAGTATCGCCATGCGATCTGGGCGCACTGCCCCGTAGAATGTGACGTTTCGAAGGTTAAGATGGTGGACTTCTTTTTGTAAACGGGCGCGGAGCGGACCGTCGCCTGCCACCATGAGCCGAGCTTCCGGCATCCTAGCCTGGATTCGGCCGAAGGCGCGCAGCACGCAACTCACGTTGTAGTGCGGCACGAAGCCGCGGTTGCTCAGGAATAGCGGCCGCAACGAATCGCGTTGGCGATACGGTAACTGCTCGATCTCGACAAAGTTCGGCACGGCCTTGGCCTTGAGACCGTGGCGCGCGAAAACGCCCACCAGGTAGTCCGACGGGACCACGATGAGGTGGGCTAGTCGCATCAGCGGCACGGCGGTGCGCCAGTGGGTAAGGTGATCGTCTGCCTCACCGCTTCGATAGTTTAGTATCACCCCCTTGCGAAACAGTCGGCCCACCAGCATTGCCGGTACTGGAGCGAGCAGGAAGCTCCAATAGCTGGCGGAGAAGGCATGCACCACGTCCATGCGCGGCACCCGACAGAGCAGCGACAGGCCGTAGGCGAATGAGGTGACGATCGTCCGGACGTACTTTACACGCTGCAAGAGGTGTAGTGGCTTCGACAGGCGCGGGTTTATCGGGAGGAAGCTCATCTCAAGCTCCCGGCTCCTCGATAGCCGTGTGAGTAACCGGTGGGCCTGTACTGCCTGGCCGCCCACAAGGTCGGGCGACGGGCCTACAATGCAGACGCGGATTGGGCGCATCCGATTCATCCGCGCACCATGATGCGATTGTCCGAATTCATTATTACGAGCCTCACATTCGAGCATCCTGAAGCTGTCAAACATTCAGGAAGATAGCGTCTGCCGCTAGACAAATTGCGCCACCTTTTCTGTTGGTAGAAGTGTCGCTGCAGGACGAACACGAGTGGAATCCAGAATTGTTTGTGACCCCTGCCTTCCTGAGGCGGCGGTTCGAGATCCTGCGTGACACCCGATACGTGGTGCTCCCGTTGGGCGAAGCTGTTGGTAGTCTGCGACGCGGCACACTTCCACCTCGCAGCGTCGTGCTCACATTTAACGATGGTTTACATAATTTCTTTGCAGCCGCCGTACCAATGCTCGAGGAGTTCGGCTATCCAGCTACGAATTATATGTCCAGCT
>WNGL01003950.1_pt1 | contig 38600 bp, 26 predicted proteins | sample 5400591 | NCBI WGS metagenome assembly WNGL01 (sample SAMN13153377, study PRJNA577476) | soil metagenome | isolation source: 80 cm soil or saprolite under Garry oak tree replicate 1 | place: USA:California | collected 2016-06-15
TCGCCCGGTGACGCCCATGCCCGGCCGCAATGTCACGGTCGATCTGATCGACCAGAATGACGGTGTTGCGCATGATCATCCCGGCCAGCGCGATCAATCCGAGCAGCGCCACGAAGCCGAATGGTTGGTTGGAGACGAGGAGGGCGCCGGTCGCGCCGATCAGCCCGAGCGGACCGGTCACGAACACCAAGGCAAGCCGCGAGAAGCTCTGCAGCTGGATCATGAGCAGCGCTAGCATGGCGATCGCCATCACCGGGAACACCGCAATCAGCGCGCCGTTCGCCTTGACGCTTTCCTCGATCGATCCGCCGGTCTCGATCCGGTAGCCATAGGGCAGGGCCTCTTTGATCGCGCGGAGCCTTGGCTCCACTTCCATGCTCACGTCCGGCGCCTGCACCCGGTCGACGATGTCGCCGCGGGCGGTCAGCACGATGTCGCGGTTGCGCCGCCACAGGATCGGCTCCTCGTATTCGTAGTTGAGGCGCGCGATCTGGGACAGCGGGACTGCGACCCCGTTCCGGGTGGTGATCGTCAGTCCCGCCAGCCGGTCGAGCTCGAGCCGCTCGGCGGCAACGGCGCGCGCCACCACGTCGATGTGCTCGATGCCTTCGCGATATTGGGTCACGGTGTAGCCCGTGACCAGCGTCTGCAGGGTTTGCGCCACGTCCTGCGGAGTGAGGCCAAGCGCGCGCGCACGGTCTTGGTCGACTTCGAGGCGGATCGATTTGACCTGCTCGCTCCAGTCGAGATGCGGATCGACGATCTTGGGGTTTGCCGCCATGACTTGGCGCACCTCTTCGGCGATCGCCCGCACCTTCATGGGATCAGGGCCGACCACGCGGAACTGCACCGGGAAGCCGACCGGCGGGCCGAACACGAAACGGTCGACGCGCGTGCGCGCCTCCGGCAGCGCGCCATCGGAAAGGGCCTTTTCGAGCCGCGACTTGACCCGCTCGCGGGCCTCGAGGTCCTTGGTGACGATGACGATCTGGGCGAAGTTCGGATTTGGCAGGACCGGGTTGAGCCCGAGCCAGAAGCGCGGCGAGCCTTGCCCCACGTAGGTGGTATAGGTCGCGATGTCCTGATCGCCGGCGAGGAGACGCTCGGCTTTCATCGCCGCCGCGTCGGTGGCGCCGATGGAGCTGCCTTCCGGCAGGCGCAGCTCGAAGAACAGCTCGGTGCGGGTCGAGGTGGGGAAGAACTGCTGCTGGACGAAGCCGAAGCTGGCCAATGCGGTGACGAACATCAAGACCGTGATGGCGACGACGGTCCTGCGCCAGCGCAGGCACAGGTCGATCAGGCGGCGCAGCGCCCGGTAGATCCGCGTATCGTAGATTGCGTCGTTCCCGTCGCTGCCATGCTGGGCAAAATCCGGCAGCAGCTTGAGCCCGAGATAGGGCGTGAACAGCACTGCCACGAACCACGAAGCGATCAGGGCGAGGCCGACGACCCAGAAAATCCCGCCCGCATATTCGCCCGCGCTCGACCTGGCGAAGCCGACAGGGAGGAAACCGGCGGCGGTCACCAGCGTGCCGGTCAACATCGGGAACGCGGTCGAGGTCCAGGCAAAGGTCGCGGCGCGGGCGCGGTCGAAGCCCTGCTCCATCTTCACCACCATCATTTCGATGGCGATGATCGCGTCGTCGACAAGGAGCCCGAGCGCGATGATGAGTGCACCGAGCGTGATCCGATGGAGATCGAGCCCTGACGCGAACATCACCACAAGAACGATCGCCAGCACCAGCGGCACCGACAGCGCAACCACGATGCCGGTTCGCCAACCGAGCGTCAGGAAGCTCACGACCAGCACGATGACGAGCGCCTCGGCGAAGGTTTCTATGAATTCCGAGACCGAGTCGTCGACGATGTGGGGCTGGTCGGCAATTTGCGTGACCTCGATTCCGACCGGGAGCTCGGCCGTGATGGATTTCATCGCGCCTCTGAGATTCTCGCCAAGCGTGATGATATTGGCGCCATCCTGCATCGACACGCCGAGGCCGAGCGCGGGTTTGCCGCCCTCGCGGAGCACGAAAGTCGGCGGGTCCTCATAGCCGCGCTTGACCGTCGCGATATCGCCGAGGCGAAAGACCTGCCCGTCGGCCTGGACCGGCACCGCCGCGATCGCGGCCACGCCCGAGAAGGCGCCGGTCACCCGCAAATTGATGCGGTCGGCCGAAGTATCCACCGATCCGCCGGAGACAACGGCGTTCTGCTTGGCGACGCTATCGAAGATTTGCTGGGGGCTGAGGCCGAGGGTGGCAAGCTTGGCGTGGCTGAACTCGATGAAGATCTTCTCGGGCCGCTCGCCGATGATGTCGACCTTGTTGACGTCGGGCACCCGCAGCAGGCGCTGGCGGATGTCCTCGGCCTGGGCTTTCAGCTCGGCGAGCGAGAGACCGTCGGCGCTCAGCATATAGAGCGCCGAGTAGACGTCGCCGTATTCGTCGTTGAAGTTCGGGCCGGTGATGCCGGACGGCAGGTCGCCCCTGATGTCGCCCACCTTCTTGCGAACCTGGTACCACAGCTCCTTGACCTTGGCGGGCGGGGTCTTGTCGGTGAGAAAGACCCGGATGAAGGAGACGCCCGGCTGGGAATAGCTTTCGATCCGGTCGAGAAAAGGCAGCTCCTGGAGCTTCTTCTCGATCTTGTCGGCGACCTGCGCCTGCATCTCGGTCGCGGTCGCGCCCGGCCAGGCGACGTGCACGACCATCGTCTTGATCGTGAAGGAAGGGTCTTCGGCGCGGCCCAGGTTGAGGTAGGAATAGAGGCCCGCTGCACCGATGATGAGGATCATGAACAGGACAAGCGGCTGGTGCGTGATCGCCCATTCGGACAGATTGAAGCGCTTCATGGGGCCGCTCCTCGCTGGCTTTGCCGTTTTCTTCACCGGGGTTCGACGGCGCGCACCTTAAGACCTGCTTCGAGCTTGTGGACGCCCAGCGTGACGACCTTGTCGCCATCGCCGATGCCCGAAGTGACGAGCGCGGCATCCTCGGTGAAGGAGGCGACCGTCACCGGGCGCAAGACCAGCGCGCCGTTCTCGTCCACCAGGTAGACCGAAGGGCCGGTGCCGCGGTTGAGGATCGCCGAGAGCGGCAGCCTCGCCATCGGGGTATGGGCAGGGCGCGAGAGCGTCACGGTCGCCGTCATCCCATAGGCGACGGTGTCGTCTGTCTCCCCGATCGTGAAGCGGGCCGCGTAGGTCCGGGTCGCGGCATCGGCCTGGGGCGAGAGCTCGCGCAGCCGCGCGTCGAATCTGCGCTCGCGATCGGACCAGAGCGCAACCGTCGCTTTGGACTTGCGCGCCTCGCCGAGCCAGGTCTCGGGCAGCGCGACGACGGCTTCCTTCTCGCCATGATGGGCGAGCCGGGCCACGGCTTGACCGATGCCGACGACCTGGCCGGGCTCGGCCAGCGTCGCGGTGATCACGCCCTCGGCGTCGGACTTGAGGTCGGCATAGCCGAGTTGATTGCGGGCGAGATCGAGCGAACGCTTGGCGCGCTCGAGGCGCCCTTCGGCCTCGTCATTCGCCGCCTTCTTGCGGTCGAAGTCCGCGACCGAGGCATAGCCACGCGCCCTGAGAGTCGTGTAGCGCTCGAGGTCGGCCGCAGCCTGGGTCAGATTCGAGGTCGCGGCGGCAAGCTCGGCCTCGGCGCTCCGGACTTGCAGCTTCAGATCCTGGGGATCGAGCTGCGCCACGACATCGCCGGCATTGACGCGATCGCCGACATTGACGACGCGGGTGACGATCTTGCCGGCAACACGGAAGCCGAGATCGGTCTCATAGCGCGCCCGCACCACGCCGACGAATTCCCGGCTGGTCGCTTCGTTCTCGAAGGCGACGCGCTGCACCTGGACCGGCCGCTCGGCCTTGATCGCGGGAGCCGTATTGGCCTCGCAGCCGGCGAGAACGAGCAGCGCGGCTAGGGCGAGAAACGGATGCGGCCTAGAGCGCGACGGAAACATGGGGCCACCTCTTCGATCGTGAAACGTGATGACTGACGAAACTGTTCCATCGTCAGTTTTTGGGCGCACGAACTCGTGTTGGGGGTTCGACATCGGATCAGTTCCGGGGGGTTATTGCGCGGAGGAGGAAGCGGACCTCGGCGCGGGCGGCGGCCTCGAGGTCTTTCTGGTCGCGGAGGCACTCTGCGACCATGACCGGGTGACAGAAGCAGACCAGCGCGAGCATGATCAGCTCCGACGTCTCGCGCGGATCGACCCGCTCGAATTCGCCCGCTTCGATGCCGTCGCGCAGGATGAGCTCGGTTACCGTCCGCATCGCTTCCTTGTGGGTCTCGATGGCGTCCCAGCTGTGCTCGATCGCGACCAGCACGATGTCATTGACGCGTTGTTCCGTCAGTAGATTCTCTTTGTGATAGGCGAGGATCTCGAGCACCAGCCGCTCCATGCGCGCGGCTGCCGGGCCGCGCGAGCGGGCGACCGCCCAGGCCTTCTCTTCGAGCTCGGCGAGGCAGCGCTGGCAGATCGCCTCGACGATCGCGTTCTTCGAGGGGAAGAACCGATAGACATTGGCCGGCGACATTGCGAGCTCGGCTGCGATGTCGGCGACCGCCGTCTTGGCGAAGCCCAGCCGGCGAAACAGCGCCTCCGCCGTTTCGATGATCCGGCCGCGGGTATCGTCGGGCTTGGTCCTGGCCTGCGCGTTCATGCCTGCGTTCCCGGTCAACTATGATGACTGACGAAATCTATAATTCGTCACATTCGCTTTGTCAACCCGTTCATCGGTACACTGGGTCCATCACGTTCCAGTGAGCAAAGGGAGCAGCACATGGTCACCGTTCGTGAGCCCGTCTTGACGCCCATTCCGATCGCAAGCCTTCGACCGACGCAGATCACGGTGGGCATGCGAGAGGTCAACGAGAAACGTCAACATTGGCGCAAGCACAATGAAAAGAAGAAAGCTGAATTCCTCGGCCGACACATGATTCCCGTGATCCTGGGGCCGAAGGAGCGCCACTATGTCATCGATCACCATCACCTCTCGCGCGCGCTCCACGAGGAAGGGGTCAAGGACATCCTGGTCACGGTGGTGGCGGATTTGAGGAAGCTCGCTGGCGACGAATTCTGGGTGGTTCTCGATCATCGCAGCTGGGTGCATCCCTATGATGCGAACGGGCGTCGACGTCAGTTCGCCGAGATTCCCAAATCCGTTTCCGCCCTCGCGGATGATCCGTACCGCAGCCTCGCCGGCGAATTGCGTCGCGTCGGCGGCTTCGCCAAGGACACGACCCCTTTCAGCGAGTTTCTCTGGGCCGACTTTTTGCGCCGGCGGATCAAACGAAGCATGATCGAAAAGAACTTCGGTGCGGCCATGGAGAATGCGCTCGCTTTGGGCAAAAGCCCGGACGCCAACTATCTTCCCGGCTGGTGCGGACCGATTGTGGAAACTTAGCGCAGCGGGTCCCCCCGGGTTACGCTTGCGCAACGGATCCGTCGGCAGCATGATAAAGGATGATCGCTGCATCAGGCCCTCCGAAGACGTTCGGATGGGCACTCGAGGAGGACATCATGGCAAGCAGGCAAGGAAGGAGCAGGTCGCACGAGCCAGAGGTCGTCGCCGGCAACGGCCTCATCGATCGCCGCGTGCTGCTCGGACGCGGCATTCTTTACGCGGGCGCAATCGGCACCGGCGCGAGTGCCTCGTTGACCGGCGCGGCGGCGGAGCCGCTGGCCGTCGATCCTTGGAGCCTGGGGCCGGGCAGCCTCATTCCGGCCTATGGGCAGCCGGCGAAGTATGAGGACAAGGTCGTCCGCACTCTCACCAACCCGACAGGTCGACCGGGCGGCCAGAACGCGCGCACGCCCCATCACCTCCTCAACGGCACCATCACGCCCAATGGCCTGCATTTCGTGATCGCCCGCGCCGGCGCTCCCGATATCGATCCGGCCAAACACCGCTTGGTGATCCACGGCCTGGTGACGCGGCCGCTTGTGTTCACGCTCGAGGCGTTGGCGCGCTATCCGATGGTGTCACGCATCAGCTTCGTTGAGTGCGGCGGCAACAGCGCGTCCCTCTACCGCAAGGAGCCGGCCGAGGCCGGCGTGCAGGCGATCCACGGGCTCCTGTCCTGCGCCGAGTGGACCGGAGTGCGGCTCTCGACCTTGCTCGAAGAGACCGGCATCGATCCGAAGGCGAAATGGTTCATCGCCGAAGGCGCCGACGGTCCCAGCATGAACCGCAGCATCCCGCTGGCCAAGGCCATGGACGATGCAATGATCGCGCTCTACCAGAATGGCGAGCGCCTCAATCCGGCGAACGGCTATCCGATGCGTCTGCTGGTGCCCGGCTACGAGGGCAACATGAACGTCAAATGGCTGCACCGGCTCAAGCTGCTCGAAACGCCGATCATGGCGATCAACGAGACCAGGCAATACACGATCCTGCGGCCGGACGGAAAAGCCTGGCAGTTCTACTTCCCGCAGGAGGTCAAGTCCTTCATCACCCACCCGTCTCCGGGTCTGACCATGAAAGGACCAGGCTACTACGAGATTTCCGGCCTCGCCTATTCGGGCAATGGCCGGATTGCGAAGGTGATGGTCTCGGCCGATGGCGGCAAGAGCTGGGCGCAGGCGGCGCTGCAGGAGCCGGTGCTGAGCAAGGCCCTGACCCGGTTCCGCATGCCCTGGCGCTGGGATGGCCAGCCCGCGGTTCTGCAAAGCCGCGTCTGGGACGAGGCCGGCAACATCCAGCCGACCCGCGCCGAGCTCCTTGCCGAGCGCGGCGAGCCCAAGAGCAATCCGCCGGTGACCGCCTTCCCGATGGAGCATATGAACGCCATCACGAGTTGGGCGATCGACAGCAAGGGCGAGGCGAAGCACGTTTATGCCTGAATTGATCGACGGCGCCGCGTAGAATGGGTTGAGCGCCAGCGAAACCCATCACCTCTCGGCGAAACCACCGTCGCGATGGATTTCGCTTCGCTCAACCCATCCCACGCACGGCGTCCGAGGCGGGCGCCGTTGTGAAAAGCCGGCCGCCAGGCCTGGCCGTTCGTGCCGCTCCGCTGCGATCATGGGCAGAACAGGCAGGCCGCATAGACAATGCCGGTCGTCGCAAGCAGCCCCAGCGTGATCAGCGCCAGCTTCATGATTGGTCCTCGATTCCCGTTGCGAGCATAAGCTTATCGATCATTGGCTTCAATGAGCCGGTCACACATACATGTACATGCAAAGAGCGCAGGCGTTGCGTGCTCGCGACTCGTCTATCCTGGCGATCGGGATCACACGGATCGATCGGTCATGATGATGCTGGCGCCTGTTCTCACTCCGCAGGGTTTGCTGACGCTGCGGCAAACGGCGGACGCGCCGGCCTTGGAGCCCGCGCAGGGCGCGCGGCTGGAGCAGGCGTTTGCGCGGGGGGCCGGGCACGGATTGTTGTGCCTCGGCGCCGACGAGGTCGGGACGGTTCTGCCTCCGGTGTTGTCGTATTGGCGCGAGCTTGGGGCGCGCTACGTGACCGCGCTGTGCGCCGTTCCCGGCATCGGGGAGGGACCGAAGCCGCCCGTGCCGGTCCCCGCGATCGCCGAGTTGGAAAAGATGGTCGCGGCCGTCCCGCCCATGACCGGCGCGGAATATCTGACGGCGGCGGTCTTGGCCGATCTTTGGCGAGGCATGGATTCGGCCTTCGATGCCGAGCTTGCCGAAGCCAAGCTCTCGGTGCAGGAGTTCCTCAAGCACCGCCATCCGGCCTGGAACCTGGTCGGGCGCGTGCATTTCACCCTGGCCGAGAACAGGAAGGACGAGCGCGCCCCCTTTGCCTTCCTTGCGACCTACACGACCAGGCTTTCGGCCCAGGCCAAGGCCCAGCATCTGCCGCTCGGCAAGGCCCTGCAGGAATATTCCGGCGCGAAGAACCGCGAGCGCCTGCTGTCGCTGCTGATGCCGGTCCAGCGCGCCGCCGAGAATTGCAGCTGGTTGAAGCCCATGGTCGATGCGGGCGAGATTTTCCATCCCCTGCGCTGGAGCCCGCAACAGGCGCTGCAGTTCCTGCGCGACGCGCCCGCGCTCGAAAGTGCCGGCGTGGTCGTGCGGATGCCCGCGAGCTGGCGCATGAACCGCCCGGCACGCCCGCAGGTGAAGGCAACCGTCGGCGGCAAGGCGCCGTCACAATTGGGGATGGACGCGCTGCTCGACTTCCGCATGGAGGTGACCCTCGACGGCGAAAGCCTTTCGGCGGCGGAGATCAAGCGGCTGCTTTCGCAAACCGACGGCTTGGCCTTTATCCGCGGTCAATGGGTCGAGGTCGATCATGCGCGGCTGAGCCGGACCCTCGAGCAATTCGAGGCCGTCGAGCGCCAAGCCGCCGCCGATGGCCTGTCGTTCGGCGAGGCGATGCGCATGCTGGCCGGCGCCGGCATCGCGGGGGATGAGTCCGGCGGACAAGTCGACATCGATTGGAGCCAGACCATCGCCGGCCCTTGGTTGGCGGAGACGCTGGCGGGTTTGCGCCGTCCCGAGGGGCGCGCGCGCATCGATCCCGGCCGATCGCTCCAGGGCACGCTGCGGCCCTATCAGCAGACCGGGGTGCAGTGGCTTTACCTGCTTGCCCAGCTGCGGCTCGGGGCCTGCCTCGCCGACGACATGGGGCTCGGCAAGACGATCCAGGTCCTCTCGCTGCTACTGGTGCTCAAGAGCGAGGCCGCGGACAAGCGCAAGCCGAGCCTTCTGGTGGCGCCAGCCTCGCTGCTCGCCAACTGGGCGGCCGAGATTGCGCGATTTGCGCCCAGCCTCAATGCGATCGTGGTTCATCCATCCGCGATGCCGGCCGAGACGCTCAAGGCGGGCGGCGGGGAGACCATCGCCGGTGCCGATTTGGTCATCACGAGCTACGGCTTTCTGGCCCGGGCACCCTGGCTGGGGACGACGCCTTGGCGGCTGGTCGTGCTCGATGAGGCGCAGGCGATCAAGAACCCGACCGCCAAGCAGACCAGGACGGTCAAGCAACTCAAGGCCGAGACTCGCATTGCTCTGACCGGCACGCCGATCGAGAACCGGCTTGGCGACCTCTGGTCGATCTTCGACTTCATCAATCCCGGGCTGTTGGGATCGGCCACCCAGTTCTCGGGTTTCGTCAAGCGCCTCGCCGACCGGCCGCATAATCCATACGGTCCGCTGCGCGACTTGTTGCGGCCCTATATCCTGCGGCGTCTGAAGACCGACAAGAGCATCATTGCCGACTTGCCCGACAAGACCGAGGTGAAAACCTTCTGCCCGTTGAGCCGCAAGCAGGCGGCGCTCTACCAGCAGGCGGTGGCGGAGTTGGCCGGCCAGCTCGAACACGCCGATGGAATGCAGCGCAAGGGTGTCGTTCTGGCGTTTCTGATGCGACTCAAGCAGATTTGCAATCACCCCTCGCAGTGGCTGGGCGACCACGCCTGGGCGGAGGAGGACAGCGGCAAGCTCGCGCGTCTGCGCGACATCGCGGAGGTCGTTGCCGCCCGGCAGGAGAAGGCGCTTGTCTTCACCCAGTTCAGGGAGACGACGGCGCCGCTCGCCGCGTTCCTCGGCGGCGTGTTCGGGCGGGGGGGCCTCGTCCTGCACGGTGAGACAGAGGTCAAGAAGCGCAAGGATCTGGTCCGCCAATTCCAGGAGGACGACAATGTCCCGTTCTTCGTGCTCTCGCTCAAAGCGGGGGGCTCTGGGCTCAACCTCACCGCCGCCTCCCATGTCATCCATTTCGACCGCTGGTGGAATCCAGCTGTTGAAAACCAGGCCACCGACCGCGCCTTCCGAATCGGGCAGACCAAGAATGTGCTAGTGCACAAATTCGTGTGCCGCGGCACGGTCGAGGATAAGATCGACCAGATGATTGATTCGAAGCAGCAACTGGCCGGCGATCTTCTGGGTGGCGGGGCCGACATGCAGTTGACCGAGTTGAAGGACGAGGAATTGCTGAAACTCGTGGCTCTCGATCTGGGCGCGGCGATGAAGGAAGGATGACGGATGAGCTACTCCTATGGATGGCGCCCCTATGTGCCGGTGGCCGAGCGGCGGCTGCAGGCGGAACGCAAGCTCGCCAAGCTCAAGAAGAAGGGACAATCCGTTGCGCCGGTGAAAATCGAGGGCCGCACGATTGCCGTGAGCTTCTGGGGCAAATCGTGGTGCACCAATCTCGAGCGCTATAGCGACTACGCGAACCGCCTGCCGCGTGGCCGGACCTATGTCCGCAACGGGTCCGTCGTCGACCTGCACATCAGCAAGGGCGAAGTCGCGGCCATGGTCGCCGGCTCTTCGCTCTACAAGATCAAGATCGCCATTGCGCCGGTCAAGGCGGCGCGCTGGAAATCCATCTGTCGGGATTGCGCGGGAACCGTCGACTCGTTGGTCGAGCTCCTGCAGGGCCGCTTGGCGAAAGGCGTCATGGACCGGGTCTGTCGGGAGGGCGATGGCCTGTTTCCGGCGCCGGGTGAAATCAAACTCGCATGCAGCTGTCCGGACTGGGCAGAGATGTGCAAACACGTCGCGGCGGCGCTCTATGGCGTCGGGGCGAGACTCGACGAAAAGCCTCAGCTGCTCTTCGTGCTGCGCGGCGTCGACGAAAACGAATTGCTCGCCAGTGCGGGGGAGGATTTGTCATTGTCGAGAGCGGCGCCCACCGCCGCGAAGGTGCTCGAGGACGGCGATGTCGCGGCCCTGTTCGGGCTGGAGATGGCCGAGACCGCCAATTCCGATCCCCCTGGCACCAGCGCCCGGCCGCGGCCACAACGGTCCAAGGCGTCAAAAGGAACCAAGCCGCCGGCCCGGACGAAGACACCGGCGGCAGAGGAGAGCAATGCACCCGCTCGTGCGACGCGGACCAAGTCCGGATTTGAACCGGCAACAGTCGTCAGCGGCAGGAAAAGGCGCGCGGAGCAGCGGCCTCGGCGTTCCGCCTGACGGTGCTGGCGTGGACGCGGGCTAGCTTCGCGGGCGCGCCGATTTTTCTGCAATCTCCTTTACCGGCGCAACGCCGTCGGACTCGATCCAGCGTTTGAGGAAGCCGTTCACGAGCGCCACGCCGCCGGCGAGGATCAGCGCCGCGATCAGCCCCCGCATCGCGCTCGCGATGAAGGCGGCGTCGAGGCTGGGGAGCGGGAATTTCGCCAGCTGTTCTCCGCGCTCGATCATCCAGTGCCAGGCGGTGTGAGCCACGAATGCCGACAGAATGATGATGCCGAGCCGCTCGGCGACCACGTACCTGAACAGCAGCCCGAGCGCCGGTATCAGCACGAGCAGCACCACGAGCTGGCCGATTTCGACGCCGATATTGAACGCGAACAGCGAGGTGACGAGATAGTCGCCCGCGAACTGGAACGATTCGCGCAACGCGAACGAAAAGCCGAAGCCGTGCACGAGCCCGAACGCGAAGCCGATGATCCAGCGCCGCGAAATGTCGCTGCCGACGATATTTTCCAGCGCCATGTAAATGATGGTGGCGGCGATCAGGGTTTCGATGAGCGGCGGGAACCACAGCGCGTCCGGCACGAAGCCGAACGCGGAAGCGATCAGCGAAATCGAATGCGCGACGGTGAACGATGTGACGATGATGACGAGGGGCCGCAACCGCCGGAACGGGATCACCAGGCAGGCGAGGAACAGGAGGTGGTCGTTCCCTTCGAGGATGTGCCAGAAGCCCATCACCACGAAACTTGATGCCGCCTGGTGCCAGCGTGGATCGAGCCGCACCAGGCCCGGGTCGCCGTGGAACTCGAAGGCGCGGACCGCGCCTCCGGGCGGCAGGAAGCGCAGCGCCGTCGTCACTCTGATGCCGAACCGGTCGACGCGCGGGTGGATCGCGAATTCCGAGCTTTCCGACTGGATCGGATATTCGACCAGCACATCGAGCAATTGCTGGTTCCAGTAGAGGTCCAAATCGTCGGCGAGTCTCGGACCCTGCACGTGCGCGCGCGCCTCCTCGTAGGAGGCGAACGATTTGTCCGAGGGCAGCGATACGCGGGCGTAGGCGACGCGTGGCGTCGGAAGCGGCGCCTCGTTCTCGTAGACGGTGATGTTGTCGGTCAGGTAGAGTTTGGTTGCGCCGCGCAGCGCTTCGTCGGCGCGTGAGAGATCGAGATAGCCGGCCCCGCGGGTCGGAAAATCGACTTCGATCATCGCCGACAGCGGCACTCGGATCAGCAGTTCGAGCCGGTTCCCCGCGGGTCTGATGAAGGCATTGATCTTGACATCATTCGGGATGTCGTGCGCGGCCGCCGACAGCGCGACTGCGGCGGCCAAGATCGTGGCCAGCGCGGTCGCCATGCGCCGCAGCATTGCGATAAGCTGATGAGAACACACGGACATTTTCCCCACAGCACTCACCGTGAATGGACCCTTGCTGGTGCTGACAAGCGCGCTGCTTTGCCCTTATAACCGCCGAAACAAGTCCGGGGAGAAGATTTCTAGATCATGTCCCCGCCCTTTGGAATCGGGACATGCTCCGGAGTCGTTTGAGTGCTGCATGTGCTTTTCGGCGAACCGGTGTCAACTTTGCCGGAACATGCGCTAATTATCCAAGATCGCGGCCGCCTTCGGATCGAGCAGTGCTGGTATCGTGACCAGATAGGCGTAAATGTCGCCGAGATCCTGATCCGAGAGCACCACCGTCGTATAGGGAGGCATCGCATTGACCGGCCGGCGCACCAGTTGCGCGAACGCCTCGTAGGGCAGCGGGTTCGGCGCGATGTGGGGGCCGCTTGCGCGGCCGCCTTGTCCAACGGTGCCGTGACACAAGTAACAGCCCACGGCCATGTAGATGCGCTTTCCATTGGCGGCGTCGCCCGGCGGGATGGCGACTTGCGCTTGCGCCAACCCGACGCAGCTCAAGGCCGCCGTCAGCATCATCGCAAACAAAGGCCGCGCATGCATCGGTTGCTCCGTCAGCGTCCCTGCGAAACAACGTCGACGAGCGCAGGCTCGCCGCGTTTGACCACGGCAACCGCCTTTTTTAGCGCCGGACCGAGGTCGTTGGGATCGGTGATCGGCCCAAAAGAGGCCACGCCGAAACCCTTGGCCACGGTCGCATGGTCGATGAACGGATCATCCAGGGCACAGCCGATATGGGTTCGATCGATCCCGCGCTGGCGCCGGTTCGCCATGCGCTGGAGGACCATTTTCTCCTGGTGATAGCCACGGTTGTTGTGGACGACGTAAAGCACCGGCAGGCGGCTGTGCGCGCATGTCCACAGCACGCCCGGCGAATACATGAGATCGCCATCGCCTTGGATGGTCACCGTCAAGCGCCCGTACTTCTTGTTGGCGAGCGCGGCGCCGGCAGCCGCGGGCGCACCATAGCCCTCGCCGCCGCCGGCGGCAGGACCGGTGAAGTGATAATGCTTGGTCATATCCCACAACCGCCGATGCCATGACGGGCGGTTATTGCTGGCGACTGCGCCGATCGACCAATCCTCGTTGCGGATCGCCTCCCAGAGTTCGGCGGCGAGACGGCTGGTGGCGATCGGGGTCGCATCCCAGCCATAGAGAGCGTCTTCTTTGAGGACCTTGATCGCCTGCCTGTGCGCCGCAGCGAGCTTCTCGCCGCGCGCCGCCATCGCCGCTTTCCGGTCAGCTGCGATGCGATGCTTCACTGCTTCGATCAGGTAGGGCAGCGTCGCCTCGGCATCGGCCGGGATGGTGAGATCGACTTCCGAGAAGCGCTGGAAGTCCTGATAGTTCGCTTTCACATACAGATGCGCGGCGCCGATGCTGACGAGCTTGGTCCCGGGCCGAATGACGGTGTCGTAATGGCGCTCGATATTGTCGTGGAAGGCATGCGTCGCGCCCCAGAAATTCTCAAGCTCGAGACCAACGATGACGTCGGCGTCTCTGACCACTGCTCGCGCCCGGTCGCTTTGGTTGAGCAGATGCCGGGAGGGAAAATTCATGCGGCCGCCGAGATCGATCACGGCGCATTGCAGGATCTCGGCCAGTTCGACCAGGCGGTCGATGCCGGCCTGGCTGCGGGCGCAGCGATCGGCAACGAGCACGGGATTGGCCGCATCGACCAAGAGCTGTGCGGCCTCTGCCACCGCGCCCGGATCGCCGATCAGCGGAGCAATCCTCGGGAGCTTTGGAATGACGAGCTTTTCATTCGGCGGAATGGGCCCCTCCTGCAGCTCGGTGTCGAGCACCAGAAGTACCGGGGCCGTCGGTGGCGTCATGGCGATGTTGTAGGCGCGCACGGCCGACTCGCCGAAATGGGTCAGCGAACCCGGGAGGTCGTCCCATTTGACGAAGTCGCGCACCGTCAACGCGGCATCCTGCGCCGAATGGACCCAATCTCCGCCCGGGGCGCGCTTGGTGGCGTCAACCGTGTTGCCGACCATCATGTAGACCGGCACCCGGTCACACCAGGCGTTGTAGAGCGCCATCGAAGCGTGCTGCAGGCCGACGGTGCCGTGCGCCAGCACCAACATCGGCTTGCCTTCGATCTTGGCATAGCCGTTCGCCATGGCGACGGACGCTTCCTCATGCGTGCAGGTATGCCAGTCGATCTTGAGATAATTGATCAGCGACTCGTGCAGGCCCCGAAAACTGTTGCCTGGATTGCAGGCAACGTGCTCGATGCCGAGACTCTTGATGACATCGGCCATGTAGTCGGACCCGCTGGTGCCCTGGACGATGGGCATTTCGCGCGGGTGGCCGCTCTCCATGGCCAGGTTGGGCGCCGGCGTGATCGGCCCGGCGCGGCGAGTTTGCGTGGGCGCCTGCGCCTTCGCCGGCGATGAACCAACGGCCGCCAAGCCGGCTACAGTCGCGCCTTTCAGCAAGCCACGCCTGCTGAGAGTCGAATCGCTTGCACGTTTCGACATCACCTCCCCCGAGAGTAGGTCTTTTCCAGCAATGACCGGACAATATCATATGACGCGGCAGGGAGCGAGTCGGCAGCTCCCGGGCGCTCTCGATCGATGCGCGCTACATCAGCGGTCCGGGATTTTTCTGATAGCGAGTGACGATCGCATCGGCGCTCATATAGGCGAGCGCCTGGATCGTGAGCGTCGGGTTGAACCCGCTCATGGAGGGGAAGGTCGAGCTGCCGATGACGAAGAGATTCGGGATGTCCCAGCTCTGGCCATAGCGGTTCACCACCGAGGTCTTCGGATCATCCCCCATGCGCGTGCCCCCCTCGTGGTGCCCGCCCGGGGCGCCCGGGGTTTCGGGCGCGCGCCACACATGCGTTGCCCCGGTCGCGCGGCCCATCTCTTCCAACTTCCGCACGATGAATTCGGTGCGCTTGAGCTCGTTCGGCCGCCGCCAGTCATAGGTGAGACGCGGCGCCGGCAAGCCCCAGGCATCGCGCACGTTCGGATCGAGGTCGATCGTCTGGTGCGGGTAGGGCAGGTCTTCGATCTGCGCGGCGATCGCGGCGTGCCGCGCGTAGTACTTGGCGAGAAAATCGCGATAGGCTGCGCCCCAGCGCGGGACCCCGGGCGGCGGGTTCATGGTGGTGGCGCCGATCGGGCCGCCCTCGAGCGCGACCGGACCGATCGAGATCTGCGCCCCGCGGATGAAGCCCAAGCCGCCGTGGTCGAAATTATCGGCGTTGAATTCGTCGATGCTATGCTTCTGCGCGCTCGGTCCCATGTAAATGTTGACATAGCGATCGTCGAACGCGACCAGCACCCGCGCCCTGATGTGGGTCATGAGATGCCTGCTCAGGTGGCCGCTCGAATTGGCGAGGCCATTTGGAAACTTGTCCGTCTTGGACAGCAACAGCAGGCGCGTATTGTCGTAGATGAAGGGCGCGAGAATGACGAGCTCCGCCTCGATCGTGTTGTCCGAGCCGTCCGGGCCGTAATACGACACGCCGGTTGCACGCCCGCTGTTGTCGCTGTTCACGCGGTAGCACATCGCGCTGCTGATGAGCTTGAAGTTGCCGGTCGCATCGGCCTCGGGCAGCTTGGTGACGAGGATCGACGATTTTGCGCCGATATGACAGCCGAACGCCTGGCAAAAGCCGCAATAGCTGCAGCCTGGCCGCCCGTCATAAGGCTGCGAGAGGATCGCGCGCGGCGTCGAGAACGGACGATAACCGAGCCTTTTGGCCGCGGCATCGAAGATGATCCCCGATTGATCCGCGCGCAAGGGCGGCAGCGGAAACTCGCGACGGCGTGGCGCCTCGAACTCGTTGCCGCCCTCGATCTTGCGCCCCTGCAGATTGCCCGCCTTGCCGGACACGCCGAGCTCGTACTCGGCGCGGTCGTAATACGGCTCGAGATCGGCGTAGCTCAGCGGCCAGTCGATGAGCGAGGAATCCTCCGGGATCGCCGATGCGCCGTAGCGCTCGATCGTCTGCGAGCGGGCGCGGAAATCGTCCTCGTGCAAGCGCCACGACACCGCGCCGTAGTGGACCGTGCCGCCGCCCGCCTGGTTGCCATAGCTCAGAGTCGGGAGCGGGTTCGCGCGCGCATTCCCGTTCGGCCGCCAGGTGACTGGCTGGCGCTTCACGTTCGGGCGGAGATCCTGGCGCTGGAAGTAGCGTAATTCGTCCTGCGGGGCGAAGTCCGCGGTGCTCAGCCGCGGGCCGCGCTCAAGGCCGATGACCTTCATCCCCGCTTTGCCGAGCTCGGCCGCGAGGATGCCGCCGGCCGCGCCCGCGCCGACGATGACGACATCTGTTTTTTCGGTCGCCATGGCTCATGACCTCCAATGCGCGCTACATCAACGGTCCGGGGCTCTTCCGGTAGCGGGTGACGATCGCGTCGGCGCTCATATAGGCGAGCGCCTGGATCGTGAGCGTCGGGTTGAAGCCGCTCATCGTCGGATGGGTCGAGCTGCCGAGGATGAAGAGGTTCGGGATATCCCAGCTCTGGCCATAGCGGTTCACCACCGAGGTCTTCGGATCGCTTCCCATGCGCGTGCCGCCCTCGTGGTGCGCGCCCGGGGAGCCCGGGCCCAAGGGCGCCATCCACACCAGCGACGCCCCCATCGCGCGGCCGATCTCTTCCATCTTCTTCTGGACGAACTCGACCCGCGCCCGCTCGTTCGGCCGCCGCCAATCGTAGGTCAGGCGCGGCGCCGGCAAGCCCCAGGCGTCGCGCACATCCGGATCGAGGTCGATGGTCTGGTCGGCGTAGGGCAGGTTCTCGGTCTGCCCGGTGATCGCGGTGTGGCGCGTGAAATATTTCGCGAAGAAGTCGCGATAGGCGGCGCCCCAGCGCGGGACGCCGGGCGGCGGGTTCATGTTCATGGCGGTGCCGATCGGGCCGCCTTCCAGGCCGGCCGGACCGGACGAGATCTGGGCGCCGCGGATGAAGCCCAGGCCGCCATGGTCGAAGTTGTCGGCATTGAAGTCGTCGAGCGTATGCTTCTGCGCGCTCGGCCCCATATAGATGTTGACGTGCCGGTCGTCGAAGGCGGCGAACGCCCGCGCCCCGATATGGGCCATGAGATGCTTGCCCACCTGGCCGCTCGAATTGGCGAGGCCCTCCGGGAACTTTTCGCTCTTGGAGAGGAGCAGCAGGCGCACATTGTCGTAGATGAAGGGAGCGAGGATGACGAGCTCCGCCTCGATCGTATTGTCGGTGCCGCCGGGGCCGTAGTAGGACACGCCGGTGACGCGTCCGCTGTTGTCGCTGTTCACGCGGTAGCACATCGCGCCGGTGACGAGCTTGAAGTTGCCGGTCGCATCGGCCTCGGGCAGCTTGGTGACGAGGATCGACGATTTGGCGCCGATGTGGCAGCCGAACGCCTGGCAGAAGCCGCAATAGCTGCAGCCCGGCCGGCCCTGATAGGGCTGCGAGAGGATCGCGCGCGGGGTCGAAAACGGGTGGTAGCCGAGCTTGCGCGCCGCGGCTTCGAGGTTGGCGCCCGATTGATCCACGAGCAAGGGCGGCAGCGGGTAGTCGCGGCGGCGCGGGGCTTCTGTAACGGCGGCAGCGGATACTCGCGCCGGCGCGGCGCCTCGAACACGTTGCCGCCCTCGATCTTGCGCCCCTGCAGATTGCCCGCCTTGCCCGATACGCCGAGCTCGTATTCGGCGCGGTCGTAATAGGGCTCGAGATCGGCGTAGCTCAGCGGCCAATCGACGAGCGAGGAATCCTCCGGGATCGCCGCCGCGCCATAGCGCTCGATCGTCTGCGACCGGGCGCGGAAATCGTCCTCATGAAAGCGCCACGAGACCGAGCCGTAGTGGACCGTGCCGCCGCCCGCCTGATTGCCGTAATTCAGCGTCGGAAGCGGCGTCGCGCGCGCACTCGCGTTCGGCCGCCAGGTGACCGGCTGGCGCTTGACGTCGGGGCGGAGATCCTGGCGCTGGAAGTAGCGCAATTCGTCGTGCGGATTGAAGTCCGCAGTGGTCAGCCGCGGGCCGCGCTCGAGGCCGATGACCTTCATGCCCGCCTTGCCGAGCTCGGCCGCGAGGATGCCGCCTGCCGCGCCCACGCCGACGATGACGACATCGGTTTTTTCGGTTGCCATGGTTCACCCCCTCCGCGCCGGACCCTTGGCCTGCGCCTGCAGGCCGACCATGGGCACCCGTGTGAACGGTTGTCGGCTCTGCATATCCGCCGGCGTGAACGCCGGTTGCGCGCCCGGGAATCCCACCAGGCGCCAGCCTGCGAAGTCCTTGTTGCCGCCATAGATCGGGTCGGCGAACATGCCTTCCATCGTGTGCGTGCGCAGCGTGTTGAAGAACGCCTGCGCCGTGGGCCAGGCGAAACCGGCGGCCTTGCCTTCGGCGAGCGCCGTGATCACTTCGTCCTGGCGGGCGGCGCTGAGCCGCTGGAACGGCTCGTTGAACGTCTTGCGACAGTAGCCGTCGAGCTGGGCCAGCCCGCGCCGGTAGAAATCCTGCAGCTCGGCATAGGCGCCGGCGAGCGCGAGATCGATGTAATTGAGCACTCCCGCATCGCGCGCGCCTGGCTTTCCCGGCGCGCCAGGCATCAGCCGCTCGGTGAAGGCCGCAACCGTGGCGGCATCCTCGTCGTTGAGAAATGCGCCATGCCCGGCGCCGTTCGAATGCGCCTGCGCCGCGGGGTCCGCAGCCTTGTGATTCTGTTGAATCTGGGCCGCCGCCTCCGGCACGAGCCCCGCACTCGCAACAGCTCCCGCTCCGACCGCCGCGCCGACCAGGAATGCGCGGCGAGCTTCATCATGCTTGCTCATGCTTGTTTCCTCCGCTTGCTTATTGTCGTCGTGTCCGGGCCCTTGCCGGCAGGACAGGCTTGCGATGATTTCACACCCCAAGCTTCTCCGCCAGATCTTCACAGAACGCGCGGCGAAATCGACGGCACCTTCGGTTCCGTTTCGCCGGTCCCGGTCCAGGCCGATAGTGACGATTCCATCCTACCGTCGCAACGATTCATCAAGCACGTGCGCATCGAGGCAGGGTGGTTGGGCCGGGGTTCCTGCCCCGCGATAGAAAAAATGCTTTGGTTCCAGGGGCTTAAATATTTTTCTGCGAACGAAACGCCGATCCCGCCGGTGCGTTGCCTACAAAGGTGCGACGCATGCGGGCGGGAAAAGAGGGAAAGAAAGGAGACATGTCATGAAGAAACTTCTCTTCGGCGCGATTGCGGCGGCTACCCTCCTTGCGGCTGGTCCGGCCGCCGCTCAGGTGTACCTGGGCGCTGATCCCTACGGCGCAGGCGTTCAGGTTGGCCCATTCGGATTTGGCGTCGGGCCGCGCCATGAGTGGCGCGATCCCTACTGGCGCGAGGGCTATCGGGCCTATGGTTATGGGTGCCCGGTGGTCAGGGAGCGGATCGTGACCCCCAGCGGACGGGTGATCTGGCGGACCCACCGTTCTTGCGACTAGCTTGCCTTACTGCGCTGGCAATGGCCCCGGGGAAAACCCCGGGGCCATTTGCTTGGAGGATTTCGCCATGCTTAACTTCGACGGGAAGCCAGCCAACATCGTCTGAAAACCGCGCATGGTTTCTCGGCGACCTGAAACTCATCGGGGCTGTCCTGGGAGGGGGGCAGCCCCGATGCACCTCGATACCGTTCAGAACTCAATCAACTCCATGACACCAGGAACGGCAGCGCCGCTCCGGGTGATCCGGTCATGGCGTCCTCACTCCCGCGCTCGTCTCACCGACCGGCAAGCCGCCTGCGTAGGCGATCACGAAGATCCGGTTGAAACCCGGGTTATTTGCGATCGCCGTACCAAGCCCGGACACGAAGACCGTGAAGAAGAAGGTCGTGGTGCCGGGTGCACCCGCCTGACCGCCGCCAGCGGCAGGCGTGACGGTGACAAAGGACGAAGGCGTCGCAAGACACCCTGCGCCCGCGGTCTGGCAGATGCTAAGGGAGACCGGAATATTGCGCGGGGGCTGTCCGATGGGGGTGTCGGTCACAACGAAGGTGACCGGGACCCCGACGGCGCCGATGTCCAGCGACGCGACGGTAAAGAAGCCTACTCCTGTCGTGCTGGGAAGGGCGACCGTGAGGCCGGGCCCGGGCGTAGCAGAGACCTCCAACATGTCCGGGGCCGGCGTGTTGTCCGTGGCTGATACCAGGAAGGTGTTGAGCCCGCCGATGGTTGGCGCCGGATCGCTGTTGTCGCAGATGGCTACGATCGGGATATCCTGGCTGAAGGATTGCGTCGGAGTGACCGCGAAAAAGAAGCTCTGGGATTTTCCGGCAGCGATGTTGACCGGGGTATTGGCGGTGCCGGTCGGTGTGTTCGTGACCGGATCGGTGGTCTGGTAGAGGAAGTCCGCCGCGATGCCTGCCGGCCTTTGGAGCGAGCATCTCACCGCGGTCACGGCGCCGGAATTGATGATCGTCGCGAACGCAGTCACCGGCTTGCCGATGACCGTTGTCCGCGCGTTTGGCAAGATCGCCGAGACGACGCTCGTCGCACCGCCGACGCTAGTCAAGACGAGGATGCAGCCGTTGGCATCGACCCCGCCGAAGGCCGAGCAAATGGTGTTGCCGGCGACATTGGTGACCCCAACATAGACTTGGCCGGTGCTGGGGTCGGCGGCAACCGTATGGCTGCCGGTCGCGGTCGGGACGCTCGCCGCCGCCTTCAACGTGAGGGCGTCGATGATTCCAAGTTGCGGGCCTTTCGGATTGCCGGACTCGGCGAGGAAGTAGTGGTTGTCAGTCGGGTTGAAGTAGACCTCGTCGTTGCCGTTCAAGCCCGGGAACGAGGCAATGACGCTGCCGTCGAGCTCGTTGATGATCGCGGTCGACGGACCGTTGGCGGAGCAGCCAAGCAGGATTTGCGGCGCCGGCCCGATCGACAATCCTTGCGGCCCGGCGCAGGCGTCGAGCGGAATGGTGAAGCCCGCGACGATCCTCTTGGTGACCGGATTGATCACCAGAACGGTTCCGGGCACCGAATCGTTGCCTGGGCCGCTGACTTCGGGGATGGCCACATAGAAGAGCCCGGTCCGGGGATTCCACTGGCACTGTTCGATGCCATTGGTGGCGAGCGGGGCGCCGCCCGTGCCATCCATCTTGATCGTCTTCGTCTTGGTATAGGTCAGGGGATCGTAGAAGGCGATGAAGTCGTCGACCGCCCGGTCGTTGGCGAAGACCACCACATTGTCGACCGGGTCGTAGCACCCCTCGTCAACCCTGGTCTTTCCGCTTCCACCCGAGGCGATCGTCTTGATGACGGTCTTCGTGGTGAAGTCGACGACCTTGACCGTACTGTCGCCATCCCCCGCCCAAATTTCCAAGTGGCCCGACCCGGATTTCGCTGCGCCGACGAAAATGACGCCGTTGGGCCCGCTGTCGGTGGTGCCGGCAGGTGCCACGCCGATGAATCCGCCAGACTCGAACAAGAGTGTGTTGGTGGTGGTGTCGAAGACATCGACGCTCTTCTGCGCGCGATCGGTGAAGGCAAGAAGAGAGAGCGTCGGTTCGGTGACGACGATGTCGAAGCTGGTGATCTTCTGACCGCCCGGCAGGCTGATGATCGAGGTTATCTTGTAGTCGGCGAGCGTCGGCCCTGCCATGGCAAGCCCCGCAGCGAGCGCGCCTGCCAGACACGCCAGCAGCCTGCCCCTGGTAGCAGATGTTTGTCGATTCAATCCCATCATTTTGTCCTCCCTGATTTTTTGGGGAATTCTTTCTTGACGGACAAAATCCCCCGCACGTCGCCCATCGAAACCCTACGCTGCGGCATGATGATTGTAAACAAAGTCCTGATTTTTCTGGTTGATAGTGGCTCCAAACGCACACCCGAGCTCATAACGATTCCTACTGTTCAATAAACTTAGGAGTCGGTCCCCGAAGCCGACCGGTCTTTGCTTATGTCGGGTCTACGACCGTGTTCGTCCCAAATCCGCAGATCGGGCTGCGATCATCAGATCGGTTGGAGCAAAGCGGCCATCATGCTTGGGGTTGCCCGCGCGCGACCGGATCAACTGGACATCCAGCCCAGCACGAGCTTGATGTGTTCGCGCGCGACGCGTTCGAGGTCGGCGGTTTCTCCGTCGTCGATGCCGAATGTCTTCATGGCCTCGCGAAATATTCCGGCCACGACGTGGGTGGCGTAGAAATAGGCGAGAGCGCCGGCGCGATCTCCATCGTGATTGAGCCGCAGCATCGCCGTGAAAAACATGAGGCTGGCGAGACACGTTGGAAGCCCGGCGACGAAGTCCTCGAAACTCCAAGGTCGGGCGGTAACTCGGGTCAGCAATCCGTGCACGTCGAGGATGTCGATGCCGTCGCGCGCCCGCAAGATGCGGGCGAGCCGGCGCAGCACCGGTTTGGCCTCGGAATAGTTGCCGCGATTCACATGATGCTTGAAGAGGCGATAGGAGAATCCGACCTCCAGCATGGTTGGTTTCACACGATGCCCGAACGGCAGGTAGGACAATCCTGCCTCCAGGAGAGATCGCTTTTTGAAGCTCGTCAGCCTATTCTCCAGGTAAGTTCTGTAGATTTCGGGATCGAAGACGCCGTCGATGTCGATGGTGGAGGCCCCGGGGCCGGCGATGGCGAAGAGCGTCGCACCACGCACCTTGATCTGGATGTCGGAAAAGCCCGCCTTTCTCAGCGCCAAGGCGAGACTTTCCTCGGTGTAGAGCAGCGCGTGGTATCCGGGCGTGAGGACGGGGAGAAGGCCCGGCTTGTCGACTGCGAATTCGATGTAGCCGGCGTCCGGGGTGGTGAGAATGAGGATGCCATCGGCGGCCAGGTTGGCCTTGAGGATGGCGAGGAAATCGTAAGGGCTTTCGATGTGCTCGATGACCTCGACCGCCGCGATGGCGTCGGATGGGCCGCCTCGCTCGGCATCCTCGTGGGTGAGATAGCGGCTTGCGATGTCGATCCCGAGCAGGTTCGCCCCCTCTCTGGCGATCGGAGACGGATCGACGCCGCGGACCTCGAATCCGAGCGCGCGATGTGCAAAATCGAGACCGAACCCGAACCCGCATCCGATCTCCATGTAGCGGCGCCCGGGCCGGCGGCTGGCGATGAACGCCGGCAGGACCAGGGTATCCAGCCCGGCGCCTTGCTCGACATAGAATTTCGTCACGATGGAGGGCTTGGTCACCGTGCCGGCGCTCGACTGGAGCGTATAATCGGGCGACTTGAAATCGAGCTGGAATACGGTTTTGCAGGCGGGACAGGTAGCAAAGGAAATCTGCGGATAAGGGGGGAACAGCGAGTCGATGTCGAGCAGCAGCGGAAATTCGCCGTCATGCTCACAGACCGGGCAACAGGCGTGGCCGGTCTTGCTGCGATGCCAGATCGGTGAAAAGGCTCCCCGTTCGTCGGGCAAATCAATCTCCTCGGCTCACGGTTGGAAATTGAGAGTTCTCGGCGAAGCCAATAGGGCATCCGCAGATCGGGGTCTCGCTCATTGTTGGGCCTCCCAGGCAGGGTCGGATCAACTGGACATCCAGCCCAGCACGAGCGTGATGTGCTCGCGCGCAACGCGCTCGAGACCGGGGGTTTCTCCGTCTTCGATGCCGGCTCTCTTCATGGCCTCGCGAAATATCCCCGCCACCACATGGGTGGCGTAAAAATAAGCGAGAGCCCCGGCCCGATCTCCCTGGTGAATGAGCCGCAGCATTGCCGTGAAATACATGAGGCCGGTCAGGCACGTTGGAAGCCTTGAGACGAAGCGCTCGAAAGTCCAAGATCCGGCGGCAATGCCGGCAAGCAGTCCATGCGGATCAAGGATGTCGATGCCATCGCGCACCTGCAAGGCCTTGGCGAGCCGGCGCAACACCGTCTCGGCGTCGGAATAATTACCGGTATTCATAAGATGCTTGTAGAGGCGATAGGAGAGTCCGACTTCCAGCATGGTTGATTTCATGTGACGCTCGAACACCCGGCGAAAAAATCCCGCGGCGAGGAGAGATGGTCCTTTGACGCTGGCCAGCCTATTCTCCAGGTAGGTTCTGTAGATTTCGGGATCGAAGGCGCCATCGATGTCGATGGTGAAGGCCCCGGGTCCAGCGACTGCGAACAGTCCCGCACCGCCGACCCTGATCTGCACCTCCGAAAAGCCTGCCTTTTGCAGCGCCAAGGCGAGGCTTTCCTTGGTGAAAAGCATCACGTGGTATCCAGGCGAGAGGACACCAAGAAGCCCCGGCTTGTCGACCGCGAATTCGATGTAATCGGCGTCCGGAGTGGTGAGAATGAGGATGCCATCGGCGGCCAAGTTGGCCTTGAGGATGGCGAGAAAATCGTAAGGGCTTTCGATGTGCTCGATGACCTCGACTGCCGCGATGGCGTCGGATGGGCCGGATCGCGCGGCATCCTCGCGGGTCAGATAGCGACTCGCAATGTCGACGCCGAGGAGCTTCGCCCCCTCCTGGGCGATCGGAGACGGATCGACGCCGCGGACCTCGAACCCGAGCGCGCGATGCGCAAAATCGAGACCGAACCCGAACCCGCATCCGATCTCCAGGTAGCGGCGCCCGGGCCGGCTGCTGGCGATGAACGCCGGCATGACCAAGGTCTCAAGCCCGGCGCCTTGCTCGACATAGAATTTCGTCACGATGGAGGGTTTGGTCACCGTGCCGACGCTCGACTGAAGTGCATAATCGGGCGACTTGAAATCGAGCTGAAACAGAGTTTTGCAGGCGGGACAGGTAGCAAAGGAAATCTGCGGATTAGGCGGGATCAGCGAGTCGATATCGAGCAGCAGCGGAAATTCGCCTTCATGCTCACAGACCGGGCAACAGGCGTGGCCGGTCTTGCTGCGATGCCAGATCTCTCCTCGGCTCACGGGTTGGAATTGAGAGTCCGATGAACAGTAGCGACTGAGGTCATTTCAAAATTCTCATTCTCCTTGTCGTCTTTCCAGCACAATCGATTTATCATCGAGAGAGTCTCAGGCGCCCACGCGCCATCCCCGCTTGAGTTTGGCAAGTTTTCGGTACGTTGCATGCATTTTGGCGCGAATCCAGGTCGAGAGTCGCCTTGTTCGTTCCGGCGGATTGAAGCGTATGACTTCTTCCAGGTAGCCTCGGCGAAGCCAATATTGCATCCGCAGATCGGGGTCTCGCCGGTATTGGTCGCGGCATAAATCCAAGAAGCGAAACTCGTTCGATTCGTGATTAATGCTAAGAAAAATCCGAGTGCGGCGTCCTAATTCGGCAACGTAGCGATGCGCGGTTCCTTTGCCCATCTCGGTAATCGAATCGACATTTGCGATCAGATCGAAGACTTCTCCGCTGCCGAAAAATTCCTCCGGCGACCAGATGCGAACCGGCGCATGTCTGTGGCGCGAGACTTCGCCGGGCAGGGCAACGATCTCCGGGCCGAGTGTATTCATAAGATAGTATGCCTGGCATACCGTCGTGATCGGAATATCCACTATGGTGTAGCGATCGATGCCGAGGCGCCGGGCGTAGTAAGCCGAATGGCCGAGGCCGGCGCCGATCTCGAGGATGGATGCGCCATGGCGTCGAGCGCAGAGGCTGTTGATCCTGTGAACAAGATAGATCGCATGCACGGCCCGGTCATTAAGCAATCCGCGCGACGTCCGCAGACCGAAATTCCGGTCGAAGATGTTGGGAAACGTCAAACTTCCTCCGAGTTTGTGCTCGATTGCATCGAGGACTTGGTCAGCGGTCTTGGCCGCGGGCATTGTCGCATCAGCGTGCTCCGGGTTCCAGGATCGGCAGGCGCCAAGCGCAGTTGCGAGCGCAACAAGACGGTCCATGCAGAATTGGCCATAACCATCAAGGCCGGCTTGGGCACTGGTGATCGCTTGAAAGCTTTCAGTGAAGTTCTCATAAAATCCGTAGAGCAAGTCCGAGCTTGTTGGATCGGCTAGCGTTGCTCTCGTCTGTGCGATATTTCCTGCAAGAAGGCTTTCGTGAAACGATTTGTGTTTGGGAAAGATGATTGAATTCCACAGCGACGCTTCGGTCGTGTCAAACTGGCCTATTGAGAAAATGTAGGATTTGATGATGCGGGCGATGTCGTCGTCGGAAAGCGATCGGCGAGTTGGATCGGCGACCGCGACAGCCTCGACGTTGCTGTAATAGTGCGGCTGGAGCCGCATGATGTGCATCAATTGCGCAGGGTCCATTTTATTGCTCTCGGCTGCGTCCCGGTATCCCAACGGCCGAATCCATGGGCTCGGTTATGCCTCAATTCCCGCCGATCGTGCGGCCCCGGCATAGCGGCATGCAGTGGCTTGCCCGCTCCAGGAATGCAACGAACCCGGCCGCACAATCGCGAGCTTTGACCTCAGGACGCCTCCAGCCAAAAGGAAATGTAGTCCCTTCACAAGCGAAAATTACGGGTCTATCATGAAGGGGAGGGGTCGGTTTGGCGCCACGTTTGCGAGATCGAGGAGCCGAGCTCGAAGAGGATCGCCCGACGGCGAATTTGGCACTGCCGTCGACAGCGGGAGAACGTCGATGATGATGGTGACGCGCATCGCACCATGGCCGTGTCCGCGGGTGGCGCTACGCCGCCTTGTTCTTGGCGTGCTCTTCGGCCTCTGCTGCGGGATCATTCCGACCTCCGTCTTCGGCGAGGTCCGGGTGGAGGGTGAACCGGATGCGGTCAACCTGGATGTGCGCGACACTTCGGTCGCGGACGTCCTTGCCGCTCTCGGCGGCGCGTTCAATCTCCAGGTCCGGTCGGCGGCCAGTTTGAATCAGCAGGTCACCGGGACCTACAAGGGTCCGCTGCACCGGGTCTTGAACCGTCTGTTGCGGGAATACGACTTCTTCTATGTCGAGAGCGCCGAGGGGCGGCCCGAAGTGGTGGTGCTGCGGGCGCACGATGGCAACCCGGCAGTGGGTTCGGCACCGCGAAATTCCGATTCCCGAACGGCGGCGGCAACGCCCCCACCGGCCGAATCCGACGCGGTCTCGGCATCGGCCGAGCGTCCCTCCGCGCCCGGCAATCGGACTCCGACGGCGGTCGCCGGCAACCTCCCGCCGACCAACAAGCCGCGGCAACCCAACGAGCCGCCTCCGGTCATTGCTCTGCTTCAGGCTACGGCTGCGTCGCAAGCGGCGATGGCCAATGGCATGGCCCCGCAAAGCTCGGCTTTGGCGCAAGCGGCCATGGCCAATGGCACGGGCCCGCAAAGTTCGGCTTCGGCGCCGACGGCAAACCCGATGCAGCCCGACACGGCCGCTTTGACGCAACGCGCCGCGGCGAGTCTCGAGGCGCTTCGCGCCTCGCTCGCTCGGCTGCCGAAATGATCGCTTGGCTCGGTTCGTCTGCAGGTACCGCCGGATGACGCCGGTATCGTCGCCGGAATGACGGCTAGTTGCCTGTCAGTCGCTTGCGCCCTGTCCCAGTGCGCGGCTTTGTGCAACCAACGCCAGCTTGCCCGCGAACTCGCCGGTTCGCCCGTTGTAGGCTTTTGCTTTGGCGGCCGTGAGCTGGTGACCGGCCTGCCTCGAAGTCGTCCACGCGACATCGCAAAGAACCTCGACCAGCTTCGGGGCCATGACGTTGAGCGAATAGTTTTCCTCGACCCGCCGCCGGCCAGCCAAGCCCAGCGTGCGCGACAAATCCCGGTTGGTCGCGAGCCAGCTCAAGACCTTGGTCCATTCGGCTGCGCTTCCCGCGAAGAACCCGGTTTTCCTGTCCACCGTCACCGTTTTGTTGAATCCCACCGGGGAAGCGACAGTCGCCCGGGCGCTTGCCATGTATTGCACGAGCTTGTAACCGCACTTCCCCCTTTCCCAGGGCCCATCGGTCAATGGCATGATGCCGACATGGCAACGGCTGAGCTCGTCCGCTTCCGTGTCTTCGCGCCACTCCACGCGCTCGATCTCGACTCCCGGAATTGAAAAATTCTCGCTGACGCCGATGAGGCGCACCTTCGCGCCGAACCTCTCTTGCATGTATCGGAGCGGTTCGGCGGCGATCTCAAGATATTTTTCCGTGATCGGAGTGCCGATCCACCCGATCGTGAACCGCCCGTCCGGAAGCGGCTTCGACTGATAGCGCTTGAGGTCGACGACAGTGGGGATCTCGATGACGCGTTGCGCCCCCGCGCGATGGGCCCAGTCGGCGAGAACCGGATTGCCCACCATCACGTCCGCGGCGCGCCGCGCAATGGTCTCCAGCTTGTGCGATAGGATTCCGCGGACCAGGGGGTTACGCTGCTCGGTGTAGCGCAAATGCCACAGGTCGTCATAATCGACCACGTACGGCTTATCCCCAAAGAAGATCCGCTCGAAACAGGCCGGCAGATAGGGAAGGACTTCCTTCTCGATCCAGATCAGGTCGTAGGACTGCGCGAACAAGAGGCGCCGCACCCGCTTGGCATAATCGCGCAGCAAGTGCCCAACGCCATAGAATTTTCCGCGATAGAGCTTGTCGACGTAGTCCCCGCCGAAGAAGGCCGCATTGGTCACATGAAATCCGGTCCGCTCCAGTATAGAAAGGTAGTTGTAGCAGCGCAGGCGGCTGCTTGCCCCATTTTGACTATAGCGGGTCAGCAATAGAATCGAGAAAGCGTCACCTTCAGCCACGACCTCGTTACCTCCCCAACGCCTACTCACCGCCCCGAACGCCTACTCACCGAAGCCTATCCTGCAACTTTTAACAGTTCCCCCAACCGCTGCATTGGCATTTATTAACTATAACCGCTGCGTAATTTTTTCCGCTGCGAGAAGAAGAAGACGGGCCGGAATCTCGACGACGGAGGTCAGTACAACGAGAACTCCCGCTACTGTCAAGCCGTGATGTTTTGCGGCGTACTTGATCCGGCTGCTACTGAGCTGGAAAATGCGGCCGACTCTGATCGCGGCCGTCGTCCCCCCTCCCAAGTGTTGCGCCACCGCACCGGCGTAATAAACCACCTTCCATCCCGCCGCCCTCGCGGCAACGCAGAGATCCAGGTCTTCATAATAGAGGAAGTACCGTTCATCGAAGCCCCCGAGCCTTTCGAACAGCGGCCGGCGGACGGCCAGATAGGCCCCCATGACCTGATCCACGTCGCGCGTGGTCGCATGGTCCCATTCGAGCAAAAAATGCGACGGCACGAAGGGAGTTAGCCGGTCCAGAAACATCGTGCTCAACAGCAGCGAGGCGCCTGTGGGCGTGCGGGCGCAGCTCCGTTGGACCTGGCCGCCATCATCGATGAGTTGAACGCCGACGACCCCCACCCCGGAGTTTGGTCGGTCGTCGAGATAACGGACCGTGCGTTCCACGGTATCGGTCTCCACCCGCACGTCCGGGTTCAGGAACAGGAGGTATTCGGCACCTGCGTGCTTGGCACCCATATTGCAGCCGACAGAAAAACCCAGATTTCGTTTGTTTCTCAGAATGGTGAGATCAAGGTTGCGGGCGGAAAGTCCATCGCTCGAGCGATCGCTCGATGCGTTGTCGACAATGATCACGCGCAACGCGGCAGCAATCGTGCTCTGATCGAGTGCGGCAATGCATTCCCGCAACAACGAGTTCGAGTTCCAATTGACGATCACGACATCGACGCGCTTGACCGTACCGGGGCCTTCAATGGCACTTTCCTGCATCTCGGCATTCGTCTCTTCGCCCACTGCCGCTCCGGCCAGGTTTTCGCGAGCGTCCAAATCGCGACGACTGTGGCCCGATTATGGGCCCATTTTGCAGACCACCGGTCCTTGCGGTCAAGGGATCGGGGTGCGCCGCCTGTATGATCCGGGGCCACTTCGGGTTTGAAGTGCCACGTGATTTCGGTTAAGAGACCTCCGTTGAAATCGGCTGGGGTCATGTTTGGGTGGCAATTCCACAACCGAGTCAAGCGCAGCAGGGCTTGGCTTCTTGGTGATTCGTTCATTGGCCACCTGCGCCGAGCCGGCAATTACGTCCGGCGAACATGGCCCGGAGACGACCCGGTCGGCGATTCCACTCACCAGGCGGTCTACGTCCACTATGACCGCGAGGGGGTCGTTCACGACTACGTCATCGAACAGCTACGGCAGCTTGTCGCCGCAAACTTTCGGATCACGTTCGTCACCAATGCACGCAAGCTGAAGGAAGCAAGCGCCGCCGCCGTCATCCCATTCTGCCGGCAGGTGATCTGGCGCCGCAACGTCGGCCATGATATCGGCGCCTACAAGGACGGCATCGCGGCGCTCGGCGATCTCGGCGGCTGCGACCGTCTTCTGCTCATGAATGACAGCGTCTACGGACCCTTCAGGCCTCTTGCCGAGGTTCTCAGTTCAATCGATTCCTCGCAAACCGACTTTTGGGGAATCACCGATTCCTGGGACGGCCATTATCATCTCCAGTCCTACTTCATTGTTTTCCTCAAGGAAGCCCTCTCCTCGCGAGTTTTCCGCAATTTCTGGCGGCGGCTCCCCTATTTCAGCAGCAAATCGGCGATCATCCACAACGGCGAGGTCAGGATCACCCAGCGGCTCACCCGGCAGAAGCTCCGGGCCGGGGTTCTTTGTCCTTATTGGGACGTGGCCACGGCGGTCCTCACCAAGCTCGAAGACCGGCGGCCAACGGATCTGGCTCCAGTCCATCAGGCTTTTCTGGAAAACCTGCAGCGGCAGCTTGTGCTGGGCACGCCGCTCAATCCTTCCCATTATTTTTGGGAGACGCTGATCACGGACTTCAGCTGCCCGTTCATCAAACGCGACCTTGTTCAGAAAAATCCGGTCGCCATCGTCTACGCGTGGCGTTGGGCCGAAGTGATCGCACTGAACAGCGAATACGATCTTGGTCTCATTCGGCGCCATCTCCAGGCGAACTGAACACCGGGCGAAACAGCGGGATCAAGCGGCCGATCGCCAGGGGCTGGGCATGGGCGTGCAGGATCATTCCGCCGCGCGCAGCCGATCGGCCCTTTGATCGTCCGCAGACGCGAACGGCTCGTGTTCCAGGCGCTTCGGCGGCCGACGGAGGCGGGTGATTTTGCTCAGGTAGATATAGACGACCGGGGTCGTGAACAATGTCAGGAACTGTGACAGCAGGAGGCCGCCGACAATTGCGATACCGAGCGGGCGGCGGAGTTCCGATCCGGCGCCCGTCCCCAGAGCCAGTGGAAGGCCACCGAGCAGCGCCGCCATCGTGGTCATCATGATCGGACGAAAGCGCATCAGGCATGCTTCGTAAATCGATTGCTCCGGTGTCAACTGGCGGGTGCGCTCGCCTACCAAGGCAAAGTCGATCATCATGATCGCGTTCTTCTTGACGATGCCGACCAAAAGGATGATGCCGATCAGCGCAATGAGCGAGAAGTCGTAACGGAGCGCCATCAAAGCCAGAAACGCGCCCACGCCGGCCGAGGGCAAGGTCGAGAGAATCGTGACTGGATGGATGAAGCTTTCATACAGAACGCCAAGGACGATGTAGACCGCGATGATCGCGGCGGCGATCAGGTAAGGCTGAGTGGCCAGAGAGGACTCGAAAACCTTGGCTGAACCTTGGTAGCGGGCGGTGAGCCCCGCCGGCTTGGCCAGCGATCTCTCCAGGTCCGCAATTGCAGTCAGTGCGTCACCCAGCGAATGTCCGGGCGCCAGATTGAACGACAAAGTCACCGAGGGAAACTGATCCTGGTGGTTGATCGTGAGCGGCGACACCGAAATGTCGGACTTCGTCAGCGCCGACAAGGGCACCATTTGTCCCGTCGTCGATCGAACGTAGAGCTTCTGCAGCGACGACGCATCCTCCTGGAAGCTCGGCTCGACCTCGAGGATGACACGGTGCTGATCGAGCTGGCCGAAAACGGTGGCCACTTGCCGCTGCCCGAAGGCGTCATACAACGTGTCGTCGATCGCCTGCGGGGTAATGCCGAACCGCCCGATGGCATCGCGGTCGATCTTCAGCATCATGCGCGGAGCCGTCGCCTGAAGGTCGCCGGTCACGTCCTGCAATTGCGGCAGGGCGGCAAGCTTCGCCAACACGATGGGAGCCCATTTGAACAGCTCGGCGACATCGGGATCCTGCAAGGTGTATTGGTATTGCGTTTTGCTCACCCGAGCGCCGATCTGCACGTCCTGGCGCGCTTGCCCGAACAAGGCGATTCCAGGAACCCGCGCGGCTGCCTTGCGAAGCCGGTTGATGACGTCGGTCGCGGTCGCCGTGCGCTGGCGCAGCGGCTTGAGATCGATCATCAGCCGGCCGGTGTTCACGGTCGGATTGGCGCCGACCCAATAGTAGACGGTGTCCACGTCCGGATCCGCCATCACCACTTTGGCCAGCTCGTGCACGCGCTCGACCATGGCGGCATAGGAAATGTCCTGGGCCGCTTCGGTGGTGCCTTGAATGGTTCCGTTGTCTTGCTGAGGGAAGAACCCCTTCGGAATGGCAACGTAGAGGTAAACCGTCGCAGCCATCGTTGCCGCCATCACTGCGACGATGAAGAGCCGATGACGCAGCGTCCAGCGCAGGCAGGAGGCATAGACATCGAGCGAGCGTTGGAAGGCGGTCTCGAGAAACCGCACGACCCGTCCTTCGCGGCTGCCCTCCTGCGGGTCCCGCAACAGCCAGCCGCACATCATCGGGGTGAGCGTCAGCGCGACCACGCCGGACATCAGAATTGCCACGCTCACCGTGACCGCAAACTCGCGGAACAGGCGCCCAATCAGGCCGCCCATCAGCAGCAACGGGATGAAGACGGCAGTCAATGACAGAGTCATCGACACGATCGTGAAGCCGATTTCGCGTGACCCGATCAGGGCAGCTTCAAGCGGCCGCTCCCCGGCTTCGATATGACGGATGACATTTTCAACCATGACGACGGCGTCATCGATGATGAATCCGACCGCGATCGTCAGTGCCATCAGCGACACGTTGTCGATCGTGTAGCCGAGGAGGTACATGACCGCGCAGGTCGACAACAGCGACACCGGGATGGTTACGCTCGGAATGAGCGTGGCGCGGGCATGGCGCAGGAACAGGAACATGACCAGCACCACGAGGCCGATGCTGATCGCCATCGTAATCTGGACGTCGTCGACCGAGGCGCGGATCGTCTGCGTGCGGTCGCCGAGAACCCGCACTTTGATCGAAGGAGGCAGCGGGCGCTGGAGATCCGGCAGCGCGTCCTTCACCAGCTGAACAGTCTGGTTGATGTTGTATCCGGGCTGCTTGTGAACGTCGATGATGACCGCCCGCTCGCCGTTGAGCCATGCTGCTTCGCGGACGTTTTCCACTCCGGCCACTGCCCGGCCGAGATCGCTGACCCGCACCGGCGCGCCATTGCGATACGCGATGATGACCGAATTGAATGTCCCGGCGTCGAATATCTGATCGGTCGTGTCCAGGGTCAGTGACTGCTTGGCGCCGTCCAGAGTGCCTTTCGGCGCATTCACCGTCGCGGTGACGATGGCCGCGCGGATGTCCTCGAGACTCACCCCCATCGCTGACGCGACCGCCGGGTTGATCTGAATGCGGATCGCCGGCTTCTGCTGGCCGTGGTAGTCGACCAGGCCGACGCCGGTGATGCGGGAAATCTGCGGGGCAAGATAGCTTTCGACATAGTCGTCGACGCTCGAAATCGGCAGGTCGGCCGAGGTTACCGCGATCGACATCAACAGCGCGTCGGCCGGATTGACCTTCTCGTAGGTCGGAGGATTCGGGAGGTTCTTGGGCAGCTGGCCGCCGGCGGCATTGATCGCGGACTGGATATCCTGGGCGGCGCCGTCGATGTTGCGCCCAAGATCGAACTCCACCTGAATCTGCGTCTGCCCGAGCGAGCTGCTGGAACTGATCGAGGTGACGCCCGAAATCAGGGACAACTGACGCTCGAGCGGCGTCGCCACCGATGTCGCCATGGTCTCGGCGTTCGCGCCCGGCAGCTTCGCGGTGATGCGAATGGTCGGGATGTCGACTTGCGGCACTCCCGCGATCGGCAACAGAAAATAGGCGACCAGGCCCAGAAGCGTCAGGCCGATCATCAACAGCGTCGTCGCAATCGGCCGGACAATGAAAGGGGTGGAAATATTCATGGGGGAATCTTTGGAGGGCCGGGGTTCAGCCGGGCGATTCCGCCGGATTGGCCAGCAATTCGACGGAGCTGCCAGCCTGAATCCGATATTGGCCGTCGGTCACCACCAGCTCACCCGGGGAGAGACCGTCATCGATGATCGCTGTCGTCTTGCTCAGGACGCCCACCTTGATCGCCCGCTTGCCCACGACGCGATCCTGGCCGACCACGAAGGCGTAGGGTCCGTCCGGCCCCTGCTGGACCGCCGTGACCGGCACCGCGACCACGTCATGGCGGACTTCGAGCTCGACCCGGGCATTGACGAATTGCCCCGGCCACAGGACTTCTTCATTGTTGTCGAAGGTCGCCTTGTAATTGATGGTGCCGGTTGCGGGGTTGATTTGATTGTCGATGACGGACAGCTTGCCTGCCGTCAGGTCTTGGCCATTGCTGTCTTGCGCCGTCACCTTGACGTCGCCCTCCTTCAACTTGGCGCGGATCTGCGGCAACGAGTCGGCGGGCAGCGCGAAGGTGACGAAGATGGGATTCACCTGATTGATGGTGACGATCCCGGCGGTGTCGGTGGCCCGCACGATGTTGCCGGCATCGACCAGTCTCGTTCCGGCGCGGCCGTCGATCGGGGAGCGAATCCGGCTGTAATTGAGCTGGGTCTGCGCCATGTCGATCATGGCCTGGTCGGCTTTGACGCTCGCTTCGAGCTGCGCGACCAGGGCGCGTGAGGTGTCGAGCTGCTGTTTGGGGACGGCGTTGGTCGCGGCGAGCCGGCTCGCCCGATCGAAATCGAGACGGGCGTTGTCGAGCTGGGCCTGGTCCTTGAGCTTGTTCGCCTGCGCCTGGGCCAGGGTCGCCTCGAAGGGCGCCGGATCGATTTCGACCAGCACATCGCCCGCATGAACGTCCTTTCCCTCGGAGAAATTGATCCTGACGATCTGGCCGTCCACCCTCGATTTCACCAGCACGCTGTTGAAGGCCTGGACCGTGCCGAGACCGGTCAGGAAGACCGGAACATCGGCGCGGCGGACCTTGCTCGCCATGACCGGGATCGCCGCCGCGACTTCTTTCGGGCCTGACGACGCCCGGGAAGCGAGAAACCCTCGGGCAATCCCGAAATAGGCCAGACCTCCGCCAGCGAGGAGAAGGACCAGTGTTAACCGCCAGTAGCGCATTGCAGTCCTATTTCAATCCGGCTTTCGAAAAGCGGCATCACCGAACGACTTGTAGTCCCTGCCCGTCCGGTTGTCCGAAGCGGCCAATGCTGTGGGCTGTGCACTATGCCCACAGCACATCCGCCCCGCACCTTAGCACGCGGGTTCCGACGGGAGGATTTGATTTTCGGCAAACACATCAGTGTGATAGGGCCCTACCATGGCGGACAGGGAACCCCTCGGTCGCGACCTCGTCCTGGTCACGGGCGCAAGCGGCTTTGTCGGCTCCGCGATTGCAAATGCAATGCGCGGGGCCGGGTATTCGGTCCGTGCCCTGGTCCGCCCATCCAGCCCGCGGACCAACATCGATCCCGCCGATGAGGTCGCTCTCGGCGATATCTGTGATCGCGGATCGCTCAAGGCAGCGTCACGCGGCGTGCGCTATCTCATCCACGCCGCCGCCGACTATCGCCTTTGGGCGCCGGCTCCCGATGACATCCTGCGTACCAATGTCGAGGGGACACGCCTGGTCATGGAAGAAGCGCTGCGGGCGGGCGTCGAGCGAATCGTCTACACCAGCAGCGTTGCCACCATCGAGTTGCGGGACGGTTCGCCCGCCGACGAGAGCCGTCCGCTGACCGAAAGCGGGGCGATCGGTGCCTATAAGAAGAGCAAGGTCACGGCCGAACGCCTGGTCGAGGAGATGGTGAAGCGCGATCGGCTGCCGGCCGTGATCGTCAATCCGTCGACGCCGATCGGCCCGCGCGACGTGAAGCCGACGCCCACCGGCCGCATCATCGTCGAAGCCGCCGCGGGGCGCATGCCCGGATTCGTCGATACCGGCCTCAATCTCGTGCATGTCGACGATGTGGCGGCAGGCCATGGCTGCGGTTGCCGCTGGCTCCGATCTATCCGATTGCGCTCGGGGCCGAATGGTGGGGCCGGTTGACCGGGCGGGAGCCGTTCGTGACCCGCGATGGGCTGCGCATGGCGCGCCATCGCATGTTCTTCACCGACACGAAGGCCCGGCGCGAGCTCGGATACCGCTCGCGGCCCTACCGAGAGGGCATCGCCGATGCCATCGCCTGGTTCCGCCAGGCCGGATATCTGCAATGATCGGACGAAGATATCTCGCTCAAACGAGATGATCCCGTTGCTGAATTCCACCCTACGCTGCGACTTTCTTCAGGAAGCTTTCGACTTTTTCCCGCAGATTGGCGGTGGCGGCCTCGACGGCCTGCGAGGCTGTCAGCACCGTGTCGGCCGAGCTGCCGGTCTTGGCGACGGCGCCGGTCACCTCTTCGAGAATGGAGACGACCACCTTCGCTCCCGCGGCGGCGCTTGCCACGTTGTGCGAAATCTCGCCGGTGGCGGCATTCTGCTGTTCGACCGAGGCGGCGATCGCCGACGTGCACCGGTTGATTTCCTGCATGCGCTCGGTATTTCGGCGGATGGCCTCGACGGCGCCGCCGGTCGAGGCTTGAACGGCCGCGATCTGCGCCGCAATCTGTTCTGTCGCGTCAGCCGTCTGGACGGCGAGCATCTTTACTTCCGATGCCACGACGGCGAAGCCTCTGCCCGACTCGCCTGCCCGGGCGGCTTCGATGGTCGCATTGAGCGCAAGGAGATTGGTCTGCCCGGCAATGTGCCGGATGAGCTTGACCACGTCGCCGATCTCCTGCGCGGCCCGCGCGAGGCTGGCAATCTCGTCATTCGTTATATTCGCTTCGGTCACCGCGGTCCCGACCAGATCGGTCGCTTGACCGAGTTGCCGGCTGATCTCCACGATTGAACTCAATAATTCCTGGGTCGCATCGGATGCTGCTCCAACGCTGGCCGATGCCTCGTTCGAGGTATGAACGGCGCCTGCGGCGCGTTGCGAGGTCTCACCCGACGATGCCGAAAGTGTCGTGGCGGTTGACCGCATGGTGGCCGCGCTGTCGCTGACGGTCCTCAATACGATCTCGACGCTCTCCCGGAACGATAGGATCGCAGCATCGACCGACGCGCGGCGCTCCTGCTGTTCGGCAAGGGAGGCACTTTGCCTTTCCGCAATCCGTCGCTCGGTGATGTCGTCATGCGTGCCGACCCAATAGTGGCCCCCGGCGATCGGCCGGTTGATCACTGAAATGGCGCGTCCATCGGGGCTCTCTACGACCCAGCTTATGGTCTTTCCTTGCGCCATGGCGCTCAAGAGTTCGGCGCGGTATTGCTCCGGGTCGCGATCAAAGTTTCCGGTTTCGATCCGGTTGCGAATGATGTCGCGCAGCGTGCAGCCGGGTTTGACGATTTCGGGCGACAGACCATACATCTCGACGTAGCGGTCATTGCACACGACCAGCCGCTCCGCGGAGTCGAACATGACAACGCCTTGGGTCATGTTGTTCAAAGCCGTGGAGAGGAGCAGGCTTTTCCCTCCCACGAAGACGCTCGCGAGACTCATCACCAGCACCGCCATTGTCGCGCTGGCGACAGCCACGGCGAGTGAAGCCGGCGAAAGGGAAAACGCAGTGTCGACGCGCGTCGGATCGGAGACGATCATGACGATGAAGTACGCGGCCCAAATGCCGCATCCGGTCGCCGCGCCGGCGGCAACGATCCAAGTCGCGCGGGCGCGGCCTGCGGTCGCGCGTGCGCGATTGAACAGAGCTATGGCCGTGAGGATTGCCAAGAAGCAGACGACGCCCGCAACAATGACAAGACGCCAGTCGTGCTCCGCCGTGAGACCGGTAAGAACGGGCAACATGATTGTCCTTGCAGCCAAGTTTCTGGAGATTGGTATGTCGTAAATATTTCTTTAACGTTAATCCCGCGCATCGCCATCGATTCGTGGCCTGCAGGCCTCGCCGACGCGAAAGCCGACGCGAAAAGAGCATCGGGCTGCGCTCCGCCCGGGACAGAGCCTTATGATGATGAGGCCGGCTCGGTGGAGGCCAAATCCGCATAGCCTCCAAGCGTGATGTCCGGGCGGCTCGCTGCCGCGCGCGAGGATGGCGCCAGGAGGGCAGCGAGCTCATCCGCATAGCGGTAACCGGGAGCTTGCCCCTCGAAACCGCCGCCTGTTGCGGGATGCAGGTAGATTTCGGTGCAGCCGGGAGGAAGGTGGTCGAGGAGCCCCGCAAGCCGTGTGGATGTCATCGCGCCGGACCAGGCCAGGCCGAACACGGCGTCCGGAA
>WNGL01003177.1_pt1 | contig 38549 bp, 38 predicted proteins | sample 5400591 | NCBI WGS metagenome assembly WNGL01 (sample SAMN13153377, study PRJNA577476) | soil metagenome | isolation source: 80 cm soil or saprolite under Garry oak tree replicate 1 | place: USA:California | collected 2016-06-15
CTCGTCAGGTGCGCCCGCTGTGGTGAAACGATAGGCACCTGGGGAGAAGTTCGCATCGGCCTGCTTGAAGAAGCCAATGAGCAGAAAGCCGCACGACGCGCGAAGGCAACAATGCCGTCGTAAGTGCAAAGGCCTGATTTCGGCAGTTACCCCAAAAGGCTTTGGTGTTGGTGCGACCACCGGCACAGAGTTGAGGAGGAATACTCGTTTACCATGCTTCGTGATCGAAGCTTATCGATCCGCATTTGGATCACCGCCGGTCTACTGCGCCGTCGGGACGAGGGCGAGCCGTTGTTAAGGATGGTAAGGTTATAGTATGGGGTTGAGTGACCCAGAGGTTCGAAAAAAGTTGTCTGAACCTAGATGGATTCAGAATAAGCATGAGTCTGATAAACGGAACTGGCCGTGGTGGAAGCGACTGATCCATCGCTTCCAACGCTGCCCGATTTGCAAGCCAGCGAAGGTGAAAGAGCAATAAAATATGGCCCTTACACTCGTAACCAAACGGTTCAAGCGTAAACGCCTGGTTTCGTCAATTGCGACACCGCCCCCCGTATTCCGCGTCTGGAGCAAGGCAGTGGCTGTCGATTGCAGAACGGCCCGGTCACTTTGTTAAGGGATGGTGGTCGAAGCTGATGACACGAGTGATCTTCCATACTCCATCTTTGTTTTGCCAGAGGTGAATGAACTTCGCCTCGCCGACATCCCCGGTATCCTTGGGATGGTGGAAACGGTGAACGCCAATCTCCACCGCGCCATAGTTGGCAATGGGATACACCTCAAGCGTCCCTGGAACGAGCTCTCTGGTCACCTTGCCACAGATGTTGTTCTTCACACCCTCAACCACAGCTTGCCGTCCGGTGCTCAAGCCGCCCTTGTCATGATAGAACTCCAAATCGTCGGCCAACAACGATCCGAATTTCTCCAGATCGCAATGGTTGTAGGCGTCGAAAAGTTTGGCATCCAACGACTGGATCGTTTGAAACAGTGGCGGCTGGATTGTTCCACCCTTGCTGTTGAAATATCGCCGTTACGCTCACTGACGGGTTCTGAACGCTATCGCCTGATTTCGCCAACAATCCCGAGGCGTGAGCACTTCTGTCGTAAACTTTCAGTGCGATGGGTTCTTGGACGGGACCTTCTTCTCGGCGGCAGTGCGAACGGTATCGTCCTTCTTGGTCTCACAATCGCAGGTTTTCTTCCCTAGAATGTCACTCAGCTTCTCAATGATTTGTTCTGTAGTCAGCTGCGCCGTTGGCTGGGCTTTAAGTACGGAGTTTGCTCCGATCGGTGGACCAGAGGCATGTGCCGCGTCAATTTCAACGAAGGTCTCTCCTAGTACTCCTGCGGTTTCGAGCAAAACGGTTGAATCGGCTGGGATGTTCAGGTCGTATTGAGGGTTGAGCACCATCACTACTTCAACTGGCGTTTCCTTCAGCTCGGGCCGGGCACGTACGGTCTTCACAGACCCTACATCAACTCCCGCTAGACGTACTCGTGCGCCAGCACGGAGGCCTATGGCATTCGTGAAGTACGCCTTCACTACCAGTTTGTGACCGAGGGGCCTGAGCACGACAAAGAGAAGGGCCAGAACGGCAACTCCAGCCAGTGCGACAAACCTAAAGCTCTTCCAGCGCATCATGTTTGTCCTCAATTCTCAGCCACGGAGGGCACACTGCTTGGTGGGCCGGAGTCATCATAAAACACGGCCAAAGAGAATGAAAATATAAGAATCTCCTTCATCAGGCGCGAGTCCGAATCGGGGCGGGGTCGTCCTAACTGTCGTAACATCGCCATTACACCAACAACCCCGTAGTTGGTGCAAACGCCTGATTACATCGAGTGAGGGCAAGGACTTGTGGATACGTCAGCATCAGTGATAGACATCACTTCAAGGCTTTCGATATGACAGATGAGCAGTACCGCCCCGAGAACAGGAAGTTTACGACTGTGCACATGTGTAGAGGATTAAGTTTTATGACTCTTCACTCACGGCGAAGTCGAACGCTTCACGCAAAAACGGAATGATCGTGCGTAGGTCCTCGGCGGTCCGGACAAGGGCGACGTGTGAGACGCGGTTGTCGCCCTGCCCGATTTTGATGAAGTACTGTGCGCCGGCCTTGCGACCGAGGTGAATCACCACGCGCAGCGCATCCCGCATTACCGTCAGGTCCGCAAAGATGCGTGTCGTCCGGAACAGCGCGTACCGGTTACGTGTGACTACCTCCACGTCGCCAAAGCCCCTTACGGTGGTCTCGAGTTTCCGGTAGAGATCGGTAAGTGCCGGTGGCCTACCTTTGAGCAAGGTAGCAGCGTTGCCGACCCCGCATGCGTGACGTTGATTGACCTGACGAAAGGTCCGATCACACCGCGGACATGCCCAACTCATAAAGTCTATCCTTCCTGTGGCATTTCCTTTGGGCGCACGCGATGCGTCTGTGAAGCCTCGAGTCCCAGCAACTTGCTTTGCGTCACTAGTATATTCTTGATCTACTGGCCGATAGACGCCAGTTGTTGGCGTAACATCTCGATTACGCTCATAACCGGCTGGATCATGGTGTAATCGCCTCTGCCTCTCCTCGACCTCTGCTACATTTCCCAGTCGCAAGTCCCTAGAAGTTTTGCCCAAATCCCAGGTGTCGCGAGTTCAATCAGATTGTTGTCCGGATCTCGAAAATACAGGCGACAAGAGCTCGCCTTTGAGTTCCTCCGGCATAAGCGATTTGTGCCCTGCCGAAATACCGAATAACGGATCACCCTCCAGCGCGTCTAAACTCTTGTTAGATACCAATCACCTTACCGACAAAGTGCGTAACCTAGCACTGTACGCGGATCGATGTGAAAGGCGGAGAGCAATGCCAGCTACGACGAAACCAAGCCAAGCAGCGAACGATGAAGCGGAACTCCGCGAACTGATTGCGCGATGGTCAAAGGCTGTCCGCGACGAAGATCTTCCCGGAATTCGTGCTAACCATGACCCAAAGATATTAATGTTCGATGTGCCGCCTCCCTTCTTGTCTCGCGGGATCAATGCTTATATGGCGACCTGGCAGACGTTCTTCGCGTCATCAGCAAAGCCGGTGGCATTTGAGTTTGAGGACGTGGAGATCACGGCCGGAGACGACGTGGCCTTCGCAACGGCAATCGGTCATTGCGTCAACATCGAGCACAATGGCGAAAAGACCAATCTCAAGTTCCGTCTCACCATGGGGTTCCATAAACAAGATGGACGATGGCGCATCGTTCACGAACATCATTCACTGCCCGCTATAGATTAGCTTGAACGTGAATTGTTGGCGTAATATCGCCATTACACCAACAACAAGGTTGTGAGTGTAATCGTCTGATTACTGATCTCTACTAGCTACCCTCCCTACCGCTCACTAGCACCCAGCACAGCCGCATGCACGCGTGCCCCTCCCGGCACGGTTAATCCACCCGCTCTCGCACAGAAAAGAACTTCCACTTTATTTGCGCATCCAGCAGGGGGCGCTCTAAGGGTGCTCAGTTCTCTTCTCCCCCCGCCGCGTTGACTTGACCCACCTGCCCTCCTAACATGACAGCCAATGATGGGTACCGGATTGTCGCGAATTAGCTGAACACTTACACGATCTAGCACTTAGGGACGTAGATGGATAGTGTCTTGGCTCATATCCCATTACAAAAGCATGTTTGCCGCCCGTTAGAAAACCCTCTGAGTACCGCGCTCTCTGAACCCGCGGAAACATTGGTTCCTTCCATCTCGATTATCAACGTTAGAAAAGTGTAGTTTTCTAATCTACGCAGACATTTACCTTCGCAGTCGCATTGTTGGTGTAATGGCGATGTTTAAGCCAACAATCCACACTTGCTTTACACTCTAGATTTCAGACGAGTCTGATGAAACCAAGTCAATCACTCGTGTGGCGCGAGAATGCCCGGCGAATTTGCGCCGTACCCAGGGTTGTTTCGTGCGGTCTCAGCGTCCAGGACAAGGGGAGTTCGAATGCCAATTGTTGATGCGGTGAAGGCGTGCCTCAGGAAGTATGCGGATTTCAATGGGCGGGCGACGCGCACCGAGTACTGGTGGTTCTTTCTAGCCGTCCTGCTTGGGAGTGCCGCCACGTCGCTCATCGCTCTTAGGGTTTACGCGCTGTTCTCGCTCGTGACTCTGCTTCCGATGATCGCAGTGGGAGCGAGGCGGCTGCATGATACGAATCGAAGTGGTTGGCGGCAACTTCTGGCGCTGGTTCCTTTTGGTGCGGTTGTGCGGCTGCCTCGTCCTTCGTAGCCCCCATTCCCGCCACCAGTTTTCTATCGGGAGTCAGGGCAACGCAGCTACCCGGCGGTAGTTTGTCCATCACTTCGCTGAATCTTTTTGGAATGGGTCGCAAAGGCGCAATTCACTTTCTTTTATCGTCCAGACGCAAGCAATTCGTACAGCTTTGCCTTTTGCGGGTCGGCTGGCTTCCATCTTCTGTTGCCATGAGGAGTGGACCGAGGTTGACCAGTGTTAAGTTCACACTGTTCTCCGGCTGCCGCTCCGCAGGTTGGGCAACGCACGGACAGAATTAGCTTTGCAAGTTGCTTAGCATTCACGTCACAATTGTGAGATGGAAGAAGAGGTAAATCTGTTCAATTTTGACCATCTTGAACGTACTTTGAATTTCTGCTACCGTCGCAACCCTGCCGTAGCATCACCCTCACCCGCCGAAACCGCGCCAATGGTCGGCGGGTTTGGTCTCACAGTTCTCGTTGCGTAGGCTTCAACATCATCCTCGACAGCTCCTCCTTTATTTGTCTAAGGCGAAGCTCTCGTTGTTCGTGGGATGCGCGGTCTATCCTGTGGTTGTCCTCGCTGTGCTGTAGGTCACGGATTTCCCGCGTTAATAGGGCAATGCGTTCCGAGATGTCCTTATAGTCCATTCTGAAATGATAACGCTATCCTGCGGCGGATTTCAGTTTGGTTGGCGCGGCATTGGAAACTTTCTTAAATGGGCTTGAGCGTATTGTCCAGAACACTCGATAAAAAGAAGGTCATCGCTACACCACCTCTTGAGTTCAGGCGGGGAGAAGCTCGTTACGAGCATAATGTGGGGAACTGTGGCACGCAGAGTTAGCATTTTGGTTATCGTGCCAGAGAAGTCAAAAATGGACTGGTGGTTCACAGGGTCGCTCGTCCTGCTGGGTATTTCCATTCTTGGCTTCGCCTACCTACTTTGGGAGAACTACTCCGTTACTACGAAATGAAAGATGAAACGCATCCTGAGTCGCCTGTTCAGTTTATTTTTTCGGCGTGTACCTCGCTCTAAGATGATTTCATTTCCTCGCTCTAGTCGGTCTCCCCGAAGGTGCAGGAACGATAGCCAGTAAGTCGGCGTCAGAATGGTTCCTCAATTTCACCATCACCCAGCGGCAGGGGTATCGTTTCGGCTGCTGTCTCACGCGCACGCGGTGCTTTCTTAAACGTGGCGTCAACCCAACGTGGATACTTCATCTGTTCACCATGCAGCAATTGTTCGACTGTGAGTATCTGAATGCGCGGGAATTTTTCCTCAAGATGCGGTGACTTGTAAAAACCAGCCTCAGCAGCTTCCTTCAACATAGGCTTGGTCGGTGTTTCCATTGAAATCAGTACACCAATCTCTGCTTTTTCCCTTTCCAGCACTCCACGAAGGTCGCGCACCTGCGCCACGTTCACGTTCTCACCCGCCTTCACTGAAAGTATGACCTGCTTGCTCTTGCCAGTTTTGTCATCATGAAAATACAGATGACCGTCAATACCCCGGTCGGCACCTTTCTTTGCACTGGTCGCCACTCTTGCGCCGACTAGACCCAGCGCCCACGACTGAAACTGAATACTGGCGGCCTCGTGTCGGATTGCTCAGAGTCCCTGCGACGGTTGTCCCGCTCGAACCAAACGACGAAAGTTAGTGACAGCAAGAAAAATGAGAGCACAACAATCGTGCCGATTATGGTGCGGTGTCCGCCAATGAAAGAAGACGTCACTCGTGCTTTGGTGGCGTGCGGGACAATAGTTCTCCAGTCGCGGGATTCTCGAATGTGGTTTCGTCTATCCGATTGAGAGGGGTTCCACCTTCCAAAAGACACGTTTTCGGTCCCGATATCCAACTTCCGGGGGTTCCTAGCGAGGACGCATTTATCCGGTCCTCAAAAATGTGTGCCCGATATTTGGCCCCATTACCGCTGTAAAGCCACAAGCTCTCTATCAACTCTGTTGCCAAGATTCACTCCCTGACCCGAATCCTAGTTGTGCCTTAACTTACCTGTCGCCTGTCTCTTCTCTTCTTGATTGCAACCGCAATCCCGACAAAAATGCCCATAAGGAGGACGCAACCGAGGCCTTGTCCCACGAGATAAGGCACATCCATCGGCGTATACATGGAGGTGAAAACGACATAGGCGCCGAAAAGTATAAACAGGACAAGGGCGATAATTGTTAGCGTGATGCTGAACAGTGGCTTTCCCGGCGATTCTCGAAGGATGACGACGAGAAAAAGAATACCGAGGACTATTGTTGCTCCAATTGCTGCTCCGCTCATAGAGGCCGAACTATATCTCAAGACCCACCGAATCGAAAGATGCGATTTAGTGGTCGAGAAATGACACGGAGTTCAGGAGGAAAGGAACTGTGCGGCTTAGGGCTGACACTCATGCTTTTCAAAGTCTGCTTCCATCTCGGCCTTCGCGGATTTAAGGTCATCCGCCACAGCAATCGTGAAAACAGCGAGGCACTTCTCACACGAACCCTTGAGAAATTGACCCCGCACGAATACCAAAATCTTTAATTGCGCTCTGCCATGCTTACGATTTTTCAATGTGAACGACGAAATCGTGCCGATTTGGGTCGTCAGCAAGGCGCTGGTTGCAAAGTTGGCAGCGATAAGTCTCTCGATATTCCTCGCTTTTTCCCAAGCAAACTGTGGGGCCATTTTTTTCGAAGCACCAGAAAATATCCGAATATCCAGCGGGTTGTCGGCCTAGCGTGCCATGCGCCCATTTGATTGCTTGTGCAGTTGCGGTTGTCATAATCTTCTTTGTAGCAGCGGCCTATATCGGCTGCAATTGTGAATCTCTGAAAAGGTGTGGAAAAGCGGCATTTAAGTTCGTGGAGAGACCGAAAGCGTGCGGCCTAGGGTTGACACTCGGTGCTTTTCAAAGTCTGCTCTCTCAACCTTGGCGGACCCTAAAAAGCGCAGCAACGGTATCACTTCGGTATCATTTGAAGGTGCCGAAGTTCATATTCAGCACCAAAAGCACCACCAACGGCACTGATACCAGTGATACCGTTTTTCGTGAAAACGGAGCAAATTGGAGAAACTGTACAAACTGGAGCGGAAGTTAAGAAAGTGCTTGCAACCCGCATAAACACTGAATATTATCGCTAAGTGTAGTTTTCACCGATGCTTGCTGATAACGACCCCGAAAGAGTCCCTTCTTCGGCACCATTCCCGGCTACTAATTTTTATAAGGTAGCGATACCGACACTGATACCGTTTTCAGTGAGGCGCCCCGTGATGCTGGTGAAGGGATCCGTCGCGCTTCATCACGGCTGGAATCTCGTTTGACCGCCGGCACCTATTGTTTCGGTACCGGTATCCGGGCAATGCGGCTCCGGGCATGCGTATCGGATCATATTGCGCTGCCGGTCGAGAGTAGAAATGAACATCGGACGATTGTGCTGATCGCAACGTGGTTGGTCAGACGAGAACAGCGGCGGCTCACCACGCTTGGGCGTCACATATCCCAACCGTTCGCTGAAACAGCGGTGGCAGAATTTATCGGTACAGCGGAAGAACTCAATGGAATAATCGGCACTGAACGGAGCAATGCAAGGCTCCATGGTCCGATAGTGTTTATCACAAAGAGGTAAAATGTCCGTCCGCATGGGCTGAGTCTAGCATTCGTGGTATGTCATATCAGTCCAACAGCCTCGTTTCAAGATGGCAGATTGTCAGAGGGATGTTTGTTCCCGAGATCGGAAACTCATATTTCGGCATAGGACGGCGAATCCGTTTGTAACTCACGGAATCAGGGATTATTATCCCCGAAGTTTTTCTTGTCGCAGGAAACCGGCCGCAGGGAGCGATTTTCGGCATCATTATCAAATGACTGCGCAGTCTGCTACGCTACCAGCGCCTGGGCCAACCGGAATTATGAGAGGTGCTTATGAAGATCGCGCCCCCTGTCGTTACACTCCTGCTACTTTTTTGCGGTTTTCTGCTGGCTGAAAATAAGAAGGAAACCCCATCGCCTGCAAAACATCCTTCATCACCCAAGGCGGAGGACTGCGCTTCAGTCAATCGCAAATCAGCCTACGATCTTTCGCGGGCTTTGCCACACACACGCGCGGCTGCGAAGTTCTATGACGTGGATTATGCTGAACCGTATAATCACCCTCACGACCCCGTATGTCTCAGCGTGAAAGCGGGGGACGTTATAGTCTGGTACACAAGCAAACACAAACCTTTTAAGTTGAAAATTTCGCGAATGTCAGGGGACAATGACTGTCGATCACATCCCTTTGATACTTCGCCACCGTCTGCTCACGTCCTCGGCCATTATTCCGGTCCGCCTAGACCGAACACTGAAGGATGTGTTTATGCCGTGGAATTTGAGCGGGATGGGAAAACGGAGTCGGACCCCCACATCCGCATCGGACTCTGATGCATGACGTCGCTGCTTGAGCTAAATTGCGACCTCGAGACACACACCGCGTAGCCGGGCTCTAATCGCCTGGAGAGGGAGACCTTTCCCGTATAATCATCAGCATTCGCCATGCCCTCCAGGCTCGACCAGATTGTGGCCACCACGCGCCGAAGAATCGCTCAATCCCGAGTGAAGGCCGATCTCCGCCTGCTGGAGAGGCAGGCTCAAGACCACATCCCGCGCGGCTTTCGGCGTGCCCTCGAGGCTAAGGGGCGCGGCAGCATTGCCATCATTGCGGAACTGAAAAAGGCTTCTCCATCGCGCGGATTGATTCGCGCCGACTTCGATCCGGCCACGCTCGCCCGTGAGTTGGAGGTTGCCGGCGCTGCCGCCTTATCGGTCTTGACGGACGAAGAATTCTTTCAGGGATCGCTGGAGAATCTTCAACTCGCGTCCGCGAGCACTCGGCTGCCGTGTCTGCGCAAGGATTTTATTGTGGACGAATTCCAGTTGCTCGAAGCCCGCGCCTACTGTGCCGATGCAGTTTTGCTGATCGTGGCTGCGCTGTCAGCGGCGGAGTTGAGCACCCTGGCCAACGCCGCACGGGATCAAGAACTGGATGCTCTCTGCGAGGTCCATGACGAAGAAGAATTACAACGCGCCGTGGACGCAGGCTGCGACCTAATCGGGGTAAACAGCCGCGATCTGCGAACCTTTACCGTGGACCTCGAAACCGCCTTTCATCTCGCGTCATTGATTCCGAAAAACGTAGTGAGTGTTGCCGAGAGCGGAATCCACTCCGGAGTGGATATCGCTCGCCTGCGCGCCGCCGGCTATCAAGCATTCCTGATCGGCGAATCGCTGATGAACGCGAAATCCCCCGGTGATGCGCTGCGCACGCTGATGGCAGAAGCAAGTAGCGGCCAGTGGTCAGTGGTCAGTGGTCAGTGAATCACGATCGACTCTGGAGAACGTACGGGCCACTGACCACTAGCCACTGACCACTTTTCCTATGACTTGGATAAAGATTTGCGGGATGACGAACGTGGAAGACGCGTTGCTGGCTGCTGATGCGGGGGCTGACGCGTTAGGATTCGTGTTCTACAAGCCGAGCCCGCGGAACATTGATCCCGAGAAGGTTCGTGCGATCGTTGCCCAACTGCCACCACAAGTTGAGAAGGTGGGCGTGTTCGTAGACGAATCTCCAGAGAACATTGCCGATATCGCGGACCGGGCGCAATTGACGGCTTTGCAATTGCATTTCAATTCCAGGTCCGCGGACCATGGCCTTCAGGGCTTATCTCCTGGAAATAAAAAAGTATATTTGGCGTTACCGGCCGCCCTGTTCCTGGACGCAGGAACCAAGTGGGGCGGCTCGAATCAAGGTTCGATCGCGTTTAGCGCGATTTTTCTGGATTCGGGTACATCGCAACAGCCAGGCGGGACGGGGAAAACTTTCGACTGGCAAAAAGCCGCACTCCTGGTCGAGGCTATGACCAAATCCGCAAAGGTAGTCGTAGCCGGTGGTCTGAATCCGCTCAATGTCGGCGAAGCTATTCGTATACTGAAACCCTGGGGTGTGGACGTCGCCTCCGGTGTTGAAGCAATCCCGGGCAAAAAGGATACGAAAAAAGTCCAAGCCTTCATTGCGGCGGTACGACGAAGCGAAACAAGTTAACCAATGGCAACTGCCACCATTCCGAGGGGGAAAAAAGACTCGACGAGAACGCCGGGCCGCTTCGGCGTTTATGGCGGACGCTACGTCCCTGAGACTCTGGTGTCAGCGCTCGAAGAACTTGAGCGCGCCTACGAAAAAGCGAAGCGGGATCGCAAGTTCCAGGCTCGTCTCGACGAACTGTTGCGCTCTTATGCCGGCCGTCCGACGCCGCTTTTCTTTGCCCGCAGGCTGACTGAAAAACTAGGCGGAGCGAAGATCTATCTTAAGCGCGAGGACCTTCTTCACACCGGCGCTCACAAAATCAACAACTGCCTGGGACAGGCTCTGCTTGCCGAACGTATGGGCAAGCGCCGGATCATCGCGGAAACCGGCGCCGGTCAGCACGGTGTCGCGACGGCGACGGTATGCGCCCTTTTTGGTTTCGAATGCGTCGTGTACATGGGCACCGAAGACATGCGGCGGCAGGAATTAAATGTCTTTCGCATGCGCCTGCTGGGCGCGGAAGTGCGCGGGGTCGAGTCCGGCTCTCGCACGTTAAAGGACGCGATCAACGAAGCCATGCGCGATTGGGTCACCAATGTGCGAACCACACATTACTTGTTGGGCAGCGTGTTGGGCGCGCATCCTTATCCCACCATGGTGCGCGATTTTCAAATAGTCATCGGACGCGAAGCTCGTGCGCAGATTCTGAATGCTGAAGGCCGGCTGCCGACCGCGATCATTGCATGTGTTGGTGGCGGGTCGAACTCCATCGGCATTTTTCATCACTTCATCAAGGACAAGCGGGTAAAACTCATCGGCGTAGAGGCCGGCGGTCGCGGCGAACTGCTGGGTGATCATGCTGCGCGTTTTCGCGGAGGCTCTCCGGGCGTGCTGCAAGGAACGTTTTCCTACGTATTGCAAGACGACGCGGGCCAGATCGCGAATACGCACTCCGTATCTGCTGGACTGGATTATCCCTCGATTGGCCCCGAGCACGCCTGGCTCAAAGATACTGGCCGGGCCGAGTACGTCCCTGCATCCGACGAGGAGGCGCTGGAGGGTTGCACTCTGTTAGCTCGGACCGAAGGCATCATCCCTGCGCTCGAATCCGCACACGCCATAGCCGAGGCGGCTAAGCGAGCCCCGAGAATGAAGAAATCAGAAATCGTGATCGTGAACGTTTCCGGACGCGGAGACAAGGACATGGGGATCTTGAGGAAGACTTTGAACCTGGAGTGAGGAAAGTACGAAGTACGATTTACGAGGTACGACTTACGAAGTACGATTGTTGATTTTTGATTGGTGATTGTTTGATTCTGGAGCCAAGCTGCTCGTGGTTTTGCTCTTAAATCGTCAATCGAAAATCGTACTTCGTACATTCTTTCAATCAACAATCAAGAATCACCAATCAACAATACCCGTGTCCTTATCGTTCCAAAAACGTCCCGCTCTGATCGCCTACGTTACTTGCGGCGATCCCGACCTCGCCACAACATGCGCTATCGTGCTGGCGGCGATCGAGGCGGGAGCAGACATTATTGAACTCGGTGTCCCTTTCAGCGATCCCGTGGCAGACGGTCCGGTAATCCAGCGAGCCAGCGAACGGGCGCTACGCCATGGAACCTCGCTTGAGCAAGTGCTAAAGCTGGGAAAAGAAGTGCATAACAAATCGCGGGCAGGATTGATTATTTTTTCGTACCTGAACCCGATCCTGCGTATGGGACTATCCAAATTCAGCGCAGCACTGGAAGACGCTGGCATCGACGGCGCGTTGATTACCGACCTGCCCGCGGAAGAAGCAGGAGACTATCTGCGCGAGATGCGAAAGCGACGTTTGGACACAGTATTTCTTGCCGCGCCTACCAGCCCTGACGATCGACTGAAGCAGATTGCCAAGGCGTCTACCGGATTTGTCTATGCGGTTTCCCGCACCGGGGTCACCGGGGCTCGAAAACAGTTGCCGGAGGATGCGCGGGAACTGGTTCGCCGCGTGCGCCGTCATACGAAACTCCCCATTGCCGTGGGGTTCGGCATCTCCAACGCGGAACAATTCGCCGCGGTGGGAGAATTTGCCGAAGCGGCGGTAGTGGGCAGTGCCATTGTGGAGACTATTGAGCGCAATCCAGGAAAAGAACCGCAGGCTGTGGCACAATTTGTGCGACAGTTATTGGCCGACAATTCCCAGTTTTCAGCCAAGCAAGGCCAACGGTAATCGAAAGAGAACCTTTTGACCTTTCAACTGGGAGCCGAGATCTAAAAGCTGACGGCGCTTATGGACATCGCAGATTGGCGCAAGAAAATCGACGAACTCGACCGCCGCCTGGTGGAACTGCTGAATCAGCGGGCGCAGGCTGCCCATGAAATTGGAAAACTCAAGCGCAATGCCGGTATGCCGATCTATGAACCCGATCGTGAGCAAGCGGTTTTTGGCAATGTTCGGAAATTGAATCAGGGACCGCTGCCCGATCGTGATTTGCTGCTCATTTACGAACGCATTATGGATGTGATGCGTCAGATCCAGAAAGAGGAAATCGCGCCTCAGGCTGCTGAAGAGCTTGGCGCGACGGAATTAGATTCAGAGGTAAATGATTAAGACCGGGAGCTAACTGAGCCTATAGCGGCACCCTACTTATGATTGTTGCAATGCAAGACACGGCGACTGAAGAGCAGATACAGCATGTCATCGAGCATCTGGTGCGAATGGGTTTCTCCGTGCACCGCACCACCGGTGAGCGGCAAACGGTGCTGGCGGCAGTGGGCGCGCGCATTGATTTCGATATCCGAAATCTCGAAGTGCTCAATGGCGTGCAGCAGGTTCACCGCATCAGCGAACCCTACAAGCTGGCGGGACGCGGCTTTCGTCCCGACGGGACTGTCATCGAATTTTCTAACGGACTGAAGATCGGCGCCGACGAAGTCGTAGTCATGGCGGGCCCGTGTTCCGTGGAATCGCGCGAGCAACTATTCACCGTTGCGGAGCTGATATGCAAAGCAGGAGCCCGCGTGTTGCGCGGGGGCGCCTTTAAACCGCGCAGTTCGCCATACTCTTTTCAGGGCATGGGCGAACAAGGACTGAAATTGTTGCGAGAGGCAGGCGATCGTTTCAACATGCTGGTGATCAGCGAAGTCATGGAGATTTCGCAAATCCCTCTCATGCTGCCTTACGTGGATATCCTGCAAGTAGGCGCACGCAATATGCAGAACTTCAATTTGTTGCGTGAGCTGGGCAAGGTCAAAAAGCCGGTGCTGCTCAAGCGCGGCATCGCCGCTACCCTCGAAGAGTTGCTGCTTTCGGCGGAATACATCATGGCCGGCGGCAACTACGACGTAATTCTGTGCGAGCGCGGCATTCGGACCTTCGAGACCTATACGCGCAATACCCTGGATATCTCCGCTATCCCGATCATCAAGAAGTTGTCTCATCTGCCTATGACTTCCGATCCATCGCATGGGACGGGACGCCGTGACAAAGTTGCGCCCATGGCTCGCGCATCGGTAGCGGCCGGTGCGGACGCGCTCCTGATTGAGGTGCATCATGATCCGGACAAAGCGCTTTCCGATGGCGCCCAATCTCTCTTCCCGGAGCAGTTCCGCACTTTGATGGATGAGCTGCGTATGATCGCTCCCGCGGTACACCGAAAGATCGCTTAATCCTAAACTTCAAGGCGCGCTTGTGTTGGCGCGATAGAGCACTATCGGTAGCACGAAAACTTCATGGCTATTCGCCAGATCACAATCATCGGAACCGGCTTGATTGGCGGCTCGTTCGGATTGGCTTTGAAGAAACGTCGCTTCCGGGGACGCATTGTGGGCTGCGACCGCGAGTCGGTCCTCAAACGTGCGCAAAAACTCGGCGTCATCGATGCGGGCGAGGGCAATCCGCTGAAAGCCGTTCACGGCAGTCAGATTGTTCTGCTGGCCACCCCTGTCGGCGCGATTATCGAGTTGATCGAGCGTTTGGGCCCGACGCTTTCACCACAAACGTTGCTTACAGACGTTGGTAGCACCAAGGCAGAAATCCTTTCACGTGCGAAAAAGATTTTCGCCAACAACACGAAAGTTCGTTTTCTCGCGGGACACCCCATGGCCGGGAAAGAGCATGCTGGCGTGGAATTCGCCGACCCAGATTTATTTCAGGGTGCGGCCTGGCTGGTGACTCCGTCGCCGGGACAGAATGTGCACGACGGGCTTAGTGGAGAATTTCTCAAGTGGGTGAAGAAAATCGGCGCGCGCATTTCCACCATCGATGCCGAGGAGCACGATCAGCTCTGCGCCTGGATCAGTCACCTGCCGCAGTTGATATCCACCGCGCTTGCCGCCCTTCTCGTGGATGAATACGGCAACAAACCAATGCTCGAAGTTGGAGGCCGCGCGCTACACGAAATGACGCGTATTTCGGGTAGTCCATACAGTATGTGGCGCGACATCGCTCTCACCAACAAGAAAAACATTCAGCAAACTCTACTCAAACTGGAGCAACGTCTTGCCCATCTCCGGGAGAATCTGGATACCCGGGAGTTGGCCATGGAGTTCGAACGCGCCCATCGCTTGCGGGATACCTCGCGGCCTGGAAAAAAGAAATAGAGTTCTAGCTTTGCAATCAACAATCAAAAATCACAAATCGACAATTTCATTTAAAATCTCTCGCTTATGCACAAGGTAGTCGGCAGCGCCGACGAGGCTATCCGCGATGTCTCCGACGGCGCCACCATCATGGTGGGCGGCTTCGGCTTGTGCGGCATTCCGGAGAATCTGATCCGCGCCCTGGTCCGCAAGGGCGTTAAGAATCTCACCACCATCAGCAATAATGTGGGCGTGGACGGCTTTGGCATGGGCCTGCTGCTTGCGGCGGGACAGATTCGGAAACACATCGGCACCTATGTCGGCGAGAACAAACTGTTGGAACAAATGGTGCTGAAAGGTGAGATAGAACTCGATCTCGTTCCCCAAGGAACTTTCTCCGAGCGAATTCGTGCCGCCGGAGCGGGTATTCCCGCGTTCTTCACCCCAACGGGAGTTGGCACCCTGGTGGCTGAGAAGAAAGAAACTCGCGAGTTCGACGGCCGGACATATTTGATGGAACGCGCCCTGAAAGCCGACTTCGCCTTCATCAAAGCCTGGAAAGGCGACAAATGGGGCAACCTTGTCTATCGCAAAACAGCACGAAATTTCAATCCCATGATGGCAACCGCCGCCACGGTAACGATTGCGGAAGTTGAGCATCTGGTCGAAGTAGGAGAACTGGAACCCGACTTGATTCATACTCCCAGCGTGTTCGTGAACCGAATTTTCCAGGGAGAATTGTTCGAGAAACGTATTGAAAGAAGAACGGTAAGGAAAGTGGCTAGTGGCTAGTGGAAAACGGGACAATAACAAGAACTCGATTCACTAGCCACTGACCACTAGCCACTGCTTATGTCTAGTCCACCAACAATCTCGAAAGACGTTGAAAAGCGCGAGCGCATCGTAAAGAGAATTGCTCTTGAGTTGCGGGATGGCTTCTACGTCAACCTCGGTATCGGAATGCCTACGCTCGTCGCCAATCACGTCCCCCCAAATATGGATGTGATTCTGCAAAGCGAGAATGGCATGCTGGGCATCGGCCCTTTCCCCGTCGAAGGCCAGGAAGACGCGGACCTCATCAATGCCGGCAAGGAAACGGTGAGCGAGATGGCGGGCACAGCTTATTTCTCCAGCGCCGATTCGTTCGCCATGATCCGCGGCGGCCACGTTGACCTGAGTGTGCTCGGCGCCATGGAAGTGGACGAGCAGGGCAACCTCGCTAATTGGATGATTCCCGGCAAGACGGTCAAGGGTATGGGCGGAGCCATGGATCTGGTTGCGGGCGCGCGGCGTGTGATCGTGGCCATGGAGCACACCACGAAAGATTCTCAACCCAAAATTCTGAGAAAATGCACGCTGCCGCTAACTGGCGTGAAGGTTGTGGACACAATCGTCACGGAAATGGCTTTCATTCGAGTGACGCCCGCCGGTCTTCTACTGGAAGAAATCGCGCCCGGAGTGACCGCGGAAGATGTAGAACGCGCTACCGAGCCCAAGCTGATTCTCAGCCCCAATCTAAAAACCATGGGCGATTGAAGGAATTCCTTCGTGTACTTCGTGTCCTTGGTGGTTAAAGATTTTATCTACTGACCGCCGTTCATACTTTTTATCCGCGCCGCCTCGAACTCGTCACCCTTTTCCCATCCCACCAGATTCGGCATGTTGGCGGCCTGCCATCCCAAGGCAAAACCGAACCGTGCCATCGCTGCGTCTCCGGTGAAGTCCATTTCTGGAAGATATTCGTCACTCGGCTGATGATAGTGTTTCGCAGTGAATTCGTCTGCCTGCTGCATCCCCCACGCCACGTCGTGGCCTTTGTATTTCATCCCTTCATTTACGGAGAATGCGGGGATCCCCACGCGTGCCAGACTGAAGTGGTCTGAGCGGTAGTAGTGTCCAGCCTCGGGACGCGCATCCGGACGGATGTTCAGGCGAAACTCCTTGGCCAACGCCTGCACTATGGGATAAAACGTCGTGCGCTCCGATCCCGACACTTCGACTTCCTCGGGAGAGCCGAGTGGAGGAACGTCGTCATAATTAAGATCCAGAGCAATCTTGCCAGCGGGTATGGGAGGGTGTTTTCCCAGATACTCAGAGCCCAGCAATCCCTGTTCTTCGGCTGTGACCGCAGTAAACAGAATGGACCGCCGTGACTTTTGCGTTGCCAAACTGAAAACGTTAGCCAGTTCCAGAAGAATGCCGCAGCCAGTTGCGTTGTCGTTGGCTCCGTTGTAAATGTTGTCCCCCGACATGTCGGGGCGCATGCCGAGATGATCATAATGAGCCGTGTACATAACGGCTTCATCTTTCAACTTACGATCGGCGCCGGGCAACATTGCGATCACGTTATTAGATTCGAATGGACGAACCTTGCTGACCATATGCGCTTTCAACTTCGCCGACAGCGCTATCGGACGGAAATCGCGCGACTGCGCGTCCGCCATCATCTTGTCGAGATCCATCCCCGAGTTTGCCGCCAACTGTTTCGCGACATCGAGTTGTATCCATGACGCAACTTTCAGCTTGGGCGTGCCATCAAGTTTCAGAAATGATTTCTCGCCTGAGTTGGAATTGCGTACCACTTCCCAGGGATAACTCGCCATATCGGTGCGGTGAATCAGGATCGCGCCCACCGCGCCTTTGCGTGCGGCTTGCTCGTATTTGTATGTCCAGCGCCCATAATAGGTCAGCGCCTTGCCCTTGAAGAATTTTGCATCGTCAGACGACGGCTCATTCACCAACATGAGCAGAACTTTGCCTTTGACGTCCGCGCCCTTGTAATCATCCCAGTTATATTCCGGCGCCTCAATTCCATAACCGACGTAGACGATTTCGGCATTGACGTCCGACTGGGACTGCTGAGTCTGATCGTAGGCCACGTATTGGTCGAGCACCTTTAGGTCGTTCGCTCCACCTTTGGCGGGAACGAACGCAAACGTAGTCGCAGGTTGCGGCGTGATGCCCACCATGGGAACTTTTTGCATATAGGTTCCGTTGTCGCCCGCCGGCTTCAGACCGTAAAGCGCGAATTGTGTGGCGATGTATTGAGCCGCAATGTCTCCACCCCGCTGGCCGGTGCCGCGGCCTTCGAGCAGATCGTCCGAAAGAAAACGGACGTGGGCCCGAATCCGCTCCGGGTTGACTCTCTGAAAGGCGGCAATCGCCGCAGGAGAGAGATGCGCGGAAGCGGCAGCCGACGATCGCATCGGCTGGTGTGACTGTTGTGCCAGACAAATGCCGCAAATCAAAATGATTGCTACAAGCAGGCAAACCCTATCTCGCATGCTGCGATGCTCCTGTAGGAAACAAATGGTGATTGAGAACTGTCTATTGTACGGGAAGGTGCCAGGTCTCAGGTCTGCCCTGCAGGCGCACACGAGGCCTAGAACCTTTGACCTGAGACCCGAGACCTTACTTCTCTTATTGGTTCCCGCGACCGCGGGTTAGTTTCTCGACCCTCAACCTGCGCGAAAATCGGCCACGTTCTCCCCGGGCTGAAAAATTGACTTGCTGCGATCTCCGGCACTCTCCGCCGCCTTACGGCTCATGACTTCAATTTCCTGGCGATCCCATCCCACGCTGGAAATCTCGATCTCTCCATCCTCGGCGATCCAGAAAATGGATGGCACGTTGGTCAACCCGTAGGCGTTGGAGACTGGAAAAGTCTTGGTATCGTCCAGCAATACCGGAAAAGTCATCCCGTATTCCTTCATGAAGGCGGCGGTATCCTTCTTTTCATTCTGCGAGATGCCCACAATCGTGACATTTTTATTGCCATTGGCTTTGTAAATCCGCTCCAGAAAAGGAAACGCGTATTGGCATGTCGGACAAGAGACCTTGAAAAATGCCGCCAGCACTGGTCCGCGGGCAAGCGCGTCGCGCAGGGAAAACTTCTTGCCGTCCATGTTCGGCAGGGTAAAGTCTGGAGCCGACGTCCCCGCTTTCAAAGTTGCCATCCTAGGTCCTCCGAAGATGTTGCGCAGCCACTTCATGGGGCTCTCGGCCCTCCTTTTTAGATGATATTCGCTGCACGCAGGATTTTGCGCGCCAGACCGGTTAATGGCAGCTTCGAGATCCGTCGCTGCGAAATCCAGCTCCCCGTTACCGCCTGAGGTGCCGCACAGCGGTCTACGCGAACCAAGTAATCCGTAACCGTAATCGAGTGCCGCAACGTAAGCCAAGCGTCGGCGGATCCGTTGGCTTCAGAAATCTCGGGCAATTCCCACATGCCCGGCATCAGCGATGCGTGCTTTGGCCGTTCCACCAGGAACACCCGGTCGGCGGCGCAATCCAGCGCAAAATGAATCTCGCGTTTTTGGCGAGGCTTCTCCCCTGCCCGTTTCAATTCGCCACGCACCGCGCACAATTCACGTACTGGACAAGCCAGGCACAACGGTTCTCGAGGCAGGCATACCGTGGCCCCCAATTCCATCATCGCCTGATTGAAATCCCCCGGCCTGCAAGGGCTCAGCAGCGCCTGCGCAGTCTGCCACAACTCTTTCTGTGGAAGCGTCTCTCCGACCACGCGCTCGAGGACTCGCTCTACATTTCCATCCACCACCGCTCTTGGTTCGTCAAATGAGATGCTGGCAATTGCTGCCGCCGTGTAGCGACCAATTCCGGGAAGTGTGCGCAGCTCTTCCGCAGTTCGAGGAACTCTTCTGCTGTACTTCGTTACGATTTCCTTGGCCGCAGCATGCATCATGCGGGCACGCCGGTAATAGCCGAGCCCGCTCCACGCGGCCAGTACGGAAGACTCTCGGGCCCTAGCAAGTTTTTCAATCGTGGGAAAACGGCGCAGGAACTTGCTGTAGTGTTCTGTTACAGCAGCTACGCGAGTCTGCTGCAGCATGATTTCCGAGAGCCACACTCGATAGGGATCACGATTTTGTCTCCACGGCAAATCACGCTTATTGCGCTCATACCAGACGAGAAGCCGGCTCCTGAATAACGGAGCCGTTTGGGCTGCACCCATCATTTTCATTGATTTCGGCAATTGTACGTTTACGCGATTGGCGTTCCAAGATATTCCAGGGGCTGGATGTGCGCCTACCCACAATGGGTAGGTTCTAAAGTAGCAACCACATCCAGCATCACTGCATCGAACCGAAACATACGTGAGGATATTGTGAAGTCAACCGGTTGCTATGCGGCTCTCCTGCCGTTTCTTTTGTTTCTATTGACGGGCGTGACCGCCTGCGGCAGCAGCAGTGGAGGAACGACTGCGGGTGGTGGTGGTGGCAATGGCGGAGGTGGAAGCGGAGGCGGCGGAGCTGTCGCTCAGGCCACGATCATTAATGTTTCGGGGGGACAAACTACAACCGGCGTTGACATTGCCGTAGCTTCTCCAGCATCCGGTCCGACTCCGAACGCGGAAAGTCTCGGAACCGGCAATACCGCGTCCAATACCGGGGCCACTATTTCGCAAGGCACAACCGCAACCGTACTCCTGTTCGGGCCTGGCCTGAACGGCAACATGCGGGTCACGATCAGCGGACCCGGCGACATAACTGTCACGAATATTCAAAGCATCACGGCTACGGACAAAACTCCCGGCATCTCCTTCACCGCCGCAGTGGCTGCTAATGCGGCCCTGGGCGCTCGCACTGTCCTGCTGCGTGATTTAAAGGATGACATTACCAGCTTCACCGGTGGATTCGAGGTGCAATGAAACTACAAACTGCATGCGCAGCTGCGAACATTCCCTGATCTTCACCTACACACGATTTCAGGTGGCGCGCGCCTTAAAAGGGCAGGCCCCGGCGGCGATCGTGGTAAAGCAACCCGGAGGCTCGGCGGAGGGATACACCCAGAAAGTAGCAGGAGTGCGTCACTGGAGGAGCGGCGATCAAGCTGTGCTCTTTCTGCGACCGATCCAGGAATCAGATGGAACTCTCGAGGTGACTGGCTTGATGCAAGGAAACTTTATCGTCCACAAAAACGCTACAGGCGAGACCATTGTTAGCAATGGCGTGCCTGACGTTTCCGCTTATCAAGCTTCGTCGAATGCGGTTACGCAGTATCGCGGCAGCGGCATGCGGTTGGATGAATTGGAATCCCGCGTCCGCAAGGCGACAAAGCAATGACGGGTCCGCGACTTTTTCCCGCTCTGATTCTGCTGCTGCCAGTCTTGACGCTCGCGGCGTCTTTACTGATTGCGACCCCGGCGTTTTCTTTTCTTCCGCAGCTTACTTCTTCCCAGCCCGACCACTGGAACCTGGCTAGCCCGACTTCATTCCCGACGTGGGATTTGAATCCCAGCACCAGCGGCGCGCACATTTCAGGCAGTCAAAGTGTGGCACAGGTGATGCAGGCTTCCTTTGGAACCTGGACCGGTGCGCCGAATACTGCTGCCTCGGTCTTACGCGGTCCGGATTCCTCCGTCACCCAGGAGAAAAACTCCCCTTCCAATATCAACCTGATCTGTTTTGTTTGCAGTGATGCTCCCTTCGGCGGAACTGAAACGCTGGCGGTTACGGTCACAACCACAGCCAATGGTCCCGGCGCGTCAGACGGACACGGCGGCACCACTCAATTCGCCGGACAAATTATCAAGGGTGATATTTCCTTCAATCCCAGCACTCAATTTGATACCGGCGGCGGCACCGGACAGGATCTTCAGACTGTCGCCACCCATGAGATTGGACACTTCTTTGGTCTCGATCACTCAGCGGTCGTCCGGGCCGTCATGTTTCCCTTCGCACCGAACGTGCTCACCACCCTTGGTTATGACGACGTGGCTGGCATCGCTTCGCTCTATCCCCAGGGCACGCCTGATGTGGCGACCGGCAGCATTTCGGGCAAGGTCACATTGAGTGGATCGGCGGTCTTCGGCGCGCACGTATTCGCCAATTCCACCACCCCGGCGCTGGCATTCACAAATATCCGCAAGACTCCCATCGGTACGCTGACCCTTCCTGACGGGACTTACACCATCAGCGGGGTTCCCCCGGATTCTTACCTTGTGGTGGCTGAACCGCTCGATCTGCCTGTTTCCGATTCCGATGTGAGCTGGGCCTCTGAGTTCAACCAGGCGAACGTGCAGACCAATTTCACCACCCGCTGGCACTAGAGAAAGTACGAAGTACGAGGTACCAAGTACGATTTGCGACTTTCTTACTTCTGACTTCCGATTTCAGAGTCGGCAATCTTCATCCATCCAGATTTTTGCTGCTGCCATACCGCCATCCTACGAACTGGGCCCTGAGGCAGAGGCTGTCCCGCACGAGTGCCGCGAAGGGTGATGTCATAAGCCACTACCAAAGTGTCGCCGTGCAGTTCGGTCTGCAATTCACCCATCGAAAAATCCTGGATCTGTAACTCTTTAATCCGCTCCAATGCCGGCGCGCGATCCAAACGGGTGTCCAGCGTAATCAAAATATAATTACCCGCGATGTGCCGTTCCAGTTCGTTCCAGTTCTTGTTCTTTACTTCATTCCAGAAACTGCGTTCCAGCCCCTCGCCGCCGGTGGCGTCCGCCCATTTGTTCACCGTATGCTCGCGCCACACGGTGCAACCCTGCAGCAGGATGGTCGCGTAAACCAGCACGAATATCATGAGACGAGTTCGCATGGCGCGATTTTATCAGGGACGGCAAATCAGCAGTCAGCATTCAGCATTCAGCACTCAGCACTCAGCCCCATGCAAGCCTGTCGGGGAACTGAGAACTGAAATCTTATAACTGAAATCCTGGAACCGCGATTTTTAAACCCCAAATCTCGAATCTGAAACCAGAGATTCTCCCACCCCTGATGATCCAAAGTGAGGACTGAATGCTGAGTGCTGACTGCCGAAAGCGGTAGTGTCCTCCGGGATGCTCCCGGGTTGACCCTTCGCTCCCGGGACGAAATAATGGCCGGGCCTGGCATCCTGCGATCACCAGTGGACGTTGTCACAGATGGGAGTTGTCATGAACGACTTCAACCGCAAGGTGGAAGAAGCCTCTGCACGTGTAAACAAGTCGGTAGCCCAGGCAACCGAACGCCTGGAGAAAGAAACCGCGGAGCTGATCGACTATCTCAACGAGGAAGTTGTGCCAGCCGTCCGCCAGCACTCCACCAAGGCATTACGTGTAGCGGCGGAAAAGCTTGCGGCGCTGGCGGATTTTTTGGAAACCAACCAGGCGCCTCCCAAGTGAGGCATTCGTTTTTGTTGAATTCTACGGGCTACGGTCCTTCTGTCAGTTCTCGGCTAGCCGTCCTGGCTATCTTTTGCCTGCTGCCAATGTTCCTCACCGGTTGCGGAGAGAAGAAACAGGCGCCTGTGAATGTGCCCCCTCCTCCATCGCTTCAACCAGCGCAGCCGGCCAAAACTCCTGGCGAAGTTGACAGCAATAAGACGAGCAGCAATCCCCGAGCAACTGAACCTCAGTCCGAAACCGCGAAGCCGGCTGACGAAGAAAATGCTGACGAGGAAAGTACGGCTGAAGAACAAGACGTGCTGTCGCTTCCTGCCGACACCAAACCCATACTCGTCGAAACCGGCCTGGCGAGCTGGTACGGCGCGCCCTATCACAACCGGCGTGGTTCGAATGGCGAGATCTACAACATGAACGCCATGACCGCCGCTCACCGCACGCTTCCCTTGGGGTCGATCGTCCGCGTGACCAACGTGAAAACCGGGCACGCGGCCACAGTCCGCATCACCGACCGTGGACCCTTCATCAAAGGACGCATCGTCGACCTTTCGCTGGCCGCGGCCAAGAAAGTAGAGGTCTGGCAGCCGGGCATTGCCATGGTGCGAGTGGAAGTTTTGCATTCGGCGGCGCCACTTGATCAAGGCGGACGATGGGCGGTTCAGATCGGCGCCTTTCACGAAGAAGATACCGCCAATGAATTAGTCAGCCAGCTCTCCCGTCGCTATCACAGCGCCAAGGTGCTGAGCTTCAGCAGTCCGGTGGGCGATTGGTGGATACGGGTCCGCGTAAAGAATGACGATCGAAAACGCGCCGAGGAAGTCGCTCATGACTCGCAGACGCCGCAGGGTTCAATATTCCTGGTTCGACTCGACTAAACTTCCGTTGCGCCCCCTATAGTGTTTTCGCGCTGTCTGCAGCTACAATTTCGGTTTAAACAAATCCAATTCTTGGATGTGTTATGACTGATTGTCTGTTCTGCCGTATCCTGCGTAACGAGATTCCAGCCAAGAAAATCTACGAGGACGAGCACACCTTCGCCTTTGAAGATATCAATCCTCAAGCTCCCACCCATGTTTTGATCATTCCCAAGCGGCATGTCCGGGGATTAAAAGAAGCCACGCCCGAGGACGCCGAACTGATCGGCCGTTGTCATCTCGCTGCCGCCCACATAGCACGCCAACGCGGCATTGAGGATGGCTATCGGACGGTGCTCAATGTAGGGCCGCAGGCGGGACAATCTGTATTTCACCTGCATGTGCATTTACTGGGAGGACGTAGTTTGCACTGGCCTCCGGGTTAACGGACGCCTCCAACCATTTTTCAATAACTTACAGATATCTGTCTGTCACTCCCAAATGAGACGGCAAACGTATCCGGCTAATCGTCTAGGATGCCATTTGCTGGCGTTTTGAGGCTCTCGGAGCGACGCAAAGGAAAGGCGACAAGCGGAACATCATTCCGAATCACGATGCAGTGGAGGGGGAGTCGGATTGCATTGCTGCGATTATTATCTTTAAGCTATTTTTTATACGATGTACATACAGGGATTCCCGCCTCTGTTTCGTGATGAAATGCCGATTTTGCAATAGTTATCCGCCATTAGCTTTGAATCGCAGTCCGAAACTGTGTTCATTGCCCAATCCGCTGATATGGAAATCATATTGGAGCGTCTGGTCCTCATCTTTCAATCGGATTCGCTCGGTGATTTCCATAGGAAAGTCGTAATAGACATGAAACGTCCTTATAGTGTATTCGCCCGTTTCCAAGTTATGTTCGCTCGTACCGAACGAGGCGTGACTCTTGTTTTTTTTGTCGATGGCCCACGTCCCGCTTGCATGTCCTTTAAGAAACTTATCTCGCTTCGCTTCCAGTTCTTTCCTGTGCTGCTGGACTTCCGGTGGATATTCCGGTTCCTTTGGCGGCCATATCTGGATTGCTTTAAGGTACGCCTGGGCAGATTCCAATGCGCCCTCCGGCAGAGAATCCACCAGCGCGTGAAGGTGTTCGCGGTCAGCCATTTCCAATCTCCTGAGAATTTAAGCTTCATGGCGGAGAATGACCAAGTACTGGACATGACTCACTTCGGCCACCGCCGCTATTCGTACCGCAGCGCCTCAATGGGATCCAGACGCGAGGCACGGACCGCGGGCACCATCCCGCTGATAAGCCCCACGGCACCGAGAATAAGCGTAGCTACGATCAGAGTAGTCGGAGCAATGATCAGGCTCACGTCGCCGGCTTCGGCGTTCTTCGCCATGGCGCTGTAGAGGGTGAGCCTTCCGACGGAAAGTGAGACCCCATACGCCAAAATGATTCCCAGCGCGCCGCCGATGAAAGTAATGGTGAGAGATTCGGCCAAGAACTGAAAGAGGATATGCTTCCTGCGCGCACCCAGCGCCTTTTCCACTCCAATCTCGCGGGTTCGCTGCGTCACCGAGACCAGCATGATGTTCATGAGGCCGACCCCGCCGATGCCCAGCGTAAGCGTACCGATGAAACCCAACAAAATCGTGAGGCCGAGCGTAATGAGTTCGAACTGGTGGACCTGGTCCATGAGGTTAAACACCATCATCGCCCGGCGGTCTGCCGGGTTGAACTTGTGCTCGATGGCCAGCACTCTGCGCACCGACCTTTCCAAGCCTTCGTACGCAGGGGTCTCGTAGTTGAACCAGATGGAGTCGAGGTATTGCGTATCCTTAAGGTCGCTCATGGTGGTGAAGGGGATGTAGATCAACCGGTTCGTAAAGTCATCGCCCGCCTGCATTTTGGGGCTGACGACCCCGATGACTTCAACGCTAAGGCCATCGATGCGGATTCGTTCGCCCAGCGCGTTACGTCCGGAGAAGAGTTTTTCTTTAGCCTCGGAGCCAATCACTGCGACGCGGGCATGCTGCAACTCATCTTCCGGGTTGTAGAAGCGGCCCTCCGCCAGTTTGAGCGCGCGGATGGAAATGACGTTGGAATAATTGCCAGTAACGCTGAAGTTGAACGTCCGCGTCTCATACTGGATATTCGCCTGCTTGGAGGCTTCCGGGGTGATCTGAGTGATTTGAGGAATATTGGTGGTGAGTGTGTCCACGTCGGCAAGGGTAAGCCGTATGGGCGCACCGGCCTTCTGGCCACCAGCCTGCATGGAGCTTCGGCCTGGAACCATGATCATCAGCTTGGTGCCGAAGTTGGCGAAGATGTTGGCGGCGGCCCTGCCGAAGCCGTTGCCATAAGCCAACAACAAGACGACCGTGGCTATACCCCAAGCCATGCCAAGCATGGTGAGGGCGGTGCGCCGACGGTTGTACTGCATGGCGCCGTAGGCTTCGTGGAGCAAATCAAGGAGCATCGTATTTAGTCCGTTTTACTCCTGTCGCAGGGCTTCTACCGGCTGCAGCATTGCGGCCTTGCGCGCGGGATATAGGCCGGCGACGACTCCCGCCAGCGTCAAGCTGCCAATCGCCAGAATCGCCGACGCGGGCACCAGCTTGGGAGGATCAAATCCCGCCGGTCCTTGTTGCGTACCGAGCAGCGCCATCAGGGCGCCAGCCAGTCCCATGCCGATCAATCCACTGAATAATGTAATGAGAATGCCTTCCACGAAAAACTGGACCAGAATACTACGGTTGGTAGCGCCCAGAGCTTTGCGCAATCCGATCTCACGAGTGCGCTCACTGACCGCCACCAGCATGATGTTGATGACACCAATGGCGCCCAGGGTCAGGGTGACCAAGCCTACCGTCCCCAGGAACATGTTCATAGCATCGAAAATCTTCCCTACCATCTCGGCCTGCTCAACCAGATCCAGGTTTTCAAACGCGTCTTTGTCCCTGTAGTCGAAACCGTGATTGCGGGCGATGATCTTCTGGACGTCTTCCCTGGCCAGCAAGTGTTCAGCGGGAACGCGAGGCTGATAGTTGATCAGAGAGATTGAGTTTTGGTGGTTCTCGCCCTTAAGCGGGAAGTAGGTTGCCATCACTTGGAAGGGAATGTAGCCGCGCATGTTGGCCAGGTTTTCGTCACCTCGACCGATGCGCTTCACGGTGCCGATGACCTCAAACCTGATGCCATTGAGCAGGACGGTGACGCCAACCGCGGGTCGTCCGGGAAAGAGGTTCCTGGTCAGTTCGTCGCCCAGCACGATTACATTGCGCTTCTGAGAATCATCTAATTCATTGAACCAGCGTCCCTGCTTGAGAGGAAGAAACCGGATCTGATTGTACTGAGGCTCGACGCCGACAATTTGTCCGTTGGCGGTGGCGAATTCGCTGGCGGCGCGCACGTCATCGCGGGAAAGAACAGGCGAAGCCTTGCGGACATGAGGAGCTTCCGCGCGGATGTCCGCATAGTCCTGGTAAGTGAGCAGATAGTTGCGGGCGGAGTTCATGCTGGATGCGATCACCGGAGCGCGTCCAGGAAAGACAAACATGATGTTTTCGCCAAATTCGGCCAGGTTGCGCTTGTTTCCCGAGCGGAAGCCCTCGCCCAAACCCACGAGTAGCAGCAGCGAACCCACACCCCAGGCAACGCCAAACATGGTGAGGAACGAGCGCAGCTTGTGTGCCCACAGGGTGCGGAGGACTTGTCCGAAGATGTCCAGGATCATCCGCATGATCAACTTCATTGTATCTTTGACGATGTCTACTAAGACAGGTTTCGCCCAAAAATTAGCCCGATGGGCGGGAAAAGTCTCGTTCGGAACTGGCGAGCCCGAAACTCTCTCGACACCGCCGACGTTGTTAGAGACGGCGGTCTTTCACCGGTCACCCTACGCCACTCGTTATCAATTAAAACCGAAGGTATGATTGCTCCGCTGTATCCAATCGCGCTGTGGAGGCATGGAATGACACGGCTTGTGGTTGCGCTGGTTTGCCTGTTTTGTGTTGCTACCCCGCTTCTCGGTAGGGGCAAGGGCGTCTACCGCAGAGCCTTGGCAAACTTACGTGGACGACACCTACCAAGTGACGTTTCGCTTTCCCAGAGAATGGAAGAGCGATCCCCTCTACGACGATCGCCCATATTTTGGCGTAGAAAAGCCGTTGCCCACTGCCGGACGCGGTTTTTTCCAGCTTCTGCTTATGGGACAGGAAAGCGATGAGCCGAAACAGATATGCAAGGGTCTGGCAGAGCACGTTGTCAGGCCATTCGGCGAAAATCCAACCACTCGGCCAATGAAAGTGGACGGACAGAGCGCCTGCCTTGTTTGGCCTTCCAAAGATCCGGGAGCGCCTTGGGATGCAGCAGTCGTTATTAGGTATCCACAGCCAGTGGAGATCAATGGGGAACGATATAGTATCCTGGAGTTAGACGCAGACAAAAACTACATCCTCGCAATAATCCGAACTATTCGATTTATATCTTCAGCTCGCCACAACTCGCCGTTCTTGCTAGAAATCTCCGCAGAATGCAAAAAAACAGGAACTGCAACCTGGAAGGCAGACGCTCCGGTGTCCGTAATTCTGACGATGAAGAACACTTCTCGGCGAGTACTCCACGTCGCGTTGACCAATCCCGCCACCGACTACCGGACTACGTTGATGCACAACACTGACCGAGTGCCAGTCACGGAGAACTTGCAACAAATGAAAGAAGAAGTCAAAAGTGGGCACGCTTCAACGCGGAATGTCTTGATAACGCTCAAGCCGCAGCAGACCTGTCAGGATGCGATTGAAATCAGGTCTCTTTATGAACGATTAACTCCGGGAGAGTACAGTCTGCAAGTAGAGCGAGATCTGCCCCCCGAACTTGGTAAAGGGATCGTAGAGTCCAATACGATTAAAGTGACCGTGATCGACTAATGGAAACGCGGGTGGTCGTCCAGCGGAAGCAATATGGAACATTGGACTCATCTGTTGTCGAGATGATTTTCGATGCCTGAACGAATGCCGGGGCATTTATGGCAAAGCCTCTAGCCTGCGGTCTCTTCGGGCGCGCCGTGGCGGCGCAGCAGTTGCGGCAGGTTTTGCGAAAATGCAGATCGAGGCAGGACCATATCGCATCCCACTTCGTGCGCCTTCTGCTTCAGGTCTCCCTGGACGTGGGAAAGAAATCCAATGATGGACGTTCCCTTTTTCAGCTTAGTCTTCAATTTTGGAATGAGGGTCAGGGGCTTGGCGTTGACATTGTTCATGTCGAAGATGATCAGTGACGGCTTCTCTTCGCCATTCTGTTTCATGTGATCGAGAAGATCTTTTTCGGCTTTGCAAAATTCAACTTTGACGTTGAGCTTTCGCGCCGTCTCCTGAATCTTGGCCTGGAAAAAGAGGTCATCTACAAAAGCAAAGATGCGCGGGTTAACGTCTCCACGATTAGGCAAAGGTTCAGGTTCCGCTGGCGAATAAGAGGGAGCGAAACCGGGGCGTCCACCGCGTCCAGGACGAGGTCCGTTGTTGCCGCCCAAATTCGAGCGGTAGTTGTGATCCATGGGAGCGGTGTAGATCCCGCCACCCTGCTGACGGTCGCGGCCAGCTTGCCCGCCACGATTGGGCGGACGTCGTCCCCGCCGCCGTCTATTTCTCCCTCCACCTCCGGAGGGATGTCCGGGTCCTACCATCATGTGTCTCTCTTCTTTTGCAATCTATGTTCGGTCTGTCCGAAGGGATAATTTCGGTATCGTTGTCGTTGTCTTTCTCTAGCACTCTCTGAGTGGTGCCTGGCCTCGCGCATCCGCACGAAACCTGCGGGGAAACCCAATCCGGCTGGAACTCACTCGCGAAATGATCTCTTATCCGTCTTTGGCGCCTGGAGCTTAGTGGGCGCAGAAGGCCAGCCAGGGAGCATGGCCGTGGGAACAACATGATGGTACCGCCCTTGCGGCAAAGAGTGCAAGCTCAAAGTCACGGTACTTTTGCACATAAGTAACTGGAGATCGGGATACGGAGAGCTGCACGGGATTGGGACTGCGTCGTTGGTCGTTCGTCCTTGGTCGTTGGCCAAACACGAACGACATGGGCTGCGACATACCCCTTGACCATAAAGGCCAACGACCAACGACGAAGGACCCACGACGTGAAATCATCGTGTCTCCGGATCAAGCGTCTGATCCAGATAAATCCAGAGAACACGGGCAAGAAGTGTGATGGTGGGTGCGAAGGGCAGGAACAAGACCACTGCCCATATCACGTCTTTGGTGATCCACCAGCCGGTCACTGCCCACAACAGCGCAGCAATTAGGGTGATGGTTAACAGCGCAATGCCGTAACTGATATACATGGCGCCGATAAAGTAGCCTGCTTCGCGCGCAAATTTCAGATCGCAAACCGGACAGCGCTCCTGCATCTTCGGAAATCCGCGAAAGATCGAGCCCCGAAAAATTCCTCCCAAGCGGCATCGGGGACAGCGCTGGCGAAAGATACTGCTCAGCGTTGATGGCGTGGTCGCGATTTCCATCAAGCAGCCATCAATTCAAAGATTGCTTTCTGTTTTCGAATTGGTCGCAATTCAAGACCGGATCGAGCGCCATCGTGGGAATTGCCTATGAGCCGGTCCATTCGGTATTTATTTTTGGCGGCCGCAGCAAAGTTTGCAGCACGACGCAGTATTGCTCCGTTTTCTCCTGTAGTGCTCGCAACTGCTCTGGAGCTGCTTGCGGGGCGTCAATATCGAATCGGACGTCGATTGTCTCAAAACCGACGGGAACATCCTTGGAAAGGCCCAGAGTACCTTGCAAATCCAGATCGCCACTCACCGTAACCTCGATGTGCTGGGTTGGAACTCCCATAGCCGTCGCGACCAGTTGACAGGTGATCTGGGCGCAGGCGGCCAGCGCACCGAGCAGCAGGTCGCCAGAACACGCCGCTGTACCCGTACCCCCTACGCCCTTGTGGGCTTCGGCCTGGTAGACCGCGCGTCCGATATCGACTGAGCATGTCATGGGAGTAGCAGTCTCGGTCCCCTTGGCGGTAAGCGTAATACGCGAGGCACTCGAGTCGCGACGATACTGCTCCTTCAACGGCTTTTGAAGCGATCTAACATCCATAACACTCTCCTAAAATTTTGCTATCCTTCACCCATCTGCGAATGGGGGCATCTGGGCACCGCGCCCTTAAGAGATATTAATGGATGAGCGGCTCACAACACCGGATCCAGTGTTGGCTAAAGACGAGTCGCCAGCGCTTTCCTCCGGGACACAATTCGGTCGCTACGACATACTTTGCCCGCTCGGAGCGGGCGGTATGGGCGAAGTTTATCGGGCGCGGGACAATCGCCTCGGCCGCGATCTAGCCATCAAGATCCTTTCCCGCAAACTGTCAGCCAGTAAACAGGACTTTGAGCGTTTCGAGCGCGAAGCCCGTTCGGCTTCTGCGCTCAACCACCCGAATATAGTAACGATCTTTGAGCTGGGACAGGTTGATAGTACTTACTACATCGCGATGGAACTGGTTGAGGGAGAGTTGCTGCGCGACATGCTCGCTGCAGGCTCAATTCCCTTGCAGCAGGCCATTCCCATTGCCGCGCAGATTGCGGACGGGCTAGCCAAGGCCCATGAAGCAGGCGTTGTCCACCGGGATTTGAAGCCGGAGAACCTAATGGTTTCTCGCGATGGATTCGTGAAGATCCTTGACTTCGGACTTGCGAAGCTGGCTGGCCCTGACACCAAGCAACCGCTCGATGCCGGCACAGTGGATACTTCTTCAACCCTTCCGGGCACGGTTATGGGCACCGTGGAGTACATGTCTCCGGAGCAAGCCAATGGTCTGCCACTGGATTTCCGGTCCGACCAATTTTCGTTCGGGTTGGTCCTGTACGAGATGGTCACCGGAAAACGGACTTTCCGGCGGCACAGCAATGCCGAAACTCTGGCGGCCATTCTTCGCGACGATCCAGAACCAGTAGCATCCTTAAACTCCCAGGCTCCCGCGCCGCTTTGCTGGATCATCGAACGCTGCCTGGCTAAGAATCCCAAGGATCGCTATTCATCCACTCGCGACCTGACTCGAGAGCTTGCGAGCTTACGTGACCGCCTCTCCGAGGCGCCGTCGAGACATTCCTTAACTCGGACATGCAATCTTCCCGCCCAACGAACCATGTTTATCGGTCGGGACCAGGAAGTCGTGGCGGTTAAGGAGTCGCTGCTGCGAGACGATGTGCACGTGATAACACTTACCGGCCCAGGTGGCATCGGGAAAACCCGTCTTGGATTGCAGGTCGCAAGCGACGTCGCTGAGAGCTTTCCAAGCGGCGTGTGTTTCATTCCCCTGGCGGCGGTGCGTGATCCAGCCCTGGTTCCTTCCATCATCGCGCAGGCGCTGGAAATGAGGGGAACTCGGCATCAGCTAACCATTGAGAGCCTGAAGGAATACTTGCGTGACCTGCGCACGAACTTGCTGTTGTTCTTCGACAATTTTGAGCATCTGCTTGCGGCCGTGCCAGCGGTGGCGGAGTTGCTTTCAATCGCCCCCAAGCTCAAAGTCCTGGTGACCAGCCGCGCGCCGCTGCACATTTATGGCGAACATGAATTTCCTGTTCCCTCGCTTGCCTTGCCGGACCTTCGGTCTACGACCTCGCTTCAAGTCCTTTCGAAAAATCCGGCAATTTCTCTGTTTCGGGAACGCGCGGTTGCAGTGAATCCAAATTTTGCACTCACCGACGAGAATATTCTTGCGGTCGCCAATATCTGCACCCGATTGGATGGGCTGCCGCTTGCGATCGAGTTGGCCGCCGCGCGTATCAAGCTGCTCTCGCCCTCGGCAATGCAGGCGCGACTGGAGAGCCGACTCCAACTCCTCACTGGCGGTGCGAAAGATTTGCCGTTGCGGCAACAAACGCTGCGAGGAACTATCGACTGGAGCTACGACCTTCTAAGCCAGGCGGAAAAGGCGCTGTTCCGAAGAGTTTCGGTTTTCATCGGTGGATGCACGCTGGAATCCGTTGAGGCGGTCTGCAATACCAAACAAGACCTCGAAATGGATGTCCTCGAAGGCATGGCATCGCTGGTTGATAAGAGCCTGGTTCGGCAGATCGAGCGTCCACAGGGAGAATCGCGTTTTGCATTGCTGGACACGGTTCGCGAGTACGGGCTTGAACGTCTAGTTGCCAGTGGAGAAGAGAGCGCGACCAAGCGTGCTCATGCCGCGTACTATCTGGTGCTGGCGGAAGAGTCTGCATCCTTGGCCGCCGATCCGGCGCAATCGGAATGGGTGAGTTTGTTCGAGGTGGAACATGATAATTTTCGCGCGGCCCTGGAGTGGCTGACGCAAACCGGCAACGCTGATTGGGGGCTACGCCTTGGGGCTGCGCTCTTCCAGTTCTGGGATATGCGTGAGCACTTAACCGAAGGCCGCGACCGTCTAGGAAAACTTCTCAAACTTAAAGATGGCGCAGCGCGTTCAAACACGCGCGCGCGGGCGCTCTTCGCTGCCGGGGTTCTGGCTGGAGAGCAGAGCGATTACGCCGCGGCCAATGCGCTGGTCGGGGAGAGCCTGGACATCGCTCGCGAGTTGAACGATGGCCGCGGTGTCGGGATTGCGTTGAATGCTCTGGCAGTGCACGCTCGAGATCGTGGAGATCTCGCTGCTTCCCGATCCCTGTTCGAGGAGAGCCGGACGGTCTGGAGGGATTTAGGCGACCAGATGGTGGTGGCCCGCTCGCTCAGCAATCTGGCAAACGTGGTCAAGTTGCAGGGGAATTATCCGCTGGCCCGCTCCCTGTATGAAGAATCTCTTTCGATTTTCAGGGAACTCGGGGACCGCACGGGGATGGCGTGGTCGCTCAATTACGAGGGCGACGTGGCTCATGAGCAGGGTGACGACGCAACCGCGCGCAGTCTATATGAGCAGAGTCTGACCATATTCCGGGAGCTGGGTGACAAATGGGGTATCGCTGGATGTCTTGTTGACCTGGGAAATCTTGCACGCGACCACAGCGACTACCAGACTTCACGCTCACAGTATCGTGAAAGCATGAAGCTCTTCCAGGAGCTGGGACAGAAACGCGGCATGGCCCGCCTCCTCGATTGCCTCGCGTGTTCCGCGGCCCTCCAGTCCCAGCCAGAGCACGCACTGCGCCTGGCAGGGGCAGCTGCGGCGATGCGCCAGGTTCTTGGCGCACCTCTACCATTGGCTGACCAGGCGCGGTTGGAAAAGACGCTTGAGTCGGCACGCCAATCACTGTCGCCTACGATAGCTGCAGCTGCCTGGATGGACGGTTGGACGACACCGGCGGACAAAACCATCGGCGATGCCCTGTCGTAGGAATGACCGCGCGCGGGTGACTTGCAATATCCTCACGCGAGACTAACTGTTGGAAACTCTTCCAGCAGGGTGGTCATTCTGCCGTTGTGGGATCAATCATCCGGCGCACGGCGGAGATACGGTTTGCCGGAAAGCCTCCTCTTTTGGCATGTTCCTGGACCGTAGCTTCGTCTGGAGCGAGGTACACGCAATAAACCTTGTTACCCGTCACGTAGCTGTGCAGCCACTGGATCTCCGGCCCCATTCCCTTGAGAACCCCGACCGACTTCTGCGAGATTGCCCGCAGTTCACTATCCGACAGATTCCCTGCATTCGGTATTTCGCGCTCTATCACAAACTTGGGCATAAGTTTCCTATTGTGCAAAGTGGTGGGCGCTGTAGGATTTGAACCTACGACTTCCACCGTGTGAGGATGGCACTCTACCGCTGAGTTAAGCGCCCAACCTTTTACATTCAAGCAGCGACAGCCGTGCTAGTCAACCCCGTGGGAACGGGCCGGAAGGAATCGAACGATCAGAATCCACTACTCTGATCGCTGAGTGATGGTTGGCGTGGAAAGTTTCTGCGGGCAACGCCTACCGGATACCCTAGGGGCGCCTTGACTGCGCGATTTTCCTTCTGATCCAAATTCCCATTAAACCAGTGCCGATCAATACGAGCGATATCGGCTCAGGAATCACCGTAGCTGTCCCACTGAAGGTGGCGGAGCCTCCGGCAATGTTAAGAAATCCCCCGCCAAAGTTTTGCAGGCCAACTACCAGTTCCGTGACCGACAATACGAACGGTAAATTTCTTCGGTCCCAGAACACGTACTGTTAGAGGGCATTCTCCGTGCCCAACATTCCTGGCTTCATTGGGTTTAAGAGAAACCAAGAGTCCACACTTGGACTGCCCGGCTCCAAACCTAGATAGTTCTTGACAGAGTCTCCCTCCACGAGCAAAATGCCTCCGGGAAAACCATCCCAGCTGGGAAACTCTCCTAACATCGGCCCTTTCTACCCACTGGGCTGGCTTCTAAATGTTACCTTCGCCGGATCCTTCGCACTTATTAAGTTGAGCTCATCGTCTCGTTCTTAGTGAAGAAAAAAAGTAGTACTGGCCCTGTGCTTCGCGATCCAGGCATGGTTTTATTTGCCCGCGGAACACGGTGTCGCCGCGATAGCGAGATTGAGCTTGCGAGGTCGGTATGAAACCTGCCGCGTGGTTCGGTCTTGCACTCGTGTCACTTGCTTTAGTGATCGCGATTACGGCCTGCGGTGGGGGAGGCAGTTCGTCGGTGAGCGCGTCCTCTCCGATTACGGTTTCAGTCTCTGCCAGCTCTAACTCTGTGCAGGCGGGCGGCACAGACTCCTTTACCGCAACTGAACTAAACGACGCTTCAGGCAAGGGCGTCACTTGGACGGTCTCCTGCACCGCGTCTCAGTGCGGTACCGTTTCTCCTACTGCGACCGCGAGCGGCGTCGCGACCACCTACACTGCTCCCAGCGTTCCACCTGCGAGCGATGTGACTGTGACGGTCAAAGCGACGTCCGTAGCTGATGGTTCGAAATCAGGATCCGCCTCCATCACTTTGTCCGCGATTACCGTCTCCGTGTCCCAGGCCACAGCAACCTCACTTTGTCCGCGATTACCGTCTCCGTGTCCCAGGCCACAGCAACCGTGCAGGCAGGCCAGACCCTTCTCATCAGCGGCAGTGTGAACAACGATCCGTCAGGTCAAGGAGTGAAATGGTCCATTTCCCCAACATCAGGAGCAGGAACCCTAAGCAATGCGAACAGCAATGACGTCACCTATAACGCTCCCGCGACTCCGCCCGCCAGTGATCTGACGCTGACGGTGACGGCCACTTCCGTGGCTGATACGACTAAGTCAGCCAGCGTAACCATCACCCTGCCCTCGGTCACGGTCTCGGTTACGGCACCCGCAAGTTCGGTGATCGCGGGCGGCACGGTTCCGAATATCGTCGCCATAGTTGGACATGATCCCAGCAATAAAGGCGTCACCTGGAGCGTATCTTGCTCGCCGGGACCTTGCGGAAGCGTCTCGCTTACTGCTACACCCAGTGGAGCTGCCACAACTTACATCGCGCCCTCAACTCCGCCATCCGCTGATTTGCTGGTGACGATCACCGCTGTTTCCGTGGCCAAACCTATAGTATCGGCGTCAGTGACAATTACTGTCCTGGCAATCTCAGTATTGGTAACCCCGCCCGCGAGCACAGTGTTGGCGGGCAGCACAGTCCCGAACATCGTGGCGACGGTCAATAACGATCCGTCGCACCAAGGCGTCACCTGGGCTATAGTGCCCTGCGGCGTCGCACAATGCGGCAGCATTTCAGCCAACGCATCGCCGAGCGGTGCGCCGATTACTTACACCGCGCCGACAACGCCGCCCGCGAACGACTTCGGTGTAACGATCGTAGCCACTTCGGTCTCCGACACCGCCCAAACGGGAGCCATAGGGATAACGGTACTTGCCATCACTATTTCCATTTCACCTGCAAGCGCGCTCATCCCGGTGAACGCAATCTCGTCGTTGAACAAGACCCGGTTCACCGCCAAGGTGAGTAATGATGCCAGCAACCAGGGTGCAAGCTGGACTCTGACACAAGGCACAACCCCGTGCTTGGCAGCAGTGTGCGGGACAGTTACGCCCGCCATCACGACCGGCTGCACGCCGAGTTGCACTCCGACTGATTACGCTGCGCCCGCCACGGTGCCGCCAAGTGCGTCAGTGACGCTCACCGCCACTTCCGTAGCCGATCCAACCAAACTGGCCACCGTGACTATTACTCTCACAGCGGGGACGGTAAAGATCATTCCCGCAAACTTAAATTTCGGTACTCTGAATCTGAAATTCGTAAGAAATCGTATCTTGCCGACAACTTTGACGAACACCGGCAGTTCGGTCTTGAGCATAACCGCTAAAACGATCACTGGGCTGACTCCGAACGCATACACTGTCGTGAATGACATGTGCGGAGCGACTGTTGCGTCGGGAAGTTCGTGCGACATCAGCGTAAAGTTCGCGCCCGGGCTAGCGGGTCGCTACTTTGCGAACCTTACTATCTCCGACAACGACATCAGCAGCCCGCAGCAGGTGCCGCTATCGGGGACGGCCTGCAGCGGCATCCGATGCTTTGGCCAAGCGGACATCCGGTCCGCTTTGGTGCGCAATGCGATCAATGCCGTTCCGACGCCCTCCGGGCCCAACAAGGTTGGCACTCGGGTGATCGATCTGGTGGATTCAATGCGTTCCGATCCGTATCATGCGACCGGCGCTCGACGTGAGCTGGCAGTACGTTTCTGGTATCCCACCGCTTTTACTCGGGGATGCAAGCCTGCGCCATATGCCTCATCAAGCGTCTGGAATTATCTTGCACAGCTCGAGCGCGTCCCAGCGCCACGGGTTAAAACCAACAGTTGTCAGGATGCGGCCATCACCTTGGGCACACATCCCGTGGTCGTTTTCACGCACGGATACACCGGCACGTTTACTGACTACACTTTTCTGTTTGAAGACCTGGCCAGCCGAGGATACGTGGTGGCATCCGTGGGCCATACCTTCGAAACGACCGCGGTTGAGTTTTCCGACGGACGGATGGTCAAGTCAGTTTTAGGCAGCCACATAGGAAACACATTACGAATCGATGGACAATCGACATCTCTTGCCGTCGCTGTCCGGTTGAGCGATCTGAAATTCGTCATGGATGAACTGGAGCGGCTAAACGTCAGCGACTCCAGTCCGTTTGCAGGCAAACTGGATCTTTCTCGCATCGCCCTTGCGGGTCATTCGCTCGGCGGATTGACGGCGCTTCTCGGCGTCGAACTTGATTCACGTTTCCGCGCGGGCATATCTATCGATGGCGTGATGCCGGGGTCGTTGTTCAGCCCGACGGACAAGCCCATCATGATGCTGTTTGCGCGCGGCGATCACTGGGACGCAGATACTTGCCATTTGTGGAAGGGGCTGCACGGTCCAAGGCTTGCCGTGAATCTTAAAGGTGCCGAACATCTCACGCCCTCCGACGCAGTCTGGCTGGCAAATGGCGCGATCAAAACCGGCACTGTAGGCATGACCAGAACCGCGGGATCAGTACGAGACTACGTTGCAGGGTTCCTCGATGCGAATCTCAACGGAAAGCCCATGGATGATCGACTTCTGATGGGCCTGTCTGTGAATTACCCGGATGTGGAGGTAACTACGCAACCATCGTGCGGCGGAGCGCAAGAGGATACGCAGTAACGGGATGAGGCCAACTCAGAGCACGATTCTGGATGCGCCAGCGCCAGGCTAACTGCGAAGTCGTCCATTGCAGATGGCGGAGTGCACCTTGCCTGCCAGGTTGATCCCCCGGAGC
>WNGL01002183.1_pt1 | contig 38545 bp, 39 predicted proteins | sample 5400591 | NCBI WGS metagenome assembly WNGL01 (sample SAMN13153377, study PRJNA577476) | soil metagenome | isolation source: 80 cm soil or saprolite under Garry oak tree replicate 1 | place: USA:California | collected 2016-06-15
CTGCCCGCGCTCCGCACCGCGCTCGACGCACACATCACCGCGCAAACTGTCGGTACCGTGCGTCAAGATGAACCCATGATCGCCGCCTGACGATCATGACGACCGCCACCGAAGTTCAACGGAACGCGGGACATCCTCGGTGAGCTGGTAGTTGTGGGCGTTTTCGCACACCCAGTCGCGGCGTCAGCTAGGCGCCTGCGACGACACTCACCCGGGTTCCACGTCGAGCGGCGCCGAGCCCACGTCGTCGGTAGCAGCGCCCTGGCCGACGAAATCCGCGAACAGCTCCGCGGCGACGCGGTGCCCGGGTGGTCACTGCACCCGACGCCTGCCACGCGAACCCCCACAGAGTCACTCAAGCGGCATTGACGACCCCGCTATTACCGGCTCCTGAGCGGATATGGCTTCACCACAGCGAGTTGGCCTCGGCGATCTGTCCCGGCAGCGTCGCTACGCCCTGGCGCCGATAGTTGGGGGCGACATACACCAAGCCGATGTGCCCGGCGTCATAGTCACCGGTGTCGTCAAGACGGGCTAGCCATCGAAGTGACCCGATCGCGATCAGGTCCGACAGGATGACTAGCGAGGCCTGCATGCCGTTAGCGACGATGACATGCGTCCAGAGCGGCCGTTCGGGGATTGCGACTGGTCGGCTCACCGCCGCCCGAACCGGAACACGACCTGTGCCCTGTTTCTCCCTTTGGCGTCTGCTCGCACTTCGCGCGATTCGACAAGATCAGCGTCTTGTCGCAGACACTGCTCTAGCTTCTGCCGCGCCGCCTTGTTAGACCATCCATCTAGGTCTAGGTGGAGCCGAATCTCGGCAAGCGTGATCCCGTCGGTGGTACCCGCGATCAGTCGTTTGATCGATTCGGCCTCCGCGATGCGCCTCGGTTCAGAGCGACTGAGACCGCGCTGGCCACGATCGGCGTTTGATCCGCCGTCATGCTCGGTGCAGTAGCCACTAGGGTGCGCGGTGGCACCGCACGGCTGGCCTGTCTTGGTGATGCTTCGGCAGAGTGGTCTACCCACTTGGTCGGTTCGCTGCTCACTCATGCAGGTCACCGCCGCCGCCCGAAGCTGACGCTGAGACCGGGCAGGATCCGGATCGAGCCTCGGCTACGCGAGTTGTCCGTGACCTGGCCGACCCGCTTCGACAGGTTGACGGTCTCGTTCGCGCCGATCCGGATGCGCTTGCGGAAGATGAGGCCCATGACTTGTCCCCTCGGTGGTTGTCGACTGTAGACCGCGCAGCGCCCCGCCACCCACGAGCCGACAGCGGGGCGCCACGTCGGGCTGGCTGGCTCCTGGCGTCGAGCTTGTCCGCCGCGGCGACCAGCGCGGCAGCCGGCTCACGTGCGCCGCCGGCGGGTCATACGCAGTTCGCCGCACTCGAGGTAGCGGCGGATGACGTCGGTGCTCTCGTCGCCGTGCTCCCCGGTTGTTACGTCCGCCCCGAGAGCGGACATGGGCATGGCTGTCACGGTTGCCGTTCCTACCGGGCAGCCGCTGCCGCTGCTCATCGAGCGCATTGAACGGCACGCACTGCCTCCCGTTGGTTCAGTTCGTCGGGTCATCGACCTTCGCCGCAGCGGCGGCGAAGCACGCATAGGGTCGCCCGGTCCGCCGATGCCGCTGGTGCAACCGGATCCTGACCAACACCGCCAAGCCAGATGACGAGCGGATGGAGAAACCGCACTGCCCGTCCCCGACATGCGACTGGGGCGCGACCTGTCACCAGAAGCGGCTACCCCCGGAGGTCCCGCACCCATGATCGACCGGCTGACCCGCCGCTTCGGCGCGTGGCTGATGGCACGCGATGAGCACGCCGCAGAAGAGTGTCGCGTGCAGCGAGCAGCGGCTGCGCTTCGCTGAGGAGGCGTGGCGACAGATGGTCGCGGCCCGCGTCGCACCGGAGAAGGTGCCCGGCGAGGTGACGATCGTGTAGTCGGCGACCCTGCCCGCCCTGAACATTGATCTTGTGATGTTGGGAAGGAAGGCTTCGCGCCATCTTCGAGGCATCCGCTGCGCGCGGTTCCGCGCACGAGAGCTCGTCCCGTCCGATTGGCGAACACGCCGTATTTGCGTGACCCGCTGAGCATGCGAGCGTCCTACCGGAGCTACGTCCGCGTCTGGAGGCCCGCTAGCCGCGACCGAAGGAGTTTCGACGTGCGAGAGCCGTCGCGCTCGTCGCGGTGAGATCGCCGCCTTCAAGCGGGCATGGCGCGGGCCGTGCCCGCCGGCTCTCGCGCAACCGTTGCGCGCGTCGGGGCGGCTGGCGGCCGCGATCGTGCAGCGAATCACGGTGTTGTTGAGCGGCATGATGCAGCCCGGTAGCGAGCGGGCGCGTCGCAAGCGGTGGGCTGTGGTGGTGCCGCGCGTGTTGTCGGGTCTGATCAACCATTCGGTGGATGTTGCGGGGCGGCTTGGATCGCGCGGAGGTAGGGCCCGAGTTCCTCAGCGATCACCTTGTCATCCGACGGCCATGGCGCCTGGTCGTAGAGTTCGGCCTGCCAGCCCTCGCCGCCGATGAGATGTGCGCTCAGATACAGCGGTTTTCCTGCGGTGTACAGGCTGCCGCGGATGACCGGATGCAGGATCTCCGGGCGGTTGGCGAGGCCGGCCAGGTGGGCGATGCCCGCGGCGGAGGTGTCGGCCTGCTGTGCGCCCACGCCGCCCTGCTTGACCGGCAGGTCGGTGGCATCACCGGCGGCGAAGATGTGTCCGTCGGTGCCGCGTACCCGGCAGTACCCGTCGACGCAGAGGAATCGATGCGTCGCGTCGCCCGGGATGCCGCGCACGTCCGGGCCGCTGATCGTTGGGAGGGTCACGGTCCGTTCGGGACGCAGGTGCACACCGCTCGGGCGTAGGACGAGGTGTTGCGGCCCGGCGACATGGACGCTGGCGGAGGTGTGCACGGTGATCCCCGCGTCACGTAGTAAGCGGGTGACCGCATCGCCGGCGCCGCCGCCGAAGGCGTGCAGCGGCCGAGGCCCGGGGATGGTGAATGCGATCTGCGGGTGCGCTTCCTTCTCCTTCGCGCGATGGGTGGTGAGCAGCGCCAGCTCGTAGAGCGGCAGCGGCCAGCACGGCCCTGCGGGCAGCGCGAACGCGAGGCTCGTCACGGCACCGGTCTCGACTTCCTCGATGATGCCGCGGAGCGTGTCGTCGTCCGAGCCGGTGAAGACATGGGTGTGCTTGAGCGGGGGACGCTCTCGGCCACCGACCGCGAGCAGCAGCGCGTCGTAGGCCAGCTCTTTACCGCTGCCGGTGTGCACTGTGCGTCTGTCCCTGTCGACCCAGTCGAGGGTGTCGCGCACCAGGTGCGCGCCGGCGTCGGCGGCGATCCGCGGGAGTGAGTAGCGCGGCGCCCGACCCGTCGCAAACGGCTCGAGCACGGCCAGCGGGCGGTAGGTGAGGTATTCCGACGGGCTGAGCAGGGTTACCTCGACCTGGTCGCCGACCAGCTTGCGCAGACGCAGCAGTCCCTCGACGCCGGCGATCCCGCCCCCGCAGATCACCACCGCGAAGCGAGCCACACTCGTGCACGATACTGCTGCAACATCGACACCGCGATGTTCGCCACGGTCCTGTCCGAGCCGTCTCCCTCGTCCGGCTACGCCACCGGCGACCCCCAGCCGGCCCGCGCGACGGAAGCCGGCAGCGGTCGATACCGCTGATCGAAACCGCGTCGAACGCTCGGAGATGTCGGACCTACCAACCCGGTGGACGCGGATCTTCGCGGTCGCCAGCGAGCAGCCAACGAGGCTGCCGATCTCCGGGCCCGCCGCTGCCTCCGCGAGACACTCGACGCCGCCCGCACCTTTGACACGACGCCCGTGCCCGGGTCCGCCCGAGGTGAGACTGTGCTGCAAAGGGACGACCCGGCCCTGCGTCGGGCCGCCGCGGAGGCGGGACATGCGCTTGACCACCGCCGCGCGGGCACTCCGCGTCGGGCACGTACCGATAGCGGCCGTGGTGTGCGCGTCCTCGACGAGGAGCAGGAGGCGGGGGTAGAGCGTCGCGCCATTACTGAACCTGGCCGCGTACGGCGAGCTCGTACCAGCCGACCCCGTCGCGGCCGTTCCCGCGTGCCTGGTGAGTATCGAGCGCGCCGCGCCCACGGTGCGCACATTGAGAGACCGTCGGCCTTGCCTTCTCAGGGGTGGTCGGCGACACAAGGCGGTAGCGACTTGTGGGGACGAAAGGCCCTGGCCGGGGCCGGGTGCTGTCCGAGAAGGTTACGGCACCGTAACTTACGCAACCGTAACCAGGGGGCGGCTGATGTGCGCGAGGACCCGACCGGTGGTCATCCAGGGCGGCATGGGCATGGCGGTGTCGTCCTGGCAGCTGGCTTTGGCGGTGGCGCGCACCGGTCAGCTCGGCGTCGTCTCGGGGACTGCACTGGACCTGGTGCTGGCCCGTCGGCTGCAGGACGGTGACCCTGGCGGGCATCTGCGCCGGGCGCTGGCCCGCTTCCCGCTCCCGCAGGTGGCCGGGCGAGTGATCGATCGCTATTTCCGGGCCGGGGGTCGCATCGATGGTGCTGGTTACTCGCCGGTGCCGCGGCTCGCGCTGCGCCCGAGCCGCCACGCCCAGGAGCTGACTGTGCTCGCCAACTTCGTCGAGGTCTTCCTCGCGAAGGAGAACCACGACGGGCCGGTCGGCGTGAATTACCTGGAGAAGATCCAGATGGCGACGCCGGCTGCGGTCTACGGGGCGATGCTGGCCGGCGTGGACTACGTGTTGATGGGCGCGGGCATTCCGCGCGAGATTCCCGGGTTGCTGGACAGCCTGGTGCGAAACGAGCCGGCCTCGATTCATGTCGACGTCGCGGGTTCGCCAGACCGGCACACCGTCGGGATCGACCCCGCCGAGTGGGCCGGAGGTCAGCTGGATGCGCCGCGCCGGCCCGAATTCCTCGCGATCGTCTCGTCGGACACCCTGGCGGCGTACCTGGCGCGCGACGAGGCGACCAGACCGGACGGGTTCGTCGTCGAGGGTTCGACCGCGGGCGGACACAATGCGCCACCGCGGGGACGGCTCGTCCTGGACGCGGTGGGTCAGCCGATCTATGGACCACGTGACGCCGCCGACCTGGGGCGGATGGTCACGCTCGGCCTGCCGTTCTGGCTCGCCGGCTCTTACGGCACACCCGAGCGGGTCGCGCAGGCGCTGCAGGCCGGCGCCGCTGGTATCCAAGCCGGCACGATCTTCGCGCTGAGCAGCGAATCAGGACTGACCGACGAGCTGCGCGCGGCACTGCTCGCGGGGCTTGCGGACGGCACGCTGCAGGTCGGCACGGATGCCGCAGTATCACCGACCCGCTTCCCGTTCAAGGTGGCCCGGCTGGCCGGCACTCTGTCCGAGCGCACCACGCGCGAGGCCCGCCCGCGCCTGTGCGACCTCGGCTACCTGCGCACGCCGTATCTGCGCGCCAATGGTCGCGTGGGGTACCGCTGCCCGGGCGAGCCCGTACACACCTTCCTCGGCAAGGGCGGCACCGCTGAGGAGACCCGCGACGTGGCGTGCTTGTGCAACGCGCTGACCGCCGACGTCGGTCTCGCCCAGACCCGCCGTGACGGCTACGTCGAGGCTGCGCTGGTGACCTTGGGTGCCGAGCTCGATGGGGCCCGCCAGCTCCTCGCCCGCCACCCCGGCGGCTGGTCGGCCGCACAGGCCGTGCACTGGCTGGCCGAAGGCGCCAACCACGACCATGCCGCGCCGGCACCCCACCAACGCCGCCTCAACCACGAAACCCGTCACGCCTGACAATCACGCTCCGCCGCCCGGAACAGCGCAGGCAACGTCCGCGGAGGCTCTCTAACGGGAACGCAGAACAGGATCGCGAACTCGGCGCGCTGCTCGCCGACGCCGAGAACGAGTTCAACGCCGGCCTCGCTACCGATATCGCGCGGTTTCGAAACCAGGCACTCGCCAACCTGCGCCGACCTGCGCCGACGCTACCTGCGCGAGGCCGACTCGAAGGAGGACCTTCGACCCTGTTCCCTAGCGGCACCCGGACGCATGATGAGCGGGACTCGCGCGGCGGCGAGGGAGCCCGACAGATCACACTGAACGGCTGAGAGGCCAAAGGATCGAAAGATCCGATGGCGACCTCCACCTACCTGCTCCGGGCAATGCCGGCGAAGGGAAGTCGCCCCGCGAGTCTCTCCATGCCAGCGTGCACGACTAGCCAGATAGCAAGTACGAGCCGCCGCTGCGCCCAAGACTTGCGCTGCGGCATCATCAACGGCGACATCGGCGTCGTGATCTTCCCCGACGGGCACCACGCCGCCGCGGCCGTGTTCAGCGAGCCGGCCGCGCCCTCGCCGGTGAACTCGCCCAGCCACCCGCTGATCGGCGCCACGTACCGCTACCGCCACGCCCAGCTCACACATCCCTTGCCCGCCTACCGCACCGGGCAACGCCAAGCACCGGCGACGGGGGTCGAGGTGCGCACCGCGCTTCCGTCCGGCGTGCGTTCGAGCCCCGTCCAGTCGGACGCGGCATGCACCGAGTCAGGCGAGATCGTGCCGCGCGGCTTCGCCTCGGGCGGCGGCGCAGAGGCACTGTCATCAGTGGAGAAGATTGTGCCGTCGTTGGCCCGACACACACCGAGGACGGGTCAGGTGAGCGGCCCGTCGCCATGACGGTCGTCAGACCGTGAACATCACCAGGAAGCTCATGGAGGACCTGACGGCCGAATTCGAGTGGGACTGTGGCTGCGCTAGCCACCACGGCAGGCTAGGGCTGGTTGCGCCAGATGAGGCGGTGGACGCCGAGGTGTCGGGGCAGGGCACGCAGGCCGGGGATGAACGGCAGCAGGATGAGACCGAGGGTCAGGACGGCCATCAGCGCCCAGACGAGGGCGTCGGCGTTGTCGGAGGTGGAGAACGGCTTGACCTGGTACCAGAACGTGTAGAGCCACATCCACGGCTGGCCGGGGTAGTTGGCGGTTTCGTTCATCATGCCCCACTGGTCGCCGCCGAGATGGTCGGCGCGGGCCTGGTCTTCGAGGTAGGCACCGTCGGCGAGCAGCAGTAGCGGCTTCGTTTCGTCTGAGACGTAAAAGGTGCTGTGGGACGTGAGCAGCCCTTCGAGGTCGCCGCTGCGGGCGAGGGCGAGGAACCCGGTCGCGATCACCGGAACCGGGCCGTAGTCGCCGGAGGCGACCTTGGTCGGATCGCCGTCGGGGGCGGCAGCGAGTGCGTCGGAGTACGCGGCGGCCCACGTGGTCTGCTGGTGGGCGGTCGCGGCACGCCAGGTCTGCAGCTTCGCGGTCAGGTCCGGATTGCCGGTGACCGTGCTCAGCGGTGTGATCACCAGGTCATTGGCGCTGTCGATCGGGATGCGGACGCTGCCCCACCGCTGCACCGGAAGCTGCCCGAGCTTCTGCCCGTCACTGGCGCGGTTGTATGGCGCGCCGTAGCCGGCGCTGGTGCTCAAACCGGCGAGTTCGGCCGTGGCGGTCGCGACGACGTCCTCGGGTGCCGCGCTGGCCCAGTTCGCCAGCGTGATCGCGTTGCGGTCGGGCGAGGAGAACACCGCGGCAAGCAGGACGGTCAGCAGGCCGACGACCACCACGGCGATGACGAATTCCTTGACCAGGTCATACGGGCGGGTCGGGAACAGATGCGTGTCCGGGGTCGTATCGCTACGCCGCCGGGTGCCGCGTTCGTGGCTCATCGCGGTCGCACCACCGGATCGGCCGCGCCGGCGACCACGGGCGTTGCCGGCACCTCGTCAGCTGGTGACTCCTGCGCTTGTTCGGGTGGCACAGCGTCGAACGGCGGCACCACGCCGTGCCGGCGGACGAGGATCACGTGCGTCACGACGATTACGCCGACGATCAGTGGCAGCAGCATGATGTGCCACAGCAGCATCTGCCCCGTGTTCAACACGTTGAACACAGCGCCGACACCGACGGAGTTCAGACCGTCCTTGGCCTGCGTCGAAATCCACTGCGAGTCGAAGTTGGTCTGCGAGAGGTAACCGGTGAACGCCGTCGCGATCGAGCCGACAAACGCCACCGCGCCCGTGATCCACGTCAACGCCCGCCTACCGCGCCATGCCGCCTTGAAGAACTCGCCCCACAGGTGGATCACCATGAAGACGAAGAACAGTTCGACGCTCCACAGGTGCATCGAATTGAAGAAGTGACCGACCGACGAGGTGTGCCACCACGTCGCGCCACCCACCGTGAGCACCACCCCGGAGACGATTACGAACAGCAACGCCGCGAGGGTGGCCACGCCGAATACGTAGATCCATGACCGGACGTAGGCCGGCTGGCGGTCGGGCAGCAGCTGCCCGGCTGGCACGGTACGGCCCAACCGGGCACGTAGCCGCACCGTCCAACTGCGCGAGGGCGCCTGGTCAGCGGTGCTCATCGCGACCCTCCTCATGGACGTCGTCGCTGCCGCGAGGGAACGGAAGGATGAGGGCGAGCACGAAGATCACCAGCATCAGCACGATGATGACGAAGTTCGTCAGCGAGATCTGGACGACACCCCAGTGCAGGAAATACGCGTGCCTGGACAACGGGCCGCCCGCGTTGATCACGACGCCAACCGATGATGTGTCAGGAGCGTGATCATCTGCTACCTCCTGGTCGGTGCCAACAGGAAAGCGCCATGCCCGCGAGCCATGCAGAGCCGAACGTCGCGATCCGCGCCCACAGCCTGCGGGCCGTGCACCGGCCGCCCAGCCGACGATGAGGTCAACTATCAGGTCGGCAAGAGCAGACAATGCCAGAACTCGACGCGGCGGGGAAGGCACTGCCGGCGCTGATCACGACCCGGCCAGCGACGCGCACGCACGAACAAGCAACGCGCCTCGAACAAGAAGACGACGCGGCACCCATTGCGACTATGCGGTGCTGTCAGCATCCACGACGCCGGGTGCCTGTCGCTTCTCGACGATCGTGGCGATGCTCGCGCCCACCGCAACATCCGCCGACTGGTTGGCTGCACGACAACACGCGCGGCACCGTCGCAGGACGCCGGTCGCGGCGCGCCGGCTACTGGGCATCATCACGGCGATCGACAGGCCCTTGATGTGCCCGGGACCCGCGCGCCGGTGCGATCATGACGCGATGCGGCAGATCGATGTCCAAGCTGTGCCGCTGGAGATGCTCGGCACGCTGCTGACCCGAGATCGGTCTGCGCGGTTCCTGGCGACCGCCGCTCGGGCTCGCGCCCTCCTGGCCGGCCGGGTCGTGTGGAACGTCAATGCCACTGCCCACGGCGGTGGTGTCGCGGAGATGTTGCAGGCGTTGCTGGCTTACGCCCGCGGCGCGGGTGTCGACGCCCAGTGGCTGGTGCTCGACGCCGACGCCGCGTTCTTCGCGATCACCAAGCGGGTTCACAACGCGTTGCACGGCGTGCTGGACGCCGGATCCGACCTCGGCGCTTCCGAGCACGAGCACTACGCGCGGGTCCTTGAGAAGAACCAGGCCAGCCTCCGGAAGCTGGTACGGCCGGGCGACATCGTGCTGTTGCACGATCCACAGACCGCCGGCCTCATCGATGGCGTCCACGAGACCGGCGCGCACGTCATATGGCGTTGCCACATCGGCCGCGACGAGCACAACGCCGAGTCCGACCGGGGCTGGGAGTTCTTGCGCGGCTACCTCGGAAATGCCGACGCGTTCGTCTTCTCACGGAAGCGGTACGTCCCGGACTGGCTGCCGCCGGAGCGGGTGCGAGTGATCCCACCGTCCATCGACCCGTTCTCCTCCAAGAACCGTGACCTGGACGAGGCCCAGGTCGGGCGGTTGCTCCGCCGCGTCGGGCTGATCGCCGGAGCCGACAGTGAGGAGGTCGAGTTCACCCGGCGCGATGGCACGCCCGGGGTGGTGCACCGGCGCGAGAACCTGTTGTCAGGATCAGAGCCACCCCCTGCCGACGCGCCACTTGTTGTCCAGGTCAGCCGCTGGGACCGGCTCAAAGACATGGGCGGCGTGCTGGCAGCGTTCGGCGCCTACGTGGCAGAGGCGAGGCAGGATGCGCATCTGATGCTCGTGGGCCCGGAGGTGTCCGGAGTCAGCGACGATCCCGAGGGCGCCGAGGTCCTCGCCGCCTGCCGCGCCGAGTGGGAACGGCTGCCCGGCCCGATACGCGCACGGTGCCACCTGGCCAGCATCCCGATGGATGACGTCGATGAGAACGCGATCATCGTCAACGCAGTGCAGCGGCACGCGATGGTGGTGGTCCAGAAGAGTCTCGTGGAAGGGTTCGGCCTTACCGTCACGGAAGCATTGTGGAAGGGCCGACCTGTGCTCGCCAGCGCGGTAGGCGGCATCCAGGACCAGATTGTCGACGGCAAGGACGGCTTGTTGGTGCCCGACCCGCACGACCTACCCGGCTTCGCGCAGAGGCTGCTGCTGCTCCTCGATGACCCCTTGCTGGCCGCGGCGTTAGGACAGCAGGGCCGGGCGCGGGTCCGCGACGACTTCATCGGCGACCGACACCTGATCCAGTACGTCGACCTGTTCGATGAGCTGATCGCGCCGTGACATCTTCGCATCAGAGCCTGTCGTCGGAAGCCTCGGACGTACGGCCCAGAGTGCGTGGAGGGGCATGATTGTGCGCTTGGATGGTTCCGTGTCCGATGTCGACGGCGTCCTGATCGAGCTGGCTGCTGCGTTCGGGGTGGCGACCGAGTACTGGGATTGGCGAGGTCGGCACGTCGCGGTCGGGATCGAGACCCTGATCTCGGTGCTGCAGGCGCTCGGTGTGGACACGTCGAGCGAGCAGTCTCGAGCAGCCGAGCTCGATCGCCGCCGGACCGCGGCGTGGCGGAGCATGCTTCCGCCGTATCTTGTCGCGCGGGAAGGGGCGCAGCGCGTCGTCGAGCTTCATGTCGATCACGGTGCGACTGTCGACGTGTGGATCGTCTTGGAGGACGGCTCGTTCCATTCGAACCTGGCTCAGATCGAGAACTCGAACCCACCTCGCGAGATCGACGGGCAGTGGGTGGGTGAGGCCAGCTTCGTCGTGCCATCGGATCTGCCGCCCGGGTATCACAGCCTGTGTGCCTACAGCGCCGGGCAGCAGCAGGCCTGCGTGCTGATCGTGCCCCCGGCGTGGCTGGGTTTGCCGGCGCGGCTTGGTACCCGCAAGGTGTGGGGTTTGGCGACGCAACTTTACAGCGTCCGGTCACGCCGGTCGTGGGGTGTGGGCGATCTGACCGATCTGAGCGAGCTAGCAGCTTGGGCGGGTGCGGAGCATGATGCCGCGTTCGTGCTGGTCAACCCGCTGCACGCGGCCGAGCCGGTACCGCCGATGCAGCCGTCGCCCTACCTGCCGACGACGCGGCGCTTCGCCAACCCGCTTTATCTGCGCGTGGAGCGGATCCCCGAGTACGCCTACCTCGACGCGAAGACGCGCCAGGAGATCGACCGCCTCGCGGCTACTGCGCGGGCGAGCATGGACGTGGTCGACCGGGATGCATCGTGGACCGCCAAGCGGGCGGCGCTGGCCTTGGTCCACGGTGCGGGACTCGAGCCAGGCCGCGCGATCGCGTATCGCGGCTTCTGCCGACGCGAAGGCGCCGCATTGGATGACTTCGCGGCTTGGTGTGCGTTGAGCGAGGCGCACGGCACGGACTGGCATGACTGGCCTGAGCAGCTGCGGCACCCGCGCAGCCCCGATGTGGCGGCATTCGTCGCGGCCAATGCTGTCCGCATCGATTTCTACCGGTGGCTGCAGTGGGTTCTCGAGGAGCAGCTCGCCGACGCGCAGGGTTCGACCCGCCGCGCGGGCATGTCGCTGGGAGTCGTACACGACCTGGCGGTCGGAGCGAGCCCGATCGGTGCGGACTCCTGGGCCTGGCAGGACGAGCTCGCCCAACGCATCAGCGTCGGAGCTCCGCCGGATCCGTACGCCCAGACCGCACAGGACTGGAACCAGCCGCCGTGGCGGCCGGACCGGCTGGCGCAGCTGTCCTACGCACCGTTCCGCGATCTGATCCGCAGCGCGCTGCGACACTGCGGTGGGCTGCGCGTGGACCACATCATCGGCCTGTTCCGGCTGTGGTGGGTACCCGATGGCGCCAGGCCGACGCAGGGGACCTACGTCCGGTACGACCACGACGCGTTCATAGGCATCCTGATGCTCGAGGCCCAGCGGGCAGACGCGGTCGTGATCGGCGAGGATCTCGGCACCGTTGAGCCGTGGGTGCGGGACTACCTACGCGAACGCGGGATTCTGGGGACATCGATCCTGTGGTTCGAATTCGACTGGAACGGCGGCGGGGCGCCGCTGCCACCGGAGCGCTGGCGAGAGTACTGCCTGGCTGCGGTGACGACCCATGACCTGCCCCCGACAGCCAGCTACCTGACTGGCGAGCATGTCCGGCTTCGCCATCAACTCGGCCTGCTCACTCGACCTCTCGACGAGGAACTCGCTGCCGACCACGCGGAGCAGGCGGCCTGGCTCGATCTCCTGCGGGCACGGGGAATGCTCGCCGAGGACGCTGACGAGGCCACAACGGTCATGGCGTTGCACCGCACGCTCAACGCGGCGCCGTCGCGGCTGCGATGCCTCGCACTCACCGATGCCGTCGGCGAGCGGCGCACCCAGAACCAGCCCGGCACCGTCGACCAGTACCCGAATTGGCGCGTTCCCCTCGGCGGCCCGGACGGACAGCCGATCTACCTGGAAGGCGTCTACACGAGTGACCGAGCAGCCGCGCTCGCCGAAACGATGCGAGAGAGCTGACGAGGAAGGCAACTTCGGCCGGTCCTATGCCCGACCCGCACGAGCTACCCGGCTTCGCGCAGAGGCTGCCGCTGCTACTCGATGACCCCTTAGCTGCCCGCGGCGTTGGGACAGCAGGGCCGGGAGCGGGTCCGCGACGACGTTACCGGCCACCGACACCTGATCCAGTACGTCGACCTGTTCGATGAGCTGATCGCGGTCGATCCCGTAGTTGACGATCAGGTCCGCGTCTGTGACGTCGAGCGTCTGCGCGATCAGCGCCGTCGCCGGTGACAGCGTGAGGTAGCCGTGCGCGATCGTCCGCCCGTACGGGCCATTCTTCGCCCGCGCCAGATCGGTGTGGATCCACTGCTTGTCATGCGTGGCCGCGCCGAACGCGTTCACGTGGGCCTGGGTGACAGTGTGCCAGGCGCTGTGGCCCAGGACGCGGCCGACCAAGGCGGGCAGCTCGGCGGTCGTGACCCGGACCGGAGAGGGGCACCGAGACGGTGGTCATGTCGGCTTCTCGGCCGCAAGCTCGTAGCTGAGCAACATCAGGTTACGTGGCCGGTCGAGGTAGTCGATCGCGTGGTTGACGAACATCCCCTCGCAACGGAAGCCGAGCCGCACGAAGACGTGCTGCCCGCCGTACTGTTCCTCGACGACCTCGACGATCAGCTTGTGCAGCGACAGCTCGCGACCTGCGTCGATGACCGCCGATGCCAGTGCAGTGCCAATGCCCCTGCGCCGATAGTCGGCGCGGACCACGAGGGCGATGTCGCCGACGTGGCGCTTCCAGCCAGCCAGCTGCCGGACGTTGGCGTAGCCGACGATCTCGTCGCCGATCACCGCAACGAACTGGCGCCAGTTGCGAGCCTCAACGGCGTTGATCAGCCGCACGATCGTGGCATCGGTCTGCAGGTTGACGTCGAGGTAGAGCCAGTCGTCCTTGGCGAGTGCGGCACCGAACGCGAGCAACTTCGGCAGATCGTCCTCGCGCAGCCTGCGAATGACCGGCTGGACGGGCGGCGGCTCGACGATGTCTTGAACTCTGCGGCCGGGCTGGTCGGTCATGACGCTCCGATCTGGTCGCAGACGAACCTCGAGTCGAGGGAAGCTGCGATGCGATCAGCCACCTCGTTGGGTTCACCGGCGCCGTCGACCTCGAGGACCACGCTCATGCCGCGGTAGTAGTCCGCAAGGGGGCGGGTCTGCTGCTCGTACACGTCGAGGCGGTGCCGCGCGGTCTCCATGTTGTCGTCGCTGCGGGTGTGCAGGTCGCCGCCGCACAGGTCGCAGACCGCCTCGAGGCGGGTTGGCGAGAAGAAGATGTTGTACGGGGCCTGGCAGATACGGCACGTCTGCCGGCCGACGATGCGGCGCAGCAGCGTCTGCCTGGCAGCGGTCAGCAGCACCACGGCATCGATGCTCCGGCGGGTCGCGGCGAGGCGCTCGTTCAGTTCGCGCGCCTGCGCGAGGGTGCGCGGGAAACCGTCGAGCAGCGTGCCGCCCGCGCCGTCCGAGCCAAGCATGCGGTCGAGCACCATGTCGATCACGATGCGGTCCGGGACGAGTTCGCCGCGATCGACGAACGCCTTGGCCATCAACCCGAGTTCGGTCTCATCGCGGATGTTCATGCGGAACAGGTCGCCGCTGGCCAGGTGGGTCAGACCGGTTCGATCCGCGAGGACGGCGGCCTGGGTGCCCTTGCCGACGCCGGGCGGCCCCATCACCACAATGTCCACAAGGCCCTCCCCCCGCCGTCCGCGGCGATCCGCGACGTCAGCGTGGTCACCACGGTGGGGTCGCCCAGGGTGCAGACGTCGCCGAGTTCCCGGCCCTCGGTCACGTCACGCAGCAGCCGCCTCATGATCTTGCCGGAGCGGGCGAACGGCCACGCCCAGTCGAGCCGCCCCGCAGCACCACGCCTGCGCGTCGACAGCCGCGTCGTACACGCTCGCGTCCGTGACTTTGGCATCCTCGACGAAGTCGGCCGGCGCAGAAACACAGCGACCTCGAGAAGGTCCTCGAGGTGCCGCGCCAGGCTGGCGTGGGGACCGGTCATCATGCTCCCCGTGTTCTGTATGCGACCCGTGTGACCGCAAACCGTACGGGCGCGCATCGACCTGGCGTCAGTATCCAACGGGCCTTTGTCTCGGGTCATTGGGCCGCTGTGCACCTACCCGTTCGTCCGGACAGGTCCGTCGCGAGGACGGGACCTATGGCCCAAACACGGAGGCGGTTCCTCCCTACCCACCACGTCGCATCGGAAAGGACGCGAGCAGATGGCGTCGTGTTGGCCGCGGGGTCGACCGGCCAGTGACGCGTTCGCTCCTCATGCCCGACGCAACTTCGACACCTTGGGGTTCTTGTCGACCCCACACTCACGAGGCTGCCGTCCAGCGTGCGACAAGTGCCAATCCCTGCGCCCTGCGTCGCCGTGCTGACAGTGCTCTCCGCCCCAGTCGATACCCGCGAACGCCGGCCAGTCAGATCGAACAGACACGCGTCCTCCTTCAAGGCAACGGTCAACCTCGTGGCCGATCGCTCCGGACGCTCATCCAGGTGCCCGCGGGTCTTCCGTGGGCGCAAGAACACCGTCCAGAACGCGCCGTCCTCGCTGTCACCGACCTCGAAGCGAGGCCACCGGACGGCACGCTGGTAGCCGCAGGAAGCCGTGCCGAACGGCCAAATCTGTACGCGCTTGCGTCGTTGGTCTTGCCCCGGCATGGTGCACCGGACCCACCGCTGGCACACACAACCAGCTCAAGACCTGCCTGGTGACGGTGTCGCGCTCGGCTACGTCAACTGCAACATCCGTGAGCTGGGCCAGTGCATCCGACATGCGCGGGTTGCCGATCGTGCCGGCGCTGAGACCGTGGTAGCCGACCTTGCCGACCTGCACGCGCTTCAGGAACGGGAGTGTCGGCTCGCCCGGTCGCCATATGACCTGCTGGTGAGCGCGGCCGGTCTGGCACACCACCACCCGTTCGTCGAGGCGGATCCGGATCTCGCATTTCGCGCACTGGCGGCTCGCTTCGCGCGCCCCGGTTTGCAGCTCTCCGGTGACGCCTCGTCCTGACGGCCGAAGAGGCCAACCCCGGTCCCTGTTTGCAGAGCCGTTAGCAATGCAACACGCCGAGCGGACGCCCCTGGATGACACAAGGCCCAGGAAATGGGGCTTGTAGCTGGTCGGGGTGGCGGGATTCGAACCCACGACTTCTTCGTCCCGAAGATCACGGCCCGCGTCTCAGGCGTTGCCGTCTGGCTCAAACACTCCCATCGGGGCGCGGCCTTCGTGGCTCACGCGTCACCGGCCGTCCCGCATGGTGCGCTGCGTCTCAGCGCGTCTCGTTAGCAGTTCGGTTTGCTAGATCAGAACGGGCCGTGGTCGCGCATGTGCGCGATATCGGTGGGCCGAGCCGGCTGCAAAAGGCACCACGTGCAAAGAGCCGCGGTGGCTGGGTGCAGAGCCCGAGCCGGTTCGCGGCGACGCGGTTGCCTACCTGCCCGGGTTGCGCGCGGCGTCGAGGTTCTCGCCGATCCTGCGCGTGGTCGGATGGTCCTCGCCGAGGATGCGGCGGCTGGTGGCGTATGCGGCCTCGAACAGAGGTATGGCCTGGTCGAGTCGCCCCGCGGCCTGGTAGGCGAGGGCGAGGTTGTTCGCCGAGGTCAGGGTGTCGGGGTGCTCCTCGCCGAGGATGCGGCGGTAGTTGGTGTGGGTGGCCTCGTACATGGCGATGGCCGCATCGAGTCGCCCCGCGGCCTGGTAGGCGTAGGCGAGGTTGTTCGCCGAGGTCAGGGCGCTGGGGTGGTCCTCGCCGAGGATGCGGCGGCGGGTGGTGTGGGTGGCCTCGTGCAGGGCGATGGCCTCATCGAGTCGCCCCGCGGCCTGGTAGGCGTCGGCGAGGTTGTTGGCCGAGGTCAGGGCGCTGGGGTGGTCCTCGCCGAGGATGCGGCGGCCGGTGGTGTGGGTGGCCTCGTGCAGGGTGATGGCCTCATCGAGTCGCCCCGCGTCTTGGTAGGCGTCGGCGAGGTTGTTCGCCGAGGACAGAGTGTCGGGGTGGTCCGCGCCCAGGGTGCGGCGGCGGGTGGTGTGGGTGGCCTCGTGCAGGGCGATGGCCTCGTCGAGTCGCCCCGCGTCCTGGTAGGCGCTGCCGAGATTGTTCGCCGAGGTCAGGGTGTCGGGGTGGTCCTCGCCGAGGATGCGGTGGCGGCTGGTGTGGGTGGCCTCGTGCAGGGCGATGGCCTCATCGAGTCGCCCCGCGGCCCGGTAGGTGCTGGCGAGGTTGTTCGCCGAGGTCAGGGTGTCGGGGTGGTTCTCCCCGAGGATGCGGCGGCTGCTGGTGTGGGTGGCCTCGTACAGGCCGATGGCCTCATCGAGCCGCCCCGCCTCCTGGTAGGCGTTGGCGAGGTTGTTCGCGGAGGCCTGAATGTTGGGGTGGTCCTCGCCGTGGATGCGCTGATCGTCGGCGTGGGCGCGTTCCAGTTTGGCGATCGCCGCCCCGAGTTGCCCTTGACCGCGCTGGTAGGTCGCGGCACGGTCGAGCAGATCGGAGACCCACTCGTCGTCGGTCGCCTCGGGGAGGTGGTCGGCGAGGGCGTCGACGTGCGGGAGCAGGGAGCGCCAGCGGGGCCAGCCGGCCACGTTGGTCCACGGGTCCGGCGGCGCCGCGTCGGCCAGCAGCTTCCCGGCGGTCAGGCCGGGGTGACCGATCGTGGCGTCACCGATCGTGGCCTGGTGGGCGCGGGTGACGGCCTGGACGAGGCGGTGCACGCTGACCGCCCTCTCGGTGAGGGTGATCATGCTGTAGGAGGCGAGCAGAGCGAGGGCGTCATCGACGTCGGCCGCGTTTTCGCTGATCGGGGTGAGGATGTCGCGGGGCAGGTCCTCCGGCGCGACCCAGCCCAGCACGTCCAGCAGCCGCGCCGCGAGCGGTAGCCGCTCGCCGGTGCTGGTCATGGTCAGGCGCCAGACCCGGGCCACGACGCGTTCGGCGTCCCCAGTGAGGCCGGCGGTGTCGAAGAACCGTGCGGGCTGCTTGCGGAGGTCGGTGAGGTAGGCGCTGATGCTGGTGCGCCGCTCGGCGATGTAAGCGGCGGCCTGCTCCAACGCCAACGGCAGATCACCCAGCTCGCCAGCCAGGTGAGCGGCGGCGTCGGGTTCGTCGCGGCCGGTGAGCCGAGCGAGCAGGTCGACCGACTCGCCCCGGGTGAACAGCCCGAGCCGCAACGGCGCCGCGCCGAAACGAGACCAGCCGATGTCGCGGCGGGTGGTGATCAGCACCCGCCCGGTGTCCAGCTGGGCGAGCAGCCCGGTGATGTGCTGGGGATCTTCGACGTTGTCCAGCACCAGCAGCCAACCCGCGTGGGCCTGTAGCCAGGCCCGGGCCCAGGCGGCGGCCTCCGGCGCGGTCACGACCGTCTTCATGACCGGTTGGAGCCAGTAGGCCAGTTCGGCCAGGCCGGCGTCGAGGTTGTCCGGGCTGTCTGCGGTCACCCACCACACCAACGGATAGTCGTGCTTGTGTGTCCAAACGTGGTGCAGTGCGAGTTCGGTCTTGCCGATCCCGCCCAGACCCTGGATCGCTTGCGTGATCACCCCGACGCCGGACCCGGCCACGTCCGCTAGCACGGCGAGGTCGGTGTCACGGCCCACGAACACCGCCGACGGCGGGCGGGGCAGGTTATGCGTGCCCGCCGGAGCCTCGATCTGGCTTGGCGCGAGCATCGCATCGGGCGGCAGGTGGACTTGGCGGGCGTCGACCGACGGACTATCCCCGGTGATCACGGTGCTGTTGGTGATCTGTCCGGCGGCCACTGATCGCGAGCCGCGGGCCTCCACGCGGCGCGCTCGCCTGCGCCGCTTGGTCATCGCTGGATAGAAGAGTTGTCTCCGGTGATGACGATGCCGCTGATGTCCTGAGCGGCGACCGCCCGGTCCCCCGACGCGACGATGGTGACTCCGGCGTGGGTGAGCATGCCGGAGACGTCGCTGGCCAGTTGCGAGTCGGCGTCGAGGGCTTTGCGGATCTGTACCCGCAGCGCCGCGGTGTAGTCCTCCTCGTCGGGGTGTTCGGCCACGTCGGTGACCGCGGATCCGATCGCCGCTCTCGATTCGGGCCGCCCCAACAGCCGGCGCAGCAGCCGCCGGCCCAGGCCGACGGTCGCGTCGGCTGCCGCGTCGCTGGCGTCATCCTCCATGTGGTCGAGCACCGCCGCCCCGTACTGCCGGGCGGCCGCGATCACGAACTTGACCGCTGTGCCGGCGAGGACCGCCGCCTCTACCACCATGGTGACCTCCCGATTACCGCAGGTGCTTCGTACCACACGGCCGAGATCCACAGAACCCATCGACCCGTTCAACCTCGGTTCCCGGCGCCCTCTCGCGGATCGCGCTCGGGCCAGCCACGGCGTCCATGCCAGGGTCGAGCGCGCCTGCCGGATGCGACCTCTTCGTGCCAGTCGTGTTAGCAAATCGCGTTTGCAGTTCCACATGCCGCGAGGCTCGCGGCTGAGCTACAGGGTCCGGAAATTGGGCCCTGTAGCTGGTCGGGGTGGCGGGATTTGAACCCACGACTTCTTCGTCCCGAAGATCACGGCCCGCGTCTCAGGTGTTGCTGGCTGGCTCAAAGACTCCCGTCGGGACATGGCCTTCGTGACTCACGCGTCACCGGGGGTCCCGCATGTTGCGCTGCGTCTCAGCGCGTCTCGTTAGCAGTTTGGTTTGCAAGATCAGAACGGGCCGTGGCCGCGCATGCGCGCGACATCGGCGGTCCGAGCCGGTTGCCAAAGGCGCTATGTGCAACCGCCACGGTGGCTGGGTGCAGAGCCCGGGCCTGTTCGCGGCGACGCAGTTGCCTACCTGGGCTCGGCTCGCGCTGCGTTGAGGTTCTGGCGGATTCTGCGTGTGGTCGGATGCTTCTCACCAAGGACGCGGCGGCTGGTGGCGTATGCGGCCTCGAACAGGGCGATCGCCTGGTCGAGTCGCCCCGCGGCCTGGTAGGCGCCGGCGAGGTTGTTCGCCGAGGTCAGCGTGTCGGGGTGGTCCTCGCCGAGGATGCGGCGGCTGGTGGTGTGGGTGGCCTCGGACAGGGCGATGGCCTCATCGAGTCGCCCCGCGTCTGCGTAGGCCAAGGCGAGGTTGTTCGCCGAGGTCAGGGTGTCGGGGTGGTCCTCGCCTAGGATGCGGCGGTAGGTGGTGTGGGTGGCCTCGTGCAGGGCGATGGCCTCATCGAGTCGCCCCGCGTCTGCGTAGGCGATGGCGAGGTTGTTCGCCGAGGTCAGGGTGTCGGGGTGGTCCTCGCCGAGGATCCGGCGGCTCGTGGTGTGGGTGGCCTCGTGGAGGGCGATGGCCTCATCGAGTCGCCCGGCGGCCCGGTAGGCGGTGGCGAGGTTGTTCGCCGAGCCCAGGGTGTTGGGGTGGTCCTCGCCGAGGATGCGGCGGCGGGTGGTGTGGCCGGCTTCGTGGAGGGCGATGGCCTCATCGAGTCGCCCGGCGGCCCGGTAGGCGGTGGCGAGGTTATTCGCCGAGGTCACGGTGTTGGGGTGGTCCTCGCCGAGGATGCGGCGGCGGGTGGTGTGGGTGGCCTCGAGCAGGGCGATGGCCTCATCGAGTCGCCCCGCGTCCTGGTAGGCGGTGGCGAGGTTGTTCGCCGATATCAGGGTGTTGGGGTGGTCCTCGCCGAGGATGCGCCGGCGGGTGGTGTGGGTGGCCTCGTGCAGGGCGATGGCCTCATCGAGTCGCCCCGCGGCCTGGTAGGCGGTGGCGAGGTTGTTCGCCGAGGCCTGAATGTTCGGGTGGTCCTCGCCGAGGATCCGCTGGTCGTCGGCGTAGGCGCGTTCCAGTTTGGCGATCGCCGCCGCGAGTTGTCCTTGCCCTTGCTGGTAGCTCGCGGCGCGGTCGAGCAGATAGGAGACCTCGTCGTCGTCGGTTGCTTCGGGGAGGTGGTCGGCGAGGGCGTCGATGTGCGGGAGCAGGGACCGCCAGCGGGGCCAGTCTGCCACGTTGGTCCGCGGGTCCGACGGCGCCGCGTCGGCCAGCAGTTTCCCGGCGGCCAGTCCGGGTTGACCGGTCGCGGCGTCACCGATGGTGGCCTGGTGGGCGCGGGTGACGGCCTGGACGAGGCGGTGCGCGCTGACGGTGGTGTCGGTGAGGGTGATCATGCTGTAGGAGGCGAGCAGGGCGAGGGCGCCATCGAGGTCGGCCGGGTTGGCGCTGATCGGGGTGAGGATGTCGCGGGGCAGGTCGTCCGGGGCGAGCCAGGCCAGCACGTCGAGCAGCCGAGCCGCCAGCGGTAGCTGATCGCTGATGGTGGTCATGGTGAGCTGCCAGACCCGGGCCACAGCGCGTTCAGTGTCGTCGGTGAGGCCGGGGGTGTCGAGCAGCCGTGCGGGTTGCTGTCGGAGGTCGGTGAGGTAGGCGCTGATGCTGGTGCGCCGCTCGCTGATGTAGGCGCCGGCCTGCTCCAGCGCCAACGGCAGATCGCCCAGCTCGCTGGCCAGCTGAGCGGCGGTGTCGGTTTCGTCGCGGCCGGTGAGCCGGGTGAGCAGGTCGATCGACTCGGCCCGGTCGAGCAGCCCGAGCCGCAGCGGCGTGGCGCCGAGGCGCCGCCAGCCGATGTCGCGGCGGGTGGTAATCAGGATCCGCCCGGTGTCGAGTTGGGCGAGCAGGCCGGCGATGTGCTGGGGGTCCTCGACGTTGTCCAGCACCAGCAGCCAACCCGTGTGGGCCTGTAGCCAGGCCCGGGCCCACCCGGCGGCCTCCGGCGCGGTCACCACCGTCTTCATCACCGGGTCCAGCCGGTAGGCCAACTCGGCCAGCCCGGCGTCGAGATTCTCCGGGCTGTCCGCGGTCACCCACCACACCAGCGGATAGTCGTGCTTGTGCTGCCAGGCGTGGTGCAGCGCGAGTTCCGTCTTCCCGATTCCACCCAGGCCCTGGATCGCCTGCGTGATCACCCCAACCCCGGACCCGGCCACAGCGTTCAACGCTGCGAGGTCCGCGCCGCGGCCCACGAACACCGCCGACCGCCGGCGCGGCAGATTACTGGTCCCGGCCGGAGCGGCGACCTCGTTCGGCGAGAGCACCACGCCCGGCGACAGGTGGATCTGGCGGGCATCGATCGGGGACCGATCACCGGTGGTCAGGGTGCCGCTGATCTGCCCGGCGGCCACAGCACGCTCGCCTCCGGCTTTGATGTGGTCGCTGGGCTGCCGCTGGCCGGGTGGGTCGGTCATCGCTGAATGTTGGAGTGATCTCCGGTGACGACGATGCCGCTGATGTCCTGCGCGGCGACCGCCCGGTCGCCGGAGGCCACGATGGTGATTCCGGCCTTGGTGAGCATGCCGGAGACGTCGTTGGCCAGTTGCGAGTCGGCGTCGAGGGCTTTGCGGATCTGTACCCGCAGCGCGGCGGTGTAGTCCTCCTCGTCGGGGTGTTCGGCCACGTCGGTGACCGCGGATCCGATCGCGGCCCTCGATTCGGGCCGCCCCAATAGGCGGCGCAGCAGTCGCCGGCCCAGGCCGACGGTCGCGTCGGCTGCCGCGTCGCTGGCGTCATCCTCGACGTGGTCGAGCACCGCCGCCCCGTACTGCCGGGCGGCCGCGATCACGAACTTGACCGCTGTGCCGGCGAGGACCGCCGCTTCGACGACCATGGTGACCTCCCGATTACCGCAGGTGCTTCGTACCACACACCCAAGATCCACAGAACCAATCTCGCTGCGAGACCCGAGTGCAGACGCGCAGCCGCGGCCAGCGCCCGGGCGCGCTACCGCGTCCACGCCAAGTCGAGCACACCTGCCGGATGCGACCTCTTCGTGCCCGCCGTGTTAGCAAACCGCGTTTGCAGTTCCACATACGGCGCGAACTCGCTGCGGGCCGAGTCCCCCGAAAACTGGGACCTGTAGCTGGGTCGGGGTGGCGGGATTCGAACCCACGACTTCTTCGTCCCGAAGATCACGGCCCGCGTCTCAGGCGTTACTGGCCGACTCACGACTCCCATCAGGACTCGGCTTTGGCGGCGCATACGTCAGCGGCCGTCGCACCGCTTACGCGGCGTCTCAGCGCGTCTCGTTAGCAGTTTGGTTTGCAAGATCAGAACGGCCCGGGGTTGCGCATGCGCGCGACATCGGTGGTCCCAGCCGGCTGCGACAGGCGCCGTGTGCAACCAGCCACGGCGGCGGGGTGCAGAGCCCGAGCCTGTTGCGGCGACGCAGTTGCCTACGTGTGCTCGTCGCGCGCTGCGTCGAGGTTCGCGCCAATCGTGCGTGTGGTCGGATGGTCGTCGCCGAGGATGCGGCGGCACGTGGTGTGGGTGGCCTCGTACAGGGTGATGGCTTCATCGAGTCGCCCCGCATGCTTGTAGGCGAGGGCGACGTTGTTCGCCGAGGTCAGGGTGTCGGGGTGGTCCTCGCCGAGGATGCGGCGGCTGGCGGTGTGGGTGGCCTCGAACAGGGCGATGGCCTCATCGAGTCGCCCCGCCTCGTAGTAGGCGCTGGCGAGGTTGCCCGCTGAGGTCAGGGTGCTGGGGTGGTCTTCACCGAGGACGCGGCGTCGGGCGGCGTAGGTGGCCTCCTGCAGGGCGATGGCCTCTTCGAGTCGTCCGGCCTCCTGGTAGGCGACGGCGAGGTTGCTCGCCGGGAGGAGTGTGTCGGGGTGGTCCTCACCGAGGGTGAGACGGTAGCGGGCGTAGGTGGCCTCGTATAGCGGCAGGGCCTCCTCGAGCCGCCCGGTCGCCCGGTATGCGCCGGCGAGGTTGTTCGCCGAGCCCAGGGTGTTGGGGTGATCCTCGCCGAAGATGCGGCGGTAGCTGGCGTGGGTGGCCTCGTATAGCGGCAGGGCCTCCTCGAGTTGCCCAGCGGCCCGGTAGGCGAAGGCGAGATTGTGCGCCGAGGCGAGGGAGCCGGGGTCGTCGTCGCCGCGGATCCGCTGAGAGGCGGCGAGGGCTCGTCTGAATTTCGTGATGGCAGCGGCGTATTGGCCTTGTCCTTGTTGGTAGGTCGCGGCGCGGTCGAGCAGATAGGAGACTGTCGCGTCGTCCGTTGTTTCGGGGAGGTGGTCGACGAGGGCGTCGACATGGGGCAGCAGGGCGCGCCAGCGGGGCCAGCCGGCGACGTTGGTCATCGGGTCCGGCGGCATGGCCTTGGCAAGCAAGGTGCCTGCGGCCAGGCCGGAGTGCGCGACCGGCGTGTCGTCGTGGTGTTCAGCCGCCAGCGCCTGGTCGGCGCGGCTGACCGCCTGGACGAGGCGGTGCACGCTGACGGCCGTGTCGGTGAGGGTGATCATGCTGTAGGAGGCGAGCAGCGCGACCGCGTCATCGAGATTGGCCGGGTCGTCGCTGATTGGGGTGAGGATGTCGCGGGGCAGGTCGTCGGGGGCGACCCAGCCCAGCACGTCGAGCAGCCGCGCGGCCAGTGGTTGCTGTTCGCTGATGGTGGTCATGGTCAGTTGCCAGACCTGGGCCACGGCGCGTTCGGCGGCTCCGGTGAGGCTGGGGGTGTCGAAGAGCCGTGCGGGTTGCTTGCGGAGGCCGGTCAGGTACGTGCTGATACTGGTGCGGCGTTCGCTGATGTAGGCGCCGGCCTGCTCCAGCGCCAACGGCAGGTCACCCAGCTCGCCGGCCAGGTGAGCGGCGGCGTCGGGTTCGTCGCGGCCGGTGAGCCGGGCGAGCAGGTCGATCGACTCCGCGCGGCCGAGCAGACCGAGGCGCAGCGGGGTGGCGCCGAGGCGCTGCCAGCCGATGTCGCGCCGGGTGGTGATCAGCACCCGCCCGGTGTCGAGCTGGGCGAGCAGGCCGGCGATGTGCTGGGGGTCTTCGACGTTGTCCAACACAAGCAGCCATCCGGCGTGCGCCTGGAGCCAGGCCGTCGCCCACCCGGCGGCGTCGGGCGCGGTCACCACTGTCTTCATGACCGGGTGCAGCCGGTAGGCCAGCTCGGCCAGGCCGGCGTCGAGATTCTCCGGGCTGTCCGCGGTCACCCACCACACGAGCGGATAGTCGTGCTTGTGCTGCCAGGCGTGGTGCAGCGCGAGCTCGGTCTTCCCGATCCCGCCCAGACCCTGGATCGCCTGAGTGATAACCCCAACCCCGGACCCTGCCACGCCCTGTAGTGCGGCGAGGTCGGCATCGCGGCCCACAAACACGGTGGATGGCGGGCGTGGCAGATTACTGGTCCCCGCAGGCGCGTTGACTTCGCCTGGCGCCTGAATCACGCCGGGCTGCAGGTGGATCTGGCGGGCATCGATCGGGGATCGATCCCCGGTGGTCAGGGCGCCGCTGATCTGCCCGGCGGCGACCGAACGCTCGCCTCCGGCTTTGATGTCCTCGCTGGGCTGGTGCTGGCCGGGTGGGCCGGTCATCGCTGAATGGTGGAGTTGTCTCCGGTGATGACGATGCCGCTGATGTTCTGCGCGGCCACGGCCCGGTCCCCGGAGGCCACGATGCTGACTCCGGCGTTGGTGAGCATGCCGGAAACCTCGTCGGCCAGCTGCGGGTCGGCGTCGAGGGCTTTGCGGATCTGTACCCGCAGCGCGGCGGTGTAGTCCTCCTCGTCGGGGTGCTCGGCCACGTCGGTGACCGCGGACCCGATCGCGGCGCTGGATTCGGGCCGCCTCACGAACTTCACCGCTGTGCCGGCGAGGACCGCCGCCGCCTCTACCACCATGGTGACCTCCCGATTACGGCAGGTGCTTCGTACCACACACCCAAGATCCACAGAACCCATGTCGCTGTGGGACCCGGTCACCCGGCCCACTGCCGCGGCCTGCGCGCAGGCTCGCACCCGCGTCCACGCCAGGGTCGAGCACGCCTGCCGGATGCGACCTCTTCGTGCCCGCCGTGTTAGCAAACACCGTTAGCAGTTCCACGTCTGGCAAACGCCCGCCCGCGGCCGGACCGCCCAGAAACCTGGGCCTGTAGCTGGGTCGGGGTGGCGGGATTTGAACCCACGACTTCTTCGTCCCGAAATCTCGGCAGCCTAGTCAGCCGTGGTCAAATGCGCCGGATTGCGGTGCTTACGAGACGGCTCAATGTGGCGGTGGCCGTACTGGTTGCTGTACTTCGCTGCTGTACTCGTGCGCCGGACAACGTACAGCGTTGCAAGGCGCGTCAGACTGGCATGGGTGCCGCGTCATCGGAGGTCGGCATGGGTACTCGAATGTCTGGCAGCGTGGAACGTGCCGTCGCGCTCGTTGCTGTGAGCTCGCTCCTGGCGGTGTCGGCATGCGCTTCGGTGCCGACCTCGACCCAGCCGGGCGCACAGACGCCGGCGCCGGCGACATCCGTTAACAGCAGTTGCACGGCCGGGTCGGTTGAATACGCATTTGCGTCTCACCCGCTCACAGTTGCGTATCGTCTTTCGCGTATGCCATCAACCGTTTCCATCGCCGTGATGGATATCAATAATTCAGAGCCGCCGCGATATGGCACACCAGACGGCCTGCCATTTCAAAAAGGCGACAATCTTCCGTTCGATATCTACACTCCATGGAATACGACGCTTGTCAAGCAACTTACTGGCGACGTACCACCAAAGGTGTATGCCGATGGTGGTTCGATCGGATGCGACTCGCTGGGCGGAACCATGAGCTGGTCCCTAAAGCCCGGAACCCGCGCGGTCGTCGTCAGTGCCCCACCCTTGGAGACCCCGGTGCCTACTGGGTGGCTAAATATCATGTGGACTTGGGAAGTCGTAGGCGACAGGATCCTCATTCCTCAACCGCCAGAAACGATCGGAGACACGCTCGACGTCCAGCTGGCGAGCGCGATGTCATACAACGGCAAAGAGCAGGATGGCTCTTCTGTCTCGCTCGCACTGCTTGAGCAATACATTCAACAGAAATGGCAGCCCCGAACCGGAAGCTGACCGAGCCGCGTTCGAACGGCTGATGTGAGGAATACCGCCTACCCACGCATGAAGAAGGTTCGTAATGTGTTGTCTCCGTGCGAAGTCCCCGTCGCCCGACGGCAGCCTCGTTAGCCGACTGTCCGGCGGAGGACTGCCCGTCGCTCGCCGCTCTGGTTTAGGCGACGGCTGCGTCTCCCCATCGTTGTTGGGCGGCTTGGCGGGTGATGCCGAGTCGGTTGGCGATCTCGGTCCAGGAGTAGCCGACGCGGCGCAGGCCGGCGACGGCGGTGTCGGTGGCGTGGTCGACTTCTTCGGCCAGGGCGACGAGGTCGCGGAGTCGTTCGACGTCACCGGCTGCGATGCGGCGGCCGTGAGCGGCCACGATGCGGCGGGCGAAGGCGGCGTAGTCGTCGTTCTCGACGCGGGCTCGGTTTCGGCGGTTCGCTGTCAAGGCGCGGTTGACAGTGTTCGGGCGTGCAGCGCTGCTGCCGGTCATGGGCTTGCCTCCCGGTTGTGTGTGCGGGGCGGGCCGTTTGGTGGCCTGCCCGCACGCGGGAGGGACCGCCGTCGCGGGGTGCCCCATGTCCAGGAGCCGCCCGGAGGGTGGACCGCGCAGCGGCGCGCAGCGTCCTTGATGTGGGGCTGCGGCGGTGGTACCGGACGTAACCTCGCGGCTGCCGGGGTGATCCAGGCGCGGCGATCGCCAGCGCGGCAGGGCTCGGTGGTGCCGCGCCTGGTGGTTGGTGCGATGGGTGAGGGCGCCGCCGGCGGCGCGTCGTGGCTTGTCCCGCCGTAGCGCGTGGCGCAGCTGGCCGACAGTGTGGGCCGTTGGTGCTGGTGAGAGTTCGCCGGCTACTGGCGGCCCTTACTCATGTCCGCGCCCAGCCGGGCCGGCCGCCGGAGGGCCGAAGGTCCGCAGGCGAGTCGGCCACATTCGGCGGGCGCGGCGGCCCGCTTTCGGGCCGCCTTTAAAGCCGTACAGAAAGTCATCACATGGCGAAAGACGGGATTCTGTCTGGTCTCGGTAGCTGCGTGACGGAGCGTTCTCGGGAGGTGCGTGACACTCCGCCGAGTGCTGGTGGAGCTGAGTGTGGTCGAGCAGCGGTATCGGGCCGTGTTGGAAGTGCAGTCCGGGTCGACGGTGAGCGAGGTTGCGGCTCGGTTCGGGGTGTCCCGGCAGGCGGTGCACCGGTGGTGGCGGTGGTATCGCGAGCATGGCTTGGCGGGATTGAGCGATCGGTTCTCGCGACCGCACCCGATATCGCGCGCAGGCCGTGAATCCATCGACGCGCACCTGACCGTCGTGTTCGCCGCCCTCGCTGTCACCCGGCTCGGCGTTCCGCATCTCTCTGTCGCCGATGGTCGATCAACAGCAGCCCACCGCCTGCGCCTAGCGCGACCACTCCGCCGGCCAGCAGCCCCCAGACTGCCGTCTGCCGGTCTGATCGTGCCGCTGAGCAGAGCTGGGGCATGTCGTGGCTGAGCGGCCCCTCCCACGTGGGCTCACTCCCGAAGAGGCTCCCACATGACGCGTCGCCGGCCTCACCCGTCGCGGTGCCTGGGGCGCCGACGTTGCTGAAGCCGAGGAGCAACGCGACCACCACGAGAATGCCGCCGACGAGCGCAACGAGGTATGCGGCGACTTGCGTCCTTGACATGCTCATTCCTCCTAGCGGCTGCCCGTGTCGGGGGCGCGCTGAGTGTAGGGCCGCACCTCGGCCGTGATCCAAGATCGCCGGGACGCGGCGGCGCACCTCACCGACAACTTGGGTGCCAGCCGCTACCGCACCGTCGAGATCCGCGCCGGAAAGAAGATCCTCGCCGCCCAAGACCCACTCCTGCACCGTGTTCAAGGTTGCCGCAGGGCCTGAGGTATCGGCCTCAATCGAGGAAGGTCACGCCCATTATTGCTGTCCAGCAATGTAGGCCACAACGTTCGTGAGCAGTCGTCGCGCTTCCGCCGAATCGCGATAAAGACCATCTTCGAATACCTGTCGCAGCCAAGTCTGCTTACTGCCGGCGACCGTTGGGTGGAAGCTTTCTAGCTCTCCAATAGGCAGAATAAACAGACCAGCGTTGGCAACGGTGCGAAGGACCCGTTCAAACGACTCGTGAGCGTTGCCCTTGGGAAGTGCACCTCTACCGTTCGTCTTTATCAGCTTCCAGCCGTTTACCGGCGTGACGGCCTCTCGAACTAGCCTGAGCTCACCGGTGTCGAGATACTTGCCGTCCGATGCGGAAAATACGGCGTCAATCTGAACCTGCGCGTATTGACGTTCTACATGTGTCGTCCGACTTTCGGCTGCAGACATTATGACGTTTAAATCGGACTCTATTTGAGACCACGTCACTCCCAGCAGTTCGACTAACTCCTTGAATTTTGTGCCGTCGGCTAATAGGTCGACGTCGGCGATGATTGCGGTAGGTACCCTAGTTGCGTGCAATGCCGCGACGGCCTTTGCAAAGCGATCCTTTCCGCCGCATTGCGTGAACAGCAGGTCCGCACGCGGCTCGGATTCGTCAACCGTCGCATACATGTCATCGACGATTGCTGCATAGTACTTGCAGTCGGATTCCGCCTCGCATAACACGACACCTTTATAGAAGATGCCGCTTAGAATATTTGAGTAGCGGAGTAACGGATCCTCGAACAGTTTCTTAACAGCGGCTGGTGGAACCTGAGCTATCGCATTACTTGTCGGCGTTGGCTTAGTAAGACGTGCGACGGTTACATCCGTTGCGGCGGCGGACGCAGAGAGTACGCCCCGAAGGAAGTCGTCGCTATGCGTCGACACGACCAGTTGTGTACCTGAGTTGCTAAATTCGACGAAGATCTCGCCTAGTAAGCGGGCCTGCGGCGGGTGTAAGAAGGCTTCTGGCTCGTCCACGAGTACGATGTCATATTGTCGAGTTATCAGAATTTGGAGCATTCCTAGAAATGCTTGTACACCGTGGCCTTGGTTAGCTGCGAGAGGTAGATCGTGAATCTCCTGGAGATACGGTGATTTCTCACCAACGGGGGGCTCCGGAGTAGACGGTTTCCCTACGTGAAGACGAATCACCGAGCCGCCGTGCCGATTAACTACAAGATCGATGCCGAATGCTCGCTTAGCGAGTTGGGCAACCTTTGCCTCCAGGGATCGATCGCTCCAAAGGATCTGGAGCGGTGCTGTCGGAGTATCCGAGTATAGGTCCGGTACTGAGGCTTGACCGAGTTGCCCGAGTCTCACCTCTGGTTGCATTGAGACGGCGACCAAGCTTCCAAATTGTCCTAGGTGCGATGTCCTATTCCCGGCCGCATAGAGTTGATCCAATTGCGAGCGGCTTATCGGTGGAATTCCGCCAGCAACGTACTGTTCCTCGGGAAAGTAGCCTCCTGGATATTGGCCTGGCGGCCGTAACACTGCCCCGGCGCGGCTCAGGAACGATTCGAAGTCCTCGCGTGGTGGCAGGTCAAGAGTAATGCTGTCCACTGCGATTTGTATGGCGCGATGTTGGTCAGTCGGCGCCTGGTTCATTATGGTCGCTACCGAATTGAGCGCGACGGTCTTGCCAACATTGTTTGGTCCGACGATGACTGTCAGATGGTCGCTGACGTCCAGGACCGCGCCGCTGGTCAGTGTGACGGACCGCAATCGAGTCGGCATTGGGTCTGGCTCTCTCCGTGTAGGTTTGGCGATTTGTGCGGGTTGATCGATCCTACGGGGCGTCTACGACGCAGCTCGCCGCCGGTGCCGGCCTCTCGGAGCTGTGTCCTGTGCCGGTTGATGCTTGACAGTCGCGTGCCAGGAGATGCTTGACACGGGGGCGCATCTCGGTCGCGCGGATCGCGGCATGAGCGGACGGTTCTACACGCTCAACCGTTACCTACTCGGCCGCTGGCAGGTGCAACAATTCGGCTCAGTTGTGGCGTCGTCTGTCCGCCCGGGCAGGGTTGCGCGCGAACGGAGAAGATCATGGCCGGCTTGCGTCATGTCGGCGCCGCGCTGGCGGTGTTGATCCTTGCCGGCTGTGATCACCAGACTCGGGTGTCCACAAAGGCTCCGTCGAGCACTGCCGCCCCGCACGGTTCTGCTACGGCATCGCCGAAACCGACCTGTATCTACCGAGACAGCTGGGTGAATGACTATCGGCGCGATCCGCAGGGTGAGGCAACACCGGAGAAAGCGGTGGCCCGATGGGTCGCCTTCGGACATCAGCGTGGCTACACCGACCTGCCTGGGCCTTGGCGCCGAACTTCCAACCGAGGTACGGCCGTTGACTTCGTATCCGGGCACGCGACCGTGACCGCGCAACGCGTCCCGAACGGGACGTGGCTTATCGTCTCGGGGTCGCGATGCTGACACCTCATCTGACGTCAGTTCCAGCCACGCTTCGCCGAAGTCACCCGCCAGAGTGTTCTCGTCATCCGGTGTCCCGGTTGATGTCACGGCTCGTGATCCTGCCTCAACACGACCCGCAGCGTCAGTCTTTCCGCCCGCGTCGCCCCAGCGCGTGTGTGATTGGCTGCGCGTGGTGGTGCGACGCAGATGGTCGCCCGCGTCGTCATCGCATCGGGGTATATAGCCTCGACTGCCCACGCGAGGGGCTGCGGAAGTGCACACGGCACTCGGTCTGCTGTACCGCATCCGGAGCTGAGGCTGTGAGGCGCGGCCGAGTCGCCCGCAACGTCGGCATATCCTCCGCGATGAGGACATGCCTCGCCGATTACCACGTCCGTCGCTCGTCCGCTAGGTAGCAGCTTTGCGCTCCGCCTCTGCCAGGTGCCACTCAGCGCGTGCGAGAAGCTCGTCGAAGGTAACGATCTCGGGCTCGTAAAGGTTGCGCCGGTACAGCTCAAATGAACGAACCTTTGCGAGATTGACGTTGCCATTAGGGGCGAGCTGGTTGAGGTGTCCGGCGATAAGGTAACAGCGGGGGCGGATCATGAAGGTCAGATCGCCGGCCTCGTTTCCGTCCGCATCACGGCTTCTGATGCGTTCCTTTATCGCTTCGCGAGCCAGATAGACCGTTTGCTGGATCTGCGTGACACCCCCAGCGACCTCTTTCGACGGAGCCCAGCAATCGGTGCGGTAGTCCTCTCCATCCAACAGGTCTGTCTCGTGATGCTTGATCTCCGCGAAAACCATCGAGCTGACAGCTCCGACCGTGCGCATCAAGGCGTCGACTCGTTTGCCTGTCGTTGATATTGAAGAACCGGCAACGACCTGTTCAAGCTTTCGCGGATCCCACGACGTCAACAGTTGGCCACTAAGTCCGACACCTAAGATCCAAGGGTTTTCCTCAATGAATTTCTGCCATACCTCTTCACGTCCACGTGCCGCCAGCTCGACTTGGCGCTTGGCGAAGAACTCATGGTCTCTCAGCAATCGATGGAAGATCGCGACTTGCCGTCGACGGTTCGCGATCGCAATCACATCCGACGCACTTACGTCTTCCGTGATCAGACTCGTGAACTTGACCGGATCGCGCTGGTACGCCTGGCGCATGCCTTGGGGGTCAGACAGGAGTGCGCGAATTGTGTCATCGTCGACGCGGGTTCCTTCGTCACCCTCAAGCGGAAGATGATCGAGTGTCTTCACGAGGGTGATGAGCTTCAACGCCTCTTGCCGGTCCAGCTTGAGGAGGTCAGTGGCGTCACCGCTGGAGGGCACTCGCTGAATGCGGAACTGCTTGACCCTGCCCATCTCGCGGCCGATCAGCACCTTGATCTGTATGCGAGGTCCATTTCTCAAGATTGCCTCCGACCATTCGCACGCATCTGTCGCCTCGTCGTCTCTGTCGTCGTGATCGAAAACCTTATAGACGAACCGACCGGGGTACCCGGCGTCGTCACCCCACCAGTTCGGCAATGGGTACGATTTCGACCAGTAGGTGTGCCCCACGAGTCGTCCTCGCGCATAGTCGGCCTCGGTCATCGTCCCGAGGTCAGCTTGTCTGGGCGTACGATCCGGTCGCTGGCCTTCCGTGGTCACAGCATGAAGTATGAGGCAGGGTCCGGCTGTGCAACGTTTGCGCGAGCCTAGGACGCTCCCATACCTGCGTGTCTGCGCGGCGTCTTGGCTCGCTAGCGAGCAGCGCTACTGGTGATCTACGGCGACCAGCTGGCACGGTCGACGGTCCCAGGAATTTAGGTTGTGTGCGGCTACGACGAGAAGATGCCCTTCGGCCCAGGCGTCTTCCAAAGCTTCGGCCAGCTCGGGCCACTTCGCCCCCTGTCGTCGAGCCGGTCGTGGCGCGAAAAGAGCCGTTTGGCGTCGTCGACAGCAGCCCGGTATTGCTTCCCCTGGCGCAGGGTTGCGCGCGCCCACCCGGCGGCGAACGAGCGCACAACTTCGTGCTGGCTGAACTCCTCGGTCACAACGACGAGCGTATTGGCTGGGCCGCGATGTTGATCATTGTTGCACTACGAGCGGACGAGTAGAGCGTCGACGTGAGCGCGTGCGAGGTCTGTGAAGGCGATCAGAAGTGCCTTGCCCTTTTCTTGCGATGCAAGAGACGGTTGGCCAATCACACCGTTCGTGGTGTAGGCACGCATGCCTAGGGTCAGCAGGTGTTGCCGGTCGTTCGCTTCGTGATCTGCCGCGTCATATCCCGGCCGCACAACGTCGGGCAGAGCATGCAGCAGGATCGAGGTTTCCAACTCCCCGGCATGCATGTCCACGTGGTTGTCCGTTGACAGGCTGGCAACGTGGCGCGCTTGCCGCCAATCCGAGCTCGTTGGGAACAGGGCCATTTTCGGGCCGTGGACCGATGCCTCTTGGACGATGTTCGCCAGGACGTAGTTGCCACCGTGGCCGTTCACCAGCAGCAGGCGGTCGATCCCACGTGCCGTAAGCGACGCGGCCACGTCGGTGATGAGCGCGTCGAGCGTTCGGGCGCTGATGCTCACGGTGCCGGGCCACTCCGCGTGCTCGTGCGAGCACGAGATCGTGATCGGCGGGAGCAGCATCAGGTTGTACGTGTCCGCGATCTCGCGAGCGATGACGCACGCGATGAGGGTGTCCGTCGATAGGGGCAGGTACTCGCCGTGTTGTTCGAAGCTGCCGATCGGGAGCACGGCGATGGCCGCCGCTCGATCCGCCTCCTCGCGTGACGTGGCGGTCGACAGTAGGTGGTTCACCGGCAGTCTCCTCTAAGCGGCTCTACCGATCAGGCTAGCGACCGCAGTGGATACCGCCTGAACCTCGGGCCGTCGACGCCAACGGGCGAGGTCCGAACGGAGCCGGCGCAACTCGCGCAGGGTCCGAACCGAGCGAGTCACGTTGGCCACCGCAACGGCGTCCGTTGCAATGCTGCATGCCCTGTCGATGTCTCCCAGTTCGGCATGGGTGGTGGCCAATCGCGAAAGGTACAGCCCCTTGTCTCGACGCAGCGTGCCCGGCCATTCCGCCTCGGCCTGCTCAAACATTTCGAGCGCCCGTTTCGGACATCCCAACTGCGTCCAGCAGCTGGCGGCTTCCATCGCGACGTAGGGCTCCGTGCAGTAGGGCACGTTGGGATCCCAATCGGATTCCTCACGATCGAGATCACGAAAGCTCTGATCGACGGCGGCCGCGCACTCTGCGATGTCACCCAGTGCGGCGTGCGCGTTCGCCTTCTGGCGCAGGATGACCGCGTGCAGCTTCGGCGGTGCACCGGGGACGGCGGTGAGTGCTGCGTCAGCGAGGGCAGCAGCGCTTGCCGGGTCGTCTGCGTCGGTGGCGATGTTGCTCTTGCGCATCAGGAGATACGCGTTCCATAGCGGGTCGCTGAGTTCGGTTGCCATGTCGCGTGCGCGGTCAGTCGATGCCATCGCGGCTGCATAGCGTCCGGAGTCCTGCTGTAGCCAGCCGAGAAATTCGTGGAACCGGAATGCTAGAGCAAGCACGTCACGCCGCGTCGTGCCACGCGCGTTGCGGGCTGCGACGTTGAGTTGATGGGCCTGGTGCTCGACAAGACTTGCGACGTGCTGCGGGCCTAACAGATTGTCGGCGCGAATGTGCTCGGTTAGCAGTGCTCGGAAGTACGCCAGACCCTCGGCGGAGAGATCGGTTGTGGAGACCGCGAGCAGCGCTCCGGACGTCTCCGTCGCAGGGAAACCGAGCTCGGCGTCCGTCGTTCCGTAGACGACGCGAAGTAGCTTGCGGTAGTCGGGCCCCGGCATCACGTGACCGTTCTCCCAACGCGTCACGTTGGTCTTCAGGGACTCGTTGTCCGGCAGACGGATCTTGAGACTTGGGGCGGCCCGGCGCATTGCAGCGATCAATTGCGTCTGCGACCACTGCGCCTCAGCGCGTGCACGTCGCAGCTGTGTCAGCTCGTTGCCCATCGGCCCACCCCTTCGCTCCTACTCATAATGCCGTAATCATCTGACTACGGCGGGCGAACACGTGCGCGTGTTCCCGCCTGTGCCCCCTTGTCATCTGTTGATCTCCCCGGTCCCAACCGACCTTGGATGGTGTGGCCGTCCGGTCACGATCTTTTGTCCCAGGAAGGGGACCGTTATGAAGCTGTTGGTCGATATCTCGCGGGTGACGTTCACGGTGACGAAGGCCGTGGCCGAGAAGACCGATCAGAACGGGGTCCAGAAGAAGGACCGCACCACCGGTGAGCCGCTGTGGACGACACAGGTCATGGCGCTCGACGACACGGGTGGCGACATGCTCACGATCACCACTGCGGGCACACCGCCCAAGGTGAACGTCGGGCAGACCGTCCAGCCGGCCGAGCTGGAAGCCATTCCCTGGGCCACCAACGGCCGTAACGGTGTGGCCTACCGAGCGTCTTCGCTCACCGCGACGGCTGGCACGTCGACCGCGAAGTCTGCTGCCTAGTCCCTGCTACTGGTCACAGTTCGCGCCCGACACGTCCAACCGGAAGTTCCATGCACGAAGCCACCCGCTGATCGGGTGAGCAGCTAGGTCGAGAACCCGCACGAGTCGCCCCGCACGGTCGGGGCCGGGTGTCTCCCTCGCACGACGACGCAGGCCCAGTCCATTCCTTTGGCGAGGTGGCTGGGCCCGCGTTATCGATTCCTTCGACCCCTGGAAGGGGCGTGTTCATCATGTCCGAGAACCATCTCGAACACAGCACTCTGATTGATCGAGTGCCTGACCCCGGACCGACCACGGCGACGCTGTTCGTCCACGTTGGCGCCGCGACGCGGCTGAGCGTTCAAGCCATCCCGGCCGAGAACCGCGTCGTCCTCGACATCGGCGAGGATTCACGGTCCACGCTGCATCTGTTCCTCAGCGGCCCGGACCTGGACCGTCTGCACGCGCTGCTCGATGAGGCTTCCCTCGACCTGGGCCGACCGGTCCCCTCGGCGGCCGAGGCCGCTCCTGAGGCGTACGCGTCTGGCTGGGACGCCGCGATCGCGTTCTGCGACGCGTCCACTGATGAGCCGGTTTCGGCGTCTGCGCCGGGTGGTCTCGATGCCTAGCCCGGCCGCCCGCGCTCTGGCCGGCGAATTCGACCAGGCCGAGCCTGCTCGCTGGGAGCAGATGCACCGCGCACTCAACCGCGCCCTGAATGGTGCGACCCTCGAACACCGCCGCGCCACCCTCGCTGTGCACGCGGCACACCATCACGCCGCTACCACGACTGACGCGAGCGCGCGGCTCGACGTCGACATCGCGGTCGATCACCTCAACGAGGTCACCGCAGTCCGCAACGACTTGCTCGCGGTGATCCGCCAAGTCCGCTCCCTCGCTGTCGCGGCACGCCAGCACGCAGCCGCCGAGACGAAGCGAGCCGGTCATGACTAGCCCGGTCGGCACGGTCTACCTGCTGCACTTCGACCGTCCATATCGGCACGCCCGCCACTACTGCGGGTGGACCACGGACCTTGACACACGCCTGGCTACACATCGGGCCGGGCACGGTGCCCGCCTGGTCGCAGTGATCAACGCGGCCGGGATCGGATTCACGCTGGCCCGAACCTGGGCTGGCCCCCGTTCGCGGGAACGGCAGATCAAACGCCAAGGCGGGCTGTCCCGCTGCTGCCCCGACTGCGGCATCACCCCGCGCCGGGGGCGGTGGTCCTGATGGCCAAGACCACCATGCGGATCAGTCGGCGCGGCTGGGGCCGCTCTAACCGGCTCGGCGCGATCGAGGTTCTCGGCCCGCAGCTGCACCGCTCGCTGTGGGTGCAACTACTGCTGGCGCTGTGGCGGTGGTCGATCGAGATCACCCTTACCGTGCTGGTGCTGATCGGGTGGTTTCGGCTGCGCGCTCACATGCCGGCCTACGCCGTCGCGATGGTGTTGACGTTTCCGTTCGTGGCCCTGTGCAACTTCAAGACCGGTCGCCGCCTGACGGTCGGCTGGGTCTACGTCCTGGTCGTGCGGCATCGGCTGCGCACCGCTCTAGTCCAGGTGGGCTCGCGTAACCGGTCCGGGAAGTTGCCGTGGCTGGTGTGGTGGCACCCGACTCCGGTCGGGGCCCGGGTCGTGCTGCTGCTGGTCGCCGGCATGTCGGCCAAGCAGATCGAGGAATCCGCCGACGCGTTGGCGGCGGCCTGCTGGGCCCGGCAGGTCCGGGTCGACACCAACCGCAAGATGACCGCCTTCGTGCGCGTCGACGTGATCCGCCGCGACCCGCTCGAGTCCGGCACGCCCATCGGCTCACGGCTGATCAATCCGCTACGCCGAAGTAAGCGATCACCGCAACCGGCACCGGTACCCGCCGATCACGTCGCGATCGAACCATTCGGCGGGTCGCGGATGTACCGGGCCGAGGGTCACGTGGCCGACTCACCGGCCACGACCAGGAAGCCGCGCGTGTCGCGCGGCCGGGACGAACCTCCCGATGATGAAGGGCTCTCCGAATATGTCTAACCGAAGAAAGATCAACTGGAAGGGGCTCCCCGGTCGCAAGACCGGGGACACCCCCGTCAACCTTGTGCCCGAGTGGGCGCTGTCCATCCACCAACCAATCTTTCTGGGACTGGACGAGCACGGTGTTCCGGTCTACATCGAACTGGCCTACCGCAACCTGCTCGTCGGCGGCGAACCCGGCGGCGGCAAGTCCGTCCTGCTCAACAACATCGTCGGGCACGCCGCACTCTGCCCGGACGTGACCCTGGTGCTGATCGACGGCAAGCAGGTCGAGCTCGGCATGTGGCGCGAGATCGCGGACATGTTCGTCGGCAACGACGTCAACCAAGCCTTGACAGTGCTCGCCGACTTGCAGGCCGAGATGGACCGCCGCTACGACTGGCTCGTTCGCCAAGGCAGACGCAAGGTCGTGCAGAGCGACGGGCTGCCGTTCATCCTCTGCGTGGTCGACGAGCTGGCCTACTTCTCCGCGACCGTGGGCACGAAGAAGAGCCAAGACGAATTCATCAACCTCACCCGCGACCTCGTCGCCCGAGGACGCGCTGCCGGAATCATCATGGTCCTCGCCACGCAACGCCCGAGCGCCGACATCGTGCCCACGTCGCTGCGGGACATCTGCGCCTACCGGTGCGCGTTCCGCTGCACCACCGAAGCCAGCTCAGACATCATTCTGGGCACCGGCTGGGCCAAGCAGGGCTACAACGCCACCGACATCACCCCCGAAGCCCGCGGGGTCGGCTGGCTACTCGCCGAAGGCGGCACACCCCGCCGGTTCAAAGGCGCCTACCTCACCGATGCCGACATTCGCCGGCTGGTCGAGCGGGCGAAGATCATCCGCGCCCGCAAGCCGGAAGGCAGACCGTCCGCCGGGGCCGCTTCGTGACCGGTTCGACGCTGACCCTCACACCTAAGCCCACCACCGGCTTGGGTGTGGGAGCCAACACCGAACCATCCACCCCGCTCGACGAGCACCGCTCGTTCGCGCCCGCGTCCGGTGAGCCGCGCAGCGCTGTCGACAGGATTGACACCTACGAGCCCGTTGCGTAAACGCGCGTGGCAGCAACTCATGACCTTTCGCTCAGGGTTGGTCAAGACGCCCGGCGTCAACGGCGCGGCGGGTTGGGCGCCTGACGGGTCAGGCGGGCAGGGTGCGGGCCCGGTAGAGCTTGAG
>WNGL01002970.1_pt1 | contig 38495 bp, 34 predicted proteins | sample 5400591 | NCBI WGS metagenome assembly WNGL01 (sample SAMN13153377, study PRJNA577476) | soil metagenome | isolation source: 80 cm soil or saprolite under Garry oak tree replicate 1 | place: USA:California | collected 2016-06-15
AACCCAGCCCGGCCCTGCACCATCCCGGGCTTCGTACAGCCGGTCCGCGAGCCTGGCGTGAAGGCTCCCCGAGCGCCCGCATCTCCGGTAACCGGTCGAGGCCGCCCCGATACCGGCCCAGCAGACCGGCGAGGCCAGCCCAGAGGCTTCGTCATCGCCATACCCACCACCCTCGCGCGCGGGGCAGCCAAGCGACCGCAGTGACCGCTCCCGGGACACCGACGGTTCGCGTCCGAACGCACCAGGTTGCGTCGAGAACTTATCGGCTAACGGAATCACCCGTGCTGGCGGGACCGCGGGCGCTTCAAACGGGGCCGTAGTGTCGAATGACGTACCGGACCGCATCACGACCATGGTACTTGTCGTCATTCAGCCCCCCGCGCCCACCCACCACGCGGCCCCCCAAGGGGGCCTTCCCCCACGGCCACGTCGCGCGACCTCATTTGAGCGAAGGTGCCCTCACGGCTCCTTGGGTCCAGCCGGGGGTCGCCTCGCCGCGAGCGCACGTTGAAGCGCCACGTGGCCGTTCCGCCGCCCTGACGTTGGCCTGACCGCCCTCCTGTCGAAGTCGCCCGGGTGCTCCTTTGGGGGCCGAGTCGCTGCGCGGGCGCGCCAACCCCTTCGGGGTTCCCTCCGCTTTCGCTCCGGTTGGCACACCTGCTCCCGCCTCGGCCCCGTCGTCGCCACGGACATGAGGTGGGCCTTCGGCCGTCGTCACTGAGTTCCTTCCCCTCCCCCCGGGGGTCTCTGCGAGCCGGGGGGAGGAGGAAGGAAGTCGTTTTCGGGGGAGTCCCGGGACGACGAGGCCGAGGCGCCCCGGCCATCCAAGAGGGCGCGGAGGAGGAAGCGATGTCGAAGACGAAAGCGAGACAGGTCCAGTTCGTGGCGCGTGAGAACGCCCCGGAGCGGCTGGTGACCGAGGCGGAAGTGCTCTTCGACGAGGGTCCGCTCGCGGGGACCAAGCTCGTCGGCTTCTGCCTGTGGCGGAGCCCCGAGGGCGAGGTCTACGTGACGTTCCCGTCGCGGGCGTTCGGGGCGGGGAACGAGCGGCGCTACTTCGACTACCTGCGGGCGGTCGACGGGACGGCGGAGCCGATCAAGCGCGTCAAGGCGTGGATCCTCGAGGAGTACCGGAAGGGAGACGCGGCCGAGTGAGCCGCGGGGCGGGGGCGGAGGGAGAGCCGCCCCCGCCCGCTCCTCGGAGGGCGTACCGAGGAGCGGCTTCCCGTAAGGATGATCGCCGCATCAGAGGAGGAGGAGAACCGATGACCTGTCGCGAATGCGGATGCACGGTCGGATGGGATTGCGAATGCGCGCCGGGTCTGGAGGCGGTCCGGAGCACCGTAGACGAGCGGGGCGTGCTGCTGGATGCGACTGCGTACGGCCTCGCTGTGCTGTCGCGCCTGATGCAGGATCCGGAACCCACGGGCGGAAGGCGTGCGTACGCGGAGCGCGCGCTCGGCCGGTTGACGGCGATCCTCGCCGCGGCCGGGCTCCTCGATCAGGCGGAGGCCCGCGTCCAGGACCTTCCGCGCCGGCTGCTATGAAAGGGCGGCCGAAATGGGGGCGGGGCGGAGAGACCGCCGCCGCCGGCCATCTCCTCGGGATCCAGCTCCTCGACCACCTGATCCTCGGCGAGGCCGGCCGCCACGTGAGCCTCCGCGAACGGGGAGGCCCGTAGGGGACGCCATGGTCAGAGGACTCCGTGTAGTCTTCAGCCCGAACCCGGCCTCCCGGGTCCTGTATTCCTACCGCGTGCCCGAACCCGGCGCGCGCGGGACGGTGACCGCGGCGTGGACGGCCGGGCGGCTGCGGACCTACCTAGTCGGGCCTGGTGGTCCACTCGTGTATGTGCGCTGGGACGGGGGTGGCCTGGTCTGCTGCGTCTCCATGAGAGACCTCAAGCTCGAGCCCGCGGAGAACGAGCAGCGGCGCTGACCCCCCCCGGGGTCGTCTCAAATCTGAGAAGGCACCCGGCGGCGTCTCAGTTCTGAGAGAGCCGCGGCTATCTTCCGGCGACCCCTCCCCCCCTAATCCCTTGCAAAGATGGCAGGTGCCGGGCGCTCGGCTCGCTGGCGCCCCGGCATACCCCTTGCCCCTTCCCCGGCAACAGCCGAAGCAGAAGACTTCGGGAAGGAGGCCCGTGAACCGCCGCCGCATTCAGCCCAAGGTCGCGGTCGAACTTGAGACCGTGAGCCTCCGGCTTCCGGCCCCGCTCGTCCGAGCCGTCGAGCAGTATGCCAAGTACCTCGGAGGCAGCACTGACCGAACCTACGTCATCACCCAGGCGATCGAGATCGCCCTTCAGCAGGACGCCGAATTTCGAAAGACCCTCAGCGCTCGGGCGGCCGCCCCCGCGGCCGGCCGAGTCCCCGCCACCGCGTGACCGCTGTGCCGACCCACCTGCAGAACACCCTAGAAGCCGGCGGGACACAACCCGTCCCGCCGGCGTCGTCCCGTATTACGGCTGTATTCACGCCCGCCCTCTTCGCCGCCCTCGCCGCACCCTCTCCCTTCACCCTTCGCTAGGAGCCCCAACCATGTGCCTCGACCCCGAACCGGCCCGAAGGACGCGCGATTGCAAGATAAAGCCGGTCTACCCGGCCTTCCGCTCCGTGTCCACTCCGCGGCGGACAAAGGACTTACCCGTAGTCGGTCTGGTAGACCCGGAAACCGCGCTCGGCACGACTGAAGGCAGTGCCTCCGCAGCGCAGTGGAGCGCAGAGAGCCTGAGCGTCCGACTCCGAAACGAGCTCACTCCGAGGGCTTGGAACCGTCTCGTTCGCGGTGCCGCGTGCCGCGCTATCAGCGTCGAGCAGCTCCTTTGGTCGGCGCTTTCGGAGGTCGCGTGAACCCCCGTCTTCGTAGCCCGAAGGCCGCCGTCCCCTGCCAAGAACATCCCGCGAAAGGGCGGCCTATCGGCGGGGAAGCCGGGGCAAGGTCGAGCCGCCTCTGCCTCATCAGCTTGAAGGTCGACGGGGCGCTCCGGAACGAGATCGACGCCTACGCCGAGGCCCATGGCCTCACCCGCTCCCGCGCCGCCAACCACTACCTCGCGATCGCCAGGGAGACGATTCGCGAGCGAGAAGGAGTCCCCGGCAGCAGGGCCGACGAGCTCATGGAGGCCGTCGACGGCCTGCGGGCGGCGATCGACATCTTGGGCCCGCCGACGTTCGGAATGCTGCGCCTCCTGGCCCACTGGTCGACCCAGGGCGGGGGAGTGAAGGTGAACGAGGACGAGCTGCTCGCGGAGCTTCGTACGGTGGGCGGAGACGAGTGGGAGCAGGCCATGGCCGAAGCGGAACGAGACCTGCATCAGACGTCCAGCGCGACCGAGCAGCAGAGGAGACGCTGAGTGTTCTTCGTCGAAGCGAAGTACCACCACAACCCGAAACGAGCCGCGGACCAGGTCCGGTACATCGCGCACCGCGAGGAGGGCCTGCGCGACGGCCAGCGGCGCGATCTGTACGGAATCGGCCAGCGATACCGCGCCTTCCGTGGCGACGAGAGGGCGATCCGCCAGGCCCTCGTCGAGGACGCCCGAGGTCTCCGGAATCCGGTCTACTTCCGCTTCATTCTCACGGTTGATAACCGGACCGCCGAGCGCTTCGCCCGCCTCGACGGGCGCCTGGCCGAGCGCGTCCTGCGGGACGCGGTGGACAAGACCTTCCGCGGCGCAGCTCGCGGTGTCCAAGGTGTCTTCGCGATCCACCAGCATGGTGGAGAAGGTCGCCCGGCGCATCCGCACGTCCACGCCCTGCTCAGCCCTCGGTTCGAGGACAGGTCACCCACGCATCTCTCGCCGCGGGCGATCCAGGCGGTCAGGGAGCGCTGGGAGAGGGAGGTCCTGCGCGGCCTGGAACGCCAGGAGCGACGGATCGAGCACGCTCGAAACGAGCGCATGCCGGTGCAGGCCCTGACCCCGTATCGCCCGCAAGACCGCACTCGCCAGCTCCCGCCCCTGCCGGCAAGGGCTCGTCAGCGTCGCCCCCTCGGCCCGGTCGGAATCTTTTTCCTGAGAACCAGGAAGGCGCGCCGTCTCGCGGGTCTGGGAGGCCGCTGGCTCGACCGCTTCATCCGGCCGGGCCAGCGTCTGAACGCCTTCACGCGCGATCCCGAGCGAGCGGCGCGACGCATGGCTTTTCGTCTAGTGGCCGGCCTCTTGCCCAAGCCAATCCGGGAAGCGCTGTGGATGCTCCGCGGCGCCAGGTCGCTGGGACTGCGGCAGCGATAGGCAATGGAGGAACAAATGGAACCGAAGAGAGACGAGATAGGAGTCAGGCTGGACGACGGCCTGCAGGAGCGGGTCGGCACCTACGCCAGCCGCGAGGGGCTCACCGTTGGCGAGGCCATTTCGGCACTGCTCTACCTGGGCCTCGAGTTCGCCGAGCGCCAGCGCACCGGGATCAAGGAGGACTTCGAGGACCTCCAGCGGGAGCTGCGCGACCTTAAGCACATGGTCGACGTACTCGGGCCGGCGGCCCTCGGGACGCAGCGCATCCTGACCCATTGGGCGGCCCAGACCGGCGGGCTTCGCGTGTCGGAGGACGAGCTGCTGGCTGAAGGCCGCCTGGTCGCCGACGAGGAGTGGCAGGGGCAGCTCGCCGAGCGCGGCCTGTTCTCACCCGGGGCACTCGCGGGGAAGCTGGAGGGGTAGGTGGACCGCGTCTTGGTCCGGAGCTTCCGCGCCCACGATCTGGCCGAACGCGGGCTCAAGGACCTGGCCCGCAGCCGGCTCGACACGACACGCGACGTAGTGTTCCAGCCCCTTGGCGCCCGTTTCTTCGAGGCGCGCGAAGACGTGGTCCGCCTCGCGAACCTCTTCCGGGAGGACGCGTTTCACGCCCCGGCAGGCAACTTCGCGCGACTCACGCTCCGTGTCGAGCCTCAACTCGTCGAGAGGCTCTCGGTGCTTGAGCCCCGGGCTGTCGAGTCCCGTCTCGAGGAGGCCGCCCGGAACGCCATCCTCCGAGAGCTGCCACGAGCGCAGGGAGCCTACCTCGTTCGGTTCGAGCCGTCGGCGCGCGAGGGGCTGGAGCCCGTAGGGCACGTCTACCTGAGCTCTCGCCGCTCGGACGGCGGCCCGCTACCTGCGCTCACGCGGGAGGATGCGCGGCGTCTCGAGGGCGCATGGAACCGCGAGGTGGAGCGCGTGTTCAACCTCGCGCGCGGTCAGGCGCGCGGCCTGGAGCGCGGGACCGCCCAGGACCGAGCCTCTGCTCTCGACCCAGCGGCGCAGCGCCTCCGGCAGGAGTGGTCCCGGGCCTCCGCCCGCCTCTTTGCCGTCTACACCGAACGCCTGGCCGGGAAGGTTACGCAGAGAGAACTGGCCGACGCCGCCGGAGAGGCGCGCGCCGCTCGGATGGCCTGGAGCCGTGAGGTAGGTCCATCAGTCGACCTCCGCGACATCGAGACCCGGCAGGTCTTCGACGTGGTCCGACTCAGGATCGAGGGTGGCAATCGCTACCTCAGCGGCCCACTGGAGGCGCATCGTCGGACGCTGCTGGAGGCCGCCGCATCGCGGGCCGCGGGCCTTCCGGACGAGACGGCCAGGCGCGTGGCTGTGGTCGCGTGGCCGGCCGGTAGAGACCTCCACGCTACCGTGTACTTCAACCAGCGGAGCCAGCCCGAGCGTTCACCAGGCAGCATCGAACCGGAGTGGCTGCGGGCCGCTCTCGAAGCGCGGCTGCCTGATGAGATCCGGCGTCTTGCGCCCAGCCTGGACCCCCTAGCTGGGGCTCGCGCTGGCGAGCTGGGCCGGGTTGAAGCGCGGGTCCAAGAGAGAGCATCCCAACCGGAACGCGAGGTTTCAGCGCTTGAGCGACCCGAAGAGCGCGGGCCGGCGGTCGCCGCCACCGTCGTCGTCACGCTCGATCGCGACGACGAACGCCAATCGGAAGGCAGCGCGAGAGTAGGTGGTGACGAACGACCGGAGGCGCTGAGTCGACTCCAGAACCCAGAGCGCGACTGGGGTAGTGAGCGCGTCCTTTGCGTTCGCCTGCATGTTCCAACAGGGGCCGAACAGCTGGAGCGAATGGGCCTCAGTGCTGAGGAGTCCGCGCACGTGGTCCAACGGGCCGTTGACCGCGCCTATCCCTTCCTCGAGCGGGAAGGGATCCGCGACAACTTCCTCTATTCGGTTCGCGGGAAGGCTCTCGACGTGCAGATCGTGGTTCCGGAGAAGCTCGGCTGGACCCGGGACCAGCTCCGCTCTCCCCAGTTCCAACAGCGCTTCCTGACGGGCTTCCACCAAGCGCTCGCCCAGGTCGGGCCGACCCGGATAGGCCCGGCCCGAGACCCGCTGCTCCTGGGTGTCGTGCGCGGGGTGGCCGCCGTCCGTCAAGTGCCCCAAGTCATGCGTCGGCTAGAGCAGGACCCAGAACGAGCGGCGAGAGACCTTGTGCGAGCCGCCTTCAGCAAGCTCTCGGAAGCCCTTCCCAAGCCCTTCCGACTTATGCAGGAGCTTGGCCGCACGGTGAGCCGATTCCGTTCTCGAGGTGAGTGAGGAGGGAGGCTGTTCATGTCGCTGTTCGAGCGTTTCCACCTGAGCCAGGAAGAGGCGGAAGCCCGCCTCAAGCGGGCCCTCACAGGCGACCCGACGCGCGGCGAGATAGGTCTACTTGCAGCGTTGATTGCCAACAAGCTCGATGATGTCCAGAGCCGCCTCGCACGAGACGCCACCCTTGGGGCAGACCTTCGCGAGCTCGTCGTCGAGCACCTCCAGAAGGCCCGGGCGCGCTGGGAGACTCGCAAGGCATGGTCCGTCACGCTGCCGCTTCCGATCTGGGACGAATACGCCCGGGAGGCGCGCATCACCGGCCGCTCGATCACGGAGTGCCTGGTGTCGGCGATCCGACGAGACTACGAGCGGAAGAAGGGGACGCTAGAGCCGTTGGAGACCCTCGACCAGAACGTCCGGGCCTTCCACGCCGCCGCGACCCAACTGCTCCAGGAGACGCGACAGGTCATCGAACGGGTCGGCCCGCTGCAGGAGATCGGGATGCGACTTGCCCGAATCGAGAGCACGCTCGGGAGCCGGGTGAGTCGCTGAGTCGCCTCTCGTAGGCCAATATCTGGGAGCCTCGCCCCGCCCCCATACTTCGGCTTGCGGGCAGCTCCGCAACGCCCGCCTCGTGGGTTCAACCGCGGGATAGCGGACCTGTTCTGGCGGGAAACCGTAGATAATCAGGGCGTTAAGGCCGGAACATAGCCACCTGGGGACCTCTGCTCAAATGGTCGTAAGCGCCAGCGATCTCAGACCGGGAATCGTCGTCCGCGGGCCCGTGTTCCCGGAGCCGGTGGAGATCCTCGTGGTCCAGCCCATGGGCGACGATGTGAGACTCACCGGTGCGGGCAAGAGCACTGGCCAGGTCCACCATCGCGTTTTGACCTTGACCCAGCTCGCTCTCCTTGAAGCCACGCCCGAGAACGAACCGTTCGACGGCGACGCCCTGCGTTTCAGGCTGGGTGTCGAGGCCATGCGCCTGGCCCTGGCCTATGAGTACGACCCCTACTTCTCGCTTTCGATCGCCCGCGTCGATCCGCTTCCGCACCAGCTCGAAGCCGTCTACGACAATTTCCTTGCCCTTCCGAGGATCCGCTTTTTGTTAGCCGACGACCCGGGCGCCGGCAAGACCATCATGGCGGGCTTGCTCCTCAAGGAGCTGAAGATCCGCGGCCTCGTCAAACGAACCCTGATCATCACGCCCGCCAACCTGTCTTTCCAGTGGCAGCGCGAGATGAAGGAGAAGTTCCGCGAGCAGTTCGAGGTCGTGCGTAGCGACGTCCTCCGGGCCAATTACGGGATGAACCCCTGGCAGGAACGGAACCAGATCGTGACTTCGATTTCTTGGGTGTCCCGTGTGGAAGACGCCAGAGAAAGCCTGCTGCGTAGCCGCTGGGACCTCATCATCGTCGACGAGGCCCACAAGATGGCCGCCTACAGCGCGGACAAGAAGACGTTGGCCTACAGACTCGGTGAATCGTTGTCGGAGATGACGGACCACTTCCTCCTCATGACCGCGACGCCACACAAGGGCGACCCGGAGAACTTCTGCCTCTTCCTTGCGCTCTTGGATCGAGATGTCTACGGGGACGTCAAGAGCCTCGAAGAGGCGATGCGCCGCAACTATGCCCCCTTCTACCTCCGACGCACGAAGGAAGCTCTTGTCGGCTTTCCCGATCCCGAAACCGGGCTCGTCAAGAAGCTCTTCACGAAGCGCGAAGTGCACACGGCCGCGTTCGACCTCGATGGTGAGGAGGACGATTTCTACCAGGCGCTTACGCGCTATGTGGAGGACCAATCCATCAAGGCGGCCTCCGAAGACTCCGCCCGCGGCCGGGCCCTCAGTTTCACGATGGCGATGCTGCAGCGACGGTTCGCCTCGAGCGTCTATGCGGTCCGTCGGAGCCTGGAGCGCATGCGCGACAAGCGCAAGAAGATCCTCGATGACCCGCGCGACTTCCTCAAGAAGCAGCTCGAAATCCCGGACGACTTGGACGAGCTGACCGAAGAGGAACGCGAAGCCTACGTCGAGGAGATCGAGAACGCCGCGATCAGTTTCGACCCCGCCACGCTCAAGGAAGAGATCGCGCAGATTGGCCGGCTGATTGACCAAGCACGCGCCCTGGAGCAGCGAGAGGTCGAGTCGAAACTTGCGAAGCTAAAGAAGGTCCTCTCGGAGCACGACGTGTTCTCCGACCCGACGATGAAGCTCCTGGTCTTTACCGAACACCGTGACACGCTCGACTACCTAGCCGGGGACGGAAGAGACGGCCGCCCTCTTGGGAAGCTGCGGGAGTGGGGCCTCAAGGTCACGCAGATCCATGGCGGGATGAAGATCGGCGACCGCGACGCCCCGGGCACTCGGATATGTGCCGAGCGGGAGTTTCGGGAGGAGGCCCAGGTCCTCGTCGCGACTGAGGCCGCCGGCGAGGGAATCAACCTTCAGTTCTGTTGGTTCATGGTCAACTACGATATCCCCTGGAACCCGGTGCGACTGGAACAGCGCATGGGCCGCATCCATCGCTACGGCCAGGAACACGACTGCCTCATCTTCAACTTCGCTGCCGTCAACACCCGGGAGGGTCGAGTCCTGCAAAAGCTCCTCGACCGTCTCAGGGAGATCCGAAACGAGCTCGGCAGTGACCAAGTGTTCGACGTCGTAGGCGAGGTGTTCCCCTCGAACCTCCTGGAGAAGCTCTTCCGAGAGATGTATGCCCGGCGCACCGACCTCCCAAAGATCGAGGCTCGCATAGTCGAGGAGGTAGACGCCAACCGGTTCCGGCGGATCACGAACTCGACGCTCGAAGGACTGGCAAAGCGAGAGCTGAACCTCGGGGCCCTGGTCGGGAAGTCGGCCGAGGCGCGCGAGCGTCGACTCGTTCCCGAGGTGATCGAGGACTTCTTCACGGCAGCGGCTCCCATTGCAGGCGTGCATCCGAAGCCCGTAGCGAAGGACGGGCATGTCTATCGCGTCGGCCGCGTGCCTCGGACGCTCCAGACGGTCGGCGAGCGGCTGGAACCTCGCTTTGGAAAGCTCGGGCGGGAGTATCAGAAGATCGTCTTCGACAAGGCTCTTCTCGCGGCCGACGCCACCCTCGAATGGGTGACGCCTGGCCACCCACTCTTCGAGGCGGTTCGGGACGAGGTGGTCGAGCGCGTCACGGACGACCTGAGGCGCGGGGCGGTGTTCCTGGATCTTCACGCGAAGGCGCCCTCTCGCTTGGATGTGTTCGCTGCATCGATCCAAGACGGCCGCGGCCAGACGGTCCACCGACGCCTCTTCATCGTCCAAGCCGAGCACGACGGGTCCCTTCTGCTGCGTCAACCCACACTGCTCCTCGATGTCAGCTCGGCTCCCGAAGGCACGCGAGTGCCGGACGGTTCCGCCCTTCCTGATCGGCGTGCGGTGGAGCAAGCCCTGGTCGAGACCGCGTTGAGGCCCTTTCTGGCCGAGATCGCCCAAGAGCGGTCGCGCGAGTTGGAAACCGTGTCTCGGCATCTGGAGATCTCCCTGGCCGAGCTGATCAACCGACAGAACCTCCAGCTCGCGGAGTTGGTGGGCCGGCGGGAGGCCGGCGTCAACGTCCCCGGCCTTGAAGGCAACATCAAGCAGGCCGAGGACCACCTGGACGAACTCAACAACCGCCTCGAGACCCGGCGCACTGAGATGGCGATGGAGCGGCAGCTCGCCATTGGTGAGATCGCCCATGTTGGTCGGGCCTGGATTCTCCCGCATCCCGACCGCACGGCCCCCGGGATCGCCCCGATGGTCCGTGACGAGGCAATCGAGCGGCTCGCTGTGGCGGAGGCGATTCGTCACGAAGAATCTCGGGGTTGGGTTGTCGAGAGCGTCGAACAGGAGAACCGCGGGTTTGATCTCATCTCACGAAAGCCGCACCCCCACGATGCGAAGACGTTCACCGACGTCCGGTTCATCGAAGTCAAAGGGCGGGCCGGCATCGGCGAGATCGCGCTGACGGCGAATGAATACAAGACCGCCGAGCGGTTGAAGCACGACTACTGGCTGTACGTGGTCTTCGACTGCGTCGCGACACCCACCTTGCACGTTATTCGCGACCCCTCGCGGCTGAGCTGGAAGATTGTCATGCAGGTAGCTCACTACCACGCCCTGCCTGAGGCCCTTTTGGCTGGGGAAGAAAATCAGCATGAGGGTCCTTGAGGTGGTCGTTAGCCAGGATCACCATTTGGGTGCTGTCACCCCCCAGATCGGCGTGGTCGCGAACGAGCCGATCCGTTGGGTCAAGATGGCGTCAGCCTTTCCGGCGAGCGCGGGGACGCGCCGCCGCGAACGCGGGATCAAGCGACCGGATCGGATCCCAATCGACCGGGCGACGCGCGAGGGTTGCCTGGACCCTCGCGATTATCGCCCCGACCACCCATGAACGCCCCATACGCCAAGCGCCTGATCGAGGTTGACCTCCCGATCAAGAGGATCTCAGCCCATGCGCGGCGCGAGAAGTCGATCCGGCACGGTCATATCTCCACTCTGCACCTCTGGTGGGCGAGGCGGCCCCTGGCGGCCTGTCGCAGTGTACTGTGCGCATCCCTGTGGCCCGATCCCGCCGATCCGGCATGCCCAAAGGCGTTCTACGCTGCGGCGGAGAGGCTTTCGTGCGCGTTCGCCCAATCAGTTACGTCTAGTCGGGATGTCCTAGAGCTCACCGGGGAGCATTGGTCATTCTGGAAAGGCTTTGAACGGACACTCGCGTCTGAGAGTGAAGAGCGGCGAGGCTACCTCCTTCGCGACGCCCTCGTTGCCTTCTTGGCGGACTTCGCCAACTGGGACGCCTCGAACGCCAGGGCATTCCTTGAGTTCGCCCGCTCGATGACGATGGAGGCACACCACGCCCTTGGTCGCGCCGACGGAGGCACTCCGCTGGTTCTCGATCCATTCGCTGGTGGTGGCGCGATACCTCTTGAGGCGCTTCGCGTGGGGTGTGACGCGATCGGGTCGGACCTCAATCCTGTGGCTGTCTTGCTCAACAAGGTCATTCTGGAGGACATCCCACGCTTCCGGACGCGCCTGGTTGACGAGCTCAAGGATGCTGGCGCTACCATTCATCGCGAGCTGGCCACCCGTACCCGCGACCTCTTCCCAAGGGCCGGCGGCAAGACACCGATTGCGTACTTGTTTGCGCGCACGGTGCTTTCCGAGGCCCCCGGTCGGGGGGACCTACCCGTAGAGATTCCGCTCCTGCGTTCCTTCTGGCTCGCGAAGAGATCCGGCAACGGAGTTGCGCTCCGCTGGGTACGTGATAGCAAGGGCGCCATCGTTACCGACGCCGTGGCTGTTCGAGTAGCCGGCGCTGACGAACCTCGCAGGGTTCTCCGGCCTCGTACGGAGGTCGTCACCCTTTCGGGTCGCGATGCACCGGACAAAGGGACGACCATCGGTGGGGCGGCCACGTGTCCGATCACCGGCTACACGACGCCCGTCGAAAGCGTGAGGGCGCAATTGAGCCAGCGCTTCGGGGGAACCTCTGATGCCCGCTTGGTGGCAGTCGTGATCGAAGAGAATGGAGGCAAGGAATACCGCGTTCCAACAGACGACGATCTACGCGCCCTGAGCCTCGCTGACCGCAATCTCGAGACGCTCGCGCATGAGTTGCCGGATGCGATTCCACAAGGGACGATCAATCATCTTCGGGGGTTCATCAATATAGTCCTGTACGGCATGACGCGATGGAACCACGCCTTCTCTGCGCGGCAGGCTTACGTACTCGCGACGGTGTGCGACCTGGTGGACGAAGCTGGCAAGCGCGCAGCGGAAGTCCACGGCAAGGCATTCGGCGCGGCTGTGCAGCGGTGCCTGGCAATGGCCGCTGACCGCTTGGCTGACTACGATTCCGCCCTCTGCACTTGGCGTGCCGACGGCGAGTTCATTGGCCACACCTTCGGCCAAGGGCAGTCTCTGCCGATGCGACTCGACTTCGTCGAGGTGAATCCCTTGTCCGGGTCAACCGGCGATTGGTCGAGTGCTCTCCAATGGGTGGCGCGTGTCTGCGAAGCTGGCGCGGCTGCCGAACTCCCGGTGGGCCAGGCCATGCAGAACGCAGCAGCGTCCCTTCCACTTCCAGACGATTGCGTCGACCTTCTCTGCACCGACCCGCCCTACTACGCGGCAGTTCCATATTCCGATCTTTCGGACTTCTTCTACTCGTGGCTGCGGTATAGCGTCGGCCGCATCGAACCCCAGCTGTTCGATACGCCGTTGACCGTGAAGACTCAAGAACTTGTCTCGCTCGCCCACCGAGCGGCGATGTATCGGGAGAAGGATGGCGCGTGGTTCGAAGCGCGGATGAAGGAAGCCTGCATCGAAGCTCGTCGCGTCACACGGCCTGGTGGCGTAGGCGTGTGGGTGTTCGCCAACAAGGAGACGCAGGCGTGGGAAGCCATGTTGGCCGCCCTGATAGACGCGGGTTGGATTGTTACTGCGTCCTGGCCAATCGACACGGAAATGGGAGCACGCCTGCGAGCCCGGAATTCCGCTGCACTGGCCTCGTCCGTCCACATCGTCTGCCGGCCACGTGAAGGCGAGAATGGTGAGCTTCGCACAGACGCGATCGGCGATTGGCGCGAAGTACTCGCGGCCTTGCCGAAGCGCATCCACGATTGGATGCCCCGCCTCGCCAAGGAAGGGATCGTCGGGGCTGATGCGATCTTCGCCTGTCTTGGCCCTGCCCTCGAGATCTTTTCTTCCTACACGCGCGTCGAGAAGGCATCCGGTGACGTGGTGGCGCTCAAGGAATACCTGGAGCACGTCTGGGCGGCAGTTGGCAGAGAGGCACTCGGGATGATCTTTCGAGGCGCTGAAACGAGCGAGTTCGAGGAAGACGCCCGCCTGACCGCGATGTGGCTCTGGACGCTCTCGACCGCCGGGGGCGACGGTCCCGAGGTGGCGGAGGAACCGGACGAGAACGAGTCGGACGATGCGGCGAGTGAAGGTGGGGCGGCGAAGGCAAGGGTGAAGGGCTTCGTCCTTGAGTACGACGCCGCCCGGAAGATCGCCCAAGGTCTGGGTGCTCACCTTGAGGATCTAGGGAGCCTAGTAGAAGTAAAGGGAGAAACAGCTCGTCTTCTGCCAGTTGCAGAGCGCACGCGGGCGCTCTTTGGCAAGGCCGAAGGGCAGGCGCCGGCCGCGCGGCGTAAGAAGAAGGACAAGCAACTGCGCCTCGGCTTCGCAGCCGAGCTCGAGGAAGCTGAAGAGGCCGGTGGCTGGGGCGAGAAGGGCGCGCCAGAACGGGGCAGAACTGTGCTCGATCGCGTCCACCAGTCCATGATTCTCTTTGCGGCAAGCCGCGGGGAAGCCCTGCGGCGGTTCCTTGTGGAAGACGGCGTGGGCAGCGACCTGCGGTTCTGGCGGCTGGCGCAGGCTTTCGCGGCGCTCTATCCGGCTGGTACCGACGAACGACGTTGGGTGGAAGGGGTCCTGGCGCGGAAGAAGGGCCTCGGTCTGTGAGGGAAGAGGAGCTCTGAATGGCGCTCAAGCCCTGGTATAAGGTCGTCACGCCGAGGGAGGATCTACGAGAGGGGCGGCCTCTCGATGCCTCGGAATTCGCGGTGCACCTCGATCACGTGCGCGAGGGACGGGCCCCAGCCGACTACCAGGAGCCGGAGCGCTTCTTCGAGAGGACATACGTCACTCGGACGCTGGGCGAGCTGGCGGCCAGTACTGTGCGGCGCCTCTCAGGGATCAAGGTCGAGACATCGGCGGTCTTCAACCTCAGCACGCAATTCGGTGGCGGCAAGACTCATGCCCTCACCTTGCTCTACCACTTGGCCCGTGGCGGCGCAGAAGCGACCAAGTGGAAGGGTGTAGCGGGCGTCTTGGAAGGAGCTGGAGTGAAAGCTGTGCCGGCGACGGCGACGGCGGTGTTCGTGGGCACGGAGTTCGACGCGATTGCGGGCCGCGGTGGCAAGGACGGGACGCCGGCCCGACACACGCCCTGGGGCGAGCTTGCGTTTCAGTTGGGTGGAGCTGACGGTTTCGCGGTCGTAGCGGAGCACGACGCGAAGCGCGTGGCGCCCGGTAACGACGTCATCCGCCAGTTCCTCCCGAAGGATCGGCCGGCCCTGATCCTGATTGACGAGCTGGTTAACTTCATGAGCCGGAATCGCAAGTCCGGGTTGACCGGCCAGCTCTACAACTTCATCCAGAACCTGTCCGAAGAGGCGCGGGCTCAGGATCGCGTGGTTCTTGCCGTCTCCATTCCGTCTCTGTCGGACGAGATGACACCTGAGGACGAGGCGGATTTTGAACGGTTCGACAAGCTGCTCGACCGGCTCGGCAGGGCCATGGTGATGTCCGCGGAGACGGAGACCTCGGAGATCATCCGCCGGCGCCTTTTCGAATGGCGTGGCCTCCCGGACGAGGGGCGGAAGGCTGCGGCTGAGTACGCCGAGTGGCTCCTCGAGCATCGCGAACAGATCCCCAAGTGGTTCTCTGTGGACACCGCGCGCGAGACGTTCGCCGCATCCTACCCGTTCCACCCGACGCTGCTTTCCGTCTTCGAGCGGAAGTGGCAGGCCTTGCCGCGATTCCAACGGACCCGCGGCATCCTGCGATTGCTGGCGCTCTGGGTGTCGAATGCTTACCAGGCCGGCTTCAAGGGAGCACACAAGGACCCGCTCATCGGCACCGGCACCGCGCCCCTTGACGACCCGCTCTTCCGTCTCGCCGTCTTTGAGCAGTTGGGTGGCGAGAAGCTGGAGCCGGCCGTCACAACCGACATCTGCGGCAAGAAGGATTCGCACGCCGTCGCGCTGGACGGGGCCGCTGTGGACACCATCCGTAGGGCGCGACTTCATCAGAAGGTCGCGACCACGGTCTTCTTTGAGTCCAACGGGGGTCAGGCCAAGGCGGAAGCGACGCTTCCCGAGGTCCGCCTTGCAGTGGCAGAACCCGAGCTGGAGATTGGCAACCTCGAGACTGCCCTCGACGCTCTGACCGAGACCTGCTACTTCCTCACCGCGGAGAAGAATCGGTATCGCTTCAGTCTGGCGCCCAATCTCAACAAGCTCCTCGCCGATCGGCGCGCCAGCATTCAGCCCGGGCGAATCCAGGAGCGTCTCCGGGTAGAGATTCAGAAGGTCTTCGCGGCTGGCGGGGGTATCGAGCGTCTCCATTTCCCGGAGAAGAGCTCACAGATCCCAGACCGCCCGGTTCTTACCATCGTGGTTCTTTCTCACGAGCAGGCGGTGGCGACCAGCGACACGCGAACCTTCATCGAGACGGCCACGCGTGAGCACGGAGGATCGGCAAGGACTTTCAAGAGCGCCCTCATTTGGGCAGTTCCTGACAACCCGGACGCACTCCGTGAGGAGGGTCGGAAGGCTCTCGCCTGGGAGGACATCGAGGACGAAGAGGACGATCTGAAGCTCGACGAGACGCAGAGGCGCCATCTAGCCGAGAGCGTGAAGAAGGCACAGCGGGACCTCAGGGAGGCCGTCTGGCGCGCTTACAAGAACGTCATGCTCCTCGGCAAGGAGGGCGACTGGAAGACCGTGGACCTCGGATTGGTCCACTCGAGCGCGGCAGAGACGCTTTCGGGGCTGATCCTCGGTCGATTGAAGGAGCAAGGGGATATCGAAGACGGCCTCAGCCCGAACTTCCTCGTCCGCAACTGGTCTCCCGCGTTCGTGGAATGGAGCACCAAGGCCGTCCGCGATGCGTGCTTCGCCTCCCCGCAGTTTCCCCGCCTCCTGAACCCCGAAGCCATCAAGGTCACCATCTCGAAGGGCGTCGAGGTTGGCGCGATCGCCTACGTTGGGAAGAAAGCTAGCGGAGGGTACGAGCCTTTCCTGTGGGGGCCATCCGGCGGCTCGCTCAACGCAGGTGACGTCGAGATATCAGACGACGTGTTCATCATCAAGCGAGAGGTGGCTGAGGCTCACAGCGCCGGAACGACTCGGCCACCTGGGGCAGAGCCTGCCGGTCAGCCGCAGCCGCCCGAGCCTCCCGTGGCGCAGCCCCAGCCGGCTGCTCCTGGCCCTGTGGGACAGCAGAACGTCGCCAGGCTTGTCTGGGAGGGGGACATTCCGCCCCAGAAGTGGATGAACTTCTATACCAAGGTGCTTTCGCGCTTCGCGACGGAGCCCGGCCTCGCCGTCTCGCTGCAGGTGTTCGTCGAGCCCCCTGGAGGCGTTCCTCCTCAGAAGGTCGAGGACACGCGCGCAGCTTTGCGGGAGCTTGGGCTAGTCGATCAAGTGGAAACCGAGTGAACCGGCAGCACCGAGGCGTTGGCTGTGACTGAGGAGACCGCCGCGCGGCTGTTGGAAGCGATGACGGCTCCTGACCAGGGTACCGTTCTGCTTTGAAAGTCCCCCAATCACGGATCACGTCGCGCGAAGGGGTGAACGCCGCTCAGGCGTTCTTCGAAAGCAACGGCTGCGTCTTCCAGGAGGTGGCCCAGCAAAACGACTACGGAAAGGACGGATACGTCGACGTCGTGCGAAGCGGGGTGTTGACGCCCCTCTGCGTTGCGGTGCAGATCAAGTCCGGCGAATCGTATCGAGCGTCCGGCGGAGACTATCGAGTGCCAATCGAAGGTCACGCATCGAACTGGCGCCGCTCGACGGTTCCCGTCTTTGGCTTGGTCTACGATCCGGCTGACCGGCTCTTGCGTTGGGCCGACCTGACCGCCCACCTGCGAGACAATCCGGAGCAGGATGAGGGGAGTATTCCGATTCCCCGTGAGGCAGTCCTGACCCCGTACAGCCTCGGCCACTTTGCCTCGGCGGCGTCCAAGTATGTGTCCCAAGGCGGATCGGCGGTGGCTCTCCAGTTGCTCGCGTCCGCGGACGCGTTGCAGGCCGATGCCGTGTTCGATGCATGGGCCCTGGGTCGCCACGACGCCCGCCACCTGATCCTTCTTCGGCGCGTCATCCTTGAGCTCCGGCCGGTAGCTCTTCGGAGGGCGATGCACCTGCTCTCGCATGCCGGGTCCCATCCCGATATCCTTTGGACTCCCACCAACTGGATTCCGAGGCAGGTAGAAGAGCAAGTCCTGCCATCCTTCCGATGGTCTGCCGAGGAGCTTGCCCACATGATCCGGGTGATCGATCCGGCGGAATGGGGCAGGGGCACTCTCGGGCAGTGCTTCGACGTGCTGATGTACGAAGACCCGGATGTCGTTCGAAAGGCGCGCGGCTCCGTCGGGATTCTACTGGAGGGCGGAGACGATATAACCATCGCAGCGCGTGCTGCGACCATAGCCCTATCGCATTCGCGAGAGGCGCGGCGCGAGCTGGCACGCCTCCTCGAGATGTATCCAGCGCTCGGCAGTGATGAATGGTTCGGTGGCATCGCCGCAGTGGTCGAGGAGGAGGGGCGGCTCTCGTTGTACTGAGGCAGTGTGCCCCTGCCACCTGCCGGAGGTCAGTGTGCCGCCAGGGCCGGCAGGCCGTACCAAGTGGACGAAATCAGTTTTCGGAGTTCGCTTGGGCGGTCCAGTGAACTCCTATCGCAGAGCCAACGTGTGAAGAGAACATCGCCGCGGACTTTGTTGAGCACAGTCCTAAATGAGTCCTGGGGCAGATGATCTGCCGCCAGCTGAACCAAAGCGGTAGGGCCGATTACATTCGCCGTAGGAATCCGTACGCGATGGGGAATGTCACCGGCCATTGGGCTTGGGCCCGTGTGGAGTCCGAGCAGGTGAAGCTTCGTCGCATCGATGGCTTCCTTGTCGATTTGGGCGTGAAAGATTGGGTGGCTGTCACCAGCTCCGTGAAAGTCATAGCGCACGCAGAGAAGGGTCGTCAGGGTTCCGGGGCCAGGGCGGTAATAGGCGATCTGAACCGTGGAGCGATTTAGGCATAAGGTGCCCTCGGCCGTTCCGCAGTCGACAGCAAACTCTTCGTCGGCCTCTAGTACCACCGTAAGGCGCTGTTTGGCTACGGCGCCGCCGTCCGCTGCACGCCGATACGGGAGTCGTTCGATCTTGGTCAGACACTTCGCTCGCAATCGCCCTGGGCCCACGATCGACACACGAAACGCGGAAGACTGCGCGGGCTTGAAGTCGGCGGCTGCCTTACGCGCCATGTTCTGGAACACGTTCGCCACTCCTTCATACGCACGCTCAACCCGGAGCTTCGCGTCCGCAAGCCTCCTCGCGGCGACAGTCATGCTCCGAGCCAAGGTCCGACTTGATCGAAGATGTCCCGAGTGATTCGCGCGAGCTCGGCTCCGGGCGGGAACCAGCTGATAGGACCTACGGAGTGCTCCTGGCTTACAGGTTTCTGCGTGACCATGCAGTAGTAGCCAGCGTGAAGGGACGCATCGACGTGGCAAGGGCAGTACCGCAGGCCCGGCTTGATCTTCTTCTTGGCTAGGTCCAGACCCAGCTGGACACCGTTCCGCGCCAGCAGGTCGTCGAGTCGCAACCGCCACCACCGCGGCTTGTCGGCGTCAACGAACGGCGCGTTGCGCCAAATTGCGGAGCGGAAGAGCGTCCTGACGCTCGGGAGCCCGAAATCATTAGGATGGATGTCCAGATAGCTCGCGGCCGCCACCTCATCGAGAAGGACTCCGGGATAGCGGAGGACGACATCGACGATCCACACGCCAAGCGCGATGACGAACCGTCGGCGCGCTCTCAGATTCGGAGCCTTGGCACCGTCGGCACTGGCTGCAAGAAACTCCGCGACTACACGTTGGTCACCACACGCGTACGAGTCCAAATGACTTGCGGCGGCGGGCTCACCTAGCAGGCCGGCAAGCAGTTCACCTGGGCTCCTGGGTCGTGCGCGGCCGCGACGCCTGCCGGAAGCAAGGCGTTGTTCTAGATCCACGAAACCACGGGCGATGACGGACACATCATGAGCCAGGTCCGATGGGACGTTGGGTAGCCCAATGCGGCCGTCGCCGGGCACCCGCGTCAGCTTTTCCTGGTCTGCAGATCCTCGCGCATACCATGCCATCGGCAGACCGAGCTCCTGACCAACACGCGCGATTGCAGCTTCCGATAGGCCGCCCCAATCGGAAGCAGAGAGATCACGATCGGCAACCAAGAGGACCGCGTTGGCAAAGGTTGATGACTGGAGCATCGTGGTGACACGATCCTCATATGGTCCGTTCGCCCGCGACGGAGGGCGGTCGAGAGGGAATCGCTCAAGTGAGAATCCAACCGGCAACCTACGCCGTATGGCTCTCTCGACGTCGGGACCAAACTTCGGATCATCCTCGAAGAGCACCACGCGGCGGATTGGACTAGGCACTTTGATCCCTCGCGATCGCGACGTGGACGCACGTCGAGAATCCAGGTGGCGGGTCGACAAACTCGGCGGTTCCCCTTACCCGGGAGACAAGGCTCTTGACCAGCGGCAGACCCAGGCCCATACCACTGCCGAGGGGACTGTTTTGGGTCGACGTTGTGGTGAAGAAGGGATCCCACACACGCTTTCGAAGCTGGGGTGGAATGCCTACCCCGGTGTCGCACACCTCGAAATGGTGACGGCGCTCGTCGTTCCAGGCACGAATGACCACCCTGGGATGGCCGTCTTCCTCGCTTCGGGCAATGATCGCCTTCACGGCGTTTGTGTAGAGGTTGAGCAGCACCGCACTGTACAGGGCGACAGGGACGGCAGGAACGAGCACGTCCGCGGCAGCTGTAACCTCTGTCTGTATCCCTCTGCGGGCGGCGACACTACCGAAGCGTTGCACGACGAGTTCGATCTGCGGCCGTGCCTTGAAAGCCTTTGCGGAGGGCAACCGTAGGGAGTCTATGTAGAGGCGTGTGTAGCTCAGGTAACTGTCGAGGGCTCCCCGCGAGTCGCGAATTCCCTTAAGCGCCTTTCCCAGTTTCGGGTCTCGACGCACGAGAGGGACAAGTCTCTCGATAGCGTCGTCCAATGAAGCGAACAGGCGTTCGGCTTCATGAGTCATGTACCCCGCCACCACGCCGAGGCGCGGCCTTCTCTTCACGGCCAAGGGTCTTGTCCTGCTGAATGAATCGAACCGCTTCGCGGAAGTCCTCCCGAAGAGACTCGAGCGCTACTCTTGCTTCCGCCTCCTGCGCTCGCAGGAGGCGCGCCTTGTCCGCCTTGGCCAAGAACTCGAGCCCTCCGCGCACGATGTCTTGAAGCTCCCGAAACGCCTGGTTTTCCAGGAAACCTTCACGGTCCATCGACGGGATCAAGTCCTCGTCACCGCCCGCACCCGAGCGAGTGGACGAGACGAAGACCGCGCCCACTAGCTGAAAATCTGTCGGAAGGTTGAGTGCGGGGCTCAACCCCGGCCGGGTGCGCTCCTCGTCAGTTAGTGGGAAGTGAGTCTTGGCCACGGTTGATCGCCACTCGCGCTGGTTGTGGGCGTGATCGATGCCGAGACGGAGCCAATCGTCGTCCTCGAATCCATACGGTTTGATTCGGAAACCATGGTCGACCACACCCACACCTGAGGTCTCGCGGACCCAGCTCCAGCACTGCCGACCATCCAGCGCCATACCTTCGAACATCCCTCGCCGACGCGGGAAGAACGCGATGTCAGCGTACAGCCCGCTACCGATGGACGTCCCGTAGTCAATCCGCAGGGATTGCGATTTGCGGTCGCCGCGGAATTGGAGCGTGTAGGCTAGGCGCTGACCCTCGAGGTCGACCGTGAGGCGGGCCCAGGCACGATCAAGCACCTGATCACCCACGTCAATCGTCGGCTTCGCTAGGCTCTCGAACCCGACCAGCCGGACGCCGAAGCCGGGGTCGCCATTGCCGGCACGCGGCCCAGCGAGATCGACAGCAAAACGCCCTGCGTCGAGGCTGGAGGCGGGCGAGACGATGCGTAGCAGACGTGTCAGAAACTGGCGGCTGTCTAGGGCCTTTGGGTCAACGCGCAAACGGCGGACAACTAACGTGGTACCGGTTGGGGTGTCACCACCTTCCCGATAGATCCAATACGGCACTCTCGCGTCTGCAAGCTGAGCGCTGCGGTCAAGACGGCGCCAGTCGAAGATCGCGACCAATCGAGTCTTGACTCCCGTCTTGCCGTCCAGCTTGACTGACTCAAGGCGCAACGCGTTGCCGAGAAACCGCACCGCAAACCGCCCGATACCCTTCTGACCGGTGACCGCCCGGTGGTACTTCGGGGTGAGAGCATCCCGCCTGCTGTGCGTGGCGATCCGCATCCAGCGTTCCAGGAAGTCCGTCTTGTCCATGCCAGATCCAGAATCGGCAATGGTCAGGCGGGGATGACCTAGATTGTCGGTCCCAAGGCGGACCTCGCACTGCTCTGCATCGGCGTCGCGCGCGTTCTTGACAAGTTCCAAGATCGCGACTTCTGGAGCCGCCACCAGGCGCTCGCCGAGCTCTTGGAGCAGGCGCGCCTCTGCCTGGAAGGAAACCGCGCCGGAGGAGATGGCCTTGCCTCTATCGTGCGTGATGCTAGCCTCCTCTCAGCGAGTCTTTGGAGCCAGGGCAAGCTCATTCAAGAATGAGTTCATCTGATGAACCTCAACCTTCCTGAAGCCCTTCGAGAGTGCTACTACTCGTGGAGCGAACCTGCTCTTCCGGAGAGCTGCCGCGATGGCCTTGGCGCGAGCTGAAGACCGACAGAAGATCCCGTGGATCCCGCCCACATGGACGGCGCCGACCTTGTTCAGGAAGACCTTCGGCCCCTCGGTGACGAAGCCGGACGCGTAAAGGACTTCTGGAATCTTCGGCATCTGGAACCGCCACCACACGTCGCGGCTGCGGCAGGTGGCGCTCGACCGGTGTGTCGCAGGCACCTGCGCCAGATAGCTGGACAGCGCGGAACTTGGTTGGTCGGGCTGGCCAATCAGCCAGCAGCGTCGGCCACGGTTTACGAATTGCTCTCGGAAAAGGCGCCCTGAAAGCGTGAGCTGGCTGCTCGAGAGATGCCTGAAGCTGCTGACGGCAGCCACCACGTCGCGTCCTGGCTCCAGACCATAGCGAACGCGTTGACCTTCCGTCAGGAGAAGGACCTTCTGGGTCCCCGGGCTCAGGCCACGCTGGGCCCTGGCACCAGATATGGCGCGTTCGTACGCCAGCACTCGCCAGCGCGAACGTGTTGGCTGCTTGACTGGTCGAGCCGGCAAGCCGGGACCGATCTCGAAATAACGCCACCTCCCCGTGGTCTCGGCCTTGTTGATCACGCAAATGCTCGACGTGGTAAGCACTCGGCCGAAGGTCGCATCGCGCAGCAGATAGATGTCGACGGTCCAGCCTTGACTCGCAATGTAGGCCCTCAGGTTCCTGCTCGCTGGCCTGGTCATCCAATCGTGAGGAAGCAAGAGGACAACAAGGCCGTTCTCAACCGTCAGGCGAAGAGCGAGCCAGATGAAGTATACGTACGCGTTTCCGCGGCCATCACCGACGTAGGAGGGCGCCAGCCTGGTCAACACCCGCTCGGCCCTCGTCCTCCAGGCAGCCGCGATGTCGTGGTGACGCACGTATGGTGGATTACCGATGCACAGATTGAACCGGTGGCTCGTCGCCTTCTCGAAGGCGCAGCCGAGTTCTATCGCCACGCTGGCTCTCGACCGCCTGGCTTGAGCAGGCGCCCTGGAAGCGTCGATCTCGAAACCCAGGTAGCGGTCAAATGTGCCCGATTGCGCGAAGCGACCGTCGCCACAGCCCAGGTCCCCGACTACGCCGAACCGCTCTTGGTACAGGTGTGCGACTCGCCATGCAAGAGCGACCACCTCGGGCGGGGTGTCGACCTGGCAGCGGGCCAGGAAGCGGCCATGGTCGCCGACTGCAAGAGCTCCCCGCCGTTGCGGCACATTGTGCCGACCCTGATCGACTTGCGAGACAGCTGGGCTCGCCTTCTGGTGCTGGCGCTGCTTCGGAAGGCGGCCAACGCGACCAACTGTCTTGTTGCTCCGTCTCTTGGGCCGCACGCAAGGCATTGTTCCTAAAAGACCTTGGCCAGGCAAGCGCCCAGCCGTAGGACCCGGATGACCGAGGTCATCAGGACTCGAGGACAGCGAGCTTCGCCGAGCACTGCCCCTTAGGCGGAAGTTGCCATCGAAACGCAAACCCCGTGGTGCGCTCCTTTGCCCGGTACACCTATTCTCCAACTAGGCTAGGGCGAGTTCGCCGGCCGCGCCAGTGCGCGGGACTTCAGCCTCTCGCGCAGGAGCTGCCGGGGAGCTACGCGTCCGCTGGTTGAACGGGCCTCTCGTCGACGATCCCTGGTACTTGGAACCTGCCAAGGCCGGCCTCTGGTAATCAGATTAGTTTCGCTTTATCTTCGCCTCAGCGGAGGTGGGGCATGCTGTCCGATTGGGAGATCCTGGAGATCGAGGAGGGTCGGCGGAGGGGCCTCAATGGACCCGTCTTGCAGACCTGGCTCGACAAGCTGCTGGCGGACCGGAGAGAGCGACTTCAACAGGTTTCTCACGTCAGGCAGCGGATGCAGCAGGCGTACGTCTATCTCGACAAGTTGCTTCGTGGGCTTGCGACAATGCCGGACGCCGAGGGGCCGAGCCGCGAGGATCGCAAACGGGCCCAGCGGGAACGGAACACATAGGTGCGCGCATCGCTACCGCTTCGCCAGCCTCCTCGCGAACGCGATAGCTGGCCTGACCCCTTTCGCCGCCCGCAGAGCCTTCACGCGTGCCTTCTGTCTTGGCTTCAGGCTCCGCAGGTGACCCATGTACTGGCCCTGTAGCTTGAGGGCCGCACGCCGTCCGGCCGAGAGCCTCAGCCGACGTCTGCGGCGCGAAGAGTTCTCGGGGCCGACCGCCGCCGCCGCCTGGAGTAGCGGAGCCAGCCGCTGGACCGCGCGGGCAATGGAAGAGAGCGACGTGCGGATCGCACGGATTTCTCGGCCGATCGATCTGCCGCGAGGCTTCCTCACGAGGCTACCTCCACGCTGTTGGCCGCGGATGGTAGCACGTGCCCATCGGCCTGCTGGCAGCACGCGCTGAGCGTGGAGCCCGAGTCAGGCCCTTGGTCCAAGAAGTCCCGCACGGTTTCAGGGCGTTCCGGCCAGGATGGACAAGAAATGGCCAAGTCGGCCGCCTCGCCGATTCACCGTCTCCGCTAACTTGTTGCTGGAGTTGGTGGAGCTGATGGGGATCGAACCCATGCCCGGCGTGAGAGGCATCTGGTTAGTTGGTGGTTGACTCGCCGGAGGGTAGCACGCCGAAGGGCTCCGGATAAGGCGACAGGAGCCTGCCTCAGCGTGAATAGCTCTAGCGTCCACTGTAGAGTTGGGAGTAATGGCTCGACCGACAGACCGACGAACAGGCGACATCCGACGCCTAAAGGACGCTCCCTTCGAACCACTAAACCGCGCTGCATTGTGGCCTTCACACGGTCGGTGTCGGCTCTGTGGGACAGAAGGGCCGCTCTGCCGAAGTCACCTTATTCCGAAGTTTGTGGGTGACTGGTTGCGGGATACAGGTGTTACACGTCGTTTACGTAGCAGTGACGCACCGAACAAGCTGGTCGAGGACTTGCCCTGGGTTCGTCTGCTCTGCGCGGGGTGTGAAGCGCGCTTCAGCGGGTTTGAAACCGCGGTCTACGAGGGCGTCTTCCTGCCGTTGCACGAAGGGCGTGAGAGCCGCTTTCGATACGGCCCATCGTTCGCGAAGTTTGCGGTCTCGGTGGCGTGGCGCGCGCTCGCTGTGCTTCAGGCGGAAGGCCATCTAGGTGGCCTCAGTAAAGTTCCACAGCACGTTGAGGCCGCAGAGCGGGCGTGGCGCGAGTTCCTGCTCGGGCAGCGACCCACTCCTGCGCCGCATGACGTGCACGCATTGCCGTTGGACGTCCCCGTCACGGGTGATCTCAGTGACTTTTCCCCTCACTTCAGCCGCTTCCTTCTCCGCGCAGTGGGGCTGGCGACCCAATCTCATGACGGGTGTGGATACGTGATCGTCAAGATGGCGCGACTACTTTTCTTTGGCACAATCGCTGCTGGCAGCGAACGCCATCAATGGAAGGCGACGAAGCTACACGCTGAAGGCGGTTCGTGGGGCGTCGAGCAGTACCATTTGCCCGGATGGGTACGGCAATACTTGAAAACGGCGGCGCAGAAGCAGCAAGACTTGGTCGAAGGCCTCTCGGTCCGGCAGAAACGTCAGACAGATACGGCCGTCTGGCAAGCCATTGAAGAGGATGTTCAGGGTGTCGCCGGATCCGGCAGCGTGACAGCGTTCATGAATGACTTGAAGCTCTTTGGCCCGGCCGCGTTCCAGGACCCGATCAGCCCGGATGAGGACTCAGGATGAGGACTTCGCCCTGGGTGACAGGCCCGCCCCCATAGGGCGCCGTCCTGTGGGAGCTCGTCGCCGAGACCGACGACGAGGCCGCGGCGTGGGACGCGTTCGAGGGCTTCGTCGAGGGACGTGCTCGACACGTCGCACCCGAGGCGTAGACTCGTACTCGTCCGCGATTTGGGCAGGGGCCGGCGGCGGATAGCACGCCCCACTTGGCCGAAGGGCGGTGCCAGCTCTGCCCGCACGTCATCAGAACAGCACCGACGGAGTTGCTGGACTACACCGAGGGCGCACTGCTACGCGGTGTCCTGGACCAGCGAGGACGGCCGATCACCTTTGCGGCCGGCACGCTCGCCGAGCACTGACCACGAAGGAGGGGGCCGCCTAAATGGGGGGGGGTCGGAGGTGTGCCCGCGCCTTCATAAAAGCGAAGGCGCGGTCCTCATCGTCTCGCCTTCCTGAAGACCGCGGCCACGGCGGCGAGCGCCTGGGCCGCCGACGCAAGGGCGGTGAACAACTCCGCGACTTGCACCGCGTCGAGCCCCGCGCCGTGCTTTGCCTTGGACCTTCGACTTGGTCTTCGCCTTCGCCTTCGGTCTCATCGCGCTCACCCCCAGCCCGGCGGTTGGCTGCCCAGTAGCGTACTCCCGACGTTCAAGCGTAGTCGGGCCAGGGGAGCCTTTCTTGCGTCTGGAGCACCATGCCCGGGTCGAGTAGCTGTGCCACGAGCTGGCCCCAGGCTCGCCAAGCCTCGTCCTCGTCGTCGGTCATCACGAGCAGCTCGATGCGCACCGAGCCATCGGTGGGCTCGGTCCAAGGGCGCTCGGCGAACACGGGCCAATCATGGCCACGGCTGTTTCTGGGTGAGGTAGAGGTAGCGCATTTGCCGGCAGAGTAGGCGCGGCTGGGTCGGTGTGCGCGTCGGGCTGTGACGGTTTCTCGAGTGTCACGGGCGCGGCCCGGTATCGCCGACCCTCCATCCGCCCATCGGGCAATGGCTGACACCCAGCGCTCGTAAGGACGTGCTGCGGCATCGGCGGAGCGGTACGCGGAGAGGCGCGAGATTCTGAAACGAGCGCGTTAACCAGCGGTCACAGTCCCGGAAGGCCTCCCGGAGTCCGGGCCGGACGCTAGGGGCCGGATGATCCGCTCACGGCCCGGCGGTACTATGGATGTTTGGCTAACTGAGTGGACGTGCGATGCGACCCGAGGGCGATGCGATGAGCGCTGACCGCCAAGCTATTGAGGCAGCCGCAGATCTAAAGGTCAGCCTGCCGGCATCTCTGGAGCCGTGGGCGGGACTCATCACGGATGCACTCCAGGGGGTTTGCAAAGGCGCATCGGCGAACGGACTGAAGCTCGACTCGTTGCGCCTCATCGCGGTCGTCATCGACATGCGTGCAGCCGCCCTAGAGTGGCAGCGGGAACTCGGAGAGCCGGAATCCGGCGTGTCCGACACGCCACATGGTGTCGTTGCCGGCAAGACGATCACTTGGATGCGCCGATCGGGCGATCCCGTTCCGTGCGCGGTCGTAATCTTCAACGCGGAACTACTGCCGGCTCTCCTAGATCGCTCCGGGCCCGCGCTGGTGGCCCTGATTCATGAACTCGCCCACGTACACGAGCAGGCGATGGCGCTCAATGCTGGCCACGGTGCACCGCCCGGATATACTCGCGACATCCCGGCCCTCAGGAGGTGCATAGCCTCCCTGATCTGGGAGGAGTATTTTGCAGAACGATTCGCAGCGTCCTGGATTGCCGAGGACGACTTCGACGTCGCCAATTGGACGCTTCTGGTCCAGGAGAAGCACGAGCACATCAATGCGCTCAGGTCTGAGTTCTATAGGACGCGAGACGTCCAGGTCTTCTGGGACACGGCGGTCACCCAAATCGCAGATGCCGGTCAAGCCATCGGCCGCGCGCTCGGCCGATTTGCCAGTCGGCCCGAGCTGCAGGCGCAGTTCGTAGAGGGGCTGTCGATCGGGCCGCGCTGGCAGAGGCTTGCGCGCGCGATGGTCGGGATATTGGATGAGCTGTATGCAGGAGCCCTGGATGCATCGCCTGCCGCCGGCGTCAAGCTCGCTCCGCTCATGGCGGACCTTTGGGAGGAGCATGGCGTGCGATGGGAGGAGCATGTTGGCGCTAATTGCCGCATCGCGATTGCGAACCGCGACGACACATTGGTTTGACCACCGCTTTTCTTTTTGGTTTTGTATCCGCGGCCGTGACGCGCGCCCAGGCCGCCCGCGTGCTACTGCTCAAAGCGATCCGAGCCCCCAAGGCACAGAACACGCAGGGGCCAGTAGTCGGCCTCGAACGCATCGCCGTGGGGCCCAGTCTCGTCCGGGACGGTCAGGCTCCAGGGCAACGCAACCGAGGTTTGGGGCTCGCCTGGCGGTCTAAATAGGCCCGCCCTGATGGATTTCCCATCTAGAGGCGCGGGCTAGGGCCCCAGAGCCGGGCTTCGGTGGGGTACCCAAGCACGGCCGATGAACAGCGTCTAGAGCAGGTGCAACCCCGGTGAACCCCCACTGAGACGCATTCCAGATAAGCTATTGACCTGGTTCAAGGAACCAGATGACTACGAATCTGTAGGTCGGGGCGTTCGTTCGATTAGCTCGGGCCTGCCAGCCTTCCAGCGCACGCACTCCCAAAGGCGCGCAGCGAGCCCAGGGGCCGATCGCCATGCGCGCTGGCGGACTGAGGGGTGCCTGGGTTCCCACCTCTCGCTTGCGCAGCGGATGGTTGCGTGGGCCATCGTTTTCTGCCCCCGCGAACAGGCCCGCGTCGCCTCAGCCAAGGAGCCGTCGGTTCCAGGAGGTTCCGCAGTGTTTCATGGCGTTCCCGCCGAAAATAGACAAGAAATAGACAAATCCGCCGTTCAGCGGATTCGGTGTCCTGCTAAGTTCTTGCTGGAGTTGGTGGAGCTGACGGGGATCGAACCCGTGACCTCGTGAATGCCATTCACGCGCGCTCCCAGCTGCGCCACAGCCCCACCGAGGAAACTCTAACCTACCAGCTTCGCCGGAAGGGGTCAATGGCGGCTGCGGTCTTCGACGCGTCCGCGGCCGCCAGACCCGGGCCGAGGCGAGCCACCGTGGTCCGGAACGCCGAGCGGAAGGCCTCCACGTCCTCCTCCTTGTCGCTCACCAGGGCCACCGTCATTCCCGCCGAGCGCAGGAAGCGTACGTGGTTGCCGCGGGAGCGCGCGGTCCAGCCCTCCGAGAAGCGGAGCGGGCCCGACAGGACGAACACGGACAGGCGCCGCTCCTCGCCCGCGTAGTAGAGGTGGGCGGCGACGCGGTCGAGGAGCGGGCAGTAGCGCGCGCCCACCAGGCCCAGCTCGGCGACCCCGGAGGGGACGGGCGGGATCCGGGTCCCCTGCGCCTCGAACCAGGCCGCGATCTCGAGGGGGTCGTTGCTCCAGACCTTGGCCGGCAGCCGGTCCTTGGCGAAGCAGTGGGCGTGGTCGCGGGAGAGCTCCCAGGCCACGAACGGCGCGGCCCCGCGCGCCCAGAGGACGAAGAGGGTCAGGACGGCCGCGACGGGGAGGAGCCAGGCGTGACGTCGTCCCCGCTCCGCGGCCAGGCTCCGGAGCATCCGGACCTCGAAACCGGGACGGAGCTCGGGAGCGGGAAGGGCGCGCAGCCCGGCCCTCAGCTTGCGCTCGAAGGCCACCTGCTCGCGGCAGCCCGTGCAGGAGGCGAGGTGCGCTTCCACTTCGGCCCGGAGGGCCGGGTCCAGGACGTCGTCGACGTAACCCGTCACCTGCTCGGGCACGCAGCTCACGGCTTCCTTCCCGCCAGGGCGGCGCGCAGGAGCGCCCGCCCGCGGTGGATCCGCGACATCACCGTCCCCAGGGGCACCTGCAACACCTCGGCGATCTCACCGTAGCTCAGCTCCTCGACGTCGCGAAGCACCACCGCCACCCGGAAGCCCTCGGGCAGGGCCGCGATCGCCCGCGCGAGGTCCTCGCCCCCGCTGGCCAGCGCCTCTTGCGGCGGCGGCACCGCCGGCCCTTCCCCGGCGAGCTCCTCGGTCCGCGGCGCTCTCATCGCCCGGCGCAGGCCGTCGGTCCGCACGTGGTGCAGGATCGTGAAGAGCCAGGCCTTGAGGTTGGTCCCGGGGGTGAAGCGGTGGAAGCTCCGGAACGCCCGGAGCAGGGTCTCCTGGACCAGGTCTTCCGCGTCCGCCGCGTTGCCGGTCATCCGATAGGCGGTGCCGTAGAGCCGTTTCAGGTACGGAAGCGCCTCCGTGTCGAATCGGTCTCGGTCCACACCCCGCAGGGCGGTCCCTCAGCCAGGACAACGCCGCGCCCGCCTCCCTTATTCCCGACCGGTCGCGGCCGGCTCGCCCCGGGTCGTGAAAACCCTGGATTGTCCCACGGCGGGGCCGGCCGGGGGTGAGCGCGCTTCGTTGACGGGCCCGAGGGCCTGCGCGAGAATGCGCCCCGGACGCGGACCCGCGCGATGAAATACCTGACGACCCTCGAGGTCGCCCACGAGCTGAAGATCAGCAAGCAGACGCTCCTCAACTGGCTGTACTCCGGCAAGGTGCCGGAGCCCCCGCGCAATCGCAAGGGCTATCGGCTGTGGAGCCCCTCCCGGGTGACCCTGGTCCGGGAGCTGATCGGCGACGGGCGGGTCCACCGCCGGACGGTCGTGCACAAGGAGGCCTCGAACCGGCCCGAGGTCGTCACCGAGCTCTGCCGGGAGGTGAGCCAGTTCCTGCGCGACGGGCAGATCGGGCTGCGCACTTTCGTGAAGGAGCTGACCCGGCTGCACTCCGGCTCCCGGAAACGTTCCCGCCGCCGGGGCTGACCGCCGACGCCGTCACTCCCAGGGGATGTCGGGCATGAAGAGCCGCTCGATCGGCTTCCCCCCTGCGAGGTGCGACGTGCAGATCTCCTCGAGGTCGCCCTCCCTGACCCCCCCGTACCACACGTTCTCCGGGTAGACCGCCATCGTGATCCCGCGGCTGCAGTGCTTGAGGCAACTCGTGCGGTTTACGATCACGCGGCCGGCCAGGCCCCGATCCTTGACCATGGCCTTGAGACGGTCGTAGAGGGCTTCGGAGCCCTTCTCCGCGCAGCAACCCTTCGGGTTCCCGGGGGGACGGAGGTTGAGGCAGACGAGGACGTGACGCTCGGGCTTGGGCACGGGGTGGAGCCTCCCGGCGCCGGGTGTGATCCGCCGCACGGGAGCGGGTCCGGCGCGCGCGTGTATAGCCATCATGGTACGCTCTTTCCGCGCTGCCATACTCTAAGGAGGAGTAATCCAAAATGCGTGCTTTCGAGCGTTCGCTCGCTATGACTGCTAGCGCCCTCGTCCTGGCGGCCCTCCCCGCTCTGGCCGAGGACCTGACCATCGTCTTCAAGGACAACACGGGATCCACCCAGACCCACTACTTCACGGCCACCAAGATGCGCACCTCCGGAGGCGACCACGAGACGATCATGGATTTCTCGACCGGCACCATCACCGTGATCGACAAGAAGAAGAAGGAGTACTCCCAGGTCACCCTGGACCAAATGGAGGCCGCGATGAAGCAGGCCCAGGCCCAGATGGAGCAGGCCCAGGCCCAGACGGAGCAGGCCATGGCCAAGGTCCCCCCGGAGATGCGCGAGAAGATGCAGCAGATGATGGGCGGAATGGGGGCAGGGTTCGCGGGGGCGATCACCGTCACCAAGGGCGGAACCAGGAAGGTGGCGGGGTACGACACCCAGCAGTACACGATCACGATGGGCGACATGATGAAGCACGACGTGTGGAACACCACCTCGCTGCAGCTCCCCTTCGACCCCGCGCAGTTCCGCCGGATGTCGGGCTTCGCCAACCCGGCGGCCTTCGGACCGATGATGAAGGGCATGTCGAAGATGGCCGAGAAGATGAAGGAGGTCCAGGGCTTCACCCTGGCGGAGACAACGAGCATAAAGATGATGGGTCGCGGGAACGACACCTCCAAGGAAGCGGTGGAGGTCAAGAAAGGGCCCATCCCGGCGGATGCCTTCGCGGTCCCCGCCGGCTACAAGAAGGTCGACTCGCCCATGCTCAAGATGGGCCAGGCGGGCAAGCGCTAGTTCCTTCGCAGCATCGCCGCGTGGACGCCCTCGTCGACACCGCCTGGCTCGCCGGGCGCATCTCCGCGGCCGGCCTGCGCATCGTCGACGTGCGGTGGTATCTCGACCCCGCCCGGAAGGGCCGCGAGGCCTACCGGGCGGGGCATCTCCCGGGCGCGGTCTTCCTCGACGTGGACCGGGACCTCTCGGCCCCGGGGGGCGGGCGCGGGCTGCCCGCGGGTCGCCACCCGTGGCCGTCCGAGGCGCAGGTCGGTCGCGTGATGGGCGCGGCCGGGATCGGCCCCGGCGTCACGGTCGTGGCCTACGACGACCAGTCGGGTGCGGTGGCGGCGCGCCTCTGGTACCTGCTCCGCGCCCACGGTCACGACGACGTGGCGGTGCTGGACGGCGGCATCGCCAAATGGCAAGCGGAAGGCCGGCCGCTCGAAACCACGGAGCCCAAGGTGGAGCCGCGCGTCTTCACGCCGCGCCCGCGGCCGGGATGCGTGCTGTCGAAGGAGGAGATGGTCGGCTCGCACCGGGGACGGCTGGTCCTGGACGCGCGCGCGCCCGAGCGCTACCGCGGGGACGCGGAGCCCATCGATCCCCGGCCCGGCCACGTGCCCGGGGCGAAGAGCGCGCCCTTCACGGGAGCCGGTCGTCTACTGCGGCTCCGGCGTGACCGCCTGCCACGACCTGCTGGCCCTGCACCTCGCCGGCCTCCGCGGCCGGCTCTACGCGGGCTCGTGGAGCGAGTGGAGCAGCGACCCCTCGCTTCCCGTCGAGACCGGAGGCGGCTGACGGTCAGTTGCGGGGCCCCCGGGAAGGCCCGAAGTGGTAAGAGAAGGAGAGCCAGGGTATGGGGAGGCCCTTCTTGAGAACCTCGCCCACGAGAATGACGCCGACGTCCGCGGAGATCCTGTCGCCGAAGAAGCGCAGGGCCAGGCCGAAGGGCTGCCGGGAGAGCTCGAAATCCCGGCCGAGCAGCAGCCAGTTCTCCGAGACGAGGGCCAGGCTGTTCGAGAGCTGAACGTTGCCGCCGACCATGAGGATCGGGGCGTCCCGCCATCGGAAGCGTCGCCGGTAGTCGGGGTAGCCACCCTCCGCCCTCGTCCCGGCGAAGCCCAGGCCGACGGTCAGGCTACGCTCGGGTCGTCCGAACGTGCCCACTCCGAACACGAGGAGCGCGGCCTCGCCGGCCCCGACTGCATAGAGCGCTCCCGCCGACAGCGCGAGGTGTTCCGAGGGTTGGTGGGCGAGCCGGGCGGACGCGAAGAGGAGCTGGTCAGACAGCCCGACCGCGGGCACCATGGAGGCTCCTGCCGAGACGCTGAGGCCGTCGGTGACCCCATATGTGAGGCCCGGGAACAGGACGTAGTGGTCCGAGAAGTAGCCCTCCCCTTTGGGCAGCGGGCGCCCCGTGGGGGCGAACAGGAGCCGGGAGTCGTGGGGGTCCCTTCGGAGGAACCGGCGCGCGGGGACGAGGACCGGAGTGATCGAGGCGACGGACGACTTCGGGATGCGGACTTCGATCCCCGCCTCGGTCCACAACGTGATGTGGGACACCTCCTCCCGGACGATCGTCCCCACGAAGGTCCTCCCGTCCAGGAGCGAAACGGAGACGGTCGGCGGCGCCGGAACCGGCTCCTCCGCCGGCACCCCGTGGGCAAGGCCCAGCAGGAGGGCCGCGGTCATCAGGCCTCGGAAAGGCGTCGCGGACCGATCGGCGTTCCCCATGGGCGACCTCCTCGCTCATGAAGGAAGATCGGAGGGAGCGGCCCGGAAGTCACGGGGAGGGCCCCAAAAGGTTTCCAAGGGATTTCCAAGAAGCGCGGCGCCGCTAGAAGCGGTAGCGGAGGCCCATCCGCACGATGCGCGGCCGGACGATCTCACGCGTGCGGTTGAAGGCGGCCAGCTCGATGTCGCGCGCGACCTGGAGGGCGGTCGAGCGGTTCAGCAGGTTGAAGGCGTCGAGGTCGGTCGTGACTTTGCCCCGGCCCAGGGGGATGGCGCGGGAGAGCCGCAGGTCGAGGAGCCAGAGCGAGGGCAGCCGATAGCTGTCGAGCGTGCGGGCGATGAGCACGTTCTTGGCCGCGCCGGTGGGATCGCCGCTGTCGCCCACCTGGAAGTAGGGGATCGGGAAGCCGTCGCGCGCGTGGAGGTGGGCCGCGGCCTCGAAGGCCCACGGCAGGCGGCCCCGCACGAGGGCTCCCGCCATCCACCGCGCGTTGACGAACAGGTCGCCGCGGCCGAGGCCCCCGGGGCGCACCGCGATCACGCCGTTCCCCCGCAGGGGCTCGCTGTCGGTGGATGTCGGATCCTGGATCGCGAGCGCCCGGTCGGTGAAGCGCTCCCGCCAGTCCATGCCGGAGCCCCAGGCCTGCCAATCGACGCGCGCGCCCACGCGACCCCGCAGCGTGACGGTCAGATTGAGGGCGTCCTGGGCATAGCCCTCGCGGTTGGTCAGGATGCGGCCGTTGCCGGGCACGATCCGGGAGGTGGAGGCGGGAGCGAAGTAGCCGACGTTGTAGGGCGTCCCGAAGAGCTGCCCGCTCACCCCGCCGCGCACCACGTAGTCGGAGCCCGAGAGGCCGATCAGGGGCCGCCAGAGCGCCCGCACCTGTCGGCGGTAGGAGGTCTGTACGCCGAGCTGCAGCCAGCGCCGGCCCGACCACTCGAAGGCGCCCGCGAGCTCGTGGGTGCGGGGGGACTCGAGGTGGGAGTCGATGCGGTTCGGGCTCGTGGCGGAGCCGGGATCGTCGGGGTCGATCCCCGTGGCTCCCAGCCTTCCCCGCACGCCGTCCAGCTCGCCGCGCTCGACCGTGTGGTTCGCGTTCCGGTCCAGCCAGTAGTAGACGACCGAGCCGAAGTCCCGGCCCAGCGGGTTGTCGAACGTCACCTCGCCCGCGCCCAGGAGCAGGAGGGTCTCGCGGCGGTCGACCCGCCAGGTCACGCCCGCGCGCGGCAGCAGGTCGAGCCACGTGAAGCGAGAGGGGTCGCCGGCATAGGCGGCACCCGGCAGCAGCTCGGGGAACTCGGGGTTGGCCGCCACCGCGGATGCCCGGTTGTGCCCGGCCAAGCGGTCGAGCCGCAGCCCCATGGTCACGGCCCATCGTCCCCACCGCGCGGTGTCCTGCGCGTAGGCCTCGAGCTGGTCGTTGACCGAGCGCGCGGCCAGGTCGCGGTAGGCGACGGCGAAGCCGGTGAGGCGGAAGGCGCGGAAGAAGACCCCGCCGCGCTCGAGCCCCTCCGTGCCGTTGCCCGGCCAGGACTCGTCGGTCTCCACCGGTGAGCGCCGGTAGCCGAGGCCGAGCAGGAGGTCGTGGGCGCCGCCGAGGAAGGACCTTCGGGCGGCCGCTTCCACCCCGACGGAGAGCCGCGGGCGGTGGGTGCGGAACGAGAAGAACGAGCGCTGGGCCACGCCGCGGATGTCCTCGAACGCGCTCGGGTCTGTGCCCCCGTGCGGGTCGAGCCGGAAGCCCGCATCCATGTAGGCGAGCCGCGACACCAGGGAGAGCCGGCCCAGGGTGCGGCTGTCCTCGAGGCCCAGCAGGGTCGTGGGACCGGACTGCCTCCAGCGCGCCTCCGGGGCCGCGCTGGTCGTGGGGTCGCGGTCTTCGTCCACCTTGTCGCTGCGCAGGAGGAGCAAGGAAAGGGCGCCCGTGCCCAGGCGCAGGCGTCCCTTGCCGGAGAGCGTGGTCGTGCGCAGGGAATCCGCATGGCCGGTGAAGGCGTCCTGGCGGAGCGCGTTGCGGGCCACGGCGCCCCAGAGCCACAGCCGGCCGTCCTTCAAGGGACCCCCGGCCTCCCCGCCCAGCTCGAGCAGCCGATCGGTCTCGTTGCGCGGGAAGACGCGGGCGGCGAGGTCGGCCGGGAGGTTGTCGGACTGGAGGGGGGCGCCCGCGTAGCGCACGTGGGCGGCGCCCGAGAATCGGCCCGCCGGGGCGCGCAGGCGCAGGCCGACCTGCACGCCGGGCGTGCGCGCGCGCACGTCGAAGCCGGTCGTGTGGGCCTCCACCCCTTCGAGCGCGTCCATGTCCGGGAAGACCGTGGTCGACCCGAGCGCGGCCGGGTCGGTCACGTCGAAGCCGTCGAGGGTCCACACCGCGCCCGCTCCGCCGTCGCCGTGGGAGACGAGCAGCGACTGCTGGGCGGTGTCGGAGCCCCCCACGCTCACGCGGTCCACGACCACGCCCGGGACGTCCCGTAGGACGGACCAGGGGTCGGTCGGGCGCGGGACGGACCGGAGCTCCTCCGAGGAGAAGGCGGAGGACGGCGGTACCGTGCGATCGCGGGGGCCGGGCGGCGCCTCCGGCGAGCCCGGGCCGCACCGAAGCGCGATCGCGAGCGCGCTCGCGGTCTCGACCGACACGTCCACGCCGCAGGCGTTCCCCGCGTCGGGCCGCGGGAGCAGGTCGGCCCGGTAGGCGCCGGGCGGCAGGGCGAAGAAGACGGCCTGCCCGCGCGCGTCGGTGGTGGCCTCGAGGGCGAGGCCGGGAGCCTGCAAGCGGACCTTGCCTCCGACGATCGGCCCGGCGTCGTCCTGGAACGCGACCTCCAGCGTGGCCAGGCCGGTCTGGGCGGACACGGGGCCGGCCAGGAGGGCGAGGACGAAGGCCAACCGAAGCGGAGACAAGGCGGGGCGTGGACCCGTCAGGCCTTGCGCAGGACATAGAGCGGGCGGCGTCGGCCGCCCTCCTCGGTGGGCGCGAAGTCCGCGGCGACGTAGCCGCGGGACAGATAGGCCTGGAAGGCGGCCCGGACCTTGCCGTGCCACGCCTCGGCCACGCGCGGCGCGGCCTGGCAGAGCACGTCCCAGTCGGGCGGGATCTCGAGGAGAAGCTCGGGCGCGGTGAGATCCGTGCGCGGGTCCGAGGACACGGGCCAGCCCGCCTGCCACTTCACGTCGTTGATGCGGGGAAAGGTCGGCCCCGGCGCCTTCCGGGGCGGCTCCCCCTGGGCGGCGCGCTCGCGCACGCGGGGCACGTTCAGCTCCCAGCGGACGAGCAGCCGGTCGGTAGGGAGGCCGTGGTGGAGCGCCGAGCTGGTGATGCCGTAGAAGTCGGGATGGAACTCGTCGGCGACCGCTCCCAGGCGGTGCAGGTTGAGGGTCGCGTTCCGGGCCTGGAGAGGGTCGTAGGTCCAGGTGACGAGCGTGATCCCGCGCGCGAGCGCCTCCTCGCGCTGCGCCCACTTGAGCTGCACCCCGATTCCGTGCTTCTGGTCCTCCGGCAGCACGGCCACCATGTCGGAGTGCAGGTGGGGGACGCCGCCGCGCAGGGCGGGCAGGGCGTGGGCGAAGCCCACGATCCGCCCCGCGCGCTCCGCGAGCTGCACCAGCCCCCCCGCGTGGGTGGTGGCGATCATCTGGAGGGCGGAGGTGATCTCGAGGTCGGAGAGGCGCCAGACCGCCCGCTGCACCTCCACGCAGGCGTCGAAGTCGGCCCGGCTCTTCGCCAGGCGGATGCGCACGTCCTCGCCCATTCGGTCGGCGAGTCTATCACGCCGACTTCCTGGGGGGCCCGGCGCGCTAGAATCGCGCGACCGTCGCAGACCACAGACGCGGAGCAGCACGTGCAGGAGCGTTCCCCTCTCCTTACGGGGGCGATACATCGGAATGAAGCAATGCCAGTCGAGCCAAAGCCAACCCCGACGCATTCCGATGTATCGGAGGGTTGGGTTGGGGGGTCGATGAAAGATTCTGGGCTCGTTCGGGGCCTGGGACCGTGGGACGCCGCTCTCGTCACCATCGGCTCGGTCCTCGGCACGGGCATCTTCATCACCACCGGCGACATGGCCCGCTCCCTCCCGCACCCCGGCCTGATCCTGCTCGCCTGGCTCATGGGAGGCGTCCTGACCCTTGCCGGGGCCCTCACCTACGCGGAGCTGGGCGCGCTTTTCCCGCGCGCGGGGGGGCAGTACGTCTTCCTGAAGGAAGCCTACGGGCCCTTGTGGGGCTTCCTGTTCGGCTGGGCGGCCTTCACGGTGATCCAGGGCGGAGGCATCGCGACCCTCGCGGTGGGCTTCGGCGAGTACCTGGGCGCGTTCCTTCCCTTCTTCTCCACCCGGCACGTGCTCCTCGCGGCCGGGGCCTGGAGCGTGAACGGGGGCCAGCTCGCGGGGGCGCTCGCCATCGTCTTCCTGACCGCGGTCAACTACGTGGGGCTCCGGGAGGGGGCCGGGCTGCAGAACCTGGTCACGATCGTCAAGATCGGCTCCCTCGTGGGGCTGGCCGTCTTCGGCCTCGCGGCTCCCGCCCCGCACCAGCCACGGCTCTTCGCCCCCCTGACGGGCGACCTCACCCTCGCCGTCTTCGGGGTGGCGATGATCGCGGTCCTCTGGAGCTACGACGGGTGGTACGCCGTCACCAACCTCGCGGGAGAGATGCGGCGGCCCGAACGCGACCTGCCCCTGGGCCTCATCACGGGAACGGCCGCGGTCACCCTCCTCTACGTCCTCACGAACCTCGTGTACGTGCGCACGCTGAGCGTCCAGGAGATGGCCGCCTCCCCCCGCATCGGGGAGGCCGCGGCGGAGGTCCTGTTCGGCTCCTGGGGGGCTCGCCTCATCGGCGCGGCCGTGCTCGTCTCCACCTTCGGGTGCATCTCCTCGACTATCCTCTACGCGGCGCGCATCTACCTGCCCATGGCCGAGGACCGCGTCTTCTTCCCGGCCCTCGCCCGGATCCACCCGCGCTACCGCACCCCCTCGGCCTGCCTCCTGGCCCAGGGGGCCT